>Ga0310345_10000206_pt1 | contig 111043 bp, 111 predicted proteins | sample HC15DNA20500_MG_FD_204667 | JGI IMG/M metagenome (GOLD analysis project Ga0310345, IMG submission 204667) | Marine microbial communities from station ALOHA, North Pacific Subtropical Gyre - HC15-DNA-20-500_MG | ecosystem: Environmental > Aquatic > Marine > Oceanic | place: Pacific Ocean... | reverse complement strand
GACAAATTGCTCGCGATGCTTGCCGCGCGATAGATAGTTATGCGGAGTTGAGGGAGCCGGAGCTGCCCGGCAAAGCACCAATCTGCATCTTCGACTCCGCATAATCATTGACGCCACATAGTTCCTGAAGTCGACCGGCTGTGTCGCCACCAGGATACGGACCGTGTGGGACGGCATCATCACGAAGGCGCCCCGAGTGCATGCACGATCTCGGCAATCCGCGCCGCCGGGGTCTCGGCGCCGAGCTCGATCGTCACGTCACCGAAGATCAGCCGCAGCTTGTCATCTGAATGCGGGGAAGGTTCCGGTGCCTGCGGTGGCTCCGGCTCACACAAAACCAGCGGCGCGAAGGTTACCAGTTCGCTGGCCATCTCGGCGGCGGGCAGGACCAGCCTCCCTTGCTTGGCCAGGTGTCACTGTACCCTAATTAATCAGAATCTGGCTTGGAAATTCCCAACGATTTCAATGGCGATCTGTACCCTTAATTTCCGTATTGTACCTTTAATTGCAATACTGCTCCCTTAATTGCCAGACGGTCGAAACTGTGGAAAAAGTAGACGCCTCTAGTGGTGCGAAAACGGACACTGGCCTTCCAGGGTAGGCGAAACGTTGAGTGACGCCCTGCAGCATGACCTGTGTAAATATTGTAATTAAGGGTACAACTTTTCCTCAAATCGCTCTGAATCCGCAGATTCTGATTAATTAGGGTACAGTGACAGGAGGTTCGGCATCCTCTTCGTCAGCGGGTTCATTGCACTGCTCGGCGGCCGAGATCAGCAAGTCTTCCAGCGCGAGCTCGAGTTGGGCGATCTCCCGTTCGATCTTTTCCGACGATTTGCCGAAGGCCTGCTTCTGGAGCTTGGCGATCCGCAGGCGCAGCGTCTGGACCAGCTGTTCATGAGCCTGCAACGTGGCCGACATGCGTGCATTCTCCGCCTGAAGGGCGGCGATCAAGGCCTCCAGAACGGCGGGATCGTCAGAGAGAATGTCGGTATCGTCGGACACGCCGACAGATACCATGCAGCATCCGGAATGGCCAACAAGACAAGGAGTTTCAGGGAGGTAATTTTACCCCACGCGCGCAGGCGGCGCGCCCCAGTCCGGACGCCGCCAGTCGATGCCTTCCCAGAGCATGGCCAGCTGCGCGGAGGTGAGCCGGGCAACGCCGCCCTCGGTGCCGGGCCACGGGAAACGCCCGCGCTCAAGCACCTTGTAGTAGAGGCAGAAGCCCTGGCCATCCCAATAAAGCAGCTTGAGCCGGTCGCCTCTACGCCCCCGGAACGCAAAGACCGCACCGCTCGCCGGCTTCTGACGCAGAACGTCCTGTGCCATGGCCGAATGACCCGCAATGCCCTTCCTCATGTCCGTGGCGCCGCAGGCAAGGTAGACCCGGACACCCGTTCCCGGCCCGATCATGCCGCCTCCACGGCCCTGATCAGACGTGTCAGAGCTTCCCCATCCATACTGCTGTCAAACCTCAGGCACCGTCCGTTGGTCAGCCGCAATTCCACCGGAACTGGCCGGCTCGGTCTGGGCGTTGCAGCCGTCAACTCCGGGAAATCAACGGGAAGGAAATGAGCACCGTGACCGGGCAACCAGAGACCCTTTTGCTTCAGCTCCCGTCGCCAGCACGATCTCAAGCTTCTCGTCGTCACTCCAACGCCGGCGTCGCTCAACGCCAAGAACTTCGCCCAGCATGACCCCTCCATCTAAGACACGTCGCAAAGGACGTCGTTATGCACGTATCTTAGATCACGTAGCCTCCAGCCGGCAGGCGGTCTCAACCGGGCCGTTACCGAAGATGGACTGGTTCATGAAGATCCTCAATGCTCCGTCGACGGCGAATAGGGACGCGCAAGAAAGGACAAACTGTGAAGATGTCGTTGAATGTCTCCGGAACGAGCAAGGATCGCTTTGCCCACGTGCAGTGAGTTCGGTGCGACCTTGAAGCTTTTCACGCGATGCGGCTGCAACCTAAAGCACCCGCCCGGACTCAGTCATATTTCCATTCACGCAGAAGGCGATTAAATTCCTCGCGGGTCTGTCGCGGCTTGATCTGCTGTGTCAGAATATTCTCTGGCGAGAACTGGAGGCCGCTGGCCCCCCGATCTACATAGAAGTTCTTCGAAGCTCCGATGATGCGCTCGACCTGACCGGAAATTGCGACAACTGTAATCGTCACGTTATCGATTTGGTCCGACGTCCATTCTTCGTCAAGCCTGATCTGGGCCCGCCGGATCAGATCTTCAAGCGAGCCAATATCACGGGTCTCACCGGGCTGGAGGGTGCCTCGGTTGGTACGGGCCATCGGATCCTCCACGTCATCGAGTCCGATCTCCTCGCGCTCAGTGACGATCATTCGGGAGGTGTGTCCGTCCTGACCAAGGTCGGCAGCGATTCCTTGCACATAAATCGCTTGAGCACTTAGGTTGGTCACCAGACACCGCTTTTGTGATCCTTCTGCGGTTCCGAGATCGATATGGATCAGGCTGCGGACTTGGCGCCGGTGGCTGATCAAAAAGATCTGGAGGTACACAAACCAGATAATTATCATCGCCGCGTTTAGCGCGGCATTCACAAGTTGGACATGTGCGGCGAGAAACTGGACCATGGCGCTCGCAATTCATTGTGTGTTTCTGGTCTCCCGACACCACGCCGGTTGCGCTGACGTATTTCAAACCGCCGAGAACTGAAAATGTTTCGCCGCATTCGCCGAATTTAGCAAGTCCGTGCAGGAAGCCAATAGCGTCGCAATCGACGGACCATCGGCGGAAACTTTGTCCGAAAGTATTCCATAGACGTCTACTCCTCTTGGGTTGGTGACGCTCATCATATCGGCAAGTCGCCTTGAGACGGGCGTCCAAGCCATTAGTGGGTGATATCCGGGCACCTGGCGGCCTACCGTGCTTTGCTTCTGGGCGGCTGTTCTTGAGAGAGCTGACGCGGTCAACGGAATCATGTCACACAGCGCGCTCTACCAGCATCGCATCGACCCGCATAGTGGTGGCGTTGCCGAGATCGAACTATGCCACCAGAGCCTCTCAGCCAACGGTTTATATCTCGGACGTTTGGCCGCGGAGATCCTCCCGAACTGGTACGGAAGAAATCCGCCGATGGACCAAAATCGGCTGGAACGTGAGCGGCAGCGGCACGTTTGGTTTCGGAAGACAAGGAGGAGACATGATGGCGGTCAGTGAAGACATCATAAAACTCATCCCATCGCTACGCGCATATGCTTGGGTGCTGACCCGACGCCACGAAGATGTCGATGACCTTGTTCAAGAGACGTTATTGAAGGCCATCGCGAAGGTCGATAGCTTCCAGTCTGGGACAAATCTGCGCGCGTGGCTGGTCACGATCATGCGGAATACGTTTCTAAACAATATCGCCAAGACTCGGCGGTCATGCACTGGGGACGAGGACTGCATCTCGACCACCCTGTCCACGCCAGCGACACAGGAATGGAGTGTGCGCGGTAGCGAAATGATGCGCGCCGTGGCGCAGTTGCCACTGCATTACCGCGAGATGCTGATCCTGGTGGTGCTGCTGGGTGAGAGCTACGAAAGCGCAGGCGAGATCTTAGGAGTTCGGATGGGCACAGTTAAAAGTCGGGTCAATCGTGCCCGCTCGATGGTGATCGATGACCTGCAAGCCCGGGCCCCAAACAATCCCCTGGGCAAAGCGTGCAACGGGGACGGTTCGGCGGCGTCGCCGAACTGACTCAGTGAGGGTTGTCGGGCTGGCGCAGGATGCGCGCCATGTGGGACAGCATCATCGCGATGGTGCGCTGAGCGCATGGACGATCTCGGCAATTCGCGCCGCCGGCGCGCCGGCGGCGCGTTCGACGGCGACGTCTCCTAAAAGCAGGCGCAGCTTGTCCTCTGACTGCCCGAAGAGCTCCGGCGCCCGCCAATGTTCCGGCCGCACAGGACGAGCGGTGCGAAGGCCATCCGTGCAGCCGCCATCTTGGCGGCGGGCAGGACCAGCTTCCCCTGCTTGGCCAAGCATCACCTTGCCGATAGCTGGTTCGGCTTCACTCCGTAACGCGCGGTCCCGGCCTTGACCGTCACGTCCGGCTCCAGCGTCCTTGTCTCCCTGAACGTGGCGTAGAGACGCGGAAGGCAAGCAGACCACCGTAGCGCACGTTTCAGAAATCGGCGGTCGGCTTGTGCGGGTGCGGGCCGAACGGAAGTCAGGCGCGGATGTTCCGAACCAGCGTAGCCAAAGATTGGGAACAATCTGCTCACCGCCCTGTTGAAAGGACATCACCAATCAAGGCAAAGGAAGTCGGAAATGGCACTGTTCTCGAAAGACATCCAAACCCTCGAACAACTTTACCTGCATATGCTGCAGGATATTTACTATGCCGAAAAGCAGATCGAGAAATCCCTTCCCGATATGATCAAGAAGGCGAGCAACTCTGAACTGAAGAACGGCTTCGAGGGACATCTCAACGAGACCCACGGCCATGTGGAACGGTTGGAAGAGGTGTTCCGCCTCGTCGGTGAGGACCCGAAGGGCACCACCTGCCCCGCGATTGACGGAATCATCAAGGAAGCCAACGACGTCGCCGGCGACATCGCCGACCAAAACGTGCTGGACGCCGCGCTGGCGGCTGCTGCGCAGGCGGTCGAGCATTACGAGATGACCCGTTACGGCACGCTGATTTCCTGGTCCGATCAACTGGGACGTCCGGAATGCGCGGATATTCTCAGTAAGACGCTCGATGAGGAAAAGGCCGCGGATGAGAAACTCAGTAAAATCGCGAAATCGCGGCTGAACCAGGCCGCCTGAAATGACTCCACCGTCGGTCGGGAAACACAACATCGCCCGGCCGCCGGTGGGCAATATCACGACGATCTGCAGAAATTGCCGACGGCGAGGCAAAGCTCCTCGATGTGCATGACATGATGGATTTTGGCGCGGGCCACGTGCGGGGAAGCCAGAATATGCACGTCCGGAGCTGTCGGTATGGGCAGGCTGGTTTCTCACCCCGGACAAGCCCATGACGGTGAGCTGCCGGTCGCTCTGCGCCTGCTCTGGCGCACCGAGGCACTTGATCGGCATTAATCTAAACGACGTGAACACAAGAGTGGACTAAGAAATGTCCGACAAACCGTTTGATGAAGACGCCAAGGTGGTCGTACGCTCCGACAGGGCGATTCCGAGCCGCCCTGGCGGCTATTTCGGCGTACACCAACCAATCCGTCCACCAACACCGTCGCCTCCACTCGAAGTCCAGCCGGACGATGAAGTCCTCGCGCGACAGATCCGTTCCGTTTTGAACGCAGAAGGACGGATTCCGCCGTATTCCGTCGCGGTGACGGTCATCAACGGGCCCGCGGAACTCGACGGTACGGTGACTCTAGAATTCCAAAGCACGCTGGCGACAGCTCTTGCGAAATCCGTACCTGGCATCCTGACGGTTGCCAATCGATTGAAGGTGACATCCTACTGACCCTTTACCTTCGAACTGCGGTGTGAAGCTTATCAAAGACGCGCCGCAATCTCGACCGAATGCAGCCTCGACGAGACGCGCGTTGAATTCCGGCCTGCCGAACATCGATGAAAGGGTGGAGCAACTCGTTCTGTGTCGCATCGGCACAGGGACGACAGCAAAGTTGCCGTCGGCAGCCATCAGTGCCTACGCGGGTCGGAATCGCAGCTAAGCGGCGTCGCGATTGACGAGCCCTTGGCCGATCTCGGTCAGGCGGGCGTCTGCGCGACGCGCTTCCTCGACAGCGCTTTCGAAGATGTGTTTGTCCTCGAGTTCCAGTTGACCGGACCAGCTCGCCAGCGAGCCGCGGACTGCCATAGCATAATGCAGCATCCGCTGGAGTGAGGCGATGAGGGCTGCGTCGCGTACGGCCGGGCTGGCGATGGCCTCTGCCCAGTCCTGGGCTTCGCGCAGGATCGCCTGCATGGAGCCGTCAGTGTGGTCTTCATCTTTGACATCATGCACCTCGAGCAGTCCGCAGATCTGCTCGCCGTGTTTTTGCGCGACGGCCATCTCCTCCGAAAGGTAATCGCGCAGCGCCGTGTTCGCGGCCTTTTCGGCGAAGCGGGGCAGCGCCTCGGAGAATTGCGCCTCAAAGGAGCAGGCTTCCTGCAATTCCGTGATGTAGAGGGCTTTCAGGTCTTCGGGTTGCATTGGGGCACCTCCTGTCGGTTTCCGGGGGCGGGCAGTGGTTTGCACCGCACCGCCTGTTGAACAGCGCAACGCTTCGTATGTTCCTGCCGTAAGCAAAGCGTCGCCGGATGAGGGACTTCACGTGTCTTTCGATCTCTTGGCAGAGATGGTCGGGCAGATGCAGGACCGCCGCGAATCTTCGTCGAGATACTACGGAGCGCCGTCGCGACCACCTGCTTGGCTGTGTGAGGGGAAGCGGCACGGCAAATGCGTAGGGAAATGCCGGTCAGCCTTTGTGCTCTGGCTTTCCCTTCCGATCGCTTTCCGCGAAGTCTTCGAGCTGATTTTCCGACATGGACTCAAACATCTCGCGGGCGGCACCGGTCAGGTCGTTCTTGTCCATTTCACCCCGTTTGGCGGCGAGGGCAGCCCCGGCGGCCTTTTGCTGAGCTTTTGATTCTGCAGGCATGGTCTTTTTCCTCTGATGGTTTTTTATTCGTCGTATGATCGCGAACAACCAGATCGTGGAAGTGTTTCCTCCACGGCAATCGGATCGCGGTCAGCGCCGCTTCAGCGTGTGCCACAGGATCCCGTTGGAATCGGGATCGCCCTTCAGGATCGCGGTCGCGTAGCTTTTGGCCTGTTTCATCGTGATGTGCGGCGGGAGGGTCGGCACATCAGGATCGGTCAGCGCATCGATGACCACGGGTCGGTCGGCGGCGAAGGCCGTTTCCCAAGCGGGTGCGATCTGTTCGGGGCGTTCCACGCGGATACCCTCCAGTCCCAGCGAGCGGGCATAGGCGGCGTAGTCGAACGGCGGTACGTCTTGGGTTTTGGGAACGCGGGGGCTGTCGGCCATGGCGCGCAACTCCCAAGTCACCTGGTTGAGGTCGCCGTTGTTGAGCACGCAGATCACCAACCGGGGATCAGACCAGTTGCGCCAGTATTTGGCGACGGTCATGAGGGAGGAATTGCCCAGCATCTGCATTGCGCCATCCCCGATGAAACCCACGGCAACTCGGTCGGGGAAGGCGAACTTGGCGGCAGTGGCATAGGGAACCGCGGGGCACATGGTAGCGAGGGTTCCAGACAATGTGCCCTTCATGCCGGCGCGAAACTTCAGCGCGCGCGCGTACCAGTTGGCCGAGGTGCCGCTGTCGGCGGCGATCAACGCGTTGTCGGGCAGGCGTGGGGAAGCCTCCCAGAACACGCGCTCGGGGTTCACGGGATCAGCCTCGATCATCGCCCGCTCTTCGGCGCCTTCCCACCAGTCGGAGACCCGGCGCTCGATTTTCCTGCGCCAGCTTTCCGCCTTCTTCCGGTCGAGCAGCGGCAGCAGGGCGTCGAGCGTGGCGGCGGCATCGCCGGCCAGGGCCACCTCCATCGGGTAGCGGATCGACAGCATCGTGGGATCGAGATCGATCTGGACGCCGCGCGCGTCGCCTTCCCGGGGCAAGAACTCCGAATACGGGAAGCGGGAGCCGATCATCAGCAGCGTGTCGCAGTGGCGCATCATCCAGTCGGAGGGCTCGGTGCCGAGCAGGCCGATTGAGCCGGTGACGAAAGGCAGGTCGTCGGGGAGGGCGGCCTTGCCCAGCAGCGCCTTCGCCACGCCACCCTGAAGCTTGTCGGCGATCGCCGAGACCTGTCGCTCCGCGCCGAGCGCGCCGGCCCCGACGAGGATCGCGACCTTGCGGCCTTCGTTCAACACCGTGGCGGCCTGCTCAAGGTCGGCTTTGGCCGGCAGGACGCGAGGCGTGGCGTAAGCCTGGCTCGTGTGCACCGTGCCGTGGGCGTGCGGCGGCTCGGCGGCGTCGAGTTCCTGCACGTCATTGGGGAAGATCACCGCCGTCACGTTGCGCCGGGCTTGGGCGATGCGCAGGCCCCGGTCGATCAGATGGCGGGCCTGTTCGGGCACGGAGCATGTGCCCAGGAACTCGGAGGCGACATCCTTGAACAACGCGTTAAGGTCGACCTCCTGCTGGTAGTTGCCGCCGAGCGCGGGCCGGGCCTGCTGGCCGACCAGCGCCAGCACCGGCTGGTGATCGAGCTTGGCGTCGTAGAGCCCGTTCAGCAGGTGGATTGCGCCGGGGCCGGAGGTGGCCACGCAAACGCCCACCTCGCCGGTCCACTTGGCATGGGCGCAGGCCATGAATGCGGCCTCCTCTTCGTGACGGGCCTGGATGAACCGGGGCTTTTCCGTGCGGCCTATCGCGGCGGTCAGCCCGCCGATGCCATCCCCGGGATACCCGTAAATCCGGCTCACCCCCCATTCGGCCAGTCGCTTGAGGATAAAATCGGCTACGTTCTCTGCCATGGGTTATGCTCCCTGGGGTTGTGGTTTTGCTGGGCTGGATGTCAGTCAGGCGACCTCCAGCACGGTCTTGCTGGCGACAAAGCCATCGGTGCGCACCGCATGAGCGCCAAGGAACAGGAAGGCTGCGCAAATGTTCCCGGGGAAGTTAGAGAAAACCTGCCCGCAGTATGTAAACGACCGGAAGTCGCGACAGTTCCGGCGCATTCTTCCTGCAGTTGGCCGAACGTGTGCAGACGAGATGTATGGGCGCTGAGGGAACGCTACGGCTACGCGGACACCGCGATGCAGGCGATCGCTCAGTTCGGGTTCTGACGCTGCTGCGCGGTGGCTCCGGTCAGTGTCGAGCTTCGGCCATGGAGATAGGAACGCAAGGGTGGATTCCCCTCTCAACCGTCAGAAGCCAACCACGTTCAGGACATCTGAGGTATTTGGAGCTCTGAATGTCCCGTCAGGGTTAGGCGAGACAGGCGTGCCGTTGCCCAGAACGTATTGGCATGCATTCCCGTTTGACTGCTTGATGACGGTAACGAACGATCCGTCCGGAGTTTCGCATTCCAAAATCTGAAGATTGGTCCATTCGGTCGACATGATGCACTCCTGCCATGATAAAGTGTCTGTTGTCCCGTGGCCCCCGCATGCCCAAAGCACGACCGCCGCTCGCCATTTCGCAGGCTTGGTTCCGGTGATGCCTAGAAAAGGCGGCCGACGAACCCGACTGCGCAGGCAAAAAGCCATCACTGGTACGCAAAGGCATTCTTTTGGATCACGCCTAGCTTTTCCCTTACACAGGAAAACAAAACCGAATTCTACGCAGGCGGCTTCAACTGCGTCGAAGCCATCCCTCAGCCCGGCGCTCAGGAGATCGACGGCTTCTTGACAGCACAATCGTTGCGGCCTGTGAAGTTCGGTCCAGCCGAAAAACCTAAACGCATCGAGACATCAGACCAGGTCGCGTGGAATGGTTTCATCCCAGTTCCGGGAAAAGATCCGTCGAGAGCCTTCCCATGCGTCAAGCTGCGCGTGAATGTAGAAGTTCTGGGCATCGCAACTCAGCACCGTCCTCGTCGTGGTGGTGGTTTGCCAGTCGCCTCGGGCGAAGCTGCGCTCTGTCCTGGTGACGCCCTGAAGTGACGTATGGTCGGACTGGCGAAAACTATAGCGTTCCTCTGTCCGTCGGCGAATTTGCATATCGATTTCGGGGATGTGAATCACGCCCTCGTCGTTTATCACCTCCAGCGCGGCCTCGTCCTGTACCATCTCGCGCACGACCCGCCACGAATGTTCGGGCCTTGTCACCTGACCAACCTCCAGCCCTACTGCGCCCTCTGGGGGGCCCAGATCCCTAAGAGGCGGGTCCTCCCGCCTGCGACGTTCGGGCAGCAGCAGGAGGCAGCCAGCCCCCCGCAGCGTGAGTTGCACCGGCTCGGGCGGGGCCCAGATCAGCGGGAAGTAAGTCGAAGAGATCGAGAGACGCAGTCTGTGCCCCGCCGGAACCCGGGCGGCGAGCCCGTTCAGCTTGACGCAAACGCGGTAGAAACGTCCCGGCTCCAGTGGCTGAGGCACTTCACTGCCGTCACGGTGCGTCAGGTTCAGCACGCCGTAGGAAATCCGCGTCGCCCTTCCGTCCGGCAGGACGTCTGACAACCGAACAGCCACCTGGGCAACCGGGCGGTCGGCCGCAACTTCAAGTTCGACCTCGGGCATACCCAACATCTCCAGATCGTGTTCGAGAGGGTCGGTATCGTAAACCAGGCAGCCGCCGTCTTCTTCGCGCTGATCATGCGGCAGGTCGGGCAATGCTGCGTAGGAACACCATTTTCCCGCATATAGACCGACCGAGAGCGGGGAGGACAGCGTTCCCGTTGGCGCCGGCGTTCCCCCGTCGCCTTCGTAGAGGCGGCGATAGCCCAGGCGGAACTCGCGCGGCGCGACCCCGTCTGAGGGCCAACGCGGTTCGCGCACCCAGCGACCCGGGCGTTCCTCGTAGGACGTGCTGGGTGGCACCGGGTCCTGCATCCAGACCCGCAACTCGGAGAATTCTTCCGCCGCGGTGTCCTTTCCCTTCAGCCAGTGATCGAACCACCGCAGGACTTCCTGAAGAAATCCGACCGCGGGACCGGGCACGCCCATGTGGGCATAGCGGTGTCCCCACGGACCGATCAGCGCCCGGCAAGGCACTTTCAGGTTCTCGATCAGACGAAAGATCGCGTTGGTATAGCCGTCGGTCCAACCGCCGGCAGCCAGTACGGGACATTTGATGGCCTGGTAATCCTCGCAGACGGAATGTGCGGACCAATAGGCATCGCGCCGCTGGTGCTCCAACCATTTCTTGATCCACAGTCCACTGCCATCCAGCCGCTCCAGCCACATGTCGCGCCAGCGCTCGCCCACGAGCTCGGGATCTGGCGGCTGGCTGGTGTGGGCGAACATGACGGTTGCCTCGGACAATTGATCGCCTAATAGACAGCCCCCCATGTAATGCATGTTGTCTTCGTACAGATTGTCGGAGGCACAGCACGATACGATCGCCTTCAACGCCTCGGGCTGACGCGCTGCGATCTGAAGTCCGTTGAACCCACCCCAGGAAATGCCGAACATGCCGACATTGCCATCGCACCAAGGCTGCGCGGCGATCCAATCGATCACCGCAATCCCGTCGGCCAGCTCTTCTTCGATCGCTCGTGTCTGTCATTTTTGCGGAACATATCTAACGGTTCACGATCGCCGCCAACGCTGCATTGACACGCTCTTCGGTCGGGTAACCGTCGATGTACCGCGGGTTCGGATGTGCGTATGCGGACTCCCTGGATTTCCTACGCTGAAAGTCGCGCGTTCTCCTTTGACCCGTCTCTTGCCGTCTGCGCCGAAACTTGTATGGTTCAAGCGCAGGGACACGACCCATGTGGAGTTTTGTCTTGCATGTCTCTATCCGGGTCGTTCTCGGCGGCACCAAAGCCACTTTGGGCTAACAGAGCCGTCAAGACTGGGTTCCACCATCGAGCCCATGCGACCGACGCTCAGAGATTTTCAGCGGCAGACCTGCAATCATCTGCGCATTCACGGCACATCTGTGCGCAGCGCTTGCAATGAGCATCATCATGGTGAGAGCACATCTCTTCGCAGGCATCGCAGGCGGCCGCGCAAAGCTTAAGCGTAGAGCGCAGAACGGATTGATTGCTGCCGGTCCGACGGGTGGCGACGCGGTAGGTTGCCGCGCAAATGTCAGCGCAATCCATGCAGTGGCGCACGCAATCGACCCTCTTTTCGACATCGTCTTCCGCCAGGCAGGCGTCTGCGCAAGAATTGCAGATCGCCGCACAGTACATTGCATGGCGGACGGCCTTGGCCAGGGGTTCGTTCAGATGATCGGCCACGTCGGGATGTTCGGAGATCATTTTCTCGATACTCATGAAGCGTTCCTTTCCGGGTGCCTTGGGCTTTCAGGAAGTTGGACTGAACTCAACCGTCCAGGTTCGGATATGTTCCACAGCGACGGCAATAGTTGAGATACCTGCAGCCATTTAATCACCGGCAGCCGGGACGCGCCAGCCTCCACGCAAAGGCTACCCGCAGCTCCCCTGTCACCGCTCGGAAAGTCGGTTTGGAAGGCTCTTTCTCGAGCAGATGTCGGGCTATTCGGCCTTGAGCATTTCGAGGGCGAGATCCATCTTTGCAATCATTCCCGAGGCTTCAAACTGGCGCGTAATTACGCCCCCGAGCGAAGCTTTCACGACGCTGTCACACATCTGTGTGCCGAAACCTTCTTCCCGCGCGACTTCTGGGTCGAGACAGCATCGTTCCTGCCATTCGATTAGGAACCTGTCTCCCTGTCGGCGTGCCGTAACCATCAGGCCACCATCACTCTGGCAAAGCGCTCCATACTTCGCTGCATTGGTGCAAAGCTCATAGAGGACAAGCGCCATCGGCGTGAGCGCATTTGGCGCGATAAGTAGATCTTCGACGTCGAGCTCGTAGAGATGATCGCCGGCGAACGGTTCGACGATGGAAGCGATGAGTTGTTGCAGCGATGTGTTGCCTGCGGATTCTCTACTGGGGTCGGCGACCGCCAGCCGGTGAGCATCGGAAAGCGCCGTCAGACGTTCCCGCATCAAGCTTGCAAGTTCGCTGGCTGTCTGCATCTGCCGGGCATTGACTGAAATAAGGCTGCCAATTACCGCAAAGCAGTTGCTGACCCGGTGGCGCATCTCCGCAAGGAGCAGCTTTTGCTGCTCCGCCGCCTCTACCTGATGAGTAATATCGCGGGCGATCTTTGAGGCACCGATGATCTCGCCGTTCATGTTTTTTACCGGCGAGATCGTCAAGGAGATCGGCACAAGTTTCCCGTCCTTGCGCCGTCGGACCGTTTCGAAGTGCTCAATGCGTTCGCCTCGGCGCAGCCGCGAGATAATGTCCTCCTCTTCATGCTGCCGTTCCTCCGGGATGAGCATCAGGATCGGTTGCCCGATCGCTTCCGAGGCAGTGTAGCCGAAGAGGTGCTCGGCGCCCGGATTCCAGGTCTGTATGATACCCTCAAGATTCTTGGTGATGATCGCATCGTCTGAGCTCTCGACAATTGCAGCGAGATACTCGTTCAGGTTTCTCGAATTATCGATCTGTGAAGACTCATCGTCGTCGAAAGCTAGCCGGCTCATGTCGAACGTCCTATGATATTCCTATGCACGGTATGCCATATCGCGTCGCGGCGCCATTGGAATTGGTAGACGGCGGTGTTCGGACGGGCAACCCTACAATATCGCAGCCGTTCCCCGCGCGAAATAGCGCCGCCGTTCGATACCGAGCAGGCTTTCCAGGGAACTCCAACACTAATACGGCGTTGGTCCAGCGGACCCTTGGGCAGAGAGCTCGCATGCGACATTCCTTATTTCTTGTACTTTACCTCTCATTCCTGTTGTCCGCGTGCCAGATTCCTCGCGACCCTGAAAACACTACCGCGAAAGTGCGCGGCAGCGTACTACAGGTAGGAGTGTTGTCGGATGGTTTGCCTGACAGTGATCGTGGCGTGATCGAGACCCTGGCCCGGCGGCTTGACGCGCGTCCCGAGTACCACACCGGGTCGGCCCATCGGCTACTGGAAGGCCTGAAAGTTGGTGAGTTGCACGTGCTCACAGGGAGCATTCCTGGATCCACGCCCTTTTCCAGGCATGTGGGGAAGTCGAACAGCTACGGTCCGCCTATCCCAACCGCACAGGGCGCGAAACCGCGTGTGTTGCTGATCCGCAGGGGAGAGAACCAATTCCTGATGGAGCTGAACCGGAGTGTCCAGGCAGTCAAGAGATCAGGCGGATGAGACATCGTCCTCGTGATCTCCCTGATGACGTTGACGCCGTCCTGAACCATGCTCGGCGGTTGGAATGGTGGACGTTGTTCTGGCTTGCCAGCATCGTTTTGTTAATGGGGCTGGTGATGGGGTCGTCGCAAGCGATGCAGGCCGCGTGGATCAAAGATATGCTTTCGCTGCTTCCGCCCGTCATGTTTCTCATTGCCGTGCATTTCGAGCGCAAGCCCCCGAGCGAAAACTATCCGTTTGGTCTAGATCGGTTAGGCTCTCTTTGCTTTGTGTTATCCGCGGCCGCCCTGGCTCTGATGGGCGGGTACCTGATCTACGATGCAGCGACCGTGCTGATCAGACAGGAGCACCCGACCATTGGCAGCATGTCATTGTTTGGGGGCCAAGTCTGGATGGGCTGGTTTATGGCGGGAGTGCTGGCCTATTCCATCGTACCGCCGGTGGTACTTGGCTGGAAGAAGCGTGCCCTGGCGCCAGTGCTGAAGGACAAGGTGCTGTACACGGACGCCGAGATGAACGCGGCCGACTGGAAGACAGGATTGGCTGGCCTGCTGGGGATCGCAGGCATTGCTGCCGGGTTCTGGTGGGCGGATGCCGTGGCGGCGGGCCTGATAGGGCTGGACATTCTACGGGCATTGCCAACTTGTTTGCCCACCGGCTTTCGCATAGGCAACCGGGATGAAAATCCCCTGCACGATGCCTGGCCTGAAAGGCTACCGTTTTCCACGCGAGATCGTCGCTTATGCAGTCTGGGCGTATCATCGTTTTGCGCTTAGCACGGCAGATGTCGAAGATCTTCTTGCCGCTCGGGGTGTGATGGTCAGCCGAGAAACGGTCCGGAAATGGGTAAACCGTTTTGGGGTCCACTTTGCCGGTTGCATCAGGCGCGACAGACCGGACGCAGTCGACAAATGGCACCTGGATGAGGTTGTCATCCCGATCAACGGCAGGAAATACTGGCTCTGGCGGGCGGTCGACGAGAGCGGCGACGTGCTGGACATTCTGGTTCAGCCACGACGGGACGCCAAGGCTGCAAAGCGTTTTCTGGCAAGGCTGATCGACCGGTTCGGTAAACCTCGTGTGGTGATCACGGACAAGTTGCGCAGCTATTGCAAGCCGATCCGGGATCTTGCGCCTGGCGCGGATCATCGAGCACACAAGGGCTTGAACAACAGGATTGAAGGCTCGCATAGGCCAACACGCAAACGCGAGAAGCTGATGGGGCGGTTCAAATCACGCCGACAGGCACAGAGATTTCTGGCTGCCCATGATCAGATCAACACCGTCTTTCGCCCGCGCCGCTATCAACTCTCCGCCATCTCATATCGCCACGCCAGAGCCGACGCTTTCGACCTCTGGAAAGGTTATACTGCCGAAATGACCGCCTGACAGGCTGAGCCCTCGCCCCTCTCATACAGCTGGAAATAAGTTGGCAATCCCCTTTCTCTTCATCCGTGAGATCACCTCCCATGCTGTCTGGGCCCTCATCGGTTTGCACTCAGCACGGCCTATATCCAGGACCTGCTTGCCGAGGATGGAGTGGTCGTCAACCGCGACACCACTCTACTGTGGGTTAACCGGTTCGGTTCACATTTTGCCAACTGCATCCGAAGGGGACTGTTTCATTAACGATTATCGTTTAATGTGAGCCAAGGAGCTAGCCTGGTTCGTTCGTGCGGGCTTGCGGGACAGCTTTGCCACGAATGCAATTTCGTGTGCGACCCCGGTCTTGCAGTTTTCGAATTGGCCTTTACAGATGGTGTGAAAAGCTTCGATTCCGGGGAGGGCCGCGGACCAAGGTTCGGAAACCCCGCATCGGTCGCAATCGCTACTTCAGCCCGGCGTGATCGCTTTTGTTCCAGTTGTTCAAGTCCTTTTGATCGATATGCCGGATCGCGTCTTCCGGTCTTAGCCGGACATTAAATTCTCTAATTACCTTGGCATGGCTGTGCGCTTTGTCCGTGGGTGGTACAGACGGACCGTCTCCCGCGCTGGTTTTAGAGAAGCCCTTGCTGCGTTGACATTGCGCCTGGCTGTCAAGCGGAAATCGATCTATTGGCCGCACTGATCAACGGCTCGCCAAAGGTAACACCACCGCCCTCCAACGCGAACATAGCCTTCATCGACATGCCACTGCAGCCCGCGTCTGGAACGGTGAGCGCCATAAGCCCGCTTGCAAATCTCGGGGCCGATTTTGCGAACCCAGCGAACTGCCATCAGGATGATCTCTCACGGAAACCAATGTTGTTTGAACGGATTCTTGCGCTCAACCATCGGTCTCTCCGCCGTCACAAACAAGCAAAGCATGCCGCCTCCGCCGAGTTAATGCAACAGACCCACTCTAACACGGACACTGCGACGCATAATCGAATCTTTTGTAACTATCCTTACGTGCCATGTACCGAACTGCGATATCCGGATCGACGGTCCGATTCTGCTTTCCACCGAACTCCTGCTGAGTCGTGACGTGTGCCCTCGTGCCAACAACGCCGGCATGGAAGAGGGCCAATATCAGAGCAACTGTTTCTGTTCGGAAAGGTCCGTTGATCCTTCGGCCTCGGACATGGAGGCCGAGACGATTTCCAAATTTTTCAGGTCCGCCAGCCGGTTGATCACATGGTATTGCGTCGGAAGCTCTTCCCAGGTGGATTTGAGGAACTCCACCGAGCCCGAGCAATTCCATTTCCGCAGGACGCGGAGCGCGCCCGGCACCGGCGGAGTGATCGCGGCGTAGGCGGTTTCTGCGACGCCCCAGTCCCCGGTTTTGGGAATGTACTTGTAATGCATCACCCCGTCGATGGAGGGCGCGGCGGGGTGATCGAGGCTCACCTCCTCGATCGGCTCGACCCACATGTCGAAGAATTTGTGCCCGAGCCACGTAGCGGCATGGTGTTCCCTGCCCTTGAGGACACGGGGTTCCGGCAGTTCGCAATAGAGCTTGTTGTATCCAAGCTCTTCCCGGCCCGAGAGGATCGCATCGGGCAGGTCTTCCCACATCACCACCATGAGCGGACCCTGGGTGCGGTCCCTCTTGCCGGTGAACTCTGCCGGAATTTTTACCGTCAGAAGGTTGTAACCGCGCCCGGCCAGCCAGTGAAGGTTGCTCAGCCGGTGGGTTTCAATCGTCACTAACGGGTCGCCGTGCAGGTTGAAGCCCGGCGGCATCAGGGCGGTCAGCTGATCCGCCTCGGAGCGGAAGGTGACTGTGGCCGACCGCCGCCGTGACGCTTGCAGATCGGAGAACGGCCCGCCTTCGGGCGCCTGTCGCGGGCCGGGCGTTGGCCCGAACGACACCGGCATTCTGTACATGGGCTTGTCGGGAGTGACCTTGGCCATGGGGTTTTCCTTTCGGTTTTTCAGGCAGGCCGCGAAGGGCGGCCCGTCAGCTTATCTGTCACGGCGGTTCCGCGATCTTTCCCATGCGGCCTGAAGCTCGCCGACGATGCCTTTGCGAAAGGCCAGGACGCAGACCACGAAGATGCCGCCGATCACTACTGTCACCGGCAGGTTGGTGGAGGCGAGGTAGTTTTCGAGCGTCACCACGATGGCGGCACCGATCACCGGCCCGACCAGCGTACCCATGCCCCCCAGAAGGGTCATCAGGATGGCCTCGCCCGACATCTGCCACGTGATGTCGGTGAGCGATGCAAGCTGGAACACGATTGCCTTGGTTGCGCCAGCCAGACCGGTAAGCGAGGCATAGAGGACGAATGCCACGAGCTTGTAGTAATACACCTTGTACCCCAGCGAGATCGCGCGGGTTTCGTTTTCGCGGATCGCTTTCAGCGTCTGGCCGAAGGGCGAATGGACCGTGCGCCAGACAAGGTAGAACCCGGCGCAGAACACCGCCAGCACGAAATAGTACATGGTCATGATGTCATTCAGGTCGAAGAGGCCGAACAGGATCCCGCGCGGCACCCCTTGGATGCCGTCCTCGCCGTGGGTGAAGGGCATCTGGAGCGCGAGGAAATAAATCATCTGGCTGAGCGCGAGGGTGATCATGGCGAAGTAGATCCCCTGTCGCTGGATCGAGATGGCGCCGATGACCAGCCCGAGAAGCGCCGCCGCCGCGGTGCCGGCGAGGATGGCAAATTCCGGCGGGAAGCCCCAGACCTTGGCGGCATGGGCCGAGATGTAGGAGGCCGAGCCGAAGAACGCCGCCGTGCCGAAGCTCAGCAACCCCGCGAAACCGACCAGCAGGTTGAAGGCGCATGCAAAGAGCGCGAAGCACATGACCTTCATGAGGAAAATCGGGTAGAGCATGTTTGGCATGACGAAGACCATCATCGCCAGAAAGGCGCCGATTGCGGCCATGACCCGGTAGCTGACCCGTTTTTTCGCGATCATGCCGGTTTTATCCGAATGAGATTGCATATTACATTTCCCTCCCGAACAGGCCGCTGGGTTTGAACATCAAGACGATCACCATGATTACGAAGACGACCACATTGGCGGCTTCGGGGTAAAAGACCTTGGTAAGCCCCTCGATTACGCCCAGGGCAAGACCCGTCAGGATTGCCCCGAGGATCGACCCCATGCCGCCGATCACGACCACGGCAAAAACGATGATGATCAGGTGGGAGCCCATGTTCGGGTTCACCTGATAGATCGGCGCGGCCAGCGTTCCCGCCAAGCCGGCAAGCGCGGCGCCCAGCCCGTAGGTCAGCGTGACCATCAGGGGAACGTTGACACCGAAGACCTGTACGAGCACCGGGTTCTCGGTGGCTGCGCGCAGGTTGGCGCCAAGCCGCGTGCGTTCGATCAGGAACCAGATCCCGAAGCAGACCACAAGGGAGAGCCCCAGCACCCAGGCGCGATAGGTCGGCAGGAACATGAAGCCGAGATTGAACCCGCCCTGAAAGATGTCCGGGCCGGGATAGGGCTGGCCGGAGACGCCGTAGAAGTGGCGGAACGCGCCTTCGAGGATCAAGGCGATGCCGAAGGTCAGAAGCAGGCTGTAGAGCGGATCGAATCCGGCCAGTCGGCGTATCATAGTGCGTTCGAGGACGACCCCGACAAGGCCCAGCGCCAAGGGTACCAGCAGGAGGGCCCAGAAATAGCCGAGCCCCAGGAACGTCCAGAGCATCCACGCGAGGAAAGCGCCCAGCATGTAGAGCGCGCCATGCGCGAGGTTCACGATGTGCAGCATTCCGAAGATCACCGCCAGGCCAAGGCTCAGCAGCGCGTAGAATGCCCCGTTGATCAGGCCCAGCATGAGCTGCCCCATGAGGACCTGAGGCGATATGCCAAGAAGTTCAAACATGGTCACGCTCCCTCATACACCCAGGTATTTTTCGAGTTTCGACTTGTTGGCGTCGATCTCGGACGTCAGCATCATGTCGGCGATATGCCCCTCTTCCATGATGTAGTGGCGGTCGGCTATCTGGGCGGCAAAGCGGAAGTTCTGCTCGACGAGAAGGATTGTGAACCCCTTTTCCCGGAGCACCCGGAGAGATGCGCCGATCTGATCAATGATGACCGGGGCGAGCCCCTCGGTGGGTTCGTCGAGCAGGATGGTCTTGGCGCCGGTCCTGAGAATCCTTGCGATCGCCAGCATCTGCTGTTCGCCACCCGAGAGCCGCGTGCCTTGAAGCGTGTCGCGGCCTTCGAGGTTGGGGAACAGGCAGAAGATGTCGTCTTTCGTCATTCCCTCGGGCTGCACGACCCGCGGAAGCATGAGGTTCTCGGCCACACTGAGCGAGGAGAAGATACCCCGCTCCTCGGGCACATAGCCGATGCCCAGTCGCGAGACGTGGTGTTTGGGCATGCCGATCAACTCCTTCGAGTTGAACCGGATCGACCCGGTCCGTCGTTGGACGATGCCGACGATCGAACGCAGGGTCGACGACTTGCCCGCGCCGTTGCGACCCAGCAGTGTCACCACCTCGCCCTTGGCGACCTTCAGGGACACGTCATGCAGGGCCTGACTGTCACCGTAATAGGCACAGAGGTTCTCGATTTCGAGAACCCGGCCCCCGTCCGCGTGTTCATTCATGCTCGGCCCCCATGTATGCCTCCACGACTTCAGGATTTTTCGAGACCTCGTCATACGGGCCTTCCGCGATGACTTCGCCGCGCCGCAGAACGGTGATCGTGTCGGAAAGCCGGGCTACGACGGATAGATTGTGCTCGACCATCAGGACGGTCCGGTCGGCGGCGACTTCCCTTATGAGGCTGGCGACGCCGTCGATGTCCTCGCGCCCGAGGCCGGCGAGCGGCTCGTCAAGCAGCATCACCTCGGGGTCGAGGGCGATGGTCGTCGCAATCTCAAGCGCCCGCTTGCGGCCATAAGGCAGCTCGACCGCCTTGCGGTGGGCCCAGGGTGTCAGGTTGACCGCTTCGATCAACTCCATCACCTGCGGATTCAGCTTGTCGAGCGTCGTCTCGGAGCGCCAGAAGTGAAAGCTTGTCCCGAGAGAGCGCTGCAACGCGACTCGGACGTTCTCGATCACGGTCAGGTGCGGGAAGATCGCGGAAATCTGGAAGGACCGCACCATCCCGATGCGGGCAAGGTCTGCCGGGCGGGACGTCATGATGCTCCGGCCCTTGTAGAAGACTTCCCCCGATGTGGGTTGCAGGAACCTTGTCAACAGGTTGAACACCGTGCTTTTCCCGGCGCCGTTGGGCCCGATAAGGGCATGGACCGTCCCTTTGCGAACCTTGAGGTCAACGTCCTTGACCGCGACGAAACCGCCGAAATCCTTGGTCAGGCCCCGCGCTTCCAGAATGCAATCGCTCATGACGTCAACCTGCCCGGCCAGGCCGAAATTCGTTTTGGGTGTTCAAGTCTGTACATCCTTTCCCCTCCTCGCCCAATCGGTTCGAAACACGGTGTCCCGGAGCCGAAGCCTTGGTACGCTTTCCTCCCGCGACACGTCATGTCGAACCGGCCGTGACGGTCGCGTGGCATTCGCCGAAGCCAATCGGCACATATCCTGTGCCGCTGGCCCGTGCACGGATGGTGACGGTGTCGCCATCCTCGAGGAAACAGCGGGTTTCGCCGGTCGACAGGTCCAACGGAGTTCTGCCGCCTTCGGTGATCTCGAGTAGGGAGCCGAAGCCATCCCTTGTTTGCGACGAGATCGTACCGGTGCCGAAAAGATCACCCGGGCGGAGGTTGCAGCCGTTCACCGTGTGATGCGCGATCATCTGCGCGACAGTCCAGTATAGCTGGCGCGCGTTGGTCCGGGTGATCCGGTCTCCGGGACCGTCGCCCGCCATCTGCGCGGTTTTCAGGTAAAGCTCCAGCTCGATGTTCAGCGCCCCGGCGGCTTGATCCTTTGGATCGGCCAGATAGGGCAGCGGCGCGGGGTCGCCTTCGGGGCGCGGGGGCTGGGCCACGCGGAAGGGGATCAAAGCCTCTTGTGTCACCACCCAGGGCGAGACCGTCGAGGCGAAGCTCTTGGCTAGGAACGGGCCGAGGGGCCGGTATTCCCACGCCTGAATGTCACGAGCGGACCAGTCGTTGAGCAGGCAGTAGCCGGCTGCATGGTCGGGCGCCCGCGAAATCGGGATGGCATGGCCGAGCTCGTTGCCGCCGGCGAGCCAGACGCCCAGCTCCAACTCGAAATCGAGCCTGAGCGATGGCGCGAGCGTGGGCGTCTCCCCCTCCCGCCCCGTGACCTGCCCCATCGGGCGGCGCAGGGTCATGCCGGACACCCCGATCGAGGAACTGCGGCCGTGATAGGCGATCGGCACATGCTTGTAGTTCGGCAGCAGCGGCTGATCAGGCCGGAACTGGCGGCCCGCATTGATCGCGTGGTGAATGCCCGCGTAGAAATCGGTGAAATCGCCGATGCGGGCCGGAAGTGCCATCCGGCAGGCGCGCGCCTCGTGCAGATGCGGGCGCAGGTGGGGTTCGGACGCCGCGCCCCGGTCGGCCCGCAACAGGCGGCTCAGGCTCGCGCGCAGCGCCCGGCGGCGGGGGGCGGCCAGCGCGAAGAAGGCGCCAAGGTCATCGCCGGCCATCTCGGGCGGGATGTCCGACAGGTCCGCCGGCGTGACGCTCGATTGCAGAAGTCCGCGCAGATCGAGGATCTGATCGCCGATCGCCACACCGATGCGCGGCGCGCCGCTGGCGGGCTGAAACACGCCCAGCGGCAGGTTCTGGATCGGGAACTGGTCGTGCCCGTTGGCCGACGCGACCCAGCTTTGCAAGGACGGATCGTGCGTCTCGTCCGGTTTCACCCACACACTCATGTCAGCCATACCCCCGGTTACCCCAACGCGAGATCATTAAATGAACCCTTCGGATTTCAGTTGTTCGACCCGTCCTTCGGAATAGCCCAGCCAATCCGACAGGATTTCCGCGGAATCCCCGCCGACATCAGGAAGACCCGTGCGGATGGACAGGGGCGTTTCCGACAGGTGGATGGTGACGCCCTGCATCGGCACGTCGCGACCGGTCTTGGTGGGCACGTTGACGATCTGGTTGCGGTGGGCAAGCTGTGGATTTTCGACTACGTCGTCGATCGAGGCGATCTTTGTGCAGGGCACGTCTTCCCGTTCCAGCGTCTCGAGCACTTCGGTGGTGGAACGCTCTGCGATCCATTCTGCTGCAATCGCCTCAAGCTCCTTGGTGTGACCGCCGCGCGCAGCGAAGGTGGCGAAGCGTTCGTCCTCAAGCAGGTCTTCGCGGCCGATCGCCTTGGCAAAGCGCGGGAACAGCGACCCGCAGGCAATATAGACCCAATCGCCATCGCCGGTTTTGTAGCTTGCCGTCGGTGGGCCATAGGGATCGCGGTTGCCGCGCCGTGTCATCTTGCGGTCGAGCATCAGCCGTTCTGGGATGGCCGTGGTCAGCATCGAAACCGCGCTGTCGAGCAGCGAGACATCGACGACCTGCCCCCGGCCCGTGGTGTGGCGCGCCTCGATTGCGCCAAGAATGCCGATGGTGGCGTACATGGCCGTGACATAGTCGCAGACATAGGTGCCGATGACGGTCGGCGGCCCGTCGGGATCACCGGTAACATCCATCAAGCCGCTCATCGACTGGGCGATGACGTCAAAGCACGGCTTCTGGGCATAGGGCCCCGTCTGGCCGAAGCCCGAAATGCGCGCAAGGATCAAGCGGGGGTTGATTTCGCTCAGTACGTCCCAGCCGCAGCCCATCTTTTCCAGCGTGCCGGGGCGGAAGTTCTCCACCAGTACGTCGGCCTCCTTGACCAGTTCCCGCAAAAGTTCCTGACCTTCGGGGGAGCGCAGGTTGATGGTCAGCCCGCGCTTGTTGCGGTTGAAAACCATGGTGTAGAGGCTCTGGCCGTCGACCTGCGGTTCGTAGTTCCTGGCCAGTTCGCCCTTGCCGGGTGTCTCGATCTTGACGACATCGGCGCCCATGTCACCCAGCAGCATGCTGCAATAGGGCCCCGCGATAAAGCGGGACAGATCGAGGATCCGGATGTTTTCAAGTACACTGGCCATTCAGATTCAACCTTGTTTTCTAGACGTGTTCGACGCGCGTTGTGTTTCGGGTGCTATCAGGCTTGAGGCAGTAGCAGGCCGTTGGGATCGACCTTCTCACGCAGGATCCTGACGTCCTCCTCCGAGGGCACGGGGGTTTCGGGAACATCGTCGAGGGGGCCCAGGTCGAAACCGGTCGCATCTCGCAGGTCCTGTTGCGTCACGCCGGGATGGATCGATTTAACGCGGATGTCTCCCGCGTCCTTGTCGAAATCGAAAATGCACTTGGGGGTGATCACCTGTTCCGGGCCGCCCCAGTCAAGCCCGAGCTCGGCGCGCCCTTTCAATCCGCCGGGATAGCCGACACCAGAGACAAAATCGACCTTCTCGACGAAGTTGCGGGGGGTGTGGTGCGGCATCATGATGTATTCACGGCCGAAGAGCGCGAAATGCTCTGGCTGCAGTACGGGCCCAATTAGGCGAACCTTGGGTTTCCTGTAATCGCCGATGCAGACACTGTTCAGGTTGCCCTGCCGGTCGACCTGTACGCCGCTCGAGAAGCCGAAGCTGATATCACCGCGCTTCATGACCCACGGGTGGTTCGGAAAGCCCTTGGACTGGATCTCGCATTCGAGATCGCGCAATTCCTCGCTGAACTCGGAATCGGGAAGCGAGGCGATCTTGGACAGGTTGGGGTTGTGGAAATGCCCGGCCAGCATGATCGTGAGATTGGGGGCGTGGGTACGCCGGGCGAGCTCGGCCGCGGCGAGGGGGATGGAGGTGGCGAACCGGGCGGCGGCGCTGCCCGTGGTCAAACCAGTGAACCCGACATCCCCGTCCTTCAGATCATGCGCCAGGGCGACGGTGATCATCTCATAAACAGTCGGTTCTATCATTGCCCAACCTCAACTTTCCGGAGTTCGAAGAATTTTTGCAGGCCGATCCGTTCGAGATATTCCCGGTGGTCGGCAACGCCGTAGACATAGCGATCGAGATAGCCGGAGAAGCTGTCGCCGCCCTCTTTCGCGCATTGGGCGTAGTGCTCCATATGTTCGTCATCGCCCGTGTATTCGCCCAGCACGGCGTTGGGGTGGCTGCCCCAGGGCGCCTCTACCACGGCGGTGGTACGGTAGGAGGGGATCTCGACCAGATGCGGGCTGCGCCGCAGGGTTTCGGTGGGCACGATCTTTTCCACGGTGACGATCACGGTGTCGCAGCTCTTCGCCAGCACGAGGTCGAGGCTTTGCGGCGTCAGGCGCCGGGTGGGGGCCATGATGTTCCCGTACTCGTCGCCGGCGATGGCATGGATGACCACGACATCCGGCGCGGCGGGCGGCACCGCCCAGACGCGGCGGCCCGTCAGGGGGCATTCGAATTCCTTGATCTCGGGGTTCACCCTGAGCAGGTCGTTGCCGCCTAGGAAATAGGCCGGCCAGAAGCCGAAATTTTCCTGGCTGGCGCGGAAACGGTCCATGCTCAGGATCTCTGGGTAGTCGACCATTTCGAGGGTGCCCTCTTCGACCATCCGCCGGAAGTTCGGCGCCAAGCCGTGCTTTTCCAGCCCGACATAGGAGGACTCGATCCGCTTGAGGCAACCCGCCCCGGCGAGCAGGTCGGTCTCGTTGCCGTTCACAACGCCCACGACGGTCAACTCACGCCGCTTCTGCCGGATGAGTTCATGTACGAACGCCATGGGGTGCTGGTAGACGGCAAACCCCCCGAGAGCGATGCGCGCTCCGTCGGGCACCAGGCGGGCCGCATCGGCCATCGTTGTCAGCTTTGAAGTTCTTTCAGGCATACCAATCCCTTAAAGGTTGCGTTCCAAGGTCGGGGTGTCAGACATTTCGCTCGGCCGTGGCGAGGTCGCCGAACTGCGCCATGATTTTCCAGAGGAGGTCATCGCGCGCGGCGGCGGCCTCTGCCGGCGTGGTGTGGGAATAGTCGTAAAACCCCTGCCCCGCGCGGACGCCGGTTTTGCCTTGATCGGCGAGGTCCGAGAGCGTTCGGGGCGACAGGTCGACGGGTGCGTCGAAGAAGTCTGGGTTCTTCAGGTTGGCCACGCTCAGGTCGAGGCCGGTGAAATCGTAGCGCTGGACGATGCCCAGCACCATCATGCGCATGGCTAAGCTGGCGCGGGCGGCGACATCGAGATCCTGCGCGGTGGTGTAGCCATTGTCGATCAGGTGGAACGCCTCGCGGCCCAGTGCGCGCAGGAGCCGGTTGATGATGAAGCCGGGAATGAACTTCTGCAGCACCACGGGCGCCTTGCCCATTTGGCGCAGGCGGGCCACGGTATCGTCGATCAGGGCCTCCGGTGTCATCTCACCCCGGACCACTTCGACCAGCGGCAGGATCTGCGGCGGTGCGAACCAATGCACGATCATCAGGCGGCCCCGCAGCGCGACCGGGCACAGCGCAAAGACATCAAGGGAGGAGGTATTGCTCCAGACCACCGCATCGACCGGCGCGTGCGCGGCGACGGTTTCAAAGAAGCCGGTTTTGACCGCCGGTTTTTCCGAGATCGCCTCGACGATGATGTCGCAGGCGGCGATGGCCTTCGGGATATCGGAGGTGAAGCCGATGCGGCCGAGGATGCGTGCGGCATTGTCCTCGGAAATCAGCCCGAGGCGGGTTTCCTGTGCGAGGTTGGCCTCGATCGTCTGGCGCGCGGTCGTCAGTGCGTCATCGCTAATATCGGCAAGCGTGACGCGGTAATCTCGTGCGGCAAAGGTCTGGGCGATGCCCGGTCCCATGGTCCCGGCGCCCGCTACGGTGACGGTGTCATGCGTTGTCATTGTCTTCGACTCGTTTTGTTGGACTGACCTGCGGGCCTCAGGGCCTGCGGTTGTGAAAGTTCGGCGGAAGCCCGGCGCGCGGCCATGGCAGGGAGACGACCCTGCCCGTGGCCGACAAGGTGACGTAGGCCGTTCGGAAATCCGGCCCGCCAAAACAGATGTTCGAGGTGAAGAGGTCTCCGAATCCGGTTTCCTCGACGATCCGACCGTCGGGAGAGATCGTGGTGACCTGTCCGCTCATCAGTGTCGCGACGCACAGGTTGCCATCCGCTTCCATCGCCATCGAGTCGAACATCTGGAAGCCCGGCATGGTCAACATCACCTGCCCACCGCTGGGGGCGGGCCATGGCTGAAGGATCGGCTCGCCCGGCGCCGCGAGGTCGAAGACCAGGACCCGCCCGGTTACGGTTTCCGAGACGTAGAGCCGGTCTTCCTCGGGAGAAAGGGCAATGCCATTGGGCTGCATGACGGGATAGATGGCCTGCCTGATCATAGTGCCGTCGGCAGAGGCATAGTAGACGCCGCCGCGATCCATGTCCCTTGGCCGGTTCTTTCCGATATCGGTGAACCAGAATCCGCCCTGTCGATCGAAGACGATGTCGTTCGGGCCAGACAGCGGGCCCTCCTCCGTGCCGGTATAGAGCACCTCGAAGTCGCCGGTGTCGGGATTGACCCGCTCGATGCGGCCGCCGGAGTAGTCGCGGGCCTGCCCCGCCGGGCGTACGCCGTGTTCGGGATCGCGCGCCCATTCGTTGCCGCCGTTATTGCAGACGTAGACCCAGCCGTCGGGCCCGATGGCGGCCCCGTTCGGGCCGCCACCCAGATGCGCCACAACCGAAGTGCCTGCTGAAGGCGTGATGCGCGTCAGTGTGCCTGCGCCGAGCTCCACCACCAGAACGTCGCCGTTCGGGAGAAAGACGGGACCCTCCGGGAAGAAGAGTTCGGCTGCGATATCAGTCATCTTGCAGGTCATCGCTTCATACCTTCAGCAGCACCGGATCAATTATTGACCAGCGGACACTTGCTCTCGGAGAGCGGGAGCGCAACGTCTTCACGCGGGATGGTGGTGACCACGTTGTAAAGGTCCCACGGCCCGGTCGACTGGTCGGGCGACTTGACTTCGTAGAGGTAGAAGTCGCGCATGACGCGGCCATCGACCCGGATCGAGCCGTTGTCGGTCATGAAGTCGTTGATCGGCAATTCCCGCATGCTTGCGACGACGGCCTGTTCCTCGGTGGTGCCGGCGTGCTCGACCGCTTTGAGATAATGCAGGACACTGCTGTAGGTGCCCGCCTGCCCTTCGGTCGGCATGCGGCCGATCTCTTCAAAGAAGCGCTGCGAAAATTCGCGGGTTTCGTCGGTCTGGTCCCAGTAGAACGGTTCGGTCAGCATCATGCCCTGGCCGAGTTCAAGGCCGATCGCCTTGACATCGTTGATCCAGAGCAGCAGCGCGGCGAAGGACTGGCCGCTTCCTGAGATGCCGAATTCCGAGGCCTGCTTGACGGCGTTGGCAACATCCTTACCGCCGGTTGCCAGACCAATGACCTTCGCCCCCGAGGCTTGCGCCTGAAGCAGGAATGACGAGAAGTCGGTGGTGTTCAGCGGGTGGAAGGCGCTGCCTACCACTTCGCCACCGTTCCGCTCGACGACCGCCTGCGTTTCGCTGGCGAGGTTGTGACCGAAGGTATAATCGACCCCGAGCATGTACCATGTATCGCCGCCACGTTCGACCACGGCCTTGCCGGTTCCGGCGGCCAGCGCGTAGGTATCATAGGTCCAGTGGAACCCCGTGGGCGAGCATTCCTCGTTTGTCAGCGCCGTTGTGCCGGAGCCCGAGGTCAGGGTGATCTTGCCGAGGTCGCGGGCGAGCGACTGAACCGCGACGGCCACGCTCGAGCCGGTCAGGTCGGCGATGACGTTGACGCCCTCGACGTCGAACCAGCGACGCGCGGTGGCCGCGCCGATATCGGCCTTGGCCTGGTGATCCGCAAAGAGCACCTCGATCGGGCGCCCCAGTACGGTGCCACCGAAATCCTCGACAGCCATGCGGGCGGCCTCGACCGATCCACGGCCCGAGTTGTCGGCGAAGACGCTGCTCATATCTGTGAGAACGCCGATCTTGACCGGCGCATCACCATCCTGAGCAAAGCCGGGGTTCCCGACGCACATTACCAGGGCGGCAAAAGCCTTGAATGCAGTTTTCATTTTTCCTCCTCCTGTTCATCACCCAAGGTCGCAGGTTGGCGAGCTCAAGTGTAATAAAATCGTTTTTATTTGCCACGCAGAGGAAAGTCAAGCGAAGCTCACGGCCATACCGTAGAAATATTACCGAGCTGACCGAAAATGGAACATTATATTCCGATTTTATGGTGCGTTAGGAACGCCTCCCTGTTAAGGGTCCGGGCCGACCGTTGTACTCTTGCGCATTTGTTGGCGTAAAACTATAAAATGGATTTTGTTGCTGGGCCTGCGGAGGGTTTCGGCCTCGATACGGATCGCCCGCCGCAGTGGTGGGCCAAGACCACCGCGATGAATGGAGCGTTAAATGGACATCAAGACCGACGGCCTGAAAGCCATCGTAACTGCCGGGGCTTCCGGGCTTGGCCTTGCTATCGCAGAAGCGTTGAACGCGGTAGGCGCCAACGTCGTCATTTGCGATGTCGACGCGGGCGCGCTGGATCGCCTTCAGGAAAAACACCCCGATATCAGGGGATTCCTTGCCGATGTTTCCGACGAGGCGGCCATGGGTGAGTTCTTCGACAAGGCGCTCTCCGCGCTTGGCGGCCTCGACTGCCTTGTGAACAATGCCGGGGTATCCGGGCCGACCACGCCGGTGGAAGAACTGAGTTTTGAAGACTGGTCGCACACGTTGAACGTCAACCTGTCCGGCACCTTTCTGTGCACCCGCGCCGCCGTCCCGCACCTGAAGCGGTCCGATCGCGGATCGATCATCAACATGTCGTCGGTTTCCGGGCGGCTTGGCGTTCCCCTGCGAACGCCTTATGCGGCGACCAAATGGGGCGTCATCGGCCTGACCCAGACATGGGCCAAGGAGCTCGGCCCCTTTGGCGTGCGGGTCAACGCGATCCTGCCCGGCTTTGTCGACGGGGCGCGGATGGACCGGGTGATCGAAGGCCGTGCCAAGGCCACCGGGAGCAGTGTGGACGAGATGCGGCAGCGGTACCTGGACAAGGTTTCGCTTCGGAAGATGGTGTCACCAGAGGATGTCGCCGCCCAGGCCCTCTACCTTGCGTCGTCGCTGTCGCAATCGGTTTCGGGCCAGTCGGTCGGTGTCTGCGGCAATGTCGAGTACCTCTAATAGGAATTCGGCGCGCGCTCCGATAAGGTGAGGCGGAGAGTTGGGCTCACGCGACCGTTTGGTACGGGGGCCGGCGCCATGAAGGGTCATGGGGTTTCCATTGGTCAAGAAGAAACAACCGTCTGAAATGGGCAAGGCACCGGGTCAAGACCTTCCGCTCGGGCGGAAGCCAACGATCCGCGATGTGGCCGATGCCTGTGGCCTTGCGCCATCGACGGTATCGAACGCGCTTGCGGACAAGGCCATCGTGCGGCCGGAGACGAAAAAATTCGTCCGCGAGGTCGCGAGCTCTCTCGGATTCAGGGCGTCCACAATGGCAAAGGCGCTCAGGACCGGAAAGACCTTTACCATCGGCATGGTTGTCTCTGATATTACAAACCCCTTCTATGCCGAGATTTTTCGAGGGGTCGAGGAAACGCTATCAGCAGCCGGCTATCACCTGCTTCTGGCGAACACCGATTTCGACGAGGCCAAGCAATCGCTCAGGGTTCGTCACCTGGTCGAACGGCAGATTGATGGCCTGATCCTTTCGAGTTGCTCGCCCGACACCGGGGATGTCGAGCATCTGCTGGGGGCCGATGTGCCCGTCGTCCTACTGATGAGGCGCCACACGGTCCCGGCCGGGCATGTGCTGGATTTCTGCGGCCTCGACAACCGCCACGGTATGGACGCCGCGCTCAGACACCTGTTCGAAAACGGGCACCGCCGGATCGGGCTGATCAACGGACCGGAGACGTCGAGCAACTCGGCAGAGCGGCTGGAGGAGTTTCGCCGCTTCGCCGTCAGGCATTTCGGGGAGGTCGACCCGAGCCTGATCACCGAAGGCCCCTATTCACTCGCCTCGGGTCAGCGCAATTTCATGCAGCTAATGTCGCTGGACACACCGCCCAGCGCCATTATCTGCTCTCAAGACGAGATCGCGCTTGGCGCGATGATCAAAGCCGAAAAGTTGAAGCTCGACGTGCCCGGAGATATTTCCCTGATCGGCTGGGACGACACGCCGGTCTGCGCCTTTCCGCAGATCAACCTGACGACGATTCGCGCGTCGAAATGGGATCTCGGGGCTAATGCCGCAAGACTGATGATTTCCCGCATCCAGTATCCACAGGCCCGCGAGGAGGAAATCCTGATGCGGCCGGAACTTGTTATCCGGGGGTCTGTCGCCCCGGTCACCGGCAAGTTGGCAACCGGCTGACGGGCGGACCCGGCCGCTGGCAGCGCGCGGCGCGCTCAACTGCCGGCTTCCTGCGCCTCGCTCTCTTCCACAGCTGTGCCGAAGAACTCCTGCGCTATCTGTTGCAGTTGCTGAACGGAGAGGGGTTTTTCAAGCGCGAAGTTCTCCCCGGCGGCCTCGAGTTTGGAACATTCCGTTCCCATGGTTGAAGCCGTGATGCCGACGATCGGGACCCACTTGTCGACCTGACGTACCTGCCGGATGAACTCCGACCCGAACATCCCCGGAAGAAATTGATCGACCAGCAACAGGTCGGGCTGATGTTCGGAAAAGGCGATCAATGCCTCGTCGGCCCGCTCGGCCCAGATCGACTTCTCGAACAGCCGCCGCATGCGCGCGACGGTTATGTCGCCCACGATTTGGTTGACTTCGACCAGAAGGGCGGTCTTGCCGGGATATACAACCTGAGTCTCTGTCACGGAGTCGTGCTCCATGGTTGCGTATTTCGAATGTCCTGCCAAACGCACCGAGAACGGTGGCAAGAGCCTTGGAACGATACCAAATCACTGGTCTTACTGAGGCTTAACGTGCCTCCCATCGCACGTACGGCCCTTTGGGCCGTGTACAAACCAAGACCCGTCCTGACTTCTCCCCCATTTTCTGGAAGAAGTTGGGATTCTCAACAGCATCCACAATGGTGAATTGCACTTCATCGACAGACACAAGGCAGAGAGGCTTTTCCAGGCCGGCTTAGCATCGATTGCCTCTGATCAGCATGTTTTGCTTACCGAACATGGAAGAGTGTATCTGCGGACTGTGAGGCGTATTGGTGAATAGGCCTGCGGTTGTCAGGTTGATTTGGAATCCCGTAGTGTGAAGCTCAGAGATTGGGGAAACCAATTCTCGGCGTAACGTTCAGGGTCCACGCCGTTGCGCGGGCACCGTCATGCACTCGCTGGCGGTGTCCCGCGTAGCTAAAGGCAGCTAGGACGAGCGTTGATCAATTCCATTCCTGCGCCTTCTTCTTGGTATCGAAAAGCGGACGCTCACCTGAATGGTATTCTTGACCGTCATGATATCGACGACCTCGCAGAGCATAACAAAACGACCCTCAGGATCTTTCTTCGCACTGCACTTGATGGGATAGGCCATCGAGCGCAGGGTATCAGGGCGTTTTTGTAACAGGCAACAAGATAACAGAGATTTTGATGCCTTGGCGATGCAGTGCGCCAAGCATACTCCCGAAGAGCTGCTTGGTGATTATCGAGGCCATCAAAACGCCATATTCTGAGTATCGTTTAGCAACACATTGGCCGTAGGAATAAAGATCATGGTTTTGCAGCCTCGCGGATGTAAGCGACAAAAGCTTACTTGGCGTCTTATCCCCACTCGACGTTAGGCGGTAGGTTCTCCCTGCCCCTGCTGGCCAGTTCTGTTTGCCATTCCGTCAGGATCCGCCAGCGAAAACTAGACGCCTTAGTTGTGGGCACTGCGGCTGGGTGATGGCATATTGCCCAGCCGTTTTTTGCCGAGTTCCCTCGCACCCTATACTCCGTGGGTTGCATGAGTGCGAACGGCAAGGCAGTTTGCGCTAGGGCATGACCCCCGAGCCCACCCCGCTACGCGGGCTTTCGTTTGCGACGCGATCCTGCGTAGCGGGACTGAATTTCATTTCGATTGCGCCAGCAAGCCCTGACACTCCTCCCGGATCAGTGCAGGCAGGTCGGAGGCCCCATCCTCCACGAGCGCTGTCATGCGATCAAGGTAGCGTATTCCCGCGGGAAACACGTGGCCGTGCTCATACAACAGCGCCCGCAAGGCGTTCACATCTGCAGTGCGCTGGTGTGCCAGTCGCTCTCGGCCCCGGAACACCGCTGCGCGGGACTGCTACTCACGTGTTTTGGACTCAACGAAGCGCTTCTCCGGCTGTCGGCTGCGATCACGATCGCCTCGGCATCAGCAGCATCATTCTTCTGACGCTTGACGAATGGGCGAGCGTATTGCGGCGCAGTCAGTTTCACCTCGTAGCTAAGCGCCGAATTTCATGCCTTTTAAGTCCAAAGCACAACAGAAAGCCGATGGGGCTGCGCTTTCCGTCAAACGCGGTGAGACGAAGAAAAGCGAATTGAACGGCGCCGCGCGCGATGTACGCCTCGATGTCCGAGCATCAGCTTGAGGATTTCGCCGGTTCCGATCGCAAGGGAAAACCGGAACACAAGTCATAGTGGCACGGTGAGGGTCACGCCGAGTCGTCTTGCTGCTGCGCGGCCGGTCCTCCGCATCTCAAGAACCCCGGTGGTGTCAACCCGTGCCCGGCTCTAGTGGGTCATGACCGGGCAGCAGAAGCAATTGGTCCAGCGTTTCGCTCTCCCTCGGCAAAGGGGTCGGCCATCACTCGACACTGTCCACCGCGCACCTGACTTATCAGCGTAAGACCCGCGCGGGCCGCGAGACTGGCAGCGTAGTCTGTGGCGGCCGAAACGGCGATGAGCATCGGCGCACCCATCGCGACGGATTTCTGCACCATCTCCGTCGAGACCCGCGAGGTCAGTACGACCGCACCCTCCCCCGGGTCATGACCGGCGCGATTGAGAGCGCCGGCAAGCTTGTCGAGCGCGTTGTGACGGCCCACATCCTCTCGCGCAAGGACGATCCCGGCACCCGGCAGCAGGAAGCCGGCGGCATGGCTGGCGCCCGTGCGGTCATGCTCGGGCTGATGCGCGCGCAACAAGTCGGGCGCGTCGAGAATTTCTGCACGCCCGATCGCAGGCTGCGTTCCGGGCAATGGCGGAAGGTTCCGGTCCACCCCGGCAAGGCTGTCGATGCCGCAGAGCCCGCAGCCGACCGGTCCGATCATCGCGCGCTGCCGGTGGCTCAAACGAGCGGCCGCGGGGCCGCTCAGCCAGAACCGGGCCTCGTATCCCTCGGCATGTTCGATGATTTCGAGGTCTTCCAGCGCATCCGCCGTATCGGCGATCCCTTCGGTCAGGGCAAAGCCCAGGGCGAAATCCTCGAGGTCATCCGGTGTAGCCATCATCACGGCGAGGGTGGATCCATTGGCCACCAGCGCCACCGGCGCCTCGCGGACCAGCGGACGCAGGGTGCGGCGCTCATGCAGGCTCATGTCACGATCCTCACCGGGGTGCCCTTGTAGGCAGGGGTCTGGGAATGCTTCTCGTGGTAGCCCAGTGGCACCAGCGGGTTGAGTTCGGGGTAGTAGCCGGCCACGCAACCGGGGGGCAGATCATAAACGGTGAGAGTCAGCCCATCGACACGCCGATCATGACCATCCTCTACCGCGCAGGACAGCGCAAGCTCCTGACCTTCCGTCAGGCCAAGACGTGTGATCTCATCGCGGTTCATCAGCACGATCATGCGGTCGCCCTCCAGCCCGCGCATCCGGTCGGAGAAGCCATATATCGTGGTGTTGAATTGATCGTTCGAGCGCAGGGTGATGAGTGTCATCACGTCATCTCCCGCCGGCGGCTCGCCAAGGGCGGAAAGAGTCGTGGGCGCGGTGAACTCTGCCTTGCCGCTTTCCGTCTTCCACTCGCGGTTCCGTGCCGGGTTGCCGCGGTAGAAGCCGCCCGGTTCGAACATCCGCGCGTTGAAGTCGGAAAAGTCGTCCGGGTAGGTTTCCGCAATCAGGTCGCGGATGCGGTCGTAATTCGCTGCCCAGTCCTGCCACCTGAGCTTCGGGTTGGGTGGCAGGGTGGCCTGCGCCAAAGCGCATATGATGGCCGTCTCTGACATCACATGCTCGCTGGGCGGGTCGGCCTCTCCGAGCGAGGCGTAGATATTCGAAAGCGAATCCTCCATCGTCACCGCCTGCGGGCCAGAAGCCTGGATGTCCTTGTCGGTTCGTCCCAGACAGGGCAGCAGATATCCTGCGCGACCAGGCATAAGATGGGAGCGGTTGAGTTTGGTCGCGATGTTAACGGTAAGCGGCAGGCCGGTCCAAGCTGCTTCCATTCGAGCACGGTCGGGCAGCGCGCGCACCAAGTTGCCGCCCAGGCAGACCATCGCCTTCACACGCCCCTCCAGAATGCCTTCGCAGACCGCCACGGCGTTCATGCCATCTGTCTCGGGCGGGTCGATATTGAACATCTGCCGCAGCTTGTCTGCCGGCATGTGGGCCGATTTCTCGCCCACGCCCACCGTACGCTGGCCCTGCACGTTGGAATGGCCGCGCACCGGAGATATGCCGGCACCCTCCTTGCCCATGTTGCCGCGCATCAGCAGCAGGTTGCAGAGCATTCCGAGGTTCAGCCAGCCGCCGACGTGCTGGGTCAGCCCCATGCCGTAGATGCCGATGGCGCGTTCGGCGGAAATGTAGATCTCGGCCGCCTCTTCGATCATCGCACGGCTCAGGCCCGAGTGACGCTCAATCTCTTCCCACGACGCGGCGTGCACGGCTGCAATCGTCTCATCGTAGCCGGTGGTTTCGGCTTCGATGAAGGCGCGGTCGATCACCGTGCCGGGGGCGGCGTCCTCGGCGGCGAGCACACATTTCATCAGCCCCACCATCGCCGCCGCATCGCCACCCGGACGAACCTGATAGTAGCGCTCCGAAATCTTCGTGCTTTTGCCCACCGTCATCTGCACGGGCTTTTGGGGATCGACGAACTCGATCAGCCCCCGCTCCCGCAACGGGTTGAAGGTGACGATCCGGCAGCCGCGCTCCACCGCCGCCTTGAGCGTGTGCAGGAAGCGCGGCGAGTTGGAGCCGGTGTTCTGCCCGAAGAAGAAGATTGCGTCGCAGTGGTCGAAGTCTTCCAGCGTACAGGTGCCGACTGGCGTGCCGACGAAGTTCTGCAGGTTCACGCTGGTCGTTTCGTGGCACATGTTCGACGATTGCGGCAGGTTCTGATGACCCATCGCCCTGGCGAATAGCGCGTAGAGATAGGAGGTCTCGAGCCCGGCATGGCCCGAGGAGTAGAAGACCGCCTCCTCCGGAGCCATCGCGTTCAACTCCCGCCCGATTTCCGCGAAGGCTTGGTCCCACGCGACCGGCAGGTAGCGGTCGCTCGCCGCGTCGTACTTCATCGGCTCGGTCAGTCGGCCGGCCTTCTCAAGGTCGTGGTCATGCCAGTCCCGAAGGTCCGTCAAGGTGCGGGTGTCGAAGAAATCTCGGTCAGCGCGGTCCTTGTCCAGTTCCCACAGGGTCGCCTTGGCTCCGTTCTCGCAGAACTCGAAGGTATGCGGCTTGGCCGGCTTGGCCCAGGCGCAGGAGGTACACATCATCCCACCCGCCTTGTTCTGGTTCGACAGGATTTTCAGCGCCACCGCCGACGGCTTCGTTTTGCCGAAGATGTGGCTGATCCCGTGGACCGATCCCCAGCCTCCTGCCGCCTTGTCGTAGAACGGCGTATCCGGATCCTGCGTCGTGCTGTCATGCGTCGAGCGGCTGGATGGGTCGGTCATGGGAACTCCTGCAGAGGTAACCTTGTCGACTCAACAGACGAGCGCGGGCGGTTGTTCCCGAAGCGGAAGACTTTCAGCGGCTGAGGGAAATTCGTTGACATGTCCCTCTCTGGGCACACCCTTGTGGCAAGCAGGAACGCTTCGGCCCAAGGCAGCCGGAGACCGACGAGGGGCCGAGCCAGCAGCAGATGACGTGCACGTTACAAGAAGCTTTTGGCAGATCGCGCGGGGGGTGCACACTCGCCGGCCTCGCCCTCCTGCTGGTCCTGTCGGGCTGCAACGAGGCCGGTATGCTGCACCCCGCCGGCGAGGTGGCGGCGAGGCAGAAGGCGCATCTGTCGGAAATTTTCCTTTGGATGATGATCGTCATCCTGCCGCTCTTCCTCGCCTTGCCGTTCATCATCTGGCGCTACCGGATCGGCGGCGGGGGCCGCTACACCGCCCGCTGGAACTTCTCCTGGCCGCTGGAGATCGTGCTCTGGGGCGTGCCGCTTGCCGTGGTCTGCGTGCTGGGATGGAACCTGTGGCATGAAACCGCAAAGATGGACCCCTATGCCCCGGTCGGCACGGGCGACGTGCTGCGGATAGACGCCATTGCCTATGACTGGAAGTGGCTTTTCCTTTACCGCGAGGCGGATGTGGCCTCTGCCGACCGGCTGGTGCTGCCGGTGGGCCGCCCGGTGGAGCTTCGGCTGACCAGCGCGACGGCGCTCCAGGCCTTCTCGGTGCCACGGCTGGGCGGACAGATCTACGCGATGCCGGGCATGGCCTCACGATTCAACCTGCGCGCCGAAGCGACCGGACGGTTCGAGGGGCTGAACACGCAGTACAACGGGGCGCATTTCGCGCGGCAGCGTTTCGTGGCCGAGGCGATGACGCCGGCGGCTTTCGAGGACTGGATCGCCGCCACCGGCGAAGCGCCACCGCTCGATGCCGAAGCGCTTGTCGGGCTGTCGGAACCCGGCGTGCTCGAGGCGCCCTTGGCCTTTGGCACCGTTCCGGGCGATCCGTTTCAAGAAACCGTGACGCGACTGATGGCGGGAAAGCCGCTGCCCGGCGATGGCTGAACCCGCCGATCTCCTCTTCGGTCTGCTCGACCGGGGCGATATCGTCTTCGTCGACGCCTGGCACAAGGGCACGGCCAGTGCCGCGGTCGCCGCCGGCGCAGGCGGGATTGCCACGGCCGGGCTGATCTCGGTGCTGGTGCTGCTCACGGTCAAGGGCTGGTGGCGCCCGCTCTGGCAGGACTGGCTGACGAGCCTCGATCACAAGAAGATCGGCATCATGTACATCTTCCTTGCACTGGTCATGTTCGCCCGCGCCCTGGCAGAGGCACTGGTGATGCGCAGCCAACAGGCGGCGGCAGTGGGCGATCCGGGCTTTCTCTCTGGCGAGCATTTCGGCCAGCTATTCTCGACCCACGGCTCGATCATGATCTTCTTCATGGCGATGCCTTTCCTGACCGGGCTGATCAACTACGTCATGCCGATCCAGATCGGCGCGCGCGACATGAGCTTTCCCTTCATGAACGCGGTGAGCCTTGCGCTGACGGCGGCGGGCGCCGCGCTGGTGATGACTTCGCTGGTGATCGGCAAGTTCTCCACTGGCGGCTGGAGCGGCTATCCGCCCTTCACCGGCATCGACTTCAGCCCCGGACCCGGCGTCGATTACTGGATCTGGGCCATCACCCTGTCGTCGATCGGCTCGACGCTGACCGGCATCAATTTCGCCGTCACCATCTACAAGGAGCGCGCGCCGGGGATGCACCTGATGCGGATGCCGCTGTTCTGCTGGACGGCGCTGTGCACCTCGATCCTCATGGTCTTTTCCATGACGCCGCTGACGCTGGCCACGCTGATGCTCTGGCTCGACCGGCATTTCGGCTTTCATTTCTTCACGGTGGATTCGGGCGGCAACATGATGAATTACGCCAACCTCTTCTGGCTGTTCGGTCACCCCGAAGTCTACATCCTGATACTGCCCGCCTTCGGAGTCTGGTCGGAGGTGATCTCGACCTACTCGGGAAAGGCGCTCTACGGCTACCGCTCGATGGTCTATGCAACCATGTGCATCGCGGTTCTGTCCTTCACCGTCTGGCTGCACCACTTCTTCACCATGGGGCAGAGCGCGCAACTCAACGCGGTCTTCGGCATTGCCACCATGGCCATCGGCATCCCGACCGGGGTCAAGGTTTACGACTGGCTGCTGACAATGTGGGGCGGGCGCATCCGCTTCACAGCGCCGATGCTCTTTGCGACCGGCTTTCTGGTGTCCTTCGTCTTCGGTGGGATGACCGGCGTGATGCTGGCAAACCCGACGGTGGACTTCGCCGTTCACAACTCGCTCTTCCTCGTGGCGCATTTCCACAACATGCTCATCCCCGGCCTTCTGTTCGGGATGATCGCGGGGATGCAGTTCTGGTTCCCCCTCGCCTTCGGCTTCCGCCTTGAGGAGCGCTGGGGCATCATCGCCTTCGCGCTGTTCTTCGCGGGCTTTTATATGGCCTTCATGCCGCTCTACGCGATGGGGCTGATGGGGGCGGCGCGACGCTCGTCGATGTGGCTCGATCCCGCCTTTGCGTCCTGGGTCGCCATCGCACTTGCCGGGGCGCTGATGATCGCCGGCGGTTTCGTCTCGCTCATCGTCCAGATCGCGCGCAGCATCCGGCGGCGCGCGGCGCTGGCCGTGCCGGCGGGCGACCCGTGGGACGGGCGCAGCCTCGAATGGGCCCTGCCGGCGCCGACGCCCGAGTGGAACTTTCCGGTGCAGCCCGAAATCTCCAGCCGCGACGCCTTTCTCGAGGCCAAGCGCGCCGATGACGCCTACCAGATGCCAGAAGAATTCGAGGACATCGAGATGCCGCGTCACACCGGCGCCCCCGCGGTCATCGGCGTGGCGCTCTTTCTGTCGAGCTTCGGAATCGTCTGGCAAATGTGGTGGCTGGCCTTTGCCGGGGCGCTGGCGACGCTCGCGGCCTGGATCGCCCACAGCTTCCGGCGCGAGACCGGGCGCACCATCCCCGCCGCCGAGGTCGAGCGCGCGCACTGTGCCTGGCTCGAGACCGTGCGGCATACCACGCCGGTCCCCCGCGAGCGGGAATCCACCCCCGCCAACCGCGGCCTCGCCGAGGAGGCCGCGACATGAGCGAGAAAAAAGTGCTCCACCCCGGCCTCAACCTTCACGCCACCGATCCGGGCCGACATTCGCAGGCCGAAACCACTGTCTTCGGCTTCTGGATTTTCCTCATGGCCGACCTCGTGCTCTTCGCCCTGCTGCTTGCAACATACGGGTCGATGTCGGCGCACGGTGTCGCCGACGGGCCGGGGCCGGATGAGTTGTTCGAGCTGAAGATGCCTCTGATCCAGACGCTGGTGCTGCTCGCCTCGAGCTTCACCATCGGGATGGCCATGCTGCATGTGAAATACAGCTCCGACCTGCAGGGGCTGTCCCTCTGGCTGGCCGCGACCGCCCTGCTCGGGCTTGTGTTTCTTGTCCTGGAGGCGCGCGACTTTCACCGTTTCGCGGTGACGGAAGACGCCCCGCCCCAGCGCAGTGGCTTCCTGTCGATCTACTTCCTGCTGACTGGCACGCACTGGCTGCACGTCGCCTGCGGGCTGGTCTGGATGGCGCTTCTGGCGGTGCAGACGCGGGCCTGGGGGCTTGCCTCTCAGGTCAAGCTGCGGCTCATGCGGCTTGGCCTCTACTGGCACATGCTCGACGTGGTCTGGGTGGCCATCTTCACCTTCGTCTATCTCTTCGGAGTGATCTCATGAGCGAAAAGCACCGCGGCGACGATATCGCCGAGAGCGAGGACCTTGGCCGCAAGGAAGAGCTGCGCCGCTACCTCATCGGAGGGGCGGCCACGATCCTGCTGACGCTGGCCGCCTTCGCCGTGGTGGCCTTTAACCTTTTCGACAGGGGCGCCACACTCCTGACCGTCTCGTTTCTGGCGCTGGCGCAGATCGCGGCGCATTTCCACTTCTTCCTGCATATCGATCTGTGGAAGTCGCACCGTGACGACTTGATGCTGATCCTCTTCACCTTGCTCATTATTCTGTTGATGGTCGGCGGAACCACGTGGATCCTCTTCGACCAGTGGTCGCGGATGATGTGAGCACCGGCTCGGCCCTTCAGCGCGACGCCGCGGCAGCGGCGGGGCCTGTCAGGAACAAAAGCCGGCCCCTCGCCGTCTAATCCCAGGACCCCAAACCGGAGTGTATCACCCGATGACCAATGAAAACGGACAAGTGAACGAGATCCTCGACGACCTGTCCCGCTGCGCCGAGCAGAAAGACAACGTCACCCTCGGGCAGATCACCGAAAGCTTCGGCCATCGCGGCTTCGGCCCCTTTCTGATCGTTCCTTCCTTGATCGAACTCACACCGGGGCAGGATGCGTGGCGTGAAGCTGATCTTGTCTTCCCCAGCACCCCGGCACTGGACCGATACCGGTCATCACCTCGCGCTCCGGGAGATGACCGTGGCGCACCAAGCGTGCCCGCCCGTCCGGAAGCCTTTCCCCAGAAAAGGCGCTCATGAGCGCGGCCAGTTCCGCGTGGATCGCCTGTTCGATCAGCTTGCGCGCCCCATCGCGTAGGACGTCGGTGAATGGGTCGGAGAAAAATCCCGATGGATCGGGCAGATGGGTGATGGGAGTCTCTGGCATGTGGCATGTATGGATGCCGCCGTTAGTGCAAGGGTTTTTCTGAACCTATGAGTGTGTGATCAGGTGCGGTCATGTATAAGGCCTCTTCATTGCGGCGCTGTTCATGGCCGCGGGCCGGTATGGTGATGCGCGAACCGGGTTCAAATCATATCCGAGAGCTGAAAGCTCAACGCCACATAGATGGTTTTCCCAGTCCGGATCTGGCCGATCAATCTCCCATAAGTTCCAGTGACCTCCTCACACGTCTCTTACACCGGGGCGGTAGTTGCGTGTATCGCTGTTACGCCACCACCTCGGGGTTCCGATAATCCTCATTCTTCGTCATCATCGCCCAGATTGCACGGGCCATTCTATTGGCCAAGGTGATCGCTGCCACGAGCTTTGGCTTTCGAGCAAGAAGGCGTTCAAGCCAGGAACCCTTTTTGACACCAAAGCGGCAGGCTGCGCTGATGACAGACATGGCACCGCGTATCATATGGCTGCGTATGTCCACTTGCCCCATCTTCGAGACCCTTCCAAGACGGCTCTTGCCGCCCGTAGAATTCTGTTTGGGAACCAGTCCCAGCCACGCCGAGAAATCTCGGCCACGGGTGAAGCACGTCAGATCTGGCGCGAAGGTCTCTATGGCCATTGCAGTTTGCAATCCGACCCCCGGCACGGTCTGGAGTCGTTTCATCGTCGTTGACGTCTTTGCCACTGTCATCATCGCCTCGGTCATCTCGACGATTTGCGCCGTCAGCCCCTCAATGTGATTGACATAGACATGGGCAATCCCCCTGACTTTGTCCGGCATACCCACCGTTTCATCTTGGATCATTGCAGACAGCTTTTTCAGACGGCTTTTGCTCGTCGCGGCAATCACACCGTGCTCGGCCAGATGCGAGCGTAAAGCGTTGGTCGATTGGGTTCGCTGCCCGATGAACATCTGCCGGGTCCGATATGCCATGGCACTTGCCTGTTGATCCTCAGTCTTGACCTCGACGAACCTCATGGTCGGCCGTGATGCCGCCTCAGCAATTGCTTCAGCGTCAGCCATATCGTTTTTCTGACGTTTAACGTAAGGCTTCACGTATTGCGGCGGGATCAGCCGCGAACTGTGACCGAGCCTGTCAATCTCCCGCGCCCAGCCATGTGCGGTCGCACATGCTTCCATCGCGACGATACACCTCGGTTGCTCTGAGAGAAACGAAAGAACCTGATTACGGGTCAGCTTCTTGCGAAAAATGAGCATGCCGGTCTCGGATGCGCCGTGAGCCTGAAAAACGTTTTTCGCCAGATCAAGGCCGATGATGGTAACTTGTTCCATATTGATGCGTCCTTTCGAGCACTACGTTGTGACGTCCCCATGACGGCACATTGCGATGCCTGAAGGTGGCGGCATCCACACCATCATATCCCTTTCTCAGCAGAGAATTGACGGCGTCTGAACACCGCCATGATATGCCGCCCCTCAGGGCATCACCAACTTTCGCGCGTTTCTCTGACCCAACACAGCAGGCCACAACGACCAGAGGAATCCTCAACGTTTCGCTGAGCTCTCAAAAGAGAAACTGTTCAAAGATGACACGACCACTGGCGGACGTCCGAACCTCAAGTCACAAAATTTCTCTGGAACATAAGCCGGCACAAACCGTTGATTATTTTATGGCAAGTTTGAAACTGTTCGGCCTGCCAAGAATGACGGAACGAAAGCCATGACGAATCGAAAGGACCGGGCCGGATTTTCACGTCGGCAATTACTGATGCTAGCACCCGCTGCGGCAGGTGCGCACGCCACTCTGGCCAACCCGGCCTCGGCCAAGCAAACAGACGACATTCCACCAGATGACCCTAGCGAGGTGCGGTTCAGGGAAACGGAACACGTCCGGACATATTATCGCCTCGCCCGCAGCTGAGGTGACATCAGGAAAGGACCCGGGAAGGAAAATGTGATGCTGAAGAAGCGCACGGACAGAGCCCCAACCTCTACGCACCGCCGCCGCACCTTGCAGACGCAGCCGTCACGGAGTGATATAAACCGACGAACATTTCTTCGAAACAGCGGTCTTGGCGGCCTTGCTCTCGGCACGCTGTCGGTAACGCCGAGCCGTATCGGCGAGGCTCAGGAGACCAAGCCCGAAACTCGCGAGGCCGTGACGCTGCGCAAGACGATCTGCCCGTTTTGTTCGGTCGGATGCTCGATCTGGGCCGAGGTGCAGAATGGCACATGGCTCGGTCAGGAGCCCGCTTTCGAAAGTCCCATCAACCAGGGAACGCATTGCGCCAAGGGAGCCGCGACGCGGGAAGTGGCCGTGGGGGAGCGGCGCCTCAAGTATCCGATGAAAAAAGAGGGCGGCGAGTGGAAGCGTATCTCGTGGGATCAGGCCATCTCCGAGATAGGCAGCACGATGAAGCGCATCCGAAAGGATTACGGCCCTGACAGCGTCTACTGGCTCGGGTCGGCCAAATTCTCGAACGAACAGGCCTACATGTTTCGCAAGTTCGCGGCGATGTGGGGAACGAACAACGTGGATCACCAGGCGCGTATCTGCCATTCGACGACGGTTGCAGGCGTGGCCAATTCCTTTGGCTACGGAGCAATGACCAACTCCTACAACGATATCCGCAACTCGAAATCGATCATCATCATCGGCGGCAACCCCGCCGAGGCTCATCCAGTATCCATGCTGCACGTGCTCAACGGCAAGGAAAACGGCGCTCCGCTCATCGTCGTGGACCCGCGTTTCACTCGGACGGCGGCGCACGCCGACGAGTTTGTACGTATCAGGCCGGGCGCCGACGTGGCCTTCCTGTGGGGCCTTGCCCGAATCATTCTCGAGAAAGGGTGGGAAGACCGCGAGTACCTGCAGCAGCGGGTCTTCGGCTTCGACAAGGTCCGTGAAGAGATCGGCCGCTGGACCCCGGAAGAGGTGGAACGGGTCACCGGCATCGCTCCCGACCAGATGGAGAACGTGGCCCGCCTGCTGGCGGAAAACCGGCCCGGCACGCTGATCTGGTGCATGGGACTGACTCAATCGACCATCGGCAACAACAAGACCCGTGCCGCCTCGGTTCTGCAACTGGTGCTGGGCAATATCGGCAAGGTCGGTGGCGGGGCCAACATTTTTCGTGGCCATGACAATGTGCAGGGCGCCACCGACCTCGGCGTGCTCAGCCATACCCTGCCCGCCTATTACGGCCTGACCGAAGGAGCCTGGAAGCATTGGTCGCGCGTCTGGGATCTCGACTACGAATGGGTGAAATCCCGTTTCGCCTCGAAAGACCTGATGGAGGCGCCAGGGGTGCCCGTCAGCCGCTGGATGGACGGCGTTCTGGAAGACGACGACGCGTTCGATCAGCCGAACCCGATCAAGGGCGTGGTCTTCTGGGGGCATGCCAGCAACAGCCAGACCCGAGGCGAGGATCGCAAGACGGCGCTTGAGAAAGCCGAGATTGTGGTCATCGTCGACCCTTACCCGACGCAGACGGCGGTGGAGAACGAACGCGAGGACAATCTCTACCTTCTGCCGGCCGGTTCGACCATGGAAATGGCAGGCTCCGTTACCAATTCCAACCGCTCGGTGCAGTGGCGCGAAAAGGTTGTGGACCCGATCTTCGAGGCCAAATCCGATTATGAGATTCTGAACCTGTTCGCCAAGGAGTTCGGCTTTGACGTGCAGCTCTATAAACATATCGGGATCGGAGACGATGGCGTTCCACTGGCCGAGGACATGCTGCGCGAAATCAACCGCGGAACCTGGACGATCGGATACACCGGGCACAGCCCCGAACGCCTCAAGACGCATATGGCAAACCAGAACGCGTTTGATTCCATTTCGCTGATCGGCAAATCCGGCGAGGTCGAGGGGCAGTATTACTGCCTGCCCTGGCCAAGCTGGGGCCAGTCTGAACAGGGGCATCCCGGCACGCCGCTGCTCTACGATACCTCAAAGCCCGTGGCCGAAGGCGGCTTGCCGTTCCGCGCCCGCTGGGGGGTAGAACATGAAGGGGAAAACCTGCTGGCCGAAAACAGCTATCCGAAGCGTTCCGAGATTGAGGACGGATATCCCGAAATTACGGTTGGCATGCTGGTTGCGCTCGGGTTCATCGACGAGCTGACCCCGCGGGAAAAGCTTATCATCGCGGCGATCGGCGCAGACCGCTACCGCCATGACATGCTCACCATGCCCGATGACGAGGCCGGCGCGGCCTTCGAGCAGTTGGAAGCGCGGGTGCGGGAGACCATCGCTGACGGCGACGGCAGCGGCTCGCATGAGGAGATCGACGAATCCTGGGGCGGCGCAAATCACGAGAGCGCAGACAACTCCGGCGGATCGGTCGCGTCGCGTTTTCCGGATTATCCAGACAAGGCGCTCGACGCCATCAGCGCGTATCTCGCGGCCAACCCGCAGGACAAGTCGGACAAGCCGCTACGCGACCGGATCATGCAAGTCAATTGGAAGACGGACCTTTCCGGCGGACTGCAGCGAGTTGCAATCAGCCACGGGCTGGCGCCCTACGGCAATGGCAAGGCACGCGCCTATGTGTGGAACTTCCCCGACGAGGTGCCGTTGCACCGTGAGCCGCTCTATACTCCCCGACGCGATCTGCTGCCGGAGTATCAGACCTTCGAGGACCGGAAGATCTGGCGGCTGCCAGTGCTCTATCGGTCGATCCAAGAGAAGGACTACAGCAAGGATTATCCGCTGGCCCTGACCAGCGGACGGCTGGTCGAGTTCGAGGGGGGCGGCGACGAGACGCGTTCGAACAAGTGGCTGGCGGAATTCCAGCCTCAGATGTTCGCCGAGATCAATCCGAAGGATGCGCAGGCTGCCGGTGTGGCCGATGGCGCGTTCTGCTGGGTGCACACGCCGGAGGGGAGAATCCGCGTTCAGGCGATGGTGACCCGGCGGGTCGGGCCAGGTACGGTCTTCATGCCGTTCCATTTCGCCGGGTTCTGGAAGGGTGAGGACATCACCCACCGATATCCCGAAGGCGCATCGCCCTGGGTGGCAGGCGAGGCGTCCAACACGGTCCAAACCTACGGCTACGATGTGGTGACGCAGATGCAGGAGACCAAGGCCACGCTCTGCTGCATTTCGGCCATGGAAGGAGGAGATAATGACACGGCTTAAATTTCTCTGCGACGCGGAGCGCTGCATCGAGTGCAATGCCTGTGCGACCGCCTGCAAGAATGAGCACGAAGTGCCTTGGGGCATGGTGCGACGCCGTGTGGTAACGATCAACGACGGCGGTCCGGACGAAAAGTCTATCGCGGTGTCCTGCATGCACTGCACCGATGCGCCCTGCGTGGCCGTCTGCCCGACCTCGACGCTGTATCAAACGGATCTCGGGGTGGTCCTGCACGACAAGGATACCTGCATCGGCTGCGGCTATTGTTTCTACGCCTGTCCGTTCGGGGCGCCGCAGTTCCCCGAGGAGACCCTGTTTGGGTCGCGCGGGAAGATGGACAAGTGCACTTATTGTGCGGGGGGGCCGGAAGAGAACGGCTCCGAGGAGGAGTACAGCAAATACGGCCGTAACCGGATCGCCGAGGGCAAATTGCCGATTTGTGCCGAGATGTGCTCGACCCGGGCCCTGCTGGCCGGCGATGGCGAGGCCATCGGAGAAATCTTTCGTGAACGCGTCATTCACCGCGGGTACGGCAGCGGCGCATGGGGATGGAAAACAGCCTATTATCCGGAGCAGGAGACATGACAGACCAAGCGCACCCCAATCGTGGTCGTGATTTCACCGGCTACCGTATCGGCGGCGGTGTGGCCGCGCTTTTGCTCGTCATTGCCCTGGGCTGGCAGATATTCGAAATCATCGATGGCGATGCCATGACCGTGCCAGAGACTCAATGGCAGGTTTCGGACGCTCCGGAAGGCGACGCCGGGCAGATGAGCGCGACAGAGGTGCTCATCGCACGCACCCAACTGATGGATGAACGTTTCCAGGCGGGCCCATCGCCAGAAGCGGAGGCACTCAAATTCGCGATCGGGCCGGGACCGCACCTGGACGAGCGCCCGTTAGAGGATGGCGGCCGTAATATCGCAGAAGACTGGCTGTTGGCCGATGCCGAGACACTGGAGATGGTCCGCCCGAGCGAACGGGTGGTCGGCACATCGTCGCTTCCTTATCCCAACGCCGAGATATTCGAGCGCCCCGGCGGCCGTGACTGGCGGCTCGGCATGGCGGACACCGTTACCCATTTGGGCGCGGTCATTATCCTCGGGTTTTCGCTGCTTCTTGCGATGATGCTTGCGCTGCGCGGGCGTGTGCCGATCGCGAAGGGGCGCTCGGGTCGCACGGTCAAGCGGTTCGGCTTCCTCGAGCGCGCTAACCACTGGATGACCGCGACCAGCTTCATTGTCCTCGGGCTCACCGGGATCGTCATCGCCTATGGTGATACGTTGATCCGTCCCTTCGGGGCAGATCTACTGGGGGCTCTCGGCAATGTGGCGACCTGGGGGCACGCACTGTTCTTTCCACCCTTCGCGCTTGGCGTTCTGATCATGATCCTGTTGTGGACGTGGCGAAATCTGCCGGCTAAGGAAGACGCCCGATGGCTGGCAAAGGCCGGAGGTTTCTTCTCAGATGATGGCAACAATCCCCCCGCGAAGAAGTTCAATGCCGGACAGAAGCTGGTGTTCTGGTCCGCCGCCCTTGGCGGCATCGCGATGATCTTGACCGGCGTCACCCTGATGTTTCCCTATTTCTGGGCGGATCTCGAGGTCATGACATGGGTCATGCTAGTGCATGCGGTCCTAGCCACCGTGCTGATTGGCATTTTCATCGGCCATATCTACATCGGCACAGTCGGTATGCAGGGGGCGATCTGGGCCATGTGGAACGGCAAGGTGGATCGCAACTGGGCCGAAGAGCACCACGAGTTCTGGGTGAAGGAGTTGCATGAGCGAGGTGAGTTAAAGCAAGGAGGATAAACGATGGGTGGCTTTTTGACGGGATGCGTCGCGGCAATCATTCTCTCGGCGGCGGCTTGGTTCGTTTATAATGCGGCCTCCGTTTCAGCCATTGAAGGAGCGGACAACTCCTCGCTTCTGGTCGGGGACGAAGAAAAGGATCTCAGCGAGAACGAGACGCTGCCGACCCAGTGATCCGGTTGGCTGCCATTGCCGTTTGGCGCAAGCCGGTGCACTGTCAACTCCTCCGGGGCTTCGATGGGTCTTGGACGTCAGATGCAAAAACGGCCGCTCAATACGGAAAGGAGCCCCTCAGGCGTGACGTGTCCAACGATCGTTCAGGCCCGAATGCGCCGGTGACGGGCAGACCATAAAAAACAGAACCTCACGCTCCGAGCCAGAACCAAACTGGCGTAGGAGACGATGATGACGCTCGCGACTCCCGTCAACCACAGCCCGGCGAACCAGATGAGGCGCTTCAAAGCCGGGGCGGGATTGGCATCAGTCCTACCCGATTTCGCGTTAACCTTGCAGCGAAATATCCAGTAGTTGTATCAGGATTGTCAGGTTGTTCTGTGTTGACGGACAAAGTGTCGTCGGCGACCGGTCACGCGGATAATTCGGACGTGTAGTCCGCCCATAAGTCGAACGCGTCTTGTCTTGCGTGGCGGTATGAATTTGCGGAGAGGCTCGTCGGCGGGTATGCCGATGTGATGCTTTTGCCGCGTCGTTGATCCCTTTGTGTCGGCGATGCCCTACGCTTGGTGCGAGTTTGGCCTTGGCCGCCACATAGGATCTGAGCTTGTCGGTCACCATCATCCGCGGCAGACCCCATCTCTTGAAGAGCTTGCGCATGAACAGCTTTGCGGCCGCGGTGTCGCGCCGCTACTGAACGAGGACATCCAAGACGTCCCCGTTCGCGTCGTTTGCCCTCCACAACTAATGCTTCGTGCCGTTGATTTTGAGTACGACCTCGTCGAGATGCCACTTGTCGGATGGGCAGGGCCGATCGCGTCGGATCTTCGCGGCGAGCTGCGCGCCAAACCTCGCAACCCACATCCGAATCGTCTCATGGGAAACGACGACGCCCCGCTCGGCCAGAATGTCTTCGACATCTCGCAGGCTCAGGGCGAAACGGTGGGACGCCCAGACGGCATATCCGATTTCGGCTCGCGGAAAGCGGTACCCCTTGAGGCGGAGAGATCGTCGAGGTTCAGCATGCGAGCGAGCTACAGGCCTTCCATGACGCCATCAACCCGACAGTGCCCTGCAACGGGAGTGGGGAGCCCACTCCTGCGACGTGGCCGACCTGCCGTCCAGTTAATTCAACGCTATGCCGATGTAAGTCAAAGTGACGCTCTCTGTCGGCACGACGTTCTATCGCAAGCAACGTCCGGCAGACTCCCTCGCCGCGAGAGAGCACAGGCATCCAGCAGACCGCTGCTTTATCGAACCGTTCCCGCATTTTCCGGCATCATCAACACTGACACGAGCTCAGAGAGCTGTGCGATACCTCGGTCCCTTAGTGTTTTTGGCTATTCCGGAACATGATGCTCGTTCGGCAGTTGACAAAGGAATGTCGCTTTTCGTCACGATCACGCTGCTCACGGCGCTCTGCTTCGCGATTTCAGCTGCCGCTAACCACGCTGGGCTCGCCACTGCACCGCAATCCGCGCCGTTCTTCGGCGGCGGAACCTCCGAACCGCATGCTTGGCAGCGCTATCACTTCCGGGTCTACACCATGACGCTGGTCTTCATCGCCTTCGAGATGGAGATGATGTTCATGTATCCGTGGGCCGTGGTCTTCGTTGAGGAAGGGCTGAAGGCGATGGCCGAGATGGGGATGTTCCTGGGTATCCTCGCCATCGGTCTTCTGTACGGCTGGCGAGAGGGGGTGTTCCGGTGGCAATGACCCTGCTGCGTCGGCTGGCCGCCTCCGCGCCACCGCCGGTCTATCCGTGTATCGGCCCCGGGATGCTGGACCCCGTAGAGCGGCTGTTTGCCAGCGGCTGTGCGCGGCGTGCATTAAGCCCCGCCTCTGCCGGTGTGCTGCTGATTGCGGGCGTTGTTCCGGATCGTGCGGCCGCCGCAATCGACCGGCTGCACGACCAAGTGCCACCGCCGCGCCGGACCGTCGGCTGGAGCGGCGCCGACGAGCCGAGCAATTCGCTGCACGACGCATGGTCGGGTGTCCTGTCCGGGGACGGGGCAGAGCCCGACCGCTTGCCGGACGAACCACCCAATGAATGGCGCGGCAAGGGCGACCATGGCCACGGCGGCGAGGGGATGATGGGCGGTACGCCCTACGGCCGTCCCATGGCTATGACCGGGGAGGACCCGCGCGACGGGCTGCAGCTTGACCGCTACACGATGCGCGTCGGTCCCTTCGCGCCGATGCTGCCGCCTGGACTGGAGCTGGAGGTGACGTTGCAGGGCGACCTGATCGCTGCCGCCCGCGTGCTGCAGCCGCCGTTTCCGCAGGAGGACACCGCCAGCGCGCCGCCGGCCTGCGCGGCACGGATGCTGCGCCTGCTGGGCCTGCCGCACCATGCCGACCGACTGTTGCGTGGCGGCAGGGTACGGGCGGGGGTGCTGTGCGCCGTGCCGAAGGGGCTGGGCGCCGCGATGCCCGGGCGCGACGCGCGCGCCCGGCTGCGGCGGTGGCTGGACGGCGAACCGGGCGCTGCGCAGGCGCCAGAGTTCGGCGCGCTGATCACCGGGCTGGAATGGCACGAGGCGATTCTGATGCTGAACTCCTGGTCCCCTGAGGCGCTGCGCCGCGCGGCGGAGGCGGCATGAGCCCGCTGGTCCTGACCCTTCCCGTCGCGCTGCTGGCCGGCGCGTGGCTGGCCGCCTGGATCGACCGGCTGGCGCCCGCCCTGTGGGGTGGCCGCGCAGCTGGCCCGCTCGCGCCGTTGCGCGACGGTGCGGCCCTGCTGGCCCGGCCGAACGCCACGACAGAGGCGCCGGACAGGCTGACACGCTGGCTGGCGCCCGGCACCTACCTTGTCCTCGCCGCTGCAGGGCTTTCTGTGGTGCCGCTGGCGCCCGGCGTCGCGGCGGTCGACAGTCCCGTAGGCATTGTGGTCTGGGGCGCGTGCGAGGCGCTGACGGTCGTCGCCGTGTTCCTGCACGGCTGGTCGCCGAATTCCCCGTTCCCGCTGATCGGGGCCTACCGCTACACGGCGATCGGCCTGCCGGTCATGCTGCCGTCGATGTTCGTCCTGATCGCCGCCGCGCTGCCGGCGGAAAGCCTGTCGCTGATCGCCGTGGTCGAGGCGCAACGCGAGGTCTGGAACCTCGTCCGCCAGCCCATCGGCCTGCCGCTGTTCCTGATCGTCGGGCTGACGCTGACCCTGCGCGGGCCGTTCGATTTCGCCGACGGGGCCGACATTGCCGGCGGCACCTCGGCCGAGGAGTCCGGCCCCGGCCGCGCGCTGTGGCAGCTTGCGCGGCTGACCATGCTGACCGCATTTTCCGCTATGGCGGCCACGGCGTTTCTGGGTGGCCCGCTGGGGCCCGGCCTGCCCGCCCCGATGTGGCTGGCGCTGAAGACGGTGGCGGTGATGCTGCTGACTATCCTCGCCTGTCACGCGCTGGCCCGCACGGTGCCGTCGCGGATGCTACACCTTCTGTGGGTCGCGGCGCTGCCGCTGTCGTTCCTGCATCTGGCACTGGCCGGGTGGGTGGCGCTGTGACGCTGGTGTCGATCATAGCGCTTGGCCTGTTCGCGGTCTGGACCGGGTGGCGGGTGTTCGTCGTCGATTCGATGGTGCGCGCGTCGTTCTCGCTGATGCTGTCGTTCCTGTGCACGGGGGGCATCGCGCTGATCCTGCACGCAGATTATCTAGGCGCGGCGACCGTGTTCATGATGGCCGTGGAGATGATGGTGATGGCGATCTTCATGGTGATGTTCATGATGAACCCCGCCGGGCTGAATCCGATGAAGATGGTCCACCAGGAACGGCTGTCGATCCTGATGGGCGCGCTGGCCTTCGGGGTGTTCGTGGGCGCCGTGCTGCGGTCCGACCTGCCCGACGCGCCGGTCGCCGCGGACAGGCCCGCGACCTTCGACCTGGGGACGGAGCTGCTGGGGCCCTCGATGCTCATCTTCGAGACCGCCGGCGTCACCCTGCTGGCCGCCATGGTCGCCGCCGTCGTCCTGTCCTCGCGCACCGGGCGCTACGGCGAAGCCGATGCCGGCGCGCGCCCGCCCGGCCTGACCGAGGGCGGAGACCCCGCCGGACGCCAGCCCGAGGAGGGCGGCCATCATCACCACCACCATTAGGAGGCGCCGCGTGACTCTTACCATCGTCCTTGTCTTTGCCGCCGCCCTGTTCGGCATCGGGCTTTACGGCGCGATGTCGCAGCAGAGCTTCGTCATGCTGATGATGGGGCTGGAGTTGATGCTGAACAGCGCGCTGCTGGCGATGATAGGGTTCTGGTCGCTGGGCCTTGCCGGCGCGCCAGAGGGTCAGTTGCTGGCGATCATCGTCATGGCGGTCATGGCGGTGGAGATGGCGGTGGGCTTCGCGCTGGTCGTGGCGGTCTACCGCAAGCGGCAGGCGGACATGACCGAATCCATCGGGACGCTGAAGGAATGATCTGGGCGCTGGCGCTTTTCCCCACCCTTGCCGGGCTGGCCCTGTGGGCCCTTCCCGCGCCGCGCGCGGTGATGGGCGCGCTTGCCTGCGTGGTGGCGGCGGTGACGGCCGGTCTGGCGTTGGCCGCCGGCGACATGGCGGGCACATGGGTGTGGACCGGTCCCCTGACCTTGCAGTCGGAACTGATCGGGCCTGCGCAGGTCATCGCTGTGGCCGTGCCCGCCGTCGCGCTGCCCATCCTGCTCTACGCCGCCAAGATAGAGCCCGCGGGCGGGTTGTCGCGCCTTTTGGGCCTGCTGCTGGTGTTCACCGGCGGTATGGAGCTGATCCTGATCGCCGCCGACCTCGTGACCCTGCTGATCGGCTGGGAGATCGTCGGCGCCTGTTCCTTCGCGCTGATCGCGCATGACTGGCGTCGCGCGGTGCAGGACGGCACCTTTGCCTTCGTCGCCACGCGGCTGGCCGACGTGGGCCTGTTCCTGGCGCTGATCACCTGTTTCGCGGCGACGGGCGACACGGGCTTCGACGCGCTCGGCACGCTGGAGGGTCGGGCGTTGATGATCGCGGGATACGGCGTCGCGCTGGCGGCGATCGGCAAGGCGGGGCTTTTGCCGTTCTCGCCCTGGCTGTTCCGCGCCATGGCCGGGCCGGTGCCGGTTTCGGCGCTGCTGCACTCCGCCTCGATGGTGGCAGCTGGGGTGTACCTGCTGGCCCGGCTCTGGCCGGAGATCGGCGGCGCGCCCGGGCTTGGCCCCGCGCTGATGGCGCTTGGCCTGCTGACGGCGCTGGCCGGCGGGGTCGAGGCCCTGCGGCGGCGGCATTCCAAGAAAGTGCTCGCGGCCTCCACCTCGTCGCAGATGGGGCTGATGGTCGCCACGGTCGGCGCGGGGTTTCCGGGCGTAGCGCTGCTGCACCTGTTGGTCCACGCGGCGTTCAAGGCGGGGCTGTTCCTAAATGCTGGGGTCCGGCACGAGGCGTCGGGGACGTATGACATCACGCGCGGCGCCGGGGCGGGGGTCTTCTGGCTGTCCCTGCCTTTGGTGCTGGCGCTGGCCGCCGTGCCCCCTCTGGGCGGCGGCTGGTCGAAAGAGGAGATGCTGGCCGCCGTGGGCCACGCCGCGCCTGCCTGGGGTGTCGCCTTTGCCGTCGCCGGGGCGCTGTCGGCCGCCTATTCCGTGCGCTTCCTGCTGGCGGGGCGCGATCATGGCGACCTGCCGCTGGCGGGCGCGGTCTGGGCGACGGCGCTGTTTTCGCTGACCACGCTGGGGCTGAGCGCCTTATGGCTGCCGGACTTCCACGACGCCGCCGCCCGGCTGCTCGACGCGGATCTGCCGAAGGGCAAGCTGTGGGAAACGCTCCTGTCGCTCGGCCTGCTGGCCGCAGGTCTCGCCTTCGGCCTCTGGGCCGCGCGGCATCCAAAACCGGCGCCGGAGCGGGCGTGGTTCGGTCTTTCCGACCTGCTCGACCCCGGGCTGACGCACCGCTTCACCGGGCTTTGCACCTTGCTGGCCCGCGCCGACGACCGGGTGCTCGACGCCATCCCCTCGGGCATCGCCACGGTCGCGCGCGGGCTTTCCGGTGCCGCCGCGCAGGGCGATACACGCTGGATCGACGGCACCGGCCAAGGCACGCCGCCGGGGCTGATCGCCGCCGTAACGCGCGGCACCGAGACGGCCGCGCAGCTGTCCGCCGGCGCCGGCGAAGATGCCGCCGACCGGATCCCCGACACCCCCGCCCGCCTTGCCCACGCGCTGGCGGGTCCGCTGCGCCGGCTGCACACGGGCATGGCGCATCACGCCTACACCTTCCTGATCGCCGGCCTCGCCGCCGCGTTGCTTCTTTTGCTGCTCGGAGACTGACATGCTGAGCCTTGCCATCCTGATCCCGTTCCTCGCCGCGCCGCTGGTCCTGATGACCGGCGCCCGCACGGCCCGCCTCGCGGCTATCGCGCTGCCGGCGCTGTCGCTGGCGCTGCTGGTCGCCGAATGGGCGGCGCGAACCGGGCCGGGTTACGGGGCGGAGGAGGTCTGGCCGTGGATCCAGGCGCTGGAGATCGCGTGGCGGGTGGGGGTCGACGGCATATCGCTGACGCTGGCGCTGCTGACGGCGCTGATCTTCGCCGTCTCGGCCGCTTGGCCGGTGGAGAATGCCACGCGCGGCTACTACGCTTGGATGCTGTTCCTTGTGGGCGCCTCGCTGGGGCTGTTCCTGGCGCTCGACATGGTACTGTTCTATGTCTTCTTCGACCTCAGCCTCGTCGGAATGTATTTCCTGATCGGCCGCTGGGGGCACGGAGAGGCGCAGGCGGCGGCGCTGAAATTCTTCATCTACACGCTAGTCGGCTCGCTGGCGATTCTGCTGGGGATCATCGTTCTGGCCCTCTCGATGCCGGAGCCGACCTTCGACATGCGCAAGGTGATCGAAGCGCAGCCGCTGACCGGAGCCTCCGCCGGCTGGATCCTGTTCGCCTTCGTGCTGGGTTTCGCGGTGAAGACGCCGCTGTTCCCGGTGCACACCTGGCTGCCGCCAGCGCACGTTGACGCACCAGGGCCGGCCTCTGCCATCCTGGCGGGCGTGCTGCTGAAGATGGGCACCTACGGGCTGATCCGCTTCCCATTCCAGATGATGCGCGACGCCTTCGCCGCCGCCGCGCCGTGGATCGCGGGGCTGGCCGTGATTTCTATCCTCTGGGGCGCGTTAGTGGCGCTGGCGCAGCCAAACCTGAAACGCCGCATCGCCTACACCTCGATCAACCACATGGGCTATACCGTGCTGGGCATCGCCGCCGCCGGGTCCGCCATTGGGGCGCCCGCGATCCGGCAGGTCGCGCTGACCGGCGCGGTGGTCGAGATGGTGGCCCACGGCCTGATCACCGGGGCGCTGTTCCTGATGGCCGGCGGGTTCTGGCAGCGGCGACAGGACTACGCGCTCGACCATTACGGCGGGCTTGCCGCGGCCGCGCCGAAGCTCACCGCCGCAATGGTGCTGGCGGCCTTCGCGTCATTCGGTTTGCCGGGGCTGGCCGGGTTCGTGGCCGAACTGCAGATCTTCATGGGCGCCTTCGCCACCTTCCCCTGGCTTGCCGCCATCGGCCTCTTGGGCATCGTAGTCACGGCTGCGCTGTTCCTGACGATGCTACGGCAGCTGTTCTTCGGCGAACGGCCGGAGAACGACCCCGCCTTCCCCGACCTGTCGCCGGCCGAGATGGGCGTGCTGGTGATCCTGCTGGCGCTCGTCGTGCTGATCGGCGTCTGGCCTGCCTGGCTGGTGGAGCTGATCGGCGCGGGTTCGGTGATCGGAGGCTGAGATGCCCATCGGCGACCTTCTGCCTGAAATCACCGTCCTCCTGACGGCGGTCGCGACGCTGCTGGCGGCGATGGCGCTGCCGCACGGGCGGCAGGTGCTTTGCGCTTGGCTGGCGCTCGCGGGGGTGGCGGTGGCCGCGGGCCTCGCCGTGTGGAAGGCCGGCGCGGTGACGCTGACCTTCAGCGGCACCTTCGCGCTGGACCCCGCCACCGACTGGGCGCGGCTCGCCATCCTCGGCACCGCCGCGCTGACCATCCTGCTGTCGCCCCGCTGGTTCGCCACCGACAAGCGGCACGGAGAGCTTTACGCCATGCTCCTATTCTGCACCCTCGGCGCGATGGCAATGGCTGGGGCGGCCGACCTGATGCAACTGATGATGGGCGTGCTGCTGAACTCCATCACCGGCTACACGCTGGCCGGCTGGCACCGCGACTGGGCGATTTCCCTCGAGGCGGGCATGAAATACTTTCTGGTAGGCGCGCTCGCCAACGCGCTCATGGTAACCGGCATCGTTCTGGTGCTCGGCATGGCCGGCACCACCGCCTACGAGGAGCTCGCCGGCCGCGCCCCTGACAGCTACCTGGAGCTGGCCGGCACCGTCTTGGTGATCCTTGGCCTGCTGTTCAAGCTCGCGGCCCTCCCTGCCCACGCTTGGATGCCTGACGTGGCAGAGGGTGCGCCGGTCCCGGTCGCCGCCTTTCTGACCACAGCGCCCAAGATTGCCGGAGCCATCGCGCTTTACCGGCTGATCGACCTCTATCCGCTGGACGACGGGGGCCTACGCGCCCTGATAGCGGCCGTTGCCGCGCTGACCATGACGTGGGGCAACCTCGCAGCGCTGGGGCAGGAGGATCTTCGCCGGATGATCGGCTGGTCTTCGGTCAGTCAGTCGGGTTTCGCGCTGATGGCTGTCACCGTGGCGGGGCGTGCACCGGCGCTGCCCGCGCTCCTGCTGTTCGTAACCGCCTACGCCGCTGCCAACATTGCGCTTCTGGGCGCCGTCACCCGGCTACGCGGCCGCACCGCGCGGAGCGACTACACCGGCCTTGCTCGCTACCGGCCATGGGAAACCGCCGTGCTGATCGTTGGATTCCTGTCGCTCGTTGGCGTCCCGCCGCTCGGCGGCTTCCTCGGCAAGTTCGAACTTTTTGCTGTCACCATCGCTGGCGGCATGACTTGGCTTGCCATTGTCGCCCTCGCCAACTCAGCCCTGTCGCTGGCCGTTTACCTGCGTTTCATCGCCCCAGCCTTTTTCAACTCAGCGGAAGCGCGGCCGGCAGTCCTTTCAGGCACGGCCGCTGCCAGCATGATTTTTGCTGCGCTCGCAACGGTGCTGCTTGGGCTCAATGGCGATCTGTTGCCAATGGAAATCGGGGCGTCGCCCTGACTGTGGTCCAAGCAATCAACACGGCGAATATTCACTTGGCCGTATCGAACGCTACATAGACACGAGCCCAGCTTTGGGCAGGCAAAACCAGCTTCCCTTCCCGCGCCAGCCGGCGCCATTCAGAGAGAGGATTGGCACACAGATCATAGCGTGCCGCCACGTCCCGTATCTTGGCCCCGGCGACAAGCGTTTCCGCAACGAATTGCGCTTTCGACGCATCCGGCCAACGTCAATGACCGCGAGTGCCGACAACAGGCTTAATATCCATGAGTAATTCCGTTGGGCGCTCCACGGAGATATCGCTGCGTAACTACACCAAGTAGGGACCCGCAGATCGTTCTCTCAGGTGGATGCAGAGAACCGCTTATAGTAAGCCTGCACATCGGTCTCTCGTCATTTCCACAGCAAGTATTGGCGTCGGCCAGCCGATCTCCCCGCCTATGGCCGAGAAGTTGAACTGGTGCTGCTGGTTCGTCGATTTCGTTGCCGCGCAGTAAGTTGCCCAACGAAGATTTTTTCAGAACGGTTCCCGCCTGATGTCGCGCGGCCACATGCGCGCCGGACGTCTCGCTTGCAGGAACTGGTGCGTCACATCGGCATTGCTCTCGGTGGGCGCCCCGCGCAGGCGCTTGCCGGACGGCTTTTGCTGCCGGTGAGCAAAGACACGTTCCTGCGCAGCGTTCGGGCGAAGACCGAGGGGGCTGTCGCGGACCCCCGCGTGGTGGGTATCGACGACTGGGCATGGCGGAAGGGACAGCGCTACGGCACGCTGATCTGCGATCTCGAACGGCGGAAGGTCATCGATCTGCTGCCCGACCGGGAGCCCGCCACTGTGGAAGCGTGGCTCCGCGCGCGTCCCGGGATCGAGGTTGTTGCCCGTGATCGCAATGGTGGTTACGGCGGTGCCACCGCGTTTGCCCTTCCGGACGCGGTTCAAGTCGCGGATCGTTGGTATCTGTTAGAGAATGCAAGTGCCGCCTTCCTGGCCGCGGTGCAGCGGAACATGCCAGCCATTCGCAAGGCTATCGGGGTAGAGACCCTCGATCCGAGGCTTTTGACGGCAGCGGAAAGGCTGCAATTCGAGGGTTTTCAAAGGCGCCAGCAGACCAACCACATGGTCCACCGAATGGCAGACGAGGGTGTTCCCATCAAACGTATCGTGCGCCTGACCGGGCTGAGCCGCGGCTTGGTCCGCCAGATCACCCGCGGTGAGCGAGAAGATGTTTTCCGCATCCGCGAGAGCACCTTGACCGCTTGGTTGCCTCGGCTGGAGCGGGAGTGGAGCGGCGGATGTCGTAATGGGGCAGAACTCTGGCGCCGGTTACGGGCTGATGGATTTCAAGGCAGTCTCCGGGTCGTCGGCGAGTGGGCAACACGCCAGCGCCGCGCCGAACAAGCGGTGCCGTCCGGAACAAGAAAGTCACCACCTGCCCGAAGGATCGCGCGGCTCCTGACCATGGGACGAGATCATCTGACTCGTGCCGATGCAATCCAGGTCGCGCGGATCGAAGCGGCGCTACCAGTTCTGGCAACCGCCCGGGAACTGACCGACCGATTCACTGACATGGTGCGAAACGCCCGTGAGAATGCCCTGTATGGCGCGACAATCTGGGTGAGACGAATCTCATCCTGTTTGTCGCGCCGCAGCCCTGGCCGCCTGGCTCGACGAAGCCGAGGACAGCATGCTCTCATCCTTCGCCCGTGGCCTTCGTAGCGACCAGGCCGCAGTTGCCGCCGCGCTGCGGGAACCTTGGTCGAACGGGCAGACCGACGGCCAGATCAATCGCCTGAAGACGCTGAAACGCCAGATGTATGGCCGCGCGAATATCGACCTGCTCAAGGCTCGGCTCGTCGCGGCATCATAGTTGAAAAGGTGCATCAACTTTGAGTCAGAGCCCAAAAATGACCCCCTTACACTGATCTGGATGATGCCCCCGAGGTCATCGGGGAGCACAGTGTGGGATGTTGGTCGTGGAGACGATAGCGAAGATCCGGCGGGCGTACTTTCAGAACAAGAAGTCGATCAAGCAGATCTGCCGGGAGCTGCGGGTATCGCGGAACACGGTGCGCAAGGTGATCCGGTCCGGTGCGACGGAACTCACTTACGAGCGGACCATTCAGCCGTTGCCGAAGATCGGGCCCTAGAAAGACATGCTCGACGAGATGCTGGCAGTGAACGCGCAGAAGCCCAAGCGCGAGCGACTGACCCGCATTCGGATCTTCGAAGAACTCCGGGCCCGAGGTTATGTTGGCGGCTATAATGCGATCCGGTGATACGCGGCAACCTAGTCCAAAGAGAAAGAGGACGCATCTGCAGCCGCCTATGTGCCGCTGAGCTTCGATCCGGGAGAAGCCTACCAGTTCGACTGGAGCCACGAGATCGTGGTGATAGACGGCGTGACAATAACCGTGAAGGTCGCCCACGTCCGCCTCTGCCACAGCCGGATGCTGTTCGTGCGGGCCTATCCGCGCGAGACACAGGATATGGTGTTTGACGCGCACGACAAGGCCACTGCCTTCTTCGGTGGAACCTGCGCGCGGGGCATCTACGACAACATGAAGACGGCGGTTCTTCGTGCGCCGACCGAAGTTCAAGAGCTACGCCGAGCTCAACGCCTGGCTCGAGGATCGCTGCGTTGCCTGGGCCAAGGCCAATCCGCACCAGGAGCTTCGGGATCGAACGATCTGGGACGTGTTCCAGGACGAGCGCTCGAGCCTTGCCCTACTTCGGTCCGTTCGACGGCTTCCATGCCGTGCCAGCCTCGGTCTCGAAGACCTGTCTCGTCCGGTTCGACAAGAACCGCTACTCCGTGGACGGCCGGGCCGTTGGCCGACCTGTCGAGATCCGTGCCTATGCCGAGCGGCTCGAGTTCTGGCAGGACGGCAAGATCGTGGGCGGCACGCCCGAGCCTTCGGACGCGACAACGCCATCTACGACCCGCTGTACTACATTCCGGTTCTGGCTCGCAAGCCCGGTGCTCTCCGCAATGGCGCGCCCTTCAAGGACTGGGACCTGCCGTCGGCGATCAGGCGCGTGCAGCGCAAGCTTGGCAAGGTGCCGAACGGCGACCGGCAGATGGTCCAGATCCTGAGAATTATCCCGATCGATGGACTCGATGCGGTGGATGCTGCCTGTGCCGAAGCCCTGAACGAATGGGTCATCGCCTGATAGCTGCCGGGCATAAAGCCGGCGATCGAGCCGGTCACGAGAATGCGTCCCCTGCCCGGCCGATTCAGCAACCGGCCCGCCTTGTGCAGCAAGAGCGTGATGCCAGTCACGTTCAGGTCGATAACGCTGCGGATCTCAGAGAAATCCTGTTCGAGAAAGTCCTCGCCAAGCCCGACGCCAGCATTTGCCATTAGGTAGTCGACCTGTCGGTCCTCGAGGTGGCAGACAAGATCATCTATCCCCGCTTCGGTGGCTAGATCGGCCCGGAGCGTATCAACCTCAACCTGATCGCGCAGTTCAGCAGCGACCTCTTCGACAGCGGACTCGTTGGCACAGAGGATCATGTCATGCCCCTCGGCCGCGCAGATGCGGGCCAGTTCCCGGCCGATGCCAGTCGAGGCGCCTGTGATCACGGCAAGTCTGGTATGATCTGTCATCGCGTTTTCCTCAGTTTCCGGCGTAAGGGCTAACTTGGTCCAGTCGTCCTGGTTGGAATGGAAATTCTCGTTACCCCGCGGCGCCTCTTCGAGCGGCAGGACCATGCTCAGCGCAGAACCGCTCAACGACTCGGAATCCATATCGGCAACTCCCATGTTAGTACCTGCACTGCCTGAAGAGAGGAGAAATCCAATGGGACTGAACTCCATAGACCTTACGCAGGAAGAAGTTGCGATTCTCAACCACATCCACAACGGCGACTTGCACTTCATCGACCGACACAACGCAGAGAGGCTTTTCCAGGCCGGCTTGGCGTGGATTGCCTCAGACCAGCATGTTTCGCTTACCGAAGAGGGGAGAGAGTACCTGCGGACAGTGACGCGCATCGGTGAATAGACCTGCGGTTGTCAGGTTGATTTGGAGTCGCGTAGTGTGAAGAACAGGGACTGGTGCATCCAGTTCCCGGCGTGACGTTCAGGGTCCACGCCGTTGCGCGGGCCACTGCCATACACTCGCAGGCGGTGGCCCGCGTAGCGAATAATCGGTTAGGATCAGGTATGTTGATCAATCCACTCCTGCGTCTTCTCCTTGGTATCGAAAAGCGGACGCTCACCGGAATGGTGTTCTTGACCGTCAATGATATCGACGACCTCGAACAGCATAACAAGGCGACCTTCGGGGTCTTTCTTCGCTTTGCGCTTAATGCGATAGGCCATCGGTCGAACGGTATCAGGACGTTTTTGTAACAGGCAACCAGATAACAGAGAATTTGATGCCCTGGCGATGCGGTCCACCTGCATACTTCCGAAATGCTGCTTGGTGAATTCACGAAGCCATGAAATGGCCATATTCTGAGTATCGGATTAGCAACACATTGGCCGTATGACAAAAGTTCATGGTTGTGCGGCCTCGCGCATGTGAGCGACAAAAGCATGCTTGGCGTCTCATCCCCACTCGACGCTAGGCGGTAGGTTCTCCCTGCCCCGCTGGCCTGTTCTGCTTGCCATTCCGTCAGGATGCGCCAGCGAAAACTAGACGCCTTAGTTGTGGGCACTGCGGCTGGGTGATGATATGTTGCCCAGCCGTTTTTTGCCGAAACCCCTCGCACCCTCTGCCCCCTGGGTTGCATGAGTGCAAACGGCAAGTCAGTGTGCGCGTGGGCTTAACCCCCAAGTCCACCCCGCTACGCGGGCTATCGTTGGCGACGCGACCCCGCGTAGCGGAACTAAAATTCATTTCGATTAGTTCGAACTGGCTTTTACTTTGCGGCATCCGTCTGCGGATCGCTCCGACAGCTGCGAGTCCGGTACGGTCACCTCATGAAAGCGTTCCTGATCTTTTTGGCTGGTCCGATCATCTTCTCGGCCACCTTCCTTGCATGGGTCTGGCTTAACGCCTTTGCCTGCGGCATAATGCCGGAACGCACGGCGAGGGTCAGATCGCTCCCACCGCTGAACGCAAACATACGGCGTCCTATGCGATGACCGCAGAGAGAACCAAAGAGCCCCGGCGCGCAGAATGGACCGCACAGAAATCAGCTCTTGATCATGGCGATTAAAGAACCCGGTGGAACACTGCCTTCATGTATGCGTCCAAGAAACAGATCAACATCAAAGCCCCCTACATCGCGCCCACCCCCCAGCGATCGCGGAGATATTCCGTCAGGGCGTCCAATTCGCTGTCTTCGAGCGTCGCTCCGAACGCGGGCATCTCCTGCATCCTGAGGTGGCCGCTCAGGCTTCTGGCGGGGATGCCTTCGCGGATCACGCGCTGCAGATTGAGGGGATTATCCAGCATCAGCGTGGTGTTCCCGACCATGGCGACCGAGCCGAATGGCTGGCCTTCGCCTTCGCTGCCATGGCATCCGGCGCAAAGTCCCATGTAAAGCCCGTGGCCCTCGGGATGCGCATCCACTGCGGCAGGGTCGGACGGGGGGCTGGCAGGATCCGGCATATCCTGTGCAAGATAGGCCGCCACCGCCTCAATATCGCGTGCGGGCAGGTACTTGGTCGAATGACTGAGTACGGGGAACATGCGGAATGTCATCACGCCCTGAGGCGAGAGGCCGGTCGACAGGAACTGCCCCAGATCCTCCCTGGTCCAGCCGCGACGGGCCAGCCCCTGTGGCGTGATGTCGGGGGCCACCGCCCCTTCGATCACCGTGCCGCCAAGGTGGTCATCCGTCTTGGCAAAGGCCAGATTGCGTGGCGTGTGGCATTCTCCGCAATGGCCCAGCACGTCAACCAGATACGGTCCGCGCCGGTCTTCGGCCAGGTCTTCGCCGCCCGACAGTCCCGGCCCCGGGTCTTCCGGCGGATCGGGCCGGTAGATGAGGTTCCAGAATGCGATCAGCGGTCGAAGGTTGAACGGGAAGACCATTTCGGCCGGCCTGTTCGGCTTCTCCACCGGGTCCTGAGCCATCAGATAGACATAGAGCGCATCGATATCCGCGCGCGACACGGCGTGGTAGGACGTGTAGGGCATTGCCGGGTAAAGCCGCCGTTCGCCCCGAGCGATGCCGTAAACCATGGCGCGATACATATCGTCGGCCGTATAGTTGCCGATGCCGTTTGTCTCCGACGGGGTGATGTTCGTGCCGTAGACCGTTCCCATCGGCGTTTCCATCGGCGTTCCACCGGCAAAGGAAAGGCCGTCTTCGCTTTCGTGGCAAGCGGCGCAATCCCCGGCCTTGGCCACGTACTCGCCCAAGGCGTACATCTCGGCTTCCGCCTCTTCATCGAGCGCTTCGAGATCACGGCTGGCCGGTGGCACCGGTCCAGCCCCGGTGAACCCGAAGAAGATCACCAAGCCTGTCACGAGGCCGAGCAGGACCAGCCCGGCGAGGATGCGGAGCAGGGTCCGCATCAGCTTTCCTCCGCCCGCTCGACGCCGGTCGTCAGACCGGGCGTGGCGAGGATCACGTCACGGGTCGCTTCGAGGTAACGAACATAGCCGGTACAGCGGCATATGTTTTCGTTGAGCGCCGCCAGCACGACATCCTCGACGTCCTCTACGGGTACGGGTTCGACCTCGAGCCGCTCGACCAGCGCCTGCGCGGCGGAGACGAATCCCGGCGTGCAAAACGAGCACTGGAAGGAGAAATGATCGAGGAACGCCTGCTGCACAGGCGTGATCGCCGTGACGTTGCCCTCGTCGTCGCGATCGGCATGGCCCTCGACGGTCCGGAAGGCGCGCCCGTTGGCCCAGGCTACCCCGGTGATACAGGCCGGCAGCGCCCGCGGGCCCCGCGGGCCGTCATGGATCACCGCGCAGGCACGACAGACCCCCTGCCCGCAGCCATAGCGCGTGCCGGTCAGGTTGAGGTATTCCTGCAGGAATTCCAAAAGCATCAGGTCTTCCGGAACCTCCACCGGTTCGGTCTCCGTGCCGTTGATCATCATCGAGACGGTCATCAGGGCGGTCATGCCGTCACCTCCTTGATCCGTTCCGGGGTTAACGGCGTGCGGTTGAACCGGTGGCCGATGGCATGATGCACCGCGTTGCCGATGGCCGCCACGACCGGGATCATCACCACCTCGGCGATGCCTTTCGGCGGGTCGGTCGGCGATAGCGGGTCAAGCACGGTGGCGCTCTGCGCCCAGACCGCGACATCCTCGGCCCGGGGCAGCCGGTAGCGGTTGAAGTTCCACGTGCCGTTTCCGGGGCCGTCCTCGTAAAGCGGCATGTCCTCGTAAAGCGCGTGGCCGATGCCCATGGCGATCCCGCCCTGCAACTGCCCCGAGACAAGCTCGGGCACGATCTGCCGGCCACATTCCAGCCAGGACCGGTGGTTGAGAACGCGCACCTCGCCCGATCCGGGATTCACCGAAAGCTCGACCAGCGTCGCACTGGGGGCATAGTAGGTCACTGCCGCATTGTTGCGCTGCACCGGCGGATAGTCGACGCGGCGGCGCGGCTGGAAGGCATAGCCGCCTTCTGTCATTGCCGAGCGCTTGTCCTCTCCCGCGCCCTCGCCCCATCTGACCGAGAGCGCGTCGATCGGGGCCTCGAACCGCGTGCCTTCGACCTCGAACTCGGCCCGTGCCCAGGCCCACCGGTTGAACGTATGAACGGTCACGCCGGTGATATAGCCCCGCTCGTGGGCCCGCCGCGCCAGATCCTCAAGCGGCAACGGGTTCAGGCCGCCGGCCACCAGGTGACCATCGCGCCATTCGGCCTCTTCCCGGCGCACGTGCAACGGGCCGGCCTGCCCGCCGCCGATCCCCTCTTGCCAGAAACTGAGCGCGGCTTTCCAAAGGCCCAGTTCAAAAAGCAGCCTGGCGGCTTCCGTGGTGGCGTGCGTGAAGTAATAGGCAGAGTTCGACGCACTTCTGGGCGAGGTGATCCGCGGGACCCATCGCGGATTCTCCGCAAATCCGTCCTGGGTTTCCTGGCTCATCGTGTAGGGTTCGTCATTGGCTTCGAGAGGCAGGCTGGGCCAGTCCGTCACCGCGAAATCCACGCTGTCTGCCGGTTTGCCCAGATGCGGCTCGGTCATCAGCATCTGCGACGTCGTGGCCCCGCAGCCGATCTCCGAGGCCACGTGGCGCATGTGCAAATGGCCTTCGGGGGATAGTTCGAGTTGCACCAGTGCGGCCTCGGCCCCGGTGCCGTAATCCTTTTGCACGCAGGAGAAGCCGACGCCGTAGCGATAGCCCGGGTTCTCGGCCTCGAATGCCTCTTTGCGTTCGGCGCGTTCCGTCCAGATCGGATCGGCCGCCGCGGCCTCGAGCATCTCGTCGGCCCGCAGCGCCCCACCCGGAATGGCGCCCTGGGTGTTCTTGTCGCCCGAGTGGAACACGTTGATCCGGCGCAGCTCGATCGGGTCGCGGCCCAGGTCCTCGGCCACCTCGTCGACCAGCAATTCCATCGCCACCATGCTTTGCAGCGTGCCGTAGCCGCGCATCGAGCCGGCGGTGGGCGCGCGCGAGGCGTCGACCTGAACGGCAAGGTCGCTTTTCGGCAGGTAATAAACCGATTGCAGCGCCGTAGCCGAAACTTGGCCGACAGAGGGGCTGAAGTTCTTCACACCGCCGCCATCGGCACGCTGATCAGCGGCGAGGCTGCGGAATTCACCCGTTTCGCGGTCAACGGCGAGGGTGATGTCCGTGTCGAACGGGTGCCGTTTCAGAGCGCTCTGAAAATGTTCCCAACGGTCAAGGGCGAGCCGCACAGGGCGCCCGTCGCCATACAAGGCCGTCATGGCAACGTAGTAGGGGAACACATGGTGCTCTTTCTGGCCATACCCCACCGTATAGCCGGGGTGGAAGCGCAGTTCGTCAAGTTCGAAGCGGCTGGCGCTGACCATCTTCTCGATGTGATCCGCGTTGGTCCACGGCGACTGGGTGCCGGTCACCACGTGCAGCGTTCCGTTAGCGGAATCGTACCAAGCGTTGCCGTTATCCGGTTCAAGTGCTGCCGGATCGACATATTGCGACCGGTAAGAACGGCGATATACCTTCCAGCCCTCCGGGGGATCGTCGAGTTCGGCGCGCAAATCCCCCGCCAGCGCCATCGCCTGGGGACCGGCTTCGCCGTTCTGGTCGGGCGAGGGCCAGTCGGGTTTACCATCGGTGAACTCGGCAAAGATTGGTGCGTTCTTCAACGGAGAGAAGCGGTCTTCGGCGTCGCGCGTGTCGCCGCCGATCCGGACGTAACGGGTCGCGCCATAGGGGGTTCGCTCCGGTGGCTCGGCCGCATCCCCCCAGACAAGGGCGTCCTCGTTGAACCGGAGCCGGGACTTGGCCGCACGAAAGCGACCGTAGTCGTGGTAGATCAGCACCGCCACAGGTTGCCCGAGATAGGTCGGCACCTCCCCCGCCGCCAGGAAGAAAGCGCCGTAGAAATCGGCCTCGACCATCTCGACGCCGTCGCGGCGCAGTGTTTCGTCAGTGATCATCACGTCGGGCCGAAGCGCCTCGCCCAGCGGATCGAGGGTGACGCCCTCGAACACCCGGTCGGCACGCGGAACCCTGATGAAAAACGCGTGCGACTGTTCGTCGGGCCAGTCGGGCATGTCCCTTGCACGGATATCAACGGAAAACACTTTCTCGCCCGTCACCTTCGGGATGCCGTCCTGACGAAAGCGGACTTTTCCATTCTCACGCCAACCCGGAGGCTGAAACTGCCGCTCGTTCTGCAAGCCTGCAAGTGCTTCGTTGAGAGGTGTCACACAGATGGCCGCAGCGCTGGCACCTACCTTCAGAAATCCCCGCCGCGAAAATTGATCCATTCCAGCCTCCCGGCGGTCAACGCGATGTGCACGGATCTCGTTCCGTAGGAAAATGTCGGTCGACCCAAGATTCGACGGACCACCGGACTGTCATCCATTGCGTTAACCCGCCCCTGATCGGGTGGGCTGAGACAGTGGGCGTGGAGACCAGCCTTGCTGTTGCCTGCAGTTTGTTCTGCACGTGCTCCACGGCCCGATTCGGTCGGCGCAATCCTCGGCGCCCCGCTTAGCCCGGCGCGAGTCGACGGTGCCGTCGAACGTAACCTCGCGGTCCGTGTCTTATGATTTTCGGTGTTCATCTTCGGTATCGCTAACGAGGTGTCAGACCAGTTTGAACTGGCCTCCACTTGGACAGTGATGCAGCCCTTTATGCCGCTCCGAGCTAGCGTCATTCGGCTAGTGGCAGCGCGATTCCGCTGAAAATGGTGAACCTAGGCATCTTTCCGAATTGAACAGATACAACATGGAGGGATGTACGGCGGCGAATCTATGTAAACGTCGCATGCGCCTACAAGAATAGTTACCGCAGGGTTTTCCTCTGAGGGCCCCGATGCGAACATTTGGCCCAACCGGTTCCACCAAAACCGAAACGCTTTATGGAACAGTCAGACCGAATTGCGTGTTGATCCAGCGTAACGCAAAACGAGGCACAAATGACCAAGGAACCGAAACCGAGGCGCGGCATGCCCCGCAGCCTGATCTACTTATTCATCCCGCTCGGGTTCATCATATTGATATTAGTAATGGTCTTGGGCGGGTTTTGGGCAGAGGAAACCACGGAGGAACCTCGCACCGTGGAAGAAGAACCGACAGCGCCTCTTAATCAATAGAAATCACGTAAGTTTCAATGTCGGTTTCATCAAAGGCGGCTGTCAAGACTTCGGTGAGGTAACTTTGACAATCGGATGTGTGCCACAGGCAGTGCTTCTCGCCGTTGATCTTCACGAAAAACCGTGGCCAAGACTGTCCACAATTCATGCTGATAAGGTACAATGAACCGTTCACTGTTGGATCCACTCGACGGGGCCTGTCAGACGGATTTGAACGGGTCTCGGCCAGACTGGCATTGTTTCCCAGCCTCCGGGCCGCCAAGTAAAGGCTGGCCTCGCGCGACCATCCCCGTCGGCTGTCGGGCGCTGTAACATAGTCGTCACTCTCCTGCTACCGAACTCCGCAGGCCGCAAATGGAGGGAAGGATGAAAAACCTAAATGACGCGATTTGCAATGGATCCTGGGCGCCGAGGTGGCCGCCATCGTCGGCGCTATCGTCTACTTATCTCTGGTTCATGCGAACTGACAGCATAAGCGCAGGCACACAATCCGCGCGGATGCCGGCCATTCGTGTTGCAGGCCTTCTGGTAGGAACGCTTTTGGTGTTCTCGGACATACCGGCCCGTGCCGAGAGCGCTGCCGTCTTGGCTGTCGAGGCCCTGCAGCACGTCAATGCCTCGCGCGAGGCGGAGGGTCTGGCAACCCTCGAACCCGGCGGCACACTCGATGACGCCGCATAAGGGCACGCGGAGGACATGTTGAAGCGCGATTATTATGCCCATGTCACACCGGAGGGAGAAGGCCCGCGACAGAGGTTTCTGGACGCGGGCGGAGGGCAATGGGAACTCGTCGCCGAGAACATCGCGAGATGTCGCAATTGCGGCGATCTCGACCGACAGAGGGTGGCGGAATTTCACCAGGGTTGGATGAATAGTCCGGAACACCGCGAAAACATCCTGCGCATGGGTCTGACTAGGTTCGGCTTCGGGGCGGCGACGGAGGCGGGAGTGATTTGCGCCGTCCAGACTTTCGCCGGCCCCGGTACGTCGCGAGGTAACGACAGAACAGAAATCGAGATGGAAGATGTCGCCAGACTCGCGCGTGAGTTTGTGGGCGAGGCGAGGGCGGATGCCGGCGCGCCGGCCCTTCCCTCAAGCCCCATTCTCGCCGGAGCGGCAGAGGCAGCGCTGCCAAAGGATCTCGACGGCTTCCGGCTCGACGATATAGACGTCTTCCAATCGGATACCAATATCCTACGCGAGTTCACCGAGGTGCAGGCGTTTGCCGGAGAATGCGGCGGGTGCGGTCCTGTTCCAACCTCCGGGGACGTCCGGGCCTTCCTCGGCGACTGGCTTCAACAGGACTCACGACGCACCCGCATCCTCGACGCCACCATCACCCACTTCGGGATGGCGCTGCGCAGCGACGGCAAGGGACGCAAGGTGGCGATTCTGCTTTTGGGCGCGGAATAGTGCTTCTGATACGCCTCCAGAGGCCTTGCGAGGCTCGGCAACATCACCGCAATGTCGAGCGTGAGGTGCGACGCCTCTTCCAGTCAGAAAAACAGCGGGCCGCTCTCTGCTTTCCGATCGATGTCGCAAGGGGTCCAACCGCCATGCCGGCGAAATGGCAGTGCGCCGGCTCGACAGCAGTCAGCGTCCATCAATTCGTGCGGACGTTGGGTTCGACCGGCGCAATCTTCTCAGACGCGCCCGTCGCACGGATCCTGCCATCGCAATACCAGCCCATTTATTAAGAGCCCCATTTTTCTTGGACAGTTCGGCCAAGCCTTTACATAGTCAGCGCACAAATGACAGAGATTCTCGACCTTGCGAAAGAACATGACACTCTGATCGCCCTCTCAGCGGTCGTCGCGCTCTTCGCGCTTTTCATGATTGAGCTTTATCCGCCGGAGGTTCCCGCTGCCGGCGTCGCCGCAATCTATGTCATCCTGGGTTATGTTCGCCCGGATGAGTTGCTCTCCGTGTTCTCGAACCCCGCACCGTTGACCATCGCCGCGATGTTTGTGCTGTCCGGCGCTCTTGTTCGCACAGGTGTACTCGAGGCCGTCTCGAACGTCGTAATATCGCAGGCCAAGGCAGATTCTCGATTAGCACTCGCCTTGATACTGGGCGTCACCTTGCTGGCGTCCGGGTTTGTAAACAACACGCCCGTGGTTCTCGTTCTCATTCCGGTCGTAATCCGGCTGGCCGCCGAACTGAAAATTGCGCCGACTAGGCTGCTGATCCCGCTTTCATACGTGGCAATCCTCGGAGGAACCTGCACCCTGATAGGCACATCGACCAACCTCCTCGTTGACGGCGTTGCGCAACGTCAGGGGCTCGAGCGCTTCACCATCTTCGAGATCACTCCGATCGGAGTGATGGTCGCCGTTGCAGGTGGCTCCGCATTGGCGGTCCTGGGCCCTCTGTTGCTCCCGAACCGCGAAGCGAGCGAGCCTAACCAGATGTTGGGCGAAACCACCTTCCTGTCCGAGGCCATGCTTGCGGACGAGACGCATGCCGGCAAGGCTCTTTCCGAAACGGCCATGTTCGGTCGAGCTGGCTTGAAAGTAATCTCTATTGTCCGGAAGGGAAAAGCTGTGGCTTCCCCCTTGGCCGAACAAATGCTTGAACAAGGGGATAGGATAATCTTCCACGGCCGGACATCCGAGTTGCTGACCCTACACGATGATCCAGGACTTCGGGTCGGATTGCGACGCGGTGAGCCAACGACGGATGAACTTAGCCGAGTTGAAGTCGTCGTTTCGCCGCTCAGATCGAGCCAGGGACGCACATTGCGCAACATGTCCCTGGGTCGTCGTTTCGGTGTCCGGGTGCTCGGCGCACACCGCCATGGTCACAACGCCGGTCCGAGCCTCGGAGCAGTGCGGCTGCGCCCCGCAGACAAACTCCTTCTCGAGGGGCCGGCCAACGCCTTGGAAAAGCTCGAGGATGAGGCCCAGCTCGTCTCTGTCAGTCACCCCACCGGAAGGGCGTTCCGTCGCGGACGCGCTCCCGTCGTACTTGGCGCACTCGCCGCCGTCGTCATTCTCGCCGGGTTTGGATTGTTCGACATCGCCACGCTATCGATGCTGGCGGTCGCCGGCATTCTGATCCTGCGCTGCATCGACACCGACGAGGCTTGGGGTGCCGTGGACGGGTCGATCCTGGTACTGATCTTCTCCATGCTGATAGTCGGGCTCGGCCTTCAGAATACCGGTGCCGTCGATATGATCGTCGCATGGCTCTCGTCACCTATTGCGAGCTTTCCCCGGTATTTCGCGCTGCTCTCGATTTACCTTCTTGCCTCAGTGCTCACCGAGACCGTCACGAACAATGCCGTTGCCGTCGTGTTCACACCAATAGCGATCGGGCTATCGGAGAGCACGGGCCTGGAACCCCGCGCGCTGGCCGTCGCAGTCATGTTCGGTGCCTCGGCCAGCTTCGCCACGCCGATCGGCTATCAGACAAATACACTGGTTTACGGAGCAGGCAATTACCGGTTCGCCGACTTCCTGAAGGTCGGGCTAATCATGAATCTCGTTGCGGCAGTCGTGGCTTGCGGCGGTATTTTGTGGGTTTATGGCTAACTGCAAAGTGCGACGCCAGAGTGGCCTTCCCGGTCATTACTCCGCGCCTAGCTTCGATCGCGATCGGTTCACCCAATTTTGAAGGATATGCGCTATCCGGCGCGGGCAAAACACTCTTGATGCTTCACCGTGAGCAGTGTGCAAGGCTGAGGGGCTCCAACTCTCCCGCCTCAAGCATCAATCGGATCACCGGTGCAGGTTGAGGGGATTATCCAACATCAGCGTGGTATTTGCCGAGCATGGCGAAGGGGCCGAAGGGCGGGCCTTCGCCATCCGCGCCGTGGCAACCGGCGCAGAGCCCCACGTAAAGGCGGTGGCCCTCGAACTGCGTGCACTCGACATCGAACTCGGTCCGTGCCCAGGCCCAGCGGTTGAACGTGTGCTCGGTCACGCCGGTGATGTAGCCCCCCTCGTGAGCGCGACGCGCTATATCTTCAACCGGCAAAGGATTTAGCCCGCTGGACACAAGGTGACCGTTGCGCGATTCGGCCTCTTCCCGGCGCATGTGAAGGGGGCCGGCCTGTACCCCCCGCGCGCCGGAACATCCCCCTGCCCATTTCGTTGAATCGTGAGCCCCGCGAACGCCAGACCCCACCGCGATCCGCAGGAGGACATCAGGCTTGAGTCCCGAAACGGCCCCCACAATCGTCATCACTGGCGCCTTGGGCCGCCCTGATCGGCCCGAGCATCCGGCCCGACGTACATCAAAGCTACGGCGACCGGGCCTCGGGCCGCCGCTCCCGGCAAGAGAAAGGAGAGACCCCGACCGCCATGCCCAACCTGACCCGAAAGCTTATCGCCGCCCATCTCGACACCGGGACACCCCCCGCCCCCGGCGAGGAGATCGCCCTGAAGATCGATCAAACGCTCACGCAGGACGCAACCGGCACGCTGGTGATGCTGGCGCTCGAGACCTTCGATCCGGATCAGATCGCCACGAAACTCTCGGTGCAATATGTCGATCATAACCTGCTTCAGGCCGACAACCGCAACGCCGACGACCACCGCTTCCTGCGCAGTGTCTGTCAGCGCTACGGTCTGTGGTTCAGACCGCCCGGCAACGGCGTCAGCCACCCGCTGCACATGGCCTATTTCGGGCGCCCCGGGGCCACCCTGCTTGGGTCGGACAGCCACACACCCGCCTCCGGCGCGCTGGGGATGCTGGCCATCGGCGCAGGCGGGATCGACGTAGCGTTGGCGATGCTGGGCGAGCCCTTCCGCCTCAAGATGCCGCGTATTCGCGGAGTCCGGTTGACGGGTGAGTTGCCGGAGGGGGTCAGCGCCAAGGATGTCGTCCTCGAAATGCTGCGCCGTCACGGCGTGCGGGGCGCCGTCGGTCAGGTGATCGAGTATTTCGGCCCCGGCCTTGACGGGCTCGACCCGATGGACCGGCACGTGATCGCCAATATGGGCACCGAGCTGGGTGCGACCTCCTCGGTGTTTCCGTCCGACGCGGCGGTTCGTTCCTATCTGGAGCGGCGCAATCGCGGGGCAGACTGGGTCGCTCTGCGCGCCGATGACGACGCGACCTTTGAAATGGAAGAGGAGATCGACCTTTCGACCCTCGAACCGCTGATCGCCAGGCCGTCGAGCCCCGGCAACGTGGTGCCGGTCGCCGAGGTCACGGGCACGCCGATCGCCCAGTCCTATATCGGCTCTTCGGCCAACCCCGGCTATCGGGATTTCGCCGCCGCCGCGGCGATCGTGAAGGGGCGTCACGTGGCCTCCGGCGTATCACTCGACATCAACCCCACCTCACGCGATGACTTGCGCGACCTTGCGGCTGACGGTCACCTCGAAGCCCTGCTTTCTGCCGGCGCGCGGCTGCATCAGGCAGGGTGCAACGGCTGTATCGGCATGGGGCAGGCGCCCGCAAGCGGGCGCAATTCGCTTCGGACTGTGCCGCGAAACTTCCCCGATCGCTCGGGCACGCCGGAAGACAGCGTGTGGCTTTGCAGCCCCGAGACGGCGGCTGCCTCGGCCCTTGCCGGAGAGATCACCGATCCGCGCCGGCAAGAAACCTCCCGGACCAGCAGTTACAGGCGCGACCCGCCGACAGTTGACCCCCGTCAGTTTCACCCCCCCCTGCCCGTGGCCGAGGCGCGGGAGACGGAAATCGTCAAGGCGCCGCATATTGCTCCGATGCCGGCGTTCGAACCGCTTCCCGACAAGCTGGCACTGGAAGTGCTGCTGTCCCTCGGCGATGATATCTCGACTGACGAAATCCTGCCCGCAGGGGCCGAGGTTCTGCCGTATCGCAGCAACATCCCCGAGATTGCGGGCTTCGTCTTCCGCGACATCGACAGCAGCTATCCGGAGACGGCCCGCGCAAAGCGCCAGTCGGACGGCCATGCGATCGCCGCGGGCGAGAATTACGGCCAGGGTTCCAGCCGCGAGCATGCCGCCATCGCGCCCCGCTATCTTGGCCTGCGCGTCGTAGTGGCGCGATCCTTTGCGCGCATCCACCGCCAGAACCTTGTGAATTACGGGGTGCTCCCCCTGGTACCCGACGCGAATGAAGATTCCGTTAATACAGGGGAGATTCTGAAGCTCTCGGGCATTCACGCGGCCCTCAACGGCACCGGACCACTGTCAGCCGAGTTGGGCGGCAGACCGTTCAGCGTTACCCTTTCGCTGGACGAGCGGGAAGCCGCGACCCTGTTGGCGGGGGGTATCGTCAACTGGTTTCGGAACGCTTAAGGCCACGCACGTGGGCGCCGGATGCAGGCAGGCGGATCGCTCCTTGGCCGCCACATCGCAGTGCAGGCCGGAAGTGCGTTGCGCGGCGGTTCAATTCACATCCGCAACGATGTCGGTGGGAGAGACGCCGAGGTCAGTGAGGTTCGGCAGGTCGGGCGCGGCGACGTTGCTCTGCCGCATCAGCGCCACCTGTGATCGTGTCAGGGGCGCGCCGGGCAGGCGTTCTCCAATGAGCGCCAGGATCCGCCAGACGAAGAAGGGGACCGGTACGGGCCATACCCTGCGCCCGGCGGCACGGGCAACCTCTCGCACCAGCCGTTCGTAGGAGTAGGTTTCGGGGCCGCCCAGTTCGTATAATGGCTTCGGGTTCTCCATCTTCAGCAAGGATACAACAGCGTCGGCCACGTCCGCGCGGTGGACGGGCTGGAGACAGGTCTTTCCAGTTCCGAAGAGGGGGAAGACCGGCTGGTGGCGGATCAGCCCGAGGATTGTCGTTCGGATGGCGTCATCGGTTCCGACCATCACCGATGGCCGAACAATCGTGGCAAAGGGGCAAGCGGCCCGGACGGCGGCCTCGCCCTCGCCGCGTGATCGAATGAAAGGGTCAGCAGAGGCCGCGTCGGCCCCGATTCCCGAAACATGAACGTAACGTGTCATCCCTGCGTCTTTCGTCATCCCTGCGAGGCGGGCGGCAGCATCGACATGAATGGCCCGAAAGGTGGTGTCCCCGTGCGGCAGGTAAAGACTGACGGCATTCACTGCGCCATCCGCACCTGCCAGGGCCGGCGCGAGAGTTTCGGGACGGCGCACATCTGCCCGGACTGGCAGAGCGCCTTCGGCAATGTCGGCCGCCTCGGGATTGCGTGCGACGACGCGGACCTGATGACCTTCTGCCAAGAGCTTCTGCACGATGCATCGACCGAGAAAGCCGGTGCCGCCGAAAACCGCATAACGTGCCATGAGTATCCCTCAATCCGGCATCCGCCGGCGCGGCGGTCGCCGGATGACCTGTCGCGCGGACGTGCCACCTGCGAGGGCGGCCGCGACAAGGCAGACCACGCCCGTGCCGGGACCGGGCGTGGTGCCGGCCAGTAATGTGACAATCCAGGTGAGCACGAAATAGGCCGCAGCCGCGACCGGCCCGAGCACGCTGGCGAACAGCAGGAAGGCTGCCAGAGGCGCCTGGTCCGGATGCTTCATCTTCTGGGCAAGCGGCCAGCAGGCCCCCGTTGCCAGGAGCGCAATTACGAGAATGAGCGGCGGCAGCAGGTTCGGCTGCATGTAGGGCCCTCCTTACCGGCTCAGGTGGTCATGGCCAGCGAGACCGGATCGGCGAGGAGCGCCACGAGATCGTTGGTGAACCGGGCCGCGTCCGCGCCGTCGATCACCCGGTGATCGAAAGCAACCACCAGTGGAAGCATCATTCGGGTCTCGGGGATGGCGCATTCGCCAAGCTCGCCGGTCGCGACCGGTTCGGCGCGGGCCCGTGCAAGGCCGAGAATGGCAGTCTGCGGCGGATTGATGAGCGGCGCCAGACCGCGACCACCGATTCCGCCGATATTCGTGATGGTGAAGGTGCCGCTGGAAATGTCCGACTTCTCGAGCTTTTTCTCCCGTGCCTTTTCGGAAAGTTCCTCCATCTCGCGGGCGAGTTCGCGCACGGATTTGTCGTCGACCCCACGCACCACGGGAGTGACGAGCCCCCTGTCCGTCGCCACGGCGAGGTTGATGTTCCGGTACTGCTTCAGCACGATTTCATCGGTTTCGGTGTCGAGCATCGCGTTGAAGCGGGGGTGGTCGCGCAGTACGACCGCCGCCGCCTTGGCCACGATCGGCGTCATTGTGGGCGCGTCGTCCCCCTGCCGGCGACGCCAGAGTTCAAGCTCCGTGATATCGGCCTCGTCCTCATGAACGACTTGCGGGATTTCCTGCCAAGACCGGGCCATCGCCTTGGCTGTTGCGGCCCGGATCGAGGACATGCGCCGGCGTTTCACGGGCCCGAAAATATCTTCCTCAGCGGTTTGCCCCCCGCCTGCGTCCTGTGTCGGGGCGGCGGCCTTGACATCGTCGACCACCACCTGCCCGTCCTTGCCCGTGGGCTCGATCTCGGCGAGGTCGACCCCGCGCGTCCGCGCCATCTTGCGGGCGGCGGGCGAAGCAGGCACCGGGGCGCTTTCGCCCTCGCTCTCCGTATCCTTCGCGGTGCCGGATTCCTTTGCCTCGTCGGCAGCCGGTACATCAGGCTGGTTTGCCGCGTCGGGCCGGTCCGACGCGTTCTCCTCTTCTTTGGAGCCCTTGGCGGCCTGTTCGGAGGTTTCTTCCGCTGCCTCTCGCGGGTCCTCCGCGTTTTCCTGACAGTCCTTCGCGTCGGGCGTCTCCTCGCTATCTTCCGCAAGCTCCTCCGGCTTGTCGACGCCCGCGTCATCTTTGGTTTCGGCGCCGTCTTCGACAACCAGCAGCACATCGCCAATGACAACTGTATCGCCCTCTTTGACCCGCAATTCATCGACCGTGCCCGCATAGGGCGACGGCAGGTCGATCGAGGCCTTGTCGGATTCGACCGTCAGGACCTCTTGCCCTTCGCTGACCTCGTCGCCGGCAGCGACCAGGACATCGAGGATATCGACCTCATGCACGCCTTCTCCTGGATCCTGCAGTTTGAACTCCTGTTTCATATCGGTCTCCCCGGGCGTCAGCCCCTGGTTTCGGCCAGTTCGCGGGCGGCCTCCGCGATCAGCGTCACCGACGGCAGATACACCTGTTCGCGCGCAAAGAAGGGCACGTGCACATCCCAGCCGCAGACCCGACGGATCGGCACGCGAAGCGAATAGAACTCCTCCTCGATGACGCGCATGGCGATTTCGCCGGCGGCGCCGTAGCTCGGGGGCGCCTCGTTCACGATCAGCAGCCGTCCGGTGCGCGCGACCGAAGCGGCAATGCCCTCGGCATCGAGCGGCGAGATGGTTTCCACGTCTATGACCTCGACCTCGATACCGTCCTTTGTCAGAATCTCGGACGCCTCGAGGGCCCTGTGCAACATCGCACCATAGGAAACGAGGGTGAGCGTCTCGCCCTTCCGGGCGACGCGCGCCTTGCCGATTTCCGCGATTTCGGCGTCGTCGGGCAACGTCTCGCGCATCTTGCGATAGACGGCCTTGGGTTCCATGAAAACCACCGGATCGGCATCCCGTATCGCAGCATGAAGCAAGGCGCGGGCCCGACGCGGGGTGGCCGGAATGACCGTTTTCAGCCCCGGCATGTGGCCGTAGAACACTTCGCGGCTTTCCGAATGATGCTCGAGCGCACGCACACCTGCGCCGAAAGGCATCCGGATCACCATTGGCACCGAATGCACGCCGCGCGTGCGCCAGCGGATGCGGGAGGCGTGGTTCTCGATCTGCGCCATTGCGTAATAGCTGAAACCGGAAAACTGCATCTCGGCTACCGGCTTCAGCCCGTTCATCGCCATGCCCACGGAGACGCCGGCAATGCCCGATTCCGCCAGCGGGCTGTCGATGACCCGCTCGGCGCCGAAGGTTTCGATCAGCCCCTCGGTGACGCGAAAGACACCGCCGTCGACGCCCACGTCCTGTCCGATGGTCATCACGGCCTCGTCGTGTTCCATCGCCTCGTGCAGCGTCTTGTTGATAGCGTCTACCATCGTCAGTCCTTCGCTCTTCTCAGTCATCCCGGTCGTCCTCTGGTTGGGCGAACTGCTTTTCCTGCCGGCGCAGGGGCGCGGTCGGTTCCTCGAACATGTGAGCGAAAACGGCATCGGGCGCGGCGTCGTCGAACCCGGCAATTCTGGCCTTGGCGGCGTCCCATGCCGCGTCGATATCCTCCTCGATCTGGGATTCGAGCGAGTCGAGCATCCCCTCGTCCAGTTGCGAGCGCGCCTCGAGCAGCAACCGGGCCCGATCGATCGGATCGTAATCTTCCCATCTCTCGACGTCCTGTTCCTCTCGGTAACGGGTCGGGTCGTCCGCGGTAGTGTGGACCTCCATGCGGTAGGTGACAGCTTCGATCATCGAGGGGCGCCCCTCTTCGCGGGCCCGGGCCAAGGCTTCTTCGGTCACCTGCTGCACGGCCAAGACATCGTTGCCGTCGACCCGCGCCGCGGGCATGCCGTAGGCGTGGGCCTTCTGCGCCAGGGTGGTGGACGCGGTCTGGTCCTCAAGCGGGGTCGAGATGGCCCAACCGTTGTTCTGACACAGGAAGACGACAGGCGCCCCGAGCACCGTGGCGAAGTTCATGGCCTCGTGGAAATCACCTTCGGAGGTGGCGCCATCGCCGAAGACGGTCATCACCACGCTGTCTTCGCCTCGACGCCTCCCGGCATGGGCGATGCCCACCGCAATTGGCAGCTGGGACGCGACCGGAACTGTATCCGGCAGGGTGCGCTCGCCGTCCTGCATTGCGATGCCCTCGTTCCAGCCGGCGGTTACCACGAAGAGATCCTCCATGCTCGCGCGCCAGAGCGCGGCCGCGGTTTCACGAAAGGCCGGGACGAACCAGTCATCCTCCTCAAGGCATGACACCGCGCCGACCTGTGCGGCCTCCTGCCCCTTGGCAGGGGCAAAGGTGCCCAAGTCGCCTTGTCTCTGCAGGCGCAGCCGCCGCTCGTCGAAGCGGCGGGCCCGGAGCATGGCGGCGTGCATCCGTTCGAGCAAACCGATATCCACGCTTTGCTCTTCCTCGTTGAGCAGCGACCCATCGGCAGCCAGGGCCTTGTGCATGTCGAAATCCGGGCTGGGTTGGCGCAAGAGGCCTGTCATCGAATGCTCCGTTTGGTGGGGCGGCGCCCGAACGCAGGACGCGGCCGTGCATCAGCCGGCGGTGCGGCTGGTGGAAAGGGCAGGGTCATTCCGCAGTGGCCCATGCCTCTGCATCGTCGACAGCGTCGTGCTGAAAGAACTCGACCTCGGCGCTGGTGAACGCGCCAGATGCCTTGGCCCCGATCTTTTCCGCATCGGACTGGCCGACGACCGCGATCCGGCGAAAATCGTCGTAGTGCCGGACATCAAACTTGATGTCCTTCCAGAGCGCTGACAGATCCCAACCGCGCAGGTCATCAAGCTCGACCACAGCATTGAGCTTGCCGCGCACCTGATCGATCGCCTCTTCGATTTCCGGGATCGCTGCGTTGTAATCGCTGTCGGACAGTCTTCCACTGACCCGGATCGTGATCAGTTTCTTTGCTGGGGTGTGACCGATTTCTATCATCAGCACTCCTCCTTTCGGCAGGTGTTATCGATTCAACGCCATGAAGCTTGTCGACGTTCCGCAAAATTCTGAACCGGCGAATGCCCGCTTTTGCGACGGCCCTGGCGCTCGATTCCTTCTCTTGCCTAATTGGCCACGTAGTTGGCGGAAGATGGTCCGGCGGTCCGAGATGGCGATCGGACCCTAATCGGGCACGGACGGGGCGGCGGTGCCGGTGACCGTCACGGGCCGAGCTTGACGGGCCGAATGCGCCGGACGGGTTTCACGGGGGGCAAAACCGCGAGGTATCACCGGCAAGGTGGTCGAGGCGCTGGAGGCGTGGTCGACAAGCTGAGCCGCGATTCGATGGTTAACGGCCTTGTTTTACTGGGAAACCGACGTCGGTTTCGCGTCGGTGCGGCGATCTGCATTGCCAGGGGTTGATGTGGCGTGCGGTGGCAGGGCCTACAAGATCTGGAAGGCGCGCAACGGGCGATGCCGCGGTTTTCTGCCTGCCATTGGACCGGCTGCGCCAAACTTGGAACATCACCCCCCGCCAATCCGTTTCCCGGGGAGCAGCGGATGATACTCCGCCGCAAGCCATTCAAAGGAGGCAGTCATGTATGTGAAGGAAGTCATGAGCAAACACGCGGTCACGCTGAGCCCGCAGCAAACGGTGGGCGAAGCGGCCGAGATCATGCAGCGCCTGAACACCGGTTTCGTGCCCGTGGGCGAGAACAACCGGCTTGTAGGCACGGTCACCGACCGCGATATCGTGGTCAACGGGATCGCACAGGGCAAGGCGGCCGACGCCAAGGTGTCGGAGGTCATGTCGGACGATGTGCTCTATTGTTTCGACGATCAGGAAGTCGCCGAGGTCGCCCGCAACATGGGCGAGCAGCAGGTTCGCCGGATGCCGGTGGTCGATCGAGACAAGACCCTTGTGGGCATCGTCTCGCTTGGCGACCTGTCACATAATGGTGATCCGTCAGCGGCCGGGGTCGCACTTGAGCAGATCTCTGGCTGACTGACTGGCCCAGAAACCCCATATTGCTCCGCAACGGTCAGCCGTGGTGGAGCCTTTCCCTTTTCCGAGATTCTTGTAGCCGGCTTTGTTCCATAGTCGCGTGATCGGCCACGATCACTTTCATTTGGTGCCATGGATGATTCGATGAGAACGCACAAACATTTTGGCGGTTCCTTGATCGCAACTCGGCACCAACGATGGCCACGTGGGCATGCAGGCGTTGACGTACAGCCTCTCGAGGCGCGCCTGCAAGGGCGCGACGCGTGGCGCTACTCCGCCGCGTGGCGCAGGTCGTCCTTCTCGTCTTTCCCGTCCTTCTCGTCCGGGCAGTACAGGTAATCCCGCGTCAGCGGCACCGCGTCCTGCTGCTTGGTGAGCTGGAATTGGAACACCACCTGCCGGTTGTGGCGGAACGTCATCTCGCAGGCGATCAGGTAATAGCGCCACATCCGGCAGAACCGCTCGTCATACAGCTCCCGCGCGCGGTCGATATTGGCCATGAACCGGTCGTGCCAGTGGCGCAGCGTCTCGGCGTAATGCAGGCGCCAGACCTCGACATCGGTCGCGAACAGGTCCTGGTTCTCGATCGGCCGCATCGCCTCCGACAGGGCCGGGCAGTAGCCGCCGGGGAAGATGTATTTCAGAATCCACGGGCTGGTGGTGCCCGGCGGGTCGGACCGGCCGATCGTGTGGATCAGCGCGATACCGTCATCCTTCAGAAGCTCCCGGACATTTCGGAAATATTCCTCGTAATGCGGAATGCCCACATGTTCGAACATGCCGACCGAGACGATCCGGTCGAACTGGCCCTTCACGTCGCGGTAATCCATCAGCTCGAACTTGCAGCGGTCGGCCAGCCCGGCCTCCTCGGCGCGCCGGTTGGCCATGTTATACTGCTCGGTCGAGAGGGTCACGCCGGTGACCTCGGCGCCGTAATCGCGCGCCAGCGTCAGGCCCATGCCGCCCCAGCCGCAGCCGATATCCAGCACCTTCATCCCCGGCTCGATCAGCAGCTTGCCGGCGATATGGTGCTTCTTGGCCGCCTGCGCCTCCTCGAGCGTCATGTCGGGGCGGCTGAAATAGGCACAGGAATACTGCCGGTCGGAATCGAGGAACAGGTCGTAGAGCTCGCCCGACAGGTCATAGTGATGCGCCACGTTGGCGCGCGACCGGCCCACGGGGTTGAATTGCTGCAGGTAGCGCATCATGTGCCGCCCGAGCGCCAGCGGCTTGCGGAACCACGGGTCGCCCTGCATGCCGACGTTGCGGATGGCCAGTTCGAGGAAGCCGGACAGGTCGTCGTTCTCGATGGTCAGGCGCGCGTCCATATAGGCCTCGCCCACCGCCATGTCGGGCGACATGATGATCTTCCGGGGCAGGGTCGGGTCGTGCAGTGTGACCGAGATCGGCTTGCCGGTCCCGTCGCCATAGCGCCGCGTCGTGCCGTCAGGAAAGGTAAGCCGAAAATCGCCGACATGCATGAGATGGGTGAGAAACCCATCGAAAATCTTGTCCCACATGTTTCACCCCATCTTGGTCTTGCGGATCTGCGCCCACCCACGGCGCCCTGGCGCGATGTAGTAAAACCTGCCCAAAAACATCCGGTTCCCCCGGCTTTCTGCTCGCTAGGCGATATTTTTGTCGAACGGCGTTCGGTGGACCCGGCAGTTCCACGATAATGATAGTCAACAACCTCGACAGGAAAATGTTCCAGCGACGAACGCGAGACCAGTGGTGCGAAACACAGAGGTTGTCGCAGAATTTCCGGCCAACGCATTGTCGCGACCGAGGACAAAAATAGCCGACTGACTGATCCGGCCCAAGGGGCGCACACCAGTCATGTGAGCCGGTTAATTTTCACCATTAACGCAGAGAATACAGCAGCGCGACGCCTCCAAGGTAGATAATCACGACCGCGTATGAATCGAGCCCGACCCCGAACAGTGCCGGGTCGCGCCGCTCGATCAGGCCGACCACGTAAACCGAGGCGATAGCGATACCGATCAGCCCGGCTATGATGGAAAACATGCCCACTTCATTCAGCACCGCGCCGCCGGGGAAAAACAGGTCGACCAGAAAGATCACACCGATATCAAAAAGGTTGGTGCCGAAGATATCCGAGACCGCCATCACATGTCGACCCAGCCGGACGGCGGCAAGTACCGTGCTGATTTCTGGCAGCGAGGTGGAAATCGCGACGAACACCGCCCCGAAGAAGTTGTCACCCAGCCCGGTACGTTCGGCCAGTGCTTCCCCGCTAGTGGACAAAGTATAGCCCATGACCAGAATCACCAGCGCCACCACCGCGGTCGCGGTCAGCAGTTTTTTCCGCGAATGCTCCTGCTTGGGGTCTTCGACGTCGATCTTTGGCGAGGGCGGCTCGCCGATCACTTGCCAGCCGAGATTGTCCTGCCCGTGCGCCACCATACGCACGGCATAGACGAACAATGCGGCGATGCCCCATGTCCACAGCCCCGCCCCTGCAAAGGCGATATCACCGACGCCGATCCCGGCGACGGTTGCGGCGATGAGGATGACGCCCAGCACACCCTGCAGCAGAACGATTGGATCCGGCACCGTCGCGGTCAGCGCATGGCGGCGGATCGCAATGTCGGCCAGCGCCAGCACGGTGACCTGCATCGCGAAACCGCCCAGAAGGTTGTTGACCGCCAGCGCCGCATTGCCGCCGATGGCCGCCGTGCCCGTCACGGCGATTTCAGGCAGGGACGTGACCCCACCCAGCAGGATGACCCCCAGAACTGCCTGGCCAGTTCCGAACTCGCGCGCGATCCCGTCGGCATAACGCGACAGCCGCGTTCCGGCGCACCAGACGGCCGCGGCCGCAACGACAAATATCACGACGACTGCTACAAGGGAAAGATTTTCAAAGGGGATCATAGCGTCACCATATTAACCCGTCCCAAGTGCTGAAACTGCCCCCCAGCTCGCCGCCTTCACAAGCGGCGCGAGCAGCAGCGTGTTGGAGCGGCGCGACGCAGATGGCCGCGGCACCGGCACGCGCATTCACGGAATCTCCAACGAAATAGATGAGTCATCCACACCTCCTTGAGTTAACGCAAAGGGGCGGGTCTCGTTCCGTGTCAACCGGCGGTACGCATCCACCGCCGAGATGACACCGAACGGCCGCAACGTCATCCCCGGTCAGGTCGTGTTCACCGCCGGTCTGCGGTCTCCCGACATCGAAATCCTGCACAGCATGAAAGCGAACTTCCCCCGGCGCGCCGCCGAGGCCTGCGAGGAACTCGACCTGGATTTCTCAAGCCAGCTCGTCGGCGCCTACGAGCCCCCGCGCTTTGACGATGCCTGCGTCGGTGCCGTCCGAACGGCGGAAACGCTCGGCTATGACTGGCGCGAGATCGTCAGCGGTGCGAGCCATGACGCCACCCTGATCAACACGGTCGTCCCATCGGCCATTATCATGTGCCCCTGCGTCGATGGGTTTTCGCATAACGAGGCGGAAGAGATCTGACCGGACTGGGCAGACGCCGGCGCAAATGTCCTTTTACATGCTGTCTTGATAAGAGCCGGCGTCGTCACCTAGAAAAAGTAGCTGACGGACCTTGTTAATGGCGCTTTCCAGTTAGAAACGCGGTTTAAAACTCTGTCGCAGCAAAGGGAGCACAGACTCGCTGGGAGCGGCGCAGAGGTCGGGCCAATGTGAATGACGGGCGGCTCGTACCGACGTCATTTCAGCGTCCCGACTGGTCGTTCGTCAGCACGGCTCTCGCGATAGGTCATCCAGCTTTTGGTCAATCCCGATCAAAACGGGTCGATGACGTGGGCGCCTGTCGGGTCAAAATCGGCACCATTCCCCGTCACAACCGCCGCATCTCGGGAAAGCGCTTGCGCCGCGATCATTAGATCGGCCCCGGCATGGCCGATCCGTGCAGATAGATCCCCCCAGACGAGCGCATCCGGCGCAGTAAAATCAAGTAAGCGATCATTGAACACTGCTACCGTTCGCTTCAGCCAGTGGCGCAGATCCTTTGCGAATTCCGGATCGCGGCCCTCCTGCCGGCGTATACCCCGCTCGATCTCTCCCAGGGTGATGACGCTGAGAAACAGTTCTGCTTCGGATTTCGTGGCTAGCCAGGCTGCCACTTTCGGCGCCCGACCGGCACGCCGCACTGCGGAGATTACATTGGTGTCAAGAATGTAGATCAAAACTCCACATCCCGAGGCGCGGCTTCAGCCCGTTCCACATCGCCGCCCGGGAAAGCCAGAAGGTGCTCGGTGAAACTCTCGCGGCGTGCCTGGGCCGCCTGAACCAGCCGATGGTACTCTTCAACAGAGACCACCACTACGGCCGGTTTTCCGCGGCGCGAGACCTCTTGTGGGCGGCCAGCCAAGGCAGCCTCGACAACGGCGCTGAACCGGTTCTTGGCATCATGCAGAGTTATCATTTCGCTTTCCTATTTATCTAGCTATATATCTAGATAGAATATTTCGATCCAAAAGCAAGGACCATAGCCTGCAGAGTTGGAACGTTTTCCACCCGCTCAGATCGCGCACCCGGTTCCGCCAACCGGTCGCAGAACTTCAGTGAGGCACGGTCAGACACACCGGCTCCATCGACAAGATAAGTCCACACAATGGGCAGAAGGGCGCGCCGCCCGAGCCCTGCGCTCCCCTTGCGCGAGGCTTTGGTGTGTTGACATGCTGCCGCGCCGCCCGTCGAATCAGCTCCACCACCATACGCACCACCTTTCCGGCCAATGCGTCGATGGGCCGACAACAAGCCAGGCATTGCCGTCGTCGGACTTACGGATCTTGCGGGTTCATCCGGTCGGCAGCCAGCGGCGGGACAGATGCTTCCAGCCCAACACTTGCGCCAGAGCGACCTAGGCCAGGATCAACACCGGAGTTTCTGCGCGGGACCTGGTTGGCGCTCTAACCGGTTTCCCCTGTACTACTTCGGTCCCAGACTTTCGTCGACCACATATCCCGCTGTTCTGATGAACTCGCCCTCAATAATCCACCTGTTCAAACCCGTAATTTCCTTTGAAATCCCGCCAATCAACGAAGACGGACCGGTTGGCGACGAGGGGGCAGTCGTCCCCCCATCCCTCCAGCCCCACATGAGCGTCGGGCAAGGCTCCGGGAGAAGAAGCGCGCCAGGAGAAGTCGCCCTGAGTGCCATACGTGCCGAGAGAAACCGTGGAATAACGCCTGCAATCTTCGTTCTCGCCGACCCGCATTTGAGTCGCATAGCGCACATCGAAAACCCGGATCGACCGCACAAAATTGAATTCCGGCCCACTGATATCGATGTCGGCACGATCCTGAACCAATCGCAGCGCCCTGCTTTCGAGGACCACCGAGTCCAGAATGGCCGCCCCGCGCGCGACGGCCTCAACCTGTGATTGGAGCATTCCTGCCTTCAGCGTGGCTAGATGAAGGCGAAGGTTCTCACGCGGCGAGCGAACCTCGACAATCCCCAGACCAGATGCCGAACCTCGCTCACGTTCGAACGAGGCGCCCATCGGACACCGCCAGATCTGCAGCGGCGGCTCAACCGGCCACGGCGTTACCCGGCGGATAAATTCGGCACGTGCACGTGCGCATGGTTCGGACGCCGGCCAGCCGCCGGAGAGACACAGAAGGATGGCACAATCGATCGGATAGCTTTGCGCCGCGGCCCGGTCAGGCGACAGGGCAGAAACTCCCAAAGCCGAGACGATGGCAACGGCAAGCTTTCTCAGTGATGGACTCATCCTTGCGCTCCCAGGTTACGAGACAACCATGAAACTAATCATTTATATACTTTTGTCACTCATAATATATCGCCTATCCGACCTGTTCGTCGCTGATGCCACCGATCTTTCGTCAGGAGGTCTGGGGATCGCATACAGGCAGAGCTTCGAGGAAGGCCGCAATTGCCAAGTCACCAACCGATCGGGCCCGCGCTAGAACATCCGGGTCAAGCCGCCTGTCGATGGTAAAGATGCGACGATCCGCGCTCGTCCAACGAATCCCCAGATTGCCAGTCTCCCAGCGATAGAGCCAAGCGACCGTTCGCCTGGGATCTTCGCCAAGGAGCCGGGCGATCGCCATACCTTCTGCGCTGGTTCCGTTCATCTCTCACGCTGCACTCGTTTGGAGTCGACAGACCTTTCGTTGAACCTGGCCTGTCATCCAGTCTGCTCGATTGCTATGAGGAAGATCAGTGCCCCGAAGGCGCCCTCTTCGCACTGGCTTTAGTTTTTCTCGACGTTTGGCTACTTCCAAGGACGTCCTGCGAAGGAAGAGTTCCCCAAGTTAACTCTTTCCTCTGCCGCCCAACCCTGACTTGTATTCTTCCCTCTTCACTCGCCCGAATTGGCGGCGCTGGCCAATTCCGCAAATTTCCCGCGGAAGGCAATAGCCCGGATCACGAATGTAGAATATACTGCAAGGTGGCATACTCAACATCGAGGCACGGCCCAAGGCATGAAACTACGAATACAACTTAGTTTGAACATTCAGGAGATCCGCCGGTCAAAGGGGATCAGCCAGGAAGTTCTTGCACACATGGCCGACGCTGATCGTGGCTATATTGGCAAGATCGAGAATGCAAAGCATGCGGCGACGATCGACATGATCGAGGCCATCGCCAATGCGCTGGACACAGAACCCATGGACCTTCTCAAACCAAGGACTTGAAGCCATCGGCGGAGCGAGCACCACGTCACAGCTTACGGCGCGATCATCTTCAAGAACCGTCCATATGCCTCGCTGACCTCGCGCGCTTCCTCGAACGCCCGCGCCCGTTCATCGTCCAGGCAACGGAAATACTGCTGGATATCGCGAATGTATAGCTCGAAGTCCTTTCGAATGATCTCGCCGTAGTCCCGGGCGGCCCTGGGATCGCCAGGCACAAAGGGTGGCTGCGGCGCAAGGCAGGTTTCGGCAGCTGCAGAGCTCGCAAAGAAAGTCAGGAGAAACACACTCGGCCAGCTCAACCGGACAAAGCACCTGACGTTACCGAACCCCCTTAATTCCTTGAATGATACCACGGCACGTGCCTAATACCTGCGCAACCGAAAATCGGCCGCTGTGACGTTTTTATATCTTGCGGACGTAAATATACTATCGTAACGCTGGGCCTCAAGTAGGAATGCCTGGGGTTGCGCCTTTGAAGAGAGCGTGAGCCAGGCCATGAGCTGGGACATCGAAGCACCAAATGTGGTCACGGAAGGACGATTCCGCGAACTCGTGGAAAGCGGCTATCGCGCTGAAATCCTGTGCCAGGAGACGGCGCACAAGAAAGGCCCGAGCTATTACGGGGTCTGGATCATGCGCGTTGTCTCCGACGACGGCGTGGAAAAGCTCCTGGTCACGGCCCGGACACGGACCACGTTCAACGACATCAAGATCCGCGAATTCAAAACCATCACGGGCATCGTCTCCTTCCTTGTCGGCATCGGCTTCTCGCACGCGGATGTCCCCCTCGAGAAAGGCCAGCGGACCTCTCACAAGCTGTCGGCCTCCGACAAGAGCAACAGCGGCTAGCCTTCTCCTAGCCGGTCTTCTGTGCGCGCCCGCCTCGGCGCAGATGGTGCTGGTCATGGAGGGCGATGGCTCCCTGTCACCGTCGCGATCCCAAAGCCGCTTTGCCCGGACCTACAATGACGGCATAGGCCAGGGCGCGGCGACCGAGGAGCTGGCGGTATTCGGGGATGCGGAACCCGACATGGAGCCGAAAGGCCGTCAGGCGGCCGCTTTGAGCCTGCCGGCACCTGTGCCCCGTGCCGCTCTACTTTCCGCCATCGAGTCCACCGCCCTGCGCTACGCCAGCCATCCCGGCCTGCGCCGCGCGAAGGTTTCGGTCAGGGACTGGCTGATCCTTTATCGCGCCAATATCGAGGTGGAGAGCGCCTATCGCCAGAACGCGGTCTCAAATGCCGGTGCCATAGGCCTGGGCCAGCTCATGCCGGAAACCGCACGCACGCTTGGCGTCGATCCCCGCGATCCGCTCCAGAACCTCGACGGCTCGGCGCGGTACCTTGCGCGGATGCTTCACGCATTCGGTGACCCGCGGATCGCGCTCGCCGCCTACAACGCCGGTCCCGATGCGGTCCGCCAGTACGGTGGCATTCCCCCTTACCGAGAAACCCGAAACCACGTGGCGCGCGTCCTCGCCGTCGTGGCCCGACTGGAAGGATCAAACTCATGAGACAGTTTTCATCGGCCTTCGTTGCCAGCCTGACGGTATTGATGGTCATCGCCGAACCGGCCTTCGCGCAAAGCATCGACCTGTCCCCGATTCAGGACCTTCTGCAGGGCATCGTGGATGCGCTCACGGGCCCGCTTGGCGTCGTCATCGCCACGCTCGCGGTCCTGGGCGTCTTCCTCAGCTGGTTCTTCGCCATCATCGATCTGCGCCAGGCCCTCTGGGTGCTGGTCGGAATTGCCGGCGTCGCTGCCGCCCCGACCATCGTTGCCGCCGTCTTCAGCGCCTGAAAGGAGGGGCCGTTGGCCGAGCGATCGCCTCTCTTCCTGGGTCTTGTGCGCCCGCCCAAGCTTCTGGGCCTGCCCATCCTTTATGCGATGGCCTGGCTCTTCGGCTCCGTGCTGCTCTTCGTCTGGGTCCAGCACATGGCCGTTCTGGGCGTCGCCGTCCTGCTCTACCCGGCGCTCTGGAAAGCCGCCGACTGGGACCCGCGCTTCATCGACGTGATGATGACCGCCCTCCAGGAGACGCCGCCGACGCGCAACAGAAGCATCCATGGCGGGGACAGCTATGCGCCATAATGAAGCCCAGGGCGACGCCCTCGATCTCCGGACCCTAACACCCGCCTGGTATGCGCGCGAGGCGCGGCTCGCGCATATGCTGCCATATGTCAGCCTCGTCGATGACCGGACCGTGCGGACGCGGGCGAATGAGCTGTTCCAGTGCATCCGGCTCGACGGGCTCAACAGCTACACGACCGACGACGCCCATCTCGACAAGGTCGCCGCGCTCTTCGCCCGGATCGTCGCGCAGCTGGGGCCGGAGTTCAGCTACTATGTGCACAAGGTCTCAAAGGCGATCGCGCCGGAACTGGAGCCGGTGCGCGAGGACAGTTTCGCGGGCGAGGTTGACCGGCTCTGGCGCCAAAAGCTCGACACCAGCGGGCTGCGCGACAAGACCCTGACCCTCACGATTATTCACCGCCCGCCGCCGAAGAGTTTCCTCCCCTTCATGGCCCGCAGCGCGCCGGATCGTTTCAGGGAAGAGACCCGAAAGCGTCTGCGTCGTCTGGCTGAGGCGGTGAACGTCTTCCTGTCGGGCCTGACGGAGCTGAACCCGCGCATCCTTTCCGCCCGGAGTGGCGAGCTCATCGGCTTTCTCGGGGCGCTCAACACCGGGCAGGAACGGCCGCTCTATGCCGCGAACACCTACGGCTTCCTCTCCTACAATGTCGCCAACACCCGCGTGACCTTTTCCGGCGATCATTTTGAGCTGTCCGAAGGCGTTGTGGGGTGCCGCTACGGCAAGAGCTTCGCCATCGGGGAGTATGCCGAGGCCACCTCCTGCACGATGTTCGACATGCTCAACCTGCCGGTCGACATGATCGTCACCCATTCCTTCACACCGATCAATTCGAACCTCATGGCAGGCCGGATCAAGCGCCAGAAGCGCCAGATGCAGGCCTCTCAGGATGCGGCCCACTCGCTGATGGAGGCGCTCGACATCGCCGCCGATGATCTCGAGGCCAAGCGCCAGAGCTTCGGCGAACACCACATGGTCGTGACGATCTTCTGCGACACGCTGGATGAGCTGCAAACGCTCAGCGCCGAGATCGTCAACGCGGCCGCCGCCGAGGGCGTGAAGATGATCGGCGAGCGGGTGGCTGCCAAGGCGCATTATCTCAGCCAGCATCCCGGCAACCAGCCCAAGCGCGTGCGCGCCAGTGCCATCACCAACCGGAATTTCGCCGATTTCGCAGCGTTTCACAAAACCCAGTTGGGCAAACCCGCAAGCAAGGTCCCCTGGGGCCGCGTCATCACCCTGTTTCCGACCCCGGAGCAAAGCGCCTACCGGTTTTCCTATCACGAGCAGGGCAGCCCCGAGAAAGAACCCACCAGCGGGCACACGCTGATCATGGGCCGACCCGGGTCGGGCAAATCGGTCCTCTCGGCCTTCCTCATGACCCAGGCCCGTCGCGCAGGCGCGCGGATTTTCGTCTTCGACTACCGCCTCGGCATGGAGATGGCGGTCCGCGCGAATGGCGGGCGTTACGCGTCACTCAAGGCCGGCCAGCCCACCGGGCTCAATCCGCTCTGGACCGAGACCGACACCCGCGGCACGGCGTGGCTGTCGGATTGGCTCGCCACCCTGCTCCACCGCGCCGACAAGCCGCTGACACCTGCCCAGACCAACCGCATCCAGGAGGTGGTGCGCCAGAACGCCCAAGCCTCCAACCCCGGCTTGCGGAACTGGCGGGACTTCGCATCGCTCTTCGTCTCCACCGACGATGGTGGCGATCTGCATCAGCGCCTGCTCGAGTGGACCGAGGACGGCCGATATGGCTGGATCTTCGGGCAAACACTGGAAGATACGTTTTCGCTCGACGGCGATGTCGTGGGTTTTGATCTCACCGGCATTCTTGACAGCGAGGCCGAGAAGGAGCGCATGGCGGTCCTCTCCTACCTCTTCCGCCGGGTCGAGCGCGAGATCGAGGACCGCCGTCCCACGATCATTATCATCGACGAGGCCTGGAAGGCGCTCGACAACGTCTATTTCGCCGAGCGGCTCTCCAACTGGCTGGTGACCGCGCGCAAGCAGAACACCGTCGCGGTGATGATGACACAATATGCCAGCCAGCTCGAACGCACCCGGACCGGCAAGACCATCGTCGAGGCCGTGCCGACGCAGATCCTGCTGCCCAATATCCGGGCCCACGCATCCGACTACGCAATGCTGAACCTCGACGAGAAGGAACTCGATGTTCTGCTGAACACCGGCAGCGACAGCCGCCTGGCCCTTATCCGCGACGACCAGGGCTCGATCGTTGTCGATGCCGATCTGAGCGCCCTCGGCCCCAACCTCACGATCCTGGGCGGCATGGAAAAAGGTGAAGCGCTTGCGGGTTATGACTACCGCGACCGCCCCGATTTCTGGAGGCTTTCATGATCCGTAAATTCGTTTGCCTCGGAGCCCTTGGCCTGCTGGCCGCCTGCGGCCAGCACCGGGAACCGCGGGCCAATTGCTTCAGCTTCCTTGCCTCGACGGCGTCCGTCGCGCCCGATTGCAACTTCACGCCCCTCGCCGCGCCGGAGGGCGACCTTGACGTCTAGGCTGTTCCATATCCTGATGCTGTCCCTGCTGCCGGGCTTCGCCTCGGCCCAGGGCGTGCCGACCGATGACAATGGCCTGACGATCCGGGACATCACCGAGACCGGTCAGCGCGAGACCGATTTGAAGATCCAGGCGGATAAGCTCTCCGTGCATGATCTCATCGCCGGGATCGAACGCGAGCAGCTGGCAACGCTGGAACGCATCCTCGAGGCGCAATCAAGCTTCGGCGGTGAGGCTCTGACGGCCATGGTCTCAAGGCTTGAAGACGGCAGCGGCGATCCGGACCGCTCGGCCGACACGGTTTATGGCAATGCCGAGATTGACCCCAATCCCGGCGGGGCGCAGCTGTTCGGCGATGCCTCGGAGAATGTCGAAGAGCTCATCATCCGGGTTGCCCGGGAAACCAGCGGGTTTGATGGCGTGGCGCGCGCCGGCCTGTCTCCCGTCCAATGGCGCGCCCTCCTTCAGGCGCTCATCTGGCAGGAAAGCCGGTTCACCATTGGCGCGCGCTCCCCCGTGGGCGCCTTTGGCCTCACGCAGATCATGCCCGGCACAGCCTCCGATCTCGGCATCAACCCCGACTACTATGACAGCCCCTATCTGCAGGTGCATGGCGGCGCCCGCTATCTGGCCCGCCAATTGGAGACCTTCGATGGCAACATCATCAACGCGCTGGCGGCCTACAATGCCGGCCCCGGCCAGGTCCTTGACTATGGTGGTGTGCCGCCCTTCACTGAGACCCGGCATTACGTCAGGGCGATCCCAGAACGCTACAATCTCTATCTCGGCCGCATCGGCGGGATCGAGGCGCTTGGCACGATCGATCCCGCGACAATGGCCAATGCCCATCTCTCGCTCACCGGCCACGGCGCGGCGGTCTACGGCAATCACGCCCCCGCCGCGATCCGGCAAGCCGCCCTCCGCATCCTCGACATCGTCGCGCGGATTTCCGAGACCGAAGACGTGCAGGAGAGCGTCGCGCTCAACGCCTATGCCCGCGCCGAATTGGCGCGCCTGGTGGCCGCCCGCCTCCGGCTTCAGGCGGCGCGCACCCGCGTCCTCTCTGCGGAACGCCTCACCCAGGCGCGCGCCCGCATGGCCGAGGGCGAGTTCATGGATTTCACAATCGAGGAGGTGGATTGATGCGACGCATGGTCTTGAGCACGGCCCTGGCCACGACGCTGGAGGTCGGTCTGCATCTCGGCGCCCTCCCCCCTGCCCTCGCGCAAGGCGTACCGGTCGTCGACACCCAGAACATCACGCAAAACATCCAGCAGCTCCAGCAGATGATCGAAGACGAGATCCTGCAGAACGAGCAGCTGACGCAGCTCCGCGAACAATTGACCACACTCACGGACCAACTGGCGGAGCTGCAACGCACCTACGAGGCGCTCACCCGACTGGCCGAACTTCCCGAGATCATCCGCACCGAGATGGAGGACGAGCTCAATGGGCTGCTCGACCAGGAGTTCGGGGATATCATGGCGACCATCGAGGCGATCAAGACAGGAGATTTCTCCGGCCTCTCCGGCTCCGGCGCGGCCGAGATCGAAACCCAGATGGACCGGGTGCTGGCCGATCTCGGCTTCGATGACGACACGCTCTCCGAAATGGCCACGAGCGGCAATCCCGGTGCGAGCCGCGTGGCGACGCAAGCCACCACCGGCGCACTGGTCTCGGCCGCAGCCCAGAACAGCTACGACGATGCCGGGCAATCGCTCGAGCGGGTTGATCGACTGGTCGGACTGATCGATGACATGGACGAACTCAAGGAAAGCGTCGACCTGAACACCCGCGTCACGGCAGAACTCGCCATCGCGCTGGTCGCCATGTGGCAGCTCGAAGCGGTCCAGACCGTGGGCGATGGCACCGGTGGCGTGATCGATGCCGCCACCATCGCCGAAGAGCAGCGTTACATGGAGTTCACCCTCCCCGACTTGCAGGCGGATTGACCCGGAGTGTGACGCGTGGCGAGTGAACAGGAGATCATCGAAGAGGAACTGGTCTATGGCGCGCTCCGGCGAGAGCGGCTCTGGCAGCGCCTTGGCTTGGCAGGCCTCATTTTCGGAATTCTCGGCTGCCTCAGTGCGGCCGCGGTCTCGATCCTCGATGTCGATCCGCCGCCCGTCGTCGTGCCTTACGATCCCGCCACGGGCTTTGCCCTGCCGGAAGCGTCAGTGGGCGCCTCATCGGTCACGGCCAACCAAGCCATCATCGAGGCCGAGGTCTTCCGTTATGTCACCGATCGCGAGGTCTACAACCAGCTCGACAATGATCTGCGCATCCGCAGCGTGCTGCGCCGCTCAGACGGGGCCGCGGAAAGCGAGCTTCGTCAGATCTGGAGCAGCGCCAACGAGAACTACCCGCCGACGGTCTATGGACCGGACGCGCGGCTCGATGTGGAGATCCTCAGCATCAACCGGATCGGCGCCAACCGCGCCACGGTGCGCCTGCGCAAGCGCCTGACCTCGATCAATGGCGTTCAGACCGGACTCTTCACCGCCACGCTTCAGTTCGAGTTTCGCCCCGAGACCCGCCGCTCCATCGACGAGGTCTGGACCAACCCCTTCGGGTTCACCGTGCGCGAATATTCCATCCGCTCCGACAGATTGGAGAATTGACGTGATCCGCAAGTTCCTCGGTGCCGCAATCCTTGTCCTGCTGCCCGGTCTCACCGCGGCCGAGGCGATCCCGCGCGGCGGGCCCAATGACAACCGGGTACGGCTGGCCACCTACCAGGAGGACCAGGTCTACCACCTCAGCGTCTCGCTCACCCATGTGACCACGGTCGAGTTCGGGGAAGGCGAGAGCATCCGCTCGATCATCGCCGGCGACACCGAAGGCTTCGAGATTGACGGCGTTCCGGGCGGCCAGGCCTTCGCGATCAAGCCCGTCGCGCGCGGTGTCCATACGAACGTGATCGTCTACACCAACCGGCGAAGTTACTATTTCAACGTTCAGGAAACCCGCAGTCCGACCTTTTACGTCGTCCAGTTCCGCTATCCGCAAGATGATGCCAAGTCGGCACGCGTCATCGCGGCGCGGGCGCCGAACTACAATTACGCGGCCAGCGCGCGCACCGAGTTCACCCCGAGCCGTGTCTGGGACGATGGCAGGTTCACCTATTTCGCGTTCCCGCGGAATGCACCCGTCCCCGCGATCTTTCGCCATGCGAATGGCCGCGAGCGGACGGTCAACACGCAGGCCAACGAGGATGGCGTGATCCGGGTCTCCGGGGTTAACAACCAATGGGTGCTGCGGATCGGCGAGGAGCTGGTTTGTATTCAGGCGACGCCCCCGGCCGGAGCCGGGTCATGAGCGAGCCTGCAAATTCCAATCTCGAAAAACGCCTCGCCGCGCTCGAGCAAGGGAGAACCCGAGGCGCATCCCCTGCACCACGACGCTCGCGGATCCTGGCCCTGATCGTCATCCTCGTGATCGGAGCCGGCGGCGCATGGCTCTATAATCTCGCCCCGCCCGAAAAGGAAGACATTCTCCCTACGGCAACGCCGGATGTGTTCCAGAACGAGGGCGACGGGTTCGGGACCATTGAAGCCCTTCCCCCGCCCGATCCGCCGGAGCCGGAAGTGGTGCTGGTCCCGTCTGAGCCCGCCGAGCCCGTTGCCGCACTCATGGCTGAGATCGCGGCCCTTCAGGCCGAGATCGAAGAATTGCGCAACATGCCCGAGCCCGCCGCGCAGGAAGACCCGGCCACCTCTGAAGCCATCGACGCGCTGACCGAGCAGATTGCCTCCCTGAAAGCGGCCTCGGAAACCGCTCAGCAGCAATTCCAGGACGAGCTTGCCGCCCGCGACCGCGAGCTCGAGCAACTCCGCATGGACCTCGAATTGGCCAGGCTCGAGGCGAACCGCCCGGTCCCCGCCCCCGTGGGCCCCTCCGAGGAGGAACGCCGTGCACGCGAGGCGGAGGCAAGACGCCTCGCCGAACTGGAACGCCGCGCGGCCGAGCAACGCGCCTTCCAGAAACGGCGCATCGCGTCTCCGACCCTGGCGGTCGGTGGCGCCGCAAACGCGAATGAAACCGAGCTTGCGGAGCGAACCTTTGGCGAGATCACGGATTTTGTGCTAAACGGGGCTCGCCCGACCTCTGTCACGCAGGCCGAGATCATCGCCAACCCCTCCAACACCATTGTCCAGGGCACGATGATCCAGGCCGTCATGGAGACCGCTCTCGACAGTTCCCTGTCGGGACAGAGCCGCGCCATCGTCTCGGAAGACGTCTACAGCTTCAACGGCGCGCGGCTTCTGATCCCTCGCGGCTCCCGCCTCATCGGACGCTATCGCTCCGGCGTCGATATCGCGCAGCGCCGCGTCACCATCGCCTGGGACCGGATCATTCTCCCCGACAATCAAACCGTCCGGATCAGTTCCTTCGGCGGTGACGAGCTGGGACGCTCCGGTGTTACCGGCTTTGTCAATACCCGCTTTGACGAGCGTTTTGGCTCGGCGGCGCTTATTTCGCTGATCTCCGCCGCTCCCAGTGCAGCCACCTCCTCGGTCGAAGATGAAACCGCCGCTGACGTCCTCGAAGACATCGGAGACGGCCTGGCCGATGCCACCGACAGCGTGATCGGAGAATACCTTTCCCTCGGACCTGTTATCTATGTCGACCAGGGTGCCCGGGTCACCGTCATGGTCGATCGCGATCTGGAGATCTTCTGAACCGATGTCGCTGAGCTATCTCCAGACCTCGCTCGACCGCATCGGCGCCGCCGCCCGCGACGATGTCATCGAGATCTGCATCAATCCCGATGGCACCTGCTGGGGCGAGTTCCAGGGGGATCATTTCATGCGGGCGCTGGACCAAAAGCTGACGGCGATGGAGGTGAAGGACCTCGGCAACCAGATCGCCTCATCCGCCAACACAACCATGAGCAAGGACCGGCCCATCGTCTCGGTCTCGATCGCCTATCGGGGTCGCCCAATCCGGGCGCAGGTCATTACCCCGCCCGCCGTCCTTTCCGCCATGTCCATCAGCCTGCGCTTCTTCTCCAGCCTGCCGCTCGACGGGATCGAGCTCGATTTCCTCTATGGCGAAGAATGCAAGCTCGAGGAATTGCGCCTTGAGAAGACGCGGGAGCTCCGCGAGGTTGTGGCATCCGGTGTGATCGATGACGCGCTGGCTTTCTGTGTCGAGAACAAGCTCAACATGATCGTCTCGGGCGGGACCTCCACAGGCAAGACCGTCGCCGCTCGGAAGATCCTTTCCCACGTGCCTCCGGAAGAACGCATCATCACGATTGAAGAGGCCGCCGAGCTTCTGCCGGCCCAGCCGAATTCCGTGACGCTCATCGCCAACAGGGATGCGGCGTTCCAGACCGCCGATGTGCTGCTCACGGCGACGCTTCGTTTGCGACCCGATCGCATCATCCTCGGCGAGGTGCGCGGCAAGGAAGCCATGACCTTCCTCGAGGCGATCAACACCGGCCATGGCGGGTCCATGACCACCCTCCATGCCGAAACCCCGCAACTGGCCGTGCAACGCCTCGCGATCGCCGCGCTCAAGACCGAGATCCCGATGACCTATGCCGACATGATCAGATACATCGAAAACTCCATCGACGTCATCATCCAGGCCGGTCGCCACGACGGACGGCGCGGCATCACCGAATTCTATCTTCCCGGCGCAACCGACATCGGAGCTTCCCCATGAAAACCTTTGAATACGATATCCTGTTCTTCCAGGTGAAGAAGCAAAAGGACTACGGCGAGATGCGAAAGATCTTAAATGAGCGCGGCGCGGAAGGATGGGAAGTCATCACCGTGGAGGCCGGCGACTACGGCTACACCATATTCTTGAAGCGCGAAGCAGGTGCTTCGACATGACAAAACTTACTACAGTCGCTGGCCTGCTCACGATCTTGGGCGCAACGAGTGGTGTGGCCCAGCAAAACCTGATCCCGACGCTCGACAGCCAGCCAGATGTCTGCTCGGCCCAACCACCCGAGCCAGAGTGGATGCAAGACATCGAAATGCGCGAGTCCTACAAGCGGCTCCTGATCCAACAGATCTATCGGGCGCAGAGCATGCAACGCGTCGTTGAGGCGCAAAACTGTGAATGTCCCACGCGGTATCCATCCTGGGAGGCCGCCGAGAAAGTATACATCGAACGCTTCGCCTCATCGGAATACTGGGACATTGTTGAAGCGACGTCCGAGTACCGGCGGCAGGCAAATGAGCTTCGACTCGAAGCCATGCCTATCTGTGAAGCCGCCGGAAACTGGTAGTGATCCATGAGTGTCGTCACCTACTTCGTGGAAACAGCCGAGGGCTATCTCGACACAGCCGCCGAAACGCAATTCGGCGCGGTGGCCGCAACGGTTGGCACGATGCTCATTCTTGGGACGACACTCGTCGTCATTCTGGTCTTCATCAACACGATCTACCAATATCGCGCCATGGACGGTCGAACTGCTTATTGGCTTGTCGTGAAGGTGGGACTGATAGGTGTCTTCGCGACCAATTGGGTTCAGTTCAACGTGCTTACCGCAGCGATTTTGAATGGGATCGACAGCATCGCCGGATCGCTCGTGGCGTCTGTCGGCGGCGGATCACCAGGCCCATCCGGCACCTTCGCGGAGGAATTCGATGTACTTATCGCGGCGCTCGGAGATTACCTCAATGCCGCCGGTACCGAGTTGAACTGGATGGCCGGTGCGCTCTTGGACACACTCGGCGTTCTGCTACTTTCTGTCCTCGGCGGAATGGCAGCTTTTATCGTCGTCACGTCGAGGCTCATGATCGCGCTTTTGATCGGCATCGCCCCAATCATGATCTTCCTCACACTCTTCGAAGTAACCAAAGACTACTTTGCCCGCTGGCTCTCGGCGCTCGTTTCGTTTGCAATGTATCCGATTATCATCGCTGGTGTGTTTGCAACAATAACTGGCGTATCGCGCGCACTCCTTTCTGAACTCGGTGACCCCGAAGGTGCCTCAAACATAGGTGCGCTCATCCCTTTCTTCATGTTGGTGCTGATGGCCAAAGGTTTCATCATCGCAACACCCTTCATTGTTCGTGCCGTCTCCGGAAACATAATGATGCCTGCCCTTTCGGCGGGGTTGGGAGGGAGCTACGCGTTTGCCCGGGGTTTGGGCGGCAGCCGGCAGGTCTATAATCGTTACGCCATTGGTGGTGCGACCGGCGCTGAGTATGCGGCACTGCGAGCGCGGCAGTTCCTCGGTGTTCAAGCGCTGCCCAATCGCCCAAATTCTTCGGCTGGCCAATCCCCTGCCACTTCCAATACTTCGCCCGGCACTGGTGCTCGCATGCTGGCACAGCTTTCGAGACTCGGGAAGTTGGGGCGGCGATAACGGCCCCACACTGGGCGATCCATATGGCAGCCCGGCACGGTGGGCCAACGAGCTCGGGCCGCTCGGCGAGAAACCTGAGGGTATCCTACGGTGGCATGTGCCCTTCGATCAAATATCCCTCATTGAGTGAAGCGATTTAGTGCACCACGCGATGAAAGACGGCATTCGCCGGTGCGGAAACGATGTCGGTTCTTTAACAATGATGCGTTTTGCAGAGACCATAAACATTTTCAAACACAAATGTATTCGTTCGTGAACTGATATTCGACCCGCGCGGAATTCATTTTACCTTCATGTTCAACAAAGCCAGCCATCGATTTGACAGGGAGCAGGATGAGCAATTTCAACCAACCGCTCGGCGGCAATGACATGCCGCGTTTCGGTGGGCCCGCGACCATGATGCGGCTTCCGGCGCGGGAAAGCGCCGAGGGGCTTGATGCCTGTTTCGTCGGGATCCCCATGGATATAGGAACATCGAACCGCCCCGGCACGCGGCTTGGACCACGCCAGATTCGCGATGAAAGCCGGATGCTGCGACCATACAACATGGCCACCGGCGCGGCGCCCTTCGATCATCTTCGGGTGGCCGATATCGGCGATGTGCCGATCAACACCTTCGACCTGAAGACCTCGGTCGGCATCATTGAAACCCATTACGATGCGATCCTGTCGAACGGGGCCATCCCGCTGACGCTGGGGGGTGATCATACGCTGACCTGGCCGATCCTGAAGGCGATGAAGAAGGTCCACGGGCCCGTGGCGCTGATCCACGTGGATGCCCATGCCGATATCAACGACACGATGTTCGGGGAAAAGGTGGCCCATGGCTGCCCCTTCCGCCGGGCGTGGGAAGACGGCTGCCTCGACAATGATCGGGTGTTCCAGATCGGTCTGCGCGGCACCGGTTACTCGCGTGACGATTTCGACTGGGGCCGCGACCAAGGCTGGACAGTGGTTCAGGCCGAAGAGTGCTGGTACAAGTCCCTCGCGCCGCTGATGCAGCAGGTTCGGGAAACCATACAGGACCGGCCGGTTTACATCTCTTTCGACATCGACAGTCTTGACCCGGCCTTCGCTCCCGGCACCGGAACGGTCGAGCCGGGCGGCCTGTCGACCTGGCAGGCCCTGGAGATCGTGCGCGGCTGCCGCGACCTGATTATCGTGGGCTGCGACCTCGTCGAGGTCTCGCCGCCCTACGACCCCACGGGCAATACGGCCCTGATCGGGGCGAATTTGCTGTACGAAATGCTCTGCGTTCTTCCAAATGTCCCGCAGGGCGCCAAGTGACCTTAATCACAGGGAGACTGACAATGATGAAAAGACGCGAATTCATTACGACCACCAGCGCAGCCGCACTGGGCACGCTCGCTGCACCGTCCCTTGCCTTGGCACAGGGCAAGACGCTGAAGGTGGGTACCTATGGCGGGTACTTCGAGGAGAGCTTCAAGACCCATATCTTCCCCGATTTCACCGAAGCCACCGGCATCGAGGTGGAGTCCATCGCCGAGCCAACCGGCGAGGCCTGGCTCGTGCAGCTTCAGCAGGCCGCCCGCGCCGGACAGGCGCCGGCAGACGTGTCGATGATGGCACAGGTCGCGCGCATCCGCGGCGAGCGCGCCAACCTCTGGGCCGAGCTCGACCGCAGCGCCATGCCCAACGTGGAAAGTCTGCCGGACCATTTCGTGCATGGCTACGAGGAGGCCGGGTTCTACGGCACCGGTGCGGTGTCCTGGTATATCAGCCTGGTGAGCAATACCGATGTCTATTCCGAGGCGCCCGAAAGCTGGACGACATTCTGGGATTCGGCCAACGAGAACAGCCTCGGCCTTTTGGCGCTGGCGTCGAACTCCTTCCTGCTCGAGATCACCGGGCATTGCTACTTCGACGGCACCGACATTCTTGCCACCGAGGAAGGCGTGCTCGAGGTCATGAACAAGCTGGCCGAAGTGAAGCCGAATGTCCGCCTGTGGTATCGCGACGAAGGCCAATTCCAGCAGGCGCTTGAAACCGGCGAAATCCCGATGGGCCAGTATTACCACGACGTGACCGGCCTTGCCGCGGCCGATGGCAAGCCGGTGCGCTCGACCTTCCCGAAAGAGGGCGCCGTGCTCGATTCCGGCTCCTGGGTGGTTTCCAGGGCCTCGGAAGCCATCGAGGCCAGCCAGGTCTTCATCGACTACATGTCGCAGCCGGAAATCCAGTCGAAGCTGTCCCGTTTCGTCGGCACCGCGCCGACGATCCCGCGCGACATGACCGACCTGACCGACGAGGAATTCGCCGCCGTCTCTTCCGAGCAGGAGCCGATCCTGCCGCGCTACGAGCTGTATGTCGACAAGGCTGACTGGGTAAACCAGAAGTGGTCGGAACTCGTCACGGGCTAAGTCAAACGACGCCTGACCGGCCCGGGAAACTGCGGGCCGGTCACGATCAGAAGGATTGCTCCATGACCGAGCTGTCACTGCGCGGTATGACCAAGCGCTTCGGGCGTTTGACCGCGGTGGAAGATGTCACTCTCGACATCCCCGACGGCAGGTTTGTCTGCCTTCTCGGCCCGTCTGGCTGTGGCAAGACCACGCTGTTGCGCCTGCTCGCCGGGCTCGAGATGCCGACCGAGGGGCAGGTGATCGTCTCGGGCGAGGATCAGACAGCGGTGCCCCCGGAGAAGCGCGATTTCGGCATGGTCTTCCAGTCGCTCGCGCTCTTCCCGCACCTCAGCGTGGCAGACAACGTCGCCTATCCCCTGACCATCCGGGGCAGGTCGAAAGCCGAGGCCCGCAAGCGCGTGACGGAGTTGCTGGACCTCGTGCAGCTTACCGGCCTCGGTGACCGGCGGATTCACCAGCTTTCCGGCGGTCAGCGGCAGCGCGTGGCCATTGCACGCGCGCTGGCCATCGACCCGAAAGTGTTCCTGCTGGACGAGCCGCTTTCGGCCCTTGATGCCAATCTGCGCGAACACATGCAGGTCGAGCTGCGCCAGCTTCAGCAGCGCCTTGGTGTCACTACGATTGTCGTGACGCATGATCAGAAAGAAGCGCTGACCATGGCCGACACCGTGATCGTGATGAACGAGGGGCGGGTTCAGCAGATCGGCTCGCCGATGGAAATCTACCGCGACCCGGCCAATGCCTTCGTTGCAGGCTTCATCGGCACCTCCAACCTGTTGCCCTGCATCCTCGACTCTGACCGCAATATCGAGGTTCTCGGCCATCGGTTCGACGCGGCCGAGGGCGACCGGATCAAAAGCGAGCCGGGCAGCGATCTCATGCTCTCCGTTCGACCGGAGGATGTGCGGCTGGAAGCGCCGGGCGCGGGCTTTCCGGCCAAGGTCGTCTTCATTCGCGACCTCGGCGAAAGCATTCAGTACGTGCTCGACCATGAGGGCTTTGAGATCACCGCGCTCTACGCACCGAGCGCCCGCCCGGATATCGACCTGGGCGACGAGGTCGGCGTGAGTTTCGCGCCCGGCAAACGCGTGGTGTTCCCGGCATGAGCGATCAGGCGCATAAGCCGACACCGGGCTGGCTGACCCTTCTGCCCACCGGATGGCTGCTGGTGTTCTTCGTCGTGCCCTTCGCGATCATGCTTTCGGTCAGCGTGGCGCATCGTGTTTCGGGCGGGTTCTACGAGCCGGGGTTCGAGCTCGACAGCTACCTGCGATTTTTCTCGGCGTTCTTCGGAAAGATCCTTTTGACATCCGTGCTGATCTCGGCGGGTGCCGCCGTCATCTGCGTGTTTCTCGCCTTTCCCTTCACGCTTAGCCTCGCGCGGCTGAAACAACGTGGTCAGACGATCGTTCTGGTGATCCTGCTGTCGGTGCTGTCGCTGTCCGAGGTCATCATCGGGTTCTCGCTTTCTACCCTGCTGTCCAAGACGGCCGGCGTCGGCAACCTGTTGGCCTATCTCGGCATCATCGAGGAATCGCGGGCCTACACGCCCAGCCTGCTCGCGCTGATGACGGGCATGTGCTACCTCGCGCTGCCCTACTCCGTTCTCGTCCTTTATCCACCGGTGTCGCGGCTTGACCCGGAACTGGGCGAAGCGTCCCGGATGATGGGCGCCAGCCCCCTGCAGACATTCAGAACGGTCACCCTGCCGTTGCTGCGCAAGCCGATGGTGGGCGCGCTCATCCTCGTCTTCGTCTTCACCCTCGGCATCTACCTTCTGCCGCAGGTGCTGGGCCAACCGCAGCACTGGACATTGTCCGTCCACATCACCGATCAGGCGATCTTCCAGTCGAACCTGCCCTTCGCCGCAGCCATGGCCGTGCTGCTGCTGCTGGTCTCGCTGCTGATGGTCGGCCTCTCGCTTCTGCTAAGCCGCGACAAGGGGGCGGAGACATGACCCGCCGTCTGCAAACCCTCTATGTCGTCGTGATCCTGCTGCTTCTGGCGGCGCCTATCGTCGTCGTGGCGGGGGTTTCCCTGAACGGTCAGCAAAGCCTGCTGTTCCCGCCGCAGGATCCTTCGCTGAAATGGTATGTCGAGCTATTCCGCAACTCCGACTGGCTGATACCGCTGCGCAATTCCGTGGTGATCGCCGCCGTCTCCAGCCTGCTGGCGGTCGCCATCGCTCTGCCGCTGGCGCTGCATGCCTGGTCGCGGAACAACTGGCTGGCGCGGTCGCTCTACGTGCTGGGGGTGGCGCCGTTCATGCTGCCGCCGGTGATTTCCGCCCTCGGCTTTCTTGTGTTCTGGGTCTCGGTCGGCATGTACGGCCAGATGACCGCCACGATCATCTCGCATGGCGTGTTCCTCGTCACCCTGCCGGTGGTCACCATCAGCCTCGGGCTGGCGGCGGTCGATACCTCACTGATCGAAGCCGCCCGAACCATGGGCGCCCGGCGCGGGCAGGTGTTGCGCACGGTCATCCTGCCGCTGCTGACACCGTTCATGATTTCCGGCTACGCCTTCGCCTTTGTCCTGTCGCTGAACGAATACATCATCGCCTACATGGTGGCCGGCTTCACGGTCGAAACCCTGCCCATCAAGATCTTCAACTCCCTGCGCTATGGCTACACACCCATCATGGGCGTGGTCGCGGTCATCTTCGTGGCGCTCGCCGCGCTGACCTTCGGTCTGATCGGGCGCTACGGGAACCTGCCGCGCCTGCTGGGGGCGGAAAGGATCGGAAATGACTGACCTGCCCGACACCATGCTGGCGGCCTTGTGCGATGCGCCGGGCAAGCCCCTGCGCCTCGACCAAGTCCCGGTGCCGCGGCCCGGCAAGGGCGAATACCTCGTGCGGATGGAAACCTGCGGTCTGTGCCATTCCGACCTGCACGTGCAGCAGGGCGACGAGCGCCTGCTGGAGGAGGCCTTTCCGCTGATCCTCGGTCACGAAGGCGTCGGCCGGATCGTCGCGGGCGACGGTCCGCTTGCCGTGGGCACGCGGGTCGGTCTGCCATGGCTATATGAAACCTGTCTCGATTGCGATCCCTGCCTGCGCGGGCGCGAGACCTTCTGCCCCGAGCAGAAGGCCCGCGGCCTCGACGCCCCGGGTGCCTTTGCCGAATACGCCCTCCTCGACACGCGCTTTGCAACCCCGATCCCCGACGGGCTCGACCCCGTCACCGCGGGCCCGCTGCTCTGTGCCGGGTTGACGGCATGGTCGGCACTCGCCCGCTGTGACGTGCAGGCCGGTCAGCGGCTGCTGGTTGTGGGCGCCGGGGGGCTTGGCCAGTACGCCATCGAGATTGCTCTGTCGCGGGGACTGCGCGTCGCCGTGGTGGAACCTGACGAACGCCGCCGGTCCGAGGCACTGTCGCATGGCGCCAGCCTCGCCGTGCCCCCCGGCGCCGCGCAGGAGATCCGCGACTGGGGCGGCGCCGACATCACCCTCAACTTTGCCCCGACCCCCACCGTCTGGGACCTGATCGCCGAGGCCGCCAACCCGCTGAGCCAGATCGTGGCGGTCGCCCTCGTTCACGATCCGGTGCCGCTGTCCATGATGTGGCTGATCGACGGTGGCCACCGGGTGATGGGCTCCTCTGTCGGCACACGTGCCGATCTCCGGCAGTTTCTCGACTTCGCCGGCGATCACGCCTTCAAGGTCGATCACGAGGTGCTGTCCTTCAACCGGATCGGAGAGGGGCTCGACCGGCTCGCCCGGGGCGATGTGCGCGGCCGGATCGTGCTCGATTTCACCGCCGGGGAGGCGCGCTGATGTTGCGATTGGCCCTCTGGCAGGGCGCGGGCATCGCCAATGACCGCACCGCTACACTCTCCGAGATAGACCGCGTCGTCTCCGAGGCCGCGGGCGCCGGCGCGGGGCTGGTCGTGTTCCCCGAAGGTTACCTGACCGGCTACCACATCCCCGGCCTGGCCGCCGCCGATCTCTCCGATGTCGAGGCGGCCTTGGCCCGCGTCGCCCGGATCGCGGCAGACAATGCCATCGCAATCGTCATGGGCTCCCATGTGATTTCCGACGAAGGCCTGCGCAACGCGGCCGTGGTCTTTTCCGCCGCCGGGGAAGAGCTGGGGCGCTATTACAAGCGCATGCTGTTCGGACCTTGGGAAAAGGATACCTTCGCCCCGGGCCGCCATGTCACCCGTTTCGACGTTGCCGGCCTGCGCGTGGGCGTCCTGATCTGCTACGACGTCGAATTCCCCGAGCTTGTCCGCGAAGAGGCACAGGCCGGGGCCGATCTCGTCGTCGTGCCGACCGCGCTCATGTCCCCCCATGACCGCATCGCGCGCCTGCTCGTGCCCGTCAGGTCGATGGAGAACCAGCTCTTTCTCGGCTACGCGAATCGCACCGGCGCCGAGCACGGGCTCGATTTCGTCGGCCTCTCCTCGATCAACGGGCCCAATGGCGAATCCCTGGCCGACGCCGCGGCGGAGCCGAAGCTCCTGCTGGCCGACCTCGACCCGGAGCTTCTTCAGCGCGAGCGCGAAGAGAACAGCTACCTGGAAGACCTCGAACGCGACCGCACCGGCTGAGACGTCCAGCTCAATCGCCCGGGTAAAGCGCCAGGATTTCCTTGCGGAAGAGCTCAATGGTCGCCGGCCGCGGGGCGGTGCGGGTTACAAGGCTCATCGGAACGTCAAGATTGGGGCCGCTGAAAGGCAAGCGTCGCAGCTTGCCCGCTTCGGTATGGGCCCGCGCCGCATGCTGCGGCAACAACCCAAGGAAGGCGCCGCTCAGAACCAGCGCCAGCTGCGCCTCGATCTCCTGCACGAAGGCATCCTTTTCCGACAGCTGCCAGCCCCGCTGACGCCGCCGGCTCCAATAACGGCGATGCGCCCAGGCGTAGCCGGTGTAATCGTAGGATGACAGGCTGTCGTCAGGTAGGTCGAAAAGCACATGGGACCGCCCACAATACAGTGCGTGGGGCTCGTGATAGATGGTCTGGTAGTCCAGCCCGCTAACCAGATTATCGAACCCGCCGATCCCGACATCGAAACTCCCGTCGAGTATGCCGCTCAAGATATCCTGCGGCCGCTCGACCGTCAGTTCGATGCCAACTGCAGGGGCGGCATCGACAAAGGCCCTGATCGCCTCCGGCAGCCGGTAGTCCGGGTCGCTCACCAGACAATCGACCGCTGCAATCTTCAGATCGCCCACGAGGCTGCCACGCAACTCCGCCAGCTTGCTTTCGTGGGTCGCCATGGTGGCAAGCAACGACTGGCTCATTTCGTGAACGATCCGGCCCTTCTCGGTCAGCAGGAACCCACGGCGCCCGCGCTGACACAGCTTGACCCCCAGACGCTCTTCAAGCGCTGTGATGTGGTTCGAGATCGTCGGCTGGCTGAGACCAAGCTCGACCTGCGCCGCAGAAATGCCGCTGTTGCGAACAACGCTGTTGAACACAGCAAGGAGGTGGAGTTCGGTGCCGGTGATCTTCATCCCCGCATAGAACCATTCAGTGTCCCAGTTTCACAAGCCGATAGTCAGAAAGCCAAGCACTTGGCGTCCAGCATTGCAGAAAAAAGTGAAATGCACTGAACAATGAACAGGACAATCTACCAATTGATCGCAGATGCCTCGTTGCGACGCAAAAAATCGGCACTAAACAGCCGTGTTACGGTTTTCAATCACATCAGGTCAAGCAACCGCGGGATCGTGAGGGACAGGGCCGGCCAGAACGTGGTCAGCAACAGCACCGGCAGTGCGACAAACCCCATCAAACCAAGGGCCGGCATCACCGCCTGCAGGATCGGCACTCGGCATATCTTGCAAGACAGGAACAGGGTCGGCGCGACCGGTGGGCTGTTCGCCCCGATCACCACGGAACAGGCGACGATGGCCGCGAAATGCACCGGATCGACGCCGTTGGCGACCATCAGCGGCAGGAAGAGCGGCGCGATGACGACGGTGACGGAGACGTCATCCATCAGCGCCCCCGCGATGATCAGCACGAGGTTGACCACCAGCAGCGCGCCGATCGGGCTGGTGACGACCGACTGGATCGCTTCGGTCAGGTCTTGGGGAATGCGCTCGAACGCCATGATGCGCGAGATCATGAAGGAGAAGAGCAGGATGAGGATGATCGAGCCGGTCGTCTCGGCCGCGCCGATGATGCTTCGGCCCAGGCTGTTCCAGGTGAATTCGCGGTAGATCAGCCCGCCCACGACGAGCGCTGCCACGGCGGCCACGGCCGCGGCTTCGGTCGGGGTGAAGATGCCGCCATAGATGCCGCCGAGGATGATGACGGGCAGCGACAGGGCCGGCAGGGCGTTGAGCGTGACGCGGCCGAAGCTCTGGCTGTCGACCTCGGCGGAGGGAAGTTCGTCGAAGGCGCGGCCGACGAGGAACCGGTTGTAGAGGATGAGGCCGATGATCAGGATGATCGCGGGCCCGATCGTCGCCGCGAAACAGGCCGCGACCGACTGGCGGGTCACGACGGCGAAGAGGATCATGGTGATCGAGGGCGGGATCAGGATGCCCAGCAGCGAGGAGATGCCCAGCAGCGCCGCGATGCGGCCGCGCGGATAGCCGCGGGCGACCAGCGGCTCGGTCATGATCGACCCGATCGAGGCGATGGCGGCCGTCGCCGTGCCGGAGATGGCGCCGAAGATGCTGGAGGACAGCACCATGGCCGTGCCCATCCCGCCGCGGCCCGTCGCGAGGCGGTTGACGAAGGCGATGATGCGTTGCGCGATGCCCCCGGATTGCATCAGGTAGCCCGTCAGGATGAACAGCGGCAGGGCCACGAGCACGACCGAGTTGAGCGACCGGAATCCCTGAAGCATCAGGGTGTTGAGGTTCGCGTCATAGACCCATGTCAGGTAGGCGAGGACCCCGGCGAAAGACCAGGCGACGGGCAGCCCCAGCCCCATCAGGACGATGAGCAGGGGCAAGGCAATCAAGGCATACATTCGATCTCGTCCGTGGTTTATCGGCGTTTCAGGCGCAGGATGGCATCGATCGCGTCGCGCAGGGCATAGGCAAAGCAGGCCACCGCCGCGACCCCGATCGCGGCCTGTGGAATCCAGAGCGGGATCTGGTAGGCCGGCGTGTGCTGCGGGCGCTTCATGCCCCATGTGAACATGTAATAGGACCAGACCATGAAGAAGCAGGTGATCACCACCGTGAGCAGCGCGATCAGCAGGTCATGGGCGGCCTTGCTGCGCGGGTCGGTGATGTTGCCCGCGATCCAGTCGACGGTCAGGTGCTCGTGCCGTTGCGAGGCGATGATGGCGCCGACCATGTAGAGCGTGACGGCGGCCAGCATGATCAGCTCGTGCAGGCCCACCACCGACAGGCCGAGCACGTAGCGCGCGACCACGAGGAAGAACATCAGACCGACCACCGCGGCGGAGGAGGCCACCCCGATCACGCTGAGCGTGATCGAGATGGCCGAGCCGATACGACCGGCAAGGGTTGCCGGGTCAGAGCTCGCCGGCATTTTCGCGGATCGTGTCCATGATTTCGCTACCGATCCGTTCCTCCATCAGGGGCCAGACCTTCTCGCGGACCTTTCTAGCCATCTCGGCCAGTTCCTCGTCGGAGGGCTCAATATACTCCATCCCGGCCTGCTTGGCCTGGTCGATGTAGTACTGATCGCGCTCCTGCGCCTGTTCGAAGGCCTCTTCCATCACGGTCAGGGCGGACTCCTGCACGACTTTCTGATGCTCTTCCGGCAGGCTTTCGAAGGTGTCGTTGTTCATCGCGATCACGCCGGTCACGAATTGCATCTTGGTCTGGTTGTAGTAATCCAGCACGTCGCGGAAATATTCGTAATCCCAGTAGATGATGTTCGCGCCATCGCCATCGACCACGCCGGTCTGGATCGCGGTGAACACCTCGGACCAGTCGATCGTGGCGGTCTGGTAACCCAGCGCCTGTACCGACTCGGCCATCGGGAACATGGCGGGGACGCGGATCTTGAGATCGGCCGCCTCTTCCTCGGTCATGGCGTATTTGTCGGCCGAGGCGATACCGTTGAACCCTTCCGGCCAGGGGCCGAAGAACTTCAGGCCGAGATCGTCGTAGATGCCGACCAGCATGTCGTTGACCCAGCCGCCGGGCTTGTAGGCTTCGAACGCCTCTTCCCAACTCGTGACCATGTACGGCGTGAACAGAACGCCGAGACGCTCGTCATAGGCCGTGATCGGCCAGTTGATCATCATGTCGATGTCGCCGGCGACGAAGAGGTCGAAAACCTCGGCCTGGCTTCCCAACTCGTTCTGGTAGAAAACGTCGACCTGAACTTCACCATCTGTGCCTTCCTCGATCAGCGCGGCCCAACGGTCGAGCGCATCGCCCGACGGCGAGCCTTTCGCTCCGGAATCAGTCGCCAGCTTTAGCTCGGTCTGTGCCGTTGCCGCTGAGGCAGAGAGCATGATCACCGAGGCGCTCAAGCACAAGATTTTCCTGATAAACATCCTAGTTTCTCCTCAATGATGTTTTGCTGCTTCGGATAATTTACAGCATATGATTTGATGATCTGGACACAGTTGTCTGATACTGTCAATGCGCATGCATCGCGCTTGCCGTTCCATACGCTCGAGACATCTTTACCAGCACGCAGGGTGGTGTCAGGAATTGGCAGAAGGTTGAGCTATCGATGATCTCACCGCACCAAACTGGCGGGAGGAGTAAATACATCCCATTCCGCTACTCCCGGACTACAGTGAAATCATTCACCTGGCAGTGAGGATGTTGGGATGCCGCCACCGCCCATTACGACGAGGAATTCGATGTCTAACCTGCAGCCAACCCTTCGCCGCTCGCCTGTTTCAAGCTCGTTTCCAACTCATCGAGTTCTTCTACAGCGTTCCGCACCTGCTCGGCATTTGCTTCTTTCGTGCTATCGGTTGTTGGCATCCGACCCGCAAAATCCATCTCCATCTGCCACTGCTCTTCTGCGACAACCGTCTGCACGACGGCTGCCGACTTCTGCGGAGGGACATTAGCATGCCCAAGCGCCTGTTCTGCCACGTCTCGCTGCTGGTCCGAGCCAGCCGCAGCGGTTTCATCGCCAATCCCACCAGAGGACCGCGGAGCCATCGGCATAGCCTGAACGCTCAAGGGCAAGTTACCCTGCGGCCCCCCTCCCCCCGGTTCCGGAAAGGGAAGTTCGCCCGATTGCGCGTCGTGGATCGCCTTGAACAACCGATCATCGAAATACTGGATCCGCTTCGCGCGGATCGGCATCTGCGCATCGACCACCATGACGATCTCGTCGAGCGGCAGGCGGCGGGCCTCGTCCTCGGGCAGGAGCGAGGTTTCCTCGGTGCGGACCGACTGGCTGCGCCCTTCAAACGGGTTCTTGCCGATGGAGTGAGCTCGCGTGACCACGGTTTTCGTGGTCTTGCCGACCGCCTTGCTCAACTCCTCGACCGTCTTCTCGTCGGATGGGGTCAGATAGAGCTTCACCCCGGCGTTGCCTTGCAACGCCCTACGAGTGTTCTCGCCATAGATTTCGTCGAGGGCGGGGATTGTTTGAGTCACCACGGCCAGGTGGCCGCGGTAGGTGCGCAGGGTCTCGATGCTCTCGACCACGATCGGCATCTTTCCGAGGCGGTTGAACTCATCGAGCATGATCATCACCGGCCAGGGCTCATCAGGGCCTGGGTCCTTTTCCTGCATGGCGGAGAGAAGATCGGAGAAGAAAAGCCGAATGAGCGGCGCGAGGGGCTTCACCATGAGCGGCTGAACGACGAGATAGACCGAAAATGGCTGCTTCCGGATCGTGCGGAAATCAAAATCCGAGACCGCGGTCGCCTCATCGATGGCCGGGTTCTGCCACTGATCCAGTCCCGAGGTCATCAGGAGCGAGACATAGGAGGTCAGCGTGTCGTTGTTGGTCGAGGCCAGCCGTGTGAAGATCAGCTTGGCGGCCCTGTTCTCCACCTCGTGTCCGCGCGCGAAGTATTCCTTCTGCTTGTTCCCGCCCGAGGCGGCGATGCGGTAGATCTCGCCCAGGGTCGGACGCCCGCGCTGGAAGGCCAGCAGTCCCGCGGCCACGAACAGATCGATCCCGCCTTTGAGGGGGAGTGGGCAAAACTTGGGGGTCAGGCTGCGGCCCTGTGATATGCGCTGGTCAACCTTCCGTCGAGAACAGCGGCCCGCACGATGGCAACGTGATGGGCGCCTTTGGGTGACCATCTCATGCGTC
>Ga0310345_10000205_pt1 | contig 111183 bp, 95 predicted proteins | sample HC15DNA20500_MG_FD_204667 | JGI IMG/M metagenome (GOLD analysis project Ga0310345, IMG submission 204667) | Marine microbial communities from station ALOHA, North Pacific Subtropical Gyre - HC15-DNA-20-500_MG | ecosystem: Environmental > Aquatic > Marine > Oceanic | place: Pacific Ocean: North... | reverse complement strand
CTGTACCCTTAGGTCAGATGCGTCATTGGTCCCTCCACCCCGGCAAGTCCTGCATCGTTGCAGGAGGGACATTCAAACATACAAGCGTCGCTGGCGGCGCGATAGCCAGCGTTGTTAAAGGCAGATTAACCACAGAGGACATAGCGTTCACTGAGTCAAAACAATGGCTTGCCTCAGTGATCTCCGTGATCTCTGTGGCGGAAACGTTTTTGATCCTGGTCTGGAATCGCGCCGCCACCGAGCGTAGCGAAGGAACGCCCGCAGGGCGGCCCGAAGGGTGAGCGGAGCGAATAACCGACGCTCCTACGGATAGATGGGAGGATCAAATCAGGCTTTTCCCGCAAACCCGTGATGAACCTTTTTTATGGTTTATTTACCTGGCCTATTATTCGCGGTGGAATCACCGCTCCCACAGTTTGGCTGGCCTGCGGTAGTGGGAACTTTTCCCCTGGGGGAGGCTAGCTTTCAAGCGATTCTGTCACTCTAAAGCGGTTGACCAGTGGGAGCGGTGGTTCGACCGCGATACCCCACGCTTTTGTCGTGCTCCCCGTGGGCTTTGTCGTTTCCCTTTTGCGCTTGCAGTCACAGACGGTACCCTAAGGGCAAAGAACACGTCATAACGGGGGAGTCATGCGTACGGTTCTGCAATGTTGCCTGTGGCTGTGTGCCATGCTGTTGGTGGCCTGCGATGCAGGAGAGCCCGAGGTGGGCGAGGCGGTGGCCAGCTTTGAAAACTATCAGGAAACCGGCGACCTGGATGCCTTGCAAGAGCGGGGCTTTATCCGCCTGCTGGCCCCGCGTTTCGACGACCCGGCCGGGCTGCCCCGCGACGGGATTCCTGCCAGTGAATATCAGGTACAGGCAGAGGCCTTTGTCCGCTACCTGGGTCTGAAGCCCCGATGGGTCTACGCCGATAACTTTGGTGAGCTGGGTTCTCTGCTGAACGCCGGCGAGGCCGATATCATTGTGACCAATTACTCGGTCACCAAGGCACGTCAAAAGACGCTGTCGTTCTCGACGCCAATCAACGCCGTTCAGGAAAAACTGGTGCTACCGGCTGATCGTAGCGACCAGACCATTGCTGAGATGGAGTCACTGGTCATTTCCGTTCCGGAGGGCAGTGCCTACCAGGAAACGGCCGAAAAACTGGCCAAGCGGCATGCGCATGTTCAGGTAGAAGTCGTTGACAGCAATCTGTCGGATGAAGAGCTGGTACAGGCGGTAGAGTCGGGTGAGCTTGCCTCTACGATTATCGACAGCAACATGCTGGATATCCTGCTCACCGAGGAGGGTGACGTGGTCGCAGGGCCGGTGGTCAATCGAAAGCGCAGAATCGCCTGGGCCGTACGCCCTTCCAGCGAGCAGTTGCTGGCGGAAATCAACCAGTACATTACCAGTGAACGGGTCACCAGCTCCGTGGCAGAACCTGAAACCCGTGATTGGGAGGCGATTCGCAAGCACGGTGTATTAAGGGTTATCACCTCCAACAACCCGGCCAGTTATTTCATGTGGCGGGGGGAGTTGATGGGCTTTGATTACGACCTGATGAAAAACTTCGCCAAGCAGCACAAGTTGCGCTTGAGTGTGGTGGTGCGTGATACCCCCTCTGCCATGTTTGATGCTTTGCAGGCAGGGCAGGGCGATGTGATTGCGGCTTCCATGACAGTGACACCGGAGCGACAAGAGGCCGGGTGGGTTTTTTCCGAGCGCTATCTCGACATTAATGAGCAGCTTATTGGTCCGGCAGGGCAGGAGCCGCTGACCAGTCTGGATCAGCTGGCCGGACGGACCATTGCGGTGAATCCAGAAACGGCTTATTACGACACCCTGAAAGCGTTACGCGAAGGTGGGCTGGCGCTGACCATTGAAGAAGTGGACGGGGCCAGCACAGAGATGCTGATCAACGCGGTGGCTAACGGTGATTATGCCCTGACTATGGCAGACAGCCATCTGGCGGCCATGGAAGCCACTTACCGTGATGATATTGCGGTGTTGTACCAATTCGAGCCGGCCAAGCAGATCGCCTGGGGATTACGGCAGGAGCAGAATGCGCTGCGCAAAGCCTTGAACAGCTATATTCGAAAAAATTACCGGGGGCTCTTCTACAACGTAACGTACAACCGATACTTCAAGGAAAAGAAAACGATCCAGGTTCATCAGGAATACCGCGTGGAGGCAGGGCGTGATATCTCACCCTATGATGAGCTGGTGAAAACAGAGTCCCTGAAGTATGGCCTGGATTGGCGGCTGATTACCTCGCAGATGTATCAGGAGAGTCACTTTAATCCCAATGCCCGTTCGTTCGCTGGTGCACAGGGGCTGCTGCAAGTCATGCCGCGTACCGGTCGCCAGTTTGGTTATAGCAATTTGACCAAACCTGAGAACGGCGTTGGGGCAGGGCTTGCGTACCTGGACTGGCTTGAGCAGCGTTTCCCCGCGCGCCTGGACCTGGCAGAAAAATTGTACTTCACTCTGGCGGCGTACAATGCGGGCCACGGGCACGTCGAGGATGCGCGTCGGCTCGCCCAGCGTATCGGTAAAGACCCTGACAAGTGGTTTGGCCATACCGAAGACGCGATGTTGTTGCTCTCCAAACCGCAATATGCCCGGCAAGCACGCTATGGGTATGTAAGAGGCGCGGAGCCAGTGAAATATGTCCGCCAGATCAAGAACCGCTACCTGGGTTACGTGGCGGTGCTGGATCCCACTCAGGGGGAGCCAGCAGTTTCACAGTGATTTTACATTGCGGCCATGGAAATGCCGCGGATGCCCCCCATGCTTAGGGGTACCCATTCATTGAAAGGAGTTTGTGATGGATCGCAATACTTTCATCGAAAAAGTGAAAGGCAAGCTGGACGAACTGGATAACGAGTTCGATAAACTGCAGGTGAAGGCTGACAAGGCCAGCGAAGATGTGCGCCACCAGTGGGAAAGCCGCAAGCTGGAGCTGAAAGAGAAGCGCCAAGAGCTGCAATCCCGTTTGGATGAAGTGCGCAACGACAGCAATGCTCGCTGGGAAGATGTGAAAGACAGCGTGGAAAAGACCTGGGACAGCACGGTCGCGGGTCTGAAGGACATCAAGAACAGCTTGTTCGGTTAAGCGTTCCGATGTCATGAAAAACGGGCCATCTGGCCCGTTTTTTTATTATCGTGCTAGCCGAATTCCGGCTTTCCGCAGGAAAGGTTCAGCTTCCCAGCCCTTCCAGACGCTCCAGCCATTCTCCGACCGCCTGATGAACGTCATCGCGGCACTGGTCATTGAGAATCTCATGCCGGCCTTCGGGCCAGAAGTGCGCTTTTACCGGTTGCTCCATGGCGTGCAACACATTTTCCAACGCCATCATCCCCTTGCCCATATTACTCATGGGGTCGGCTTCCCCGCCGAGCAGCAGCACCGGCAGGGCTTCAGGGAGCTCAGAGAGTGACGCGACACTGTGCACCTGACGCAGGCCCTGCACCAGCTGTAGCCAGGTTTCGGTACTGCAGTCAAAACCGCAAAGCGGGTCTTCAATGTAGGCGTTGACCTCGGTGGGCTCTGTACTGAGCCAGTCAAAATCGGTTGTCGGCTCGGGTACCTGACCGGCCCAGGCGCCAAATGTCATTTTGCGAATCAACGGGCTGCTGCCTCGGCCACCGTTGCGCAGACGCGCCAGCTGGATGGGAAGCTGCATCAGGTTGTAATACATGGCAGGGTGGTAGTCGCTGCCGCACAGGACCAGCCCGGCGAGGGATTCAGCCGTGTCGGTCTCTGCCACGGCCAACGCGATGAATGAGCCCATACTATGACCGCCGAGCACACAAGGCAGGCCTGGGTGGCGTTCGCGGGCAAGGTCAACGACATCCGCGGCATCGTTGACCACCTTTTTCCACCCGTGACGATCGCTGAAGTGGCCTTTGGGGCAACTCTCGCCGATGCTCTCACCGTGACCACGGTGATCCGGGCAATACAGGTGCCAGCCCCGATTGTTCAGGTAGCGCGCAAATGCACCGTAACGTCCGCCGTGCTCTGCCATGCCGTGAAGCCAGACTACCACCCCCTTGGGCGCGGCCACGTTGGAGGGCCAATAGTGAATGGCTACAGTGTGGCTGTCGTTGGTGGTGTGAAGCAGGCGTTCTTGGGTCATAATATGCTCTCCGGATGCGTCGCCAGCCTGTGCGAACGCCATGGCAAGGTCAAGCTGATCAAATGAGGATGGATATGATAGCAAGAATAACAGCCCTCCTTGTGACACTGGTAAGCGCGGTTTTACTCAGCGCCTGTGTCACTTCCCACAACACGGATGTCACCAGCTCGTCACGGGTCAAGGGCCATGCGCCCGGTGATCACGTTAACAAGGTGCTGGTGATTGCGCTGGTGGATCAGCCGAATATCCGTACGGCAGTGGAGGAACGTCTGGTTGCGGCCCTTCAGGAGCGCAAGGTTGAGGCGACTGCCTCTCTGCCGGTGCTGGGTGCGGACTATGGCAAGGGCAAGGACCGTAAGGAAATGGCCGCAGACATTGCTGCCCGGGGGTATGAATCTGCCTTGGTGGTGACCCTGATCGATGTGAAAGAAGAAATGCACTACACCCAGGGTGGGATGAACTATGCCCCGGATATCGCAGTGCAGGGTGCCATGGGCCAGACTTTCTACGTGCGTCAGAGCGCCGTATACGAGCCCGGTTATTTCAGTAATGACAAGAAGTACTTCCTGGAGTCGAACCTGTACCAGCTCGACCCGGAGAAGTTATTATGGTCGGCCAAGACCACCACGGTGAACCCGGCGGATCTGGAAGCTGGCACGACCGGTGTGGCCAAGGCGGTCGTCGACCGCATGGCCAAGGATGACATGATCTGATCCAGAATCATGCATCACCAACCGGGGGCTATGCCCCCGGTTTTTGTTTGTGAAACCCTCTGCAGGAGTCCCCATGATTGAGTACCGGATTCGCCCGCTACGCCCGCAAGCGCATTTGTTCGAAGTCACGCTGACGGTGGCGAACCCGATGCCTGAGGGGCAGGCATTCAGCATGCCTGCCTGGATTCCTGGCAGTTACATGATCCGTGATTTTGCCCGTCACCTGGTCCATGTTGAAGCCAGCAGCCAGGGCGAAACCCTGCCGGTAGCCAAGGTCGACAAACAGACCTGGCAGTTGCCTCCCTGCGAGGGACCCGTACAGATTCACTATCATGTGTACGCTTGGGACCTGTCTGTCCGGGGCGCGCATCTCGATACGACCCACGGTTATTTCAATGGTACCTGCGTGTTCTTGGCGCCCATGGGCCACGAGGATGAGCCTTGCGAAGTGGAGATCGAGGCCCCGGAGGGCCATGCCTATGCCGGATGGCAGGTAGCGACCGGGCTACAGCGATTGTCGGGGTCCGAACTGGACTTTGGCCGTTTTCGTGCCGATAACTATGACGCCCTGATCGATCATCCGGTGGAAATGGGGCCGTTCGATTACGCCAGCTTCGACGCGTGCGGCGTGCAGCACTGGGTGGTGCTTGCCGGGCGTCATCATGCTGATATGGCGCGGCTGTGTCGCGACCTCAAGCCGATTTGCGAACACCATATCCGCATGTTCGGCGAGCCGGCGCCCATGGACCGGTACGTGTTCATGACGCTGGTTACGGGCAATGGTTATGGTGGCCTGGAGCATCGCAATTCCACCAGCTTGATGTGTGCCCGGGACGATCTGCCCAAACGCACGGATGATCCGGCCAAGGTACGCGAGGGCTATCGCAACTACCTGGGTTTGTGCAGCCACGAGTACTTTCATACCTGGAACGTGAAGCGCATCAAGCCGGCTGCGTTTACCCCGTTCGATCTCTCACAGGAAGTGCACACCGAACTACTGTGGGCGTTTGAAGGAATCACCAGCTATTACGATGACCTGTCACTCACGCGCACAGGACGGATTTCGCCGCAGAGCTATCTTGAACTGCTGGGGCAGACCATGACCCGTGTCTACCGCGGACAAGGCCGTCACCGGCAGACAGTGACAGAGTCCAGCTTTGACGCCTGGACCCGCTTCTACAAGCAGGACGAGAATGCGCCCAACGCCATCGTCAGTTATTACACCAAAGGTTCCCTGGTGGCACTGGCGCTGGACCTGACCCTGCGAAACCTCACCGGTGAGAAAAAGTCTCTGGATGATCTGATGCGCCTGCTGTGGGAGCGCTATGGAAAAACCGGTGAGGGTGTGCCTGAACAGGGCATTCAGCCGCTGGCAGAAGATATTGCGGGTTGCGATATGTCAGGCTTTTTTGAGCAGGCCTTGTATAGCACCGAAGATTTGCCCCTGTCTGAAATGCTGGCCGAGCGTGGGGTGGAATTGCACTGGCGCAGTGCTGCCGGGCATGGCGATAACGGCGGCAAGCTGGGCAAGGACGGGATCCCCAATCTGGGGGTGCGTTTGTCGGCAGACCCGCTCGGCGCGCGGATCGCGGTGGCATTCGAGCAGGGTGCTGCCATGGCAGCAGGTTTGTCTGCCGGGGACATCATCATTGCGGTAGATGGTCTGCAGGCCACCGCCGCTAACATCGATAATTTGCTGGCCAATTTCCTGCCCGGCGAAACAGTGGAATTGCATGCATTCCGCCGTGATGAATTGATGACTTTCCAGGTCAAGGTGAGCCCCAGCGAACCGAGCACCGCCTACCTGACCATTGCCAAGGGCGGGCTGACCGAGAAAGGGAAGGCGTGGCTGCATGTTAGTGAAAAGTGAACAGTTAACAGGGAATAGTGCAAATCAGAATCCAAACCTGACGTCGCGGGTGCAGCCGTGCTGTCATCACTGTGCGTGTTCGCGCGCTGTTAACTGTTAACTATTCACTGTTCGCTCATGCCTCTGAACTCGTTGTACACCCAGCTTAAAACCGTCCGCCAGGCCGATCGCTTTCGTTTGAAAAAGCGCATCGATGGTCTGGCGCGTTTGCCGGTGGAAAAGCGCAGTGCCAAGGCGGTGGATAATGTCGCGCTGGCGATGGCGGCGTCTGTTGCCAACCGTGAACAGCGGTTGGCCGCCGTGCCTGTTCTCGAATGGCCAGACCTGCCGGTGGTGGCGAGCCGGGAAGAGATCAAGGCGGCGATTCGTGATAATCAGGTGGTGGTGATTGCCGGGGAAACCGGTTCCGGGAAAACCACCCAGCTGCCCAAGATTTGTCTGGAATTGGGCAGGGGGGTAGAGGGCACCATCGGGCATACCCAGCCACGACGTCTTGCCGCCCGTGCGGTGGCCAGCCGGGTCGCTGAAGAGTTGAAATCCCCTCTGGGCTCCACGGTGGGGTTCAAGGTCCGTTTTGCCGAGCAAGTCAGTGACACCAGCCTGATCAAGGTGCTCACCGACGGTATGCTGCTCAACGAGATTCAGCAGGACCGTTTCCTCAACCAGTACGACACGTTGATCATTGATGAGGCTCACGAACGCAGCCTCAATATCGATTTCCTTCTCGGTTACTTAAAACAATTGCTGCCCCGTCGTCCGGACCTGAAGGTGATCATCACCTCCGCCACCATCGACCATGCCCGCTTTGCCGAGCATTTCGCGGGGGCACCGGTTCTGGAAGTGTCTGGACGGACGTATCCGGTAGAGATGCGTTACCGGCCCCCCGGCGACGGGCAGGAACTGTCCCGGCAGGTGGAAGAGGTTTTGCAGGAGATCCAGCGTGAAGAGCGGCAACAGGGGCTACCCCTGGCCCGTGATGTGCTGGTGTTCCTCGCCGGTGAGCGTGATATTCGCGATGTGCACCATCATCTGAAACATTGCGAGTTCAGGGATACCGAAATACTGCCGTTGTATGCCCGCCTGAGCCAGGCAGAGCAACACCGTATTTTCAGCGCTCATCGGGGGCGCCGGGTGGTGCTGAGTACCAATGTGGCGGAAACCTCCCTGACGGTGCCGGGCATTCGTTATGTGATTGATGCCGGCACAGCACGCATCAGCCGTTACAGCGTACATTCCAAGGTGCAGCGGTTGCCGGTGGAACCGGTAAGCCAAGCCAGCGCCAACCAGCGGGCAGGGCGCAGTGGGCGAATCATGCCGGGTATCTGCTTCCGGCTTTATAGCGAAGAAGACTTCGTTGGCCGTCCTGAATTTACCGATCCTGAAATCCAGCGGACCAATCTGGCTGCGGTGATTTTGCAGATGGCGGATCTGCGGCTGGGCAAGGTAGAAGACTTTCCTTTTATCGAGCCACCGGATGGCCGCCTTATCCGTGACGGTTACCGCATGCTGGATGAGTTGGGCGCGCTCACCCCGCAGCAGTCCCTGACCCCGCTGGGGCGGCAACTTGCCCGTTTCCCGCTGGACCCAACCCTTGGCCGGATGCTGGTCGCGGCTGCGGATCGCAAGGTGCTGCGCGAAGCGTTGATCGTGGTATCCGCACTGGGGGCACAGGACCCGCGTGAGCGCCCGCATGACAAGCAGCAGCAAGCTGACCAAGCGCATCAGCCGTTTACCGACAAGCAGTCGGATTTCCTGTTCTACGTGAAATTGTGGCACTGGGCTGAACAGCAGCGTGAGGCGCTGAGCCGCAATCAGTATGAAAAGCTGCTGAAGAAGCATTTTCTGTCGCCCACCCGCATGCGGGAATGGCGCGACACTCACCGCCAGCTGTTGTTGCTTTGCAAGGAGCAGGGCTGGGAGCTGAACAAGGCGACTGACAATGACTCTGGTGTAGACGACGGGATCTATGGGCCACTGCATCAGGCACTGTTGAGCGGGCTGGTGTCCAACGTGATGCAGCGAACGGAAGAGGGCGAGTGGCTCTCTACCCGTAACCGTAAACCTCTGGTATGGCCGGGCTCCAGCCTGTCAAAAACCAAGGCTCGCTGGCTGATGGCGGCAGAACAGGTAGAAACCAGTCGGTTATTCGGCCGCACGGTCGCGCGGGTTGAACCGGAATGGGTAGAGGCCGCTGCGGCACATCTCATTAAACGCCAGTATTTCGAACCCCATTGGTCGAAGAAACGCGGCTGTGCCATGGCCAAGGAACAGGTCAATCTGTTCGGTCTGATTCTGGCCAGTGGTCGCCGGGTGAACTACGGGCCGATCCAGCCACAGGAGTCCCGTGAGTTACTGATTCGTGAGGGGTTGGTCATGGGGCAGCTGACCCGGGAGCCGCCGTTCGTGCGTGCCAACCGAGAGTCTTACCAGGCCCTGGAAGCCATGGAGCACAAGCTACGCCGCCGTGACATCCTGGTGGACGAAGAGGCCCGTGTGGCGTTCTACGACGAGCGCTTACCCGATACGGTCAATACCGTCGCCGGGCTGATGAGCTGGTACAACAAAAAGGCCAGCGATCAACAGAAGCAAGCGCTGCTGATGGATGAGGACTTCCTGCTGTCACGCAGCCCGGATCTGGCCGACGGTCAGTTCCCCGATGTCCTGGCTCTGGGGGAGATTTCGCTGCCTCTGGAATACAGCTTCGACCCCACCGGGGACCGCGATGGGGTGTCACTGGTGGTGCCTCTGGCGGTGCTCAATCAGGTGCCGGAGGCGCGGCTCGACTGGTTGGTGCCCGGGTTGCTCAAGGAAAAGCTGGAAGCCCTGATTCGTGCCTTGCCCAAGTCTCGCCGTCGCCATTTTGTGCCCGTGCCCGATTATGTGGCAGCCCTGATGGACACCCTGACGCCGGATGAGCCCCTGTTGCCGGCGATGACGCGCGAGCTGCAACGCATGAGCGGGGTGCGCATCGAACTGGAAGAATGGCAGGTGGACGGGCTGTCTGATCATCTGCGGATGATGGTACGGGTGGTCGACAGGCTGGAGGGCAAGGCCAAGACCCTCGCCCAGGGGCGCAGTATGCCCGAGGTCAAAGCGCGGCTGGATGGGGTCCGGGCGGAGCTTCCCGAGCCAGAAACCGAGGTGCCGCCCTTGTCCGGGCAGGAGTGGCTCTTTGGCCCCTTGCCGGAAACCGACCTGCGGGAGCTTGGCGGGATGACGCTGCGGCGTTATCCCGCCCTGGCGGATGAAAAGGACACCGTAACACTGCGTTATCTGGATGACCCGGCGCTGGCCATCTGGACCCATCGCTGGGGCTGCGCCCGGTTATTGGGCTTCAAGTTGTCTGTTCAGCTTCGCGATCTGCGCAAGCAGGCGTCGCAGATGCCAGGGTTCCAGAAACTCAAGAGCGAAAAAGGCGCGATGGCACGTCATGCGCTGGACCATGCGCTGTCGCGATTGCTGGCTGAGCATTTTCGCCTTGATGCACCGGTGCGTGATGAGGCCGCGTTCAAGGCCCGGCTGGATGCCCACCGAGGGGATTTCGTGCCCTGGGCCAGTGAACAGTTGGCCGGCATCGGTCAGGTGTTCGATCAGTACCGCCAACTGATGGGCAAGCTTGAGAAAAACTTTCCGCTGGCCTGGGCCCATGCTCACCGGGACCTCAAGGATCAGTTTGCGGAACTGTTTGGCGACGCATTCCTGTTGGAGGTGCCCTGGGAGAGTCTGCAGGAGTACCCTCGCTATCTGGCAGGCATCGCGCATCGGCTGGACAAGCTGGGTGGGCAGATTGGCAAGGATCGCACTGTGACGGCGGAGCTGGAGGCATACCGCAAACAGTACCGGACCCGTGCTGCCGGGGCGCCATTATGGCAGCAGGCCCCCCCGCTTCAGCACTTTTTCTGGATGCTGCAGGAGTACCGGGTCAGCGTGTTTGCCCAACAGCTTGGTACGCAGGTTCCGGTTTCTGCGAAGCGACTCAACAAACAATGGGAAGAATGTTGACTTTATCCGTGGGGTAAATGGCGGAACCGGCCTTTGCGCCCACGGCCCTGAATCCGGATAATCGACCCATTCCCAATTTTCCGGGGGGAGGCGGCGGCCTTCCTCTTCGAGTGCGAGGACTCGCTTGTGAGCTATTCTGTTGTGATTTCCGGGACCGGCCTGTGGACACCGGAGCAGACCATCACCAATGATGAATTGGTGGCGTCCTTCAATCAGTATGTCGAGCGTTTCAATGCGGACAACGCTGATGCCATTGCGGCTGGCGAGGTGACGGCACTGGATCCGTCCAACTCTGCCTTTATCGAGAAAGCCTCCGGTATCAAGCAGCGTTATGTCATCAACAAAAGTGGCGTGCTGGATCCGGAACGCCTGGCACCCAGTATCCCTGAACGTGCTGACGATGAGCTTTCACTGCAGGCCGAAATTGCGGTAAACGCGGCCAAACAGGCGCTGGATAATGCCAACCTTACCGCCAACGACCTGGACGCGGTGCTGGTGGCCTGTTCCAACATGCAGCGCCCGTATCCGGCCATGGCCGTGGAAGTTCAGGATGCGCTCGGCATGGAGCACGGCTGGGGCTATGACATGAATGTGGCCTGCTCCAGTGCTACCTTCGGCATTCAGGCCGGTGTTGATGCCATTCGTAATGGTAGTGCTCGCCGTGTGCTGATGGTAAACCCGGAAATCTGCTCTGCACATCTGGCCTGGGAAGACCGTGATTGCCATTTTATCTTTGGTGATGTGGCCACGGCCGTGATTCTGGAGCGTAAGGAAGACGCGACCTCCGACAACCAATGGGAAGTGCTCGGTACCCGCCTTCAGACCAAGTTCTCCAGCAACATTCGCAACAATTTCGGTTTTCTCAACCGTGCGGACGAGAGTGGAGTCGGGGCCCGGGACAAGCTGTTCCGTCAGGAAGGCCGCAAGGTCTTCAAGGAAGTCTGCCCCATGGTGGCTGAACAGATTACCTCACACCTGGCGGACACAGATATTGCGGTAGATAGCGTCAATCGCATGTGGCTGCACCAGGCGAATCTGAGCATGAATGAACTGATCTCCAAACGCGTGCTGGGGCGTCCCGCCACCCGTGAAGAGGCCCCGGTCATTCTTGATGATTACGCCAACACCAGTTCCGCTGGCTCCATTATTGCCTTCCACAAATACAATGGAGACCTGCCTGCGGGTAGCCACGGTGTTATCTGTTCCTTTGGTGCCGGTTACTCCATTGGCAGTGTGATTGTGAACCGGGTCAAATAATGCCCATGCTGTCTGACGTCGGACGCTTGACCTCCTGCTGCCTGCAGGTACCGTCACGTCCGACTTCTGACGCCTGACCAAGGTTTTTTCTTCTCCTTTCGTAACGTTTACCTCACACCCGCATCTCTATATTGTCTGATACAGGCGCTACGCGAATAACGTGGTTGCCTGAACCGTTTTGCCTATGCCATGAGACGGTGTATGCAGTGACGGTTTTGGACACCCAATAATGACGTATGGAGACTCAACATGGCTAAGCTGACCAAACTGAACCCCCTCGCCGCCACCGTAGGCGCTGCTGTCGTCGCTACCGCCATGGCGGTACCGGTAACCGCCAATGCGGCTGAAAATCCCTTTGCTGCCTCTGACCTGCAAGCGGGTTACCAGCTGGCTGGCCACGCTGAAGGTAAGTGTGGCGAAGGCAAATGCGGCGACAAGAAAGGCGAAGGCAGCTGCGGTGAGAAAGGCGGCGAAGGCAAGTGCGGTGAAGACAAAGGCGGAGAAGGGAAATGTGGTGAAGGCAAGTGCGGCGGTGATGCGTAAGGCTGCATGATGATAAACCACAAGACACCAGTGTCCGGCGTGGGCCTGGGTCTTCGGCGGGCCCTGATGGGCCCGCTTTCCCAAGCCAAATCGCCACCGTTTGATTTCATGGAAGTGGCGCCGGAAAACTGGATTCCCATGGGCGGTCGCCTGGGCAAGGAATTCCGCAAGTTTACCGAGCGATTTCCGTTTGTGACCCATGGTCTGAGTCTGTCTCTTGGCGGGCCTGAACCGCTGGATTTTGACCTGCTGTCCTCCATCAAGACCTTTCTTCGCGAACACGACATTCGCCGCTATACCGAGCATCTGAGTTATTGCAGCGACCATGGCCACCTTTACGATCTGATGCCAATCCCCTTTACGGAAGAGGCCGTGCACTATGTGGCCGGCCGCGTGCGGCAGGTTCAGGACTTTCTTGAGCAGCCCATCGGGATCGAACATGTCAGTTACTATGCGGCACCGGGTTCACAGATGTCAGAGCTGGAGTTCGTGAACGCGGTGCTGGAAGAAGCGGACTGCGAGCTGCTGCTGGATGTGAACAACGCCTACGTGAATAGCATTAACCATGGTTATGACCCGAAGGAATTCATTAGCGGTTTGCCCGGCGAGCGAATCTGTTACGTGCATATCGCAGGGCACTTCGATGAAGCGGAAGACCTGAAAGTGGATACCCATGGTGCGGCGGTTATCGATCCGGTGTGGGAGCTACTGCAGCATGCCTACCGTGAGTTTGGCGTCCTGCCGACCCTGCTGGAGAGGGACTTCAATTTTCCAGGTGAAGACGAGCTGTTTGGCGAGTTGAAAGAGATTGCCCGTTATCAGCAAGCGCACGCCTCCCGGGAGCGCAAACTGGGATGAGTGAGGCAGACTTTCAGCGCTTGCAGCGTGCGTTTGCCGGCCACCTGCGAAACCCTGACACGCGGCCTGCACCGCAAGGAATCGAAGAGCGCCGGTTGGAGATCTACCGGAATCTGTTTTTCAACAATGTAAACGGCTTTATCGAGCAGGGCTTTCCGGTGTTATTTTCATTACTGGACGCCGAGAGATGGCAGCGACTGGTGCGGGGCTTCTTTGAGTTTCATGCCTGTCAGACACCGTATTTTGTTGAAATACCCCAGGAGTTTGTCGGTTATCTGGCCACAGGGGAGGGCGCTGAAGAGGGGGATCCCCCTTTCCTTCTGGAGCTTGCCCATTACGAGTGGATGGAACTGGTATTGGATGCGTCGACAGAGACGTTTCCCGAGGCAGGGTTTCATCCCGAAGGCGACTTGCTGCGGGCGATTCCGCAACTGAGCCCGCTCCATGCGGTGCTGTCCTATCATTTTCCTGTGCATGAGATCTGTGTGGATTTTCAGCCTGATGCCCCGTTACCACAACCCGTCTGGTTGCTGGTTTACCGCAATCGCGATGATCAGGTGCGCTTCATGGAGATCAATGCGCCAACGGCAAGATTGTTGCAGCTCATTGATGAGAATCCTGCTCTCACGGGGGCTGAGGTGGTGGGACTGCTGGCGGGGGAAATGCAGTTTGACGAAGACAAGCTGGCAGAATTTTCTCGCGGCATTCTGCAACAAATGCGTGAGCGCGACATCCTTATAGGGACAACACTTAAACGCTGTTAGTTGAGTCCGGCAGCCTTTTCTCAGGACCCTGTTGAAGGGCGATTTGCCGACTTTCTGTGAGTCGAATACCTGTACGAATATGGCTCCAGCAACGGCATTTGCTCTGACGGAGAGTCCCTATGCTTGCCTTGATGAACAAGATCCATCAGACCCTGAATACTACGCGTGTAGCTGACTTTCTTGCTCCGTTGGCACTGCGTTTATTCCTGGCACCGGTAATGATCAGTGCCGGGTATAACAAGGCGATGAGTTTCGAGAGCACTGTGGCCTGGTTTGGTAACCCGGATTGGGGATTGGGATTGCCCTTTCCTGCGTTGCTGGCGTTCCTGGCCACGGCTACGGAGCTGGTGGGCGGCGTATTGCTGTTGATTGGCCTGTTTACCCGCTACGTTTCCATCCCGCTCATGTTCACGATGATAGTGGCGATGGCCACAGTGCATTGGCCGCATGGCTGGTTTGCTATCGCACCGGCTAACCCCGCCACCAGCACGGCCTTGCCGCTGGCGAAGCTAGGCATTCCCGCCGCACATGCCAGTCTTGAGAACAGCGAAGAGGTGGGGAAACGATTAAGCCGCGCCAAGGAAATTCTCAGGGAAAATGGCAATTATGCATGGCTCACAGAGAAGGGCAGTCTGGTGATTTTGAACAATGGCATAGAGTTCGCCATGACCTATTTCATTATGCTGCTGGTACTGTTCTTCCAGGGCGCAGGCCGATTTCTGAGTGTGGATTACTTGATAGAGCGCCGGTTGGCTCCCGGAGCGAATGTGTAAAACCTGTCAGAGTTGCGTAACCCCGGGCGGGTTTCCCTGTTCCCGGGGTAGACAGGGCCGCTATAATGCTGCGTTTGAATCCATCGCCGGATGGCAGCGCCTCCGGTCACCGGGGTGTTTGTGCGCTACCTGCTACTGACAATACTGCTGAGCCTGCCATTGCTGGTGACAGCGGAAGAAGACGACGACTGGGGTGAGGCTACCACGGCGTTTGACGCGCCGGCGGGGCAGAACCAGTACGCGGACCCTTGGGAGAACGTGAACCGCAAGGTATTTGCGTTTAACGAGTTTCTCGATACCTACGGTTTGAAGCCCGTTGCAAAGGGGTACCAGAAAGTTACCCCGCAATGGATGGACGATACCATCACCCGCTTTTACGAGAATCTGCGCGATTTTCGCAGCGGTCTTAATAGCGTGCTGCAATGGCGCTGGAATCATGTCGGCCAGAACTGGGGCCGTTTCGCCGTCAATAGTACCCTCGGTATTGGTGGCCTGTTCGATGTGGCCAGCAAGGTAAACCTGCGCAAGCACGATACGGATCTGGGGCTGACGTTTGCTCGCTGGGGCATGCCTGAAGGCCCCTATCTGGTGTTGCCCTTCTGGGGGCCCTCCACTGGCCGGGATGCGGCGGCGATCTTCCCCGAAGACTATATGCGTCTGCGTCACTATATCGAGCATGACCTCACCCGGCACAGTTTCACCGCTGTCTATGTGGTCGATCTTCGAGCCGATTTGCTGGACCTCGAACGCAACATTGTCGGTGACCGTTACACCTTCATCCGCAACGCCTACCTGCAGCGCCGCCGCTTCGAATCCGGCGACCGACCCTCCCTGCGTTTCCCGGATATCGAACAACGGGACTTGGAGCTGGAAAGTGAGTATGAGGAAGATGGCTGGTAGGTCGAGTTAACAGTTAACAGTGTGCGGTTGGCGCCGTCAGGCTTTTAACGTATGAGGCCGCGCCCAAAAACTGGACGCGGCCTCATGGCTTACAGATCAAGACAAACATTGCTCGCGCAGCTGTTCACTCTTCACTGTTAACTGTTCACTGCCTTCATCTTCGCCCGAATATAGTCCCCATGGGACACATAAAGCAGGTCGCTGACGCGGCGGATGAGGTGTTCTTCGTGGACGTCTACGTGGCCGTCGGCGGCGGCCATGGCCCACATGTCTTCTACCAGGGCAACACGGGTTTCCGGGTCCCAGTGTTCTCGCAGGGGCAGGGTGAATTCAAACAGGTCTGTGGCCTGATCTACACGGGTTTCCAGCTCGCCAAGGATGTCGTTCATTTCCGCCGGGTCCAGTTGCCAGCGGCTTTGCACTGCCTCTACCAGGCGTGCACTTTCCTCAGCGTCGACCCTGCCGTCGGTACGGGCCACTTCCAGTAGTAGCGCTGCGGCGGCCCGGTGCAGGTCATGCTCGGTGGTTTGCGGTGTCTGGGCGTCAGTACCAAACAGTCGATTCAGCCAGTTCAAACCGTTTCCTTATGTCAGCAGTGTTTCCAGGGCTTGCTGATCTTTGGCAAAGCGGCGAATACCGTCCGCCAGAAGATCACAGGCCATGGGGTCGTCGTTCATTTGCCAGCGGAAGGCGGGCTCGTTGACCGGGGTCCAGTCGCTTTCCGGTGCAACCAGTTCCGCATCCAGTACCTGAGTAAGAGTGCCATCGCGGCTGGCAAGTTCCTCCAGCAGCGCCGGGCTGATGGTGAGCTTGTCGCAACCGGCAAGGGCTTCGATCTGGTCGGCGGTGCGGAAGCTGGCGCCCATGACGATGGTTTCCAGCCCCCGGGCCTTGAAGGTGCGGTAAATTTCTCGCACGGACTGGACGCCCGGGTCGTCGTCTGCGGTGGCGATATCCATACCGCTTTTGCGGTACCAGTCGTAGATACGGCCGACAAACGGGGAAATCAGTGTGGCGCCGGCTTCCGCGGCTGCCAGTGCCTGCGCCTGATTGAAGACCAGGGTGACGTTGCAGCGTGTGCCTTCCTCTTCAAGGATTCGCACGGCCTGTATGCCTTCCCAGGTGGCCGCGATCTTGATCAGGATACGAGAGGGGTCCACATCCAGTTCCCGGTAAATGCTCATCAACCGGCGGGCTTTTTCTACGGTGGCTCGGGTATCGAATGACAGGCGTGCATCCACTTCAGTGGAGACCAGGCCGGGCACGCGCTCCAGGATGGCCTGGCCCGCGAGGCAAGCACAGATATCTGTCAGCCAGTCCATTTCGCCTTTATGGCCGAGTTCTTCGCAGAGGGTGGCGGCCTGTTCCAGCAGGCCCCGGTATCGTTCGTCTTTGGCGGCAGCCAGTAGCAGGGACGGGTTGGTAGTGGCATCTTCGGGGGCAAGAGCGGCAATCATGTCGAGGTCGCCAGTATCTGCCACCAGAGAGGTCCATTGGGCGAGCTGTTCGCGTTTGTTCACGGTTTCCGTTCCTTGTGGTGTCATGTCGGATGCAGATTAAAGGCCAACGATGACAGGGTGCTTTCTAAACCGTAGGAGCGGCGCTTGAGCCGCGAAGTCTTAAAGTCACTATGACATGGCGATGTGTTGCGATAACGGATGTTGATTACGCCTTGTGATATCGCCAGTTGTGACCCGAAACCGTTTGTCGCGGGATAAGCGCCGCTCCTATGGAGAGATATCATGCTTACAGGCTAAGGCAGTTGCGCCAAAGCGTCCATTAGCACTTGTGGGGTTGTGCCGGGTTTGTGCATGTTCTCGCTCAGGTGACGCCGGAACTTGCGCGCACCGGGCTCACCCTGAAACAGGTTGAGGATATGGCGCAGGGCATGCTTGGGCGCATGGCCCAGGGCGTAACGGCGCTCGAGATAGGGCAGGAACTGCTCGGCGACTTCGCGACGGCTGGGGACAGGGCGCGCATCGCCAAATACCACCTGGTCGGCATCGGCCAGGAAATACGGGTTCTGGTAGGCCTCGCGCCCAATCATGACACCGTCCACTTCGCCCATGTGATCATGAACTTCCTGCAGGGTTTTCACTCCGCCGTTAAGGATGATCTCCATGTGTGCAAATGCCTGCTTGATTGCGTAGGCACGCTGGTAAATGAGTGGGGGAATCTCGCGGTTTTCCTTGGGCGAAAGTCCGGAGAGTATGGCCTTGCGGGCATGAATGGTGAGGCTGGTGCAGCCGGCCCGCTCAATCTGCTCCACAAATCGGAACAGGAAGTCGTAATCGTCCTGGTCGTCGATGCCGATGCGGGTCTTTACCGTGACCGGTACGGAAACGACAGCCTGCATGGCTTCCACGCATTCACCCACCAGCTCAGGTTCGGCCATGAGGATGGCGCCGATCTTGCCCTGTTGAACCCGATCTGACGGGCAACCCACGTTCAGATTAATCTCGTTGTAGCCATACTGCTCGCTGATGCGGGCGGCTTCAGCCAGTTGCCGCGGGTCACTGCCGCCCAGCTGCAGCGCGACCGGGTGCTCTTCATCATTGAATGACAGGAAACGGTCACGGTCACCATGCAGGATGGCCTGAGCCACCACCATTTCGGTGTAAAGCAGGGTATGCCGGGTGATCAGGCGTGCCAGATAGCGATAATCCCGGGTGGTCCAGTCCATCATGGGGGCCACGCTGAGGCGGCGGTCCAGGGGCTGTGGGGCGGCGTCTGTCATCAACGGCTATCGGTCGGCGAAACGGGGACGCATTGTCGCATGTTGGGGGCGTTTCGCGTAGACCTGCCGATGGCCTGCCTGTTGCGCAAGGGGCCGATCTGCTAGACTCCGCGCCCTTTCCGGGCCCGATTTGGGCCGCTTTCCAGCTTAACAGGGTTTGTCGATGATTCGTTCTATCCAGCAGGAATGGTTCAGCAACCTCCGCGGAGATTTGCTGGCCGGTACCGTGGTGGCGCTGGCGCTGATTCCGGAGGCGATCGCGTTCTCCATCATTGCCGGTGTAGACCCCAAAGTGGGGTTGTATGCCTCTTTCTGTATCGCCGTGGTGACCGCCTTTGCCGGTGGGCGACCCGGGATGATCTCTGCGGCGACTGGCGCCATGGCGCTGGTGATGGTGACGCTGGTGAAAGATCACGGTCTCCAGTACTTGCTGGCGGCTACGGTGTTGACTGGTGGGTTACAGGTTATTGCCGGTTTTCTCAAGCTTGGCAACCTGATGCGATTCGTGTCGCGCTCGGTGGTGACGGGGTTTGTGAACGCCCTGGCTATCCTGATCTTCATGGCTCAGCTGCCCGAACTGGAAGGGGTGACCTGGCACGTGTATGTCATGGTGGCGGCGGGCCTAGGCATCATTTATCTGCTGCCACTGCTGACCACCGCAGTGCCGTCACCGCTGATCTGTATCATCGTGATCACCGGGGTGGCCATGTTCCTGGGGCTGGATGTCCCTACCGTGGGCGACAAGGGTGAGCTGCCGGACAGCCTGCCGATCTTCCTGTTGCCCGACATTCCGCTGAATCTGGAAACGCTGAAAATCATCCTCCCGTACTCCCTGGCCCTGGCAGTGGTTGGTCTGCTGGAGTCCATGATGACGGCCACGATTGTGGATGACTTGACCGATACCGAGAGTGACAAGAATCGCGAATGTAAGGGGCAGGGTATTGCCAATATCTTCTCCGGTTTTCTGGGCGGCATGGCCGGTTGCGCCATGATTGGCCAGTCGGTGATTAATGTGAAATCCGGGGGGCGCAAGCGGCTCTCGACCCTGTTTGCCGGTTGCTTTCTGTTGGTGCTGGTGGTGTTTCTCGGCAAGTGGGTCTCGCAGATTCCCATGGCTGCGTTGGTAGCGGTGATGGTAATGGTCTCCATCGGCACTTTCAGCTGGGAGTCCATCACCAATATTGCCAAGCATCCGCCCAGCAGCACGATCGTGATGCTGGCCACCGTGACCGCCACCGTTGCGACCCATAACCTGGCCATCGGTGTGGGTATCGGTGTTGTGCTCAGCGCGCTGTTCTATGCCAATAAGGTGGGCCGTATTTTCTATGTGAAAGCTACGCAACATGCGGATGATGGCCACCGCATGTATGAGGTGGTGGGGCAGGTGTTTTTCACCTCTGCCGACCAGTTCGTGAAGTCCTTTGATTTCAAGGAAGCCATTGATAAGGTCACTATTGATGTCCACCGCGCCCATTTCTGGGACATTACTGCCATTGGTGCACTGGACAAGGTGGTGATCAAATTCCGCCGCGAAGGGACCGAGGTCGACATTACCGGTTTGAACGAAGCCAGCGCCACGCTGGTGGACAAGTTCGGCGTACACGACAAGCCGGCAGAAGTTGAAAAACTGATGGGCGGCCACTGAGCCAGGGAGAGGACATGACTAACGTAATAGCCTGCATCGATGGCTCAACCGCGTCTGCCACGGTCTGCGACTATGCTGCCTGGGCGGCCCAGCGGCTGGATGCTCCCCTGGACCTGCTGCATGTACTGGATCATTCCCGCTACCCGGTGACGGCTGACTATAGTGGCAATCTTGCGCTGGGTGGCCGAGAGCATCTGATGCAGGAACTGGCAGATCTCGACGCCCGGCGTAACCGTCTGGCGCTTGAGCAGGGCAAGGTGATGCTCGAGGCTGCGCATGCCCGGGTAGTGGCCGCCGGCGTGAGCGAGCCGTCAAGCCGTCAGCGCCATGGTGATCTGGTGGATACGCTGGTGGAACTGGAAGACGGCATGCGGCTGCTGGTGATTGGCAAACAGGGCGAAGAGCATAACGGCGTTGGGGCCCAGGTGGGAGACAATGTGGAGCGGGTGATTCGTGCGGTTCGTCGCCCGATCCTGGTGACCACGGGGGAGTTTGCCCCTCCGCAGACTATCATGCTGGCTTATGACGGCAGCGAGACCACCCGCAAGGGCGTCACCATGCTGGCCGACAGCCCGATGTTCAAAGGGCTGGATTGTCACCTGGTGTCGGTGGGGAAATCCGAAGACTTGCAATGGGCATCAGACAAACTGAGCGACTCAGGACATCAGGTCACCAGTGCGCAACTGGAAGGCGAGGTTGAGCCAGCGTTGCATGCCTATCAGCAGAGCCACAACGTGGATCTGGTCGTGATGGGGGCTTACGGCCACTCCCGAATTCGTGAATTCTTTGTTGGTAGCACTACCAACAAGATGATTCGTGAAGCGAAAGTGCCACACCTGTTGCTGCGGTAATCGGAAAGGTTGACCGGTGCAGTGCTGCAATGGCCTGTACCGGCCCGGGTTGTAACAACGAGTTTCATGCAGGCCTGCACGTGATAAAAATGCGATCTGCCGCGCCTTTTCCCGTCTGACAATAGAGCAATACGGTTGTCCGCTGGCTTTATTTTTCTGCTTTTTTTATACGGTTTTTCACGGTTTTATCGGCCATCTCCTGAACGTTATCCACCGTATCATCTGTCAAGTTAGCCCCTTGTCCTGGTTGGTTGTTCGCGTCATTTTCCGACAGCGGCGATGTCATTTATCGATGAGAAAATATATGCACTTTGAGTTGTCTGTTTGCGCGGGCAGTTCATGGGGGAGTGTGGTGTCAGCTTGCTAGCTGACGGGCACAGGGACTTTTGGGCAGCCCATTCGGGTTCTGCTGTTGATGGAGTGTGGTTATGAGTGATTCGCCGGTTAAGCCGTCGGAGGAAACCGCCCAGGCGGTTCAGTTGGCTCAGTCAGTACGATTCAGTAATCGTGCTGATGCGCCTGAGCATGCGCGCAAAGCGCATTATGTTCGTCAGGAAATCATGCGGGAGGGGGAGCGTTTGCGGGCCAGGTATCCTGTTCTGCAGCGCAAGTACGAAAGCGCATTGAGTGCACTGGTGATGGCCAGTTGCTTGTCGGCAATGGTACTGACGGGGTACGCCTATGTGATGGGTGGTTTGCCGGGTTGGGCTGCGTTTGTGATCAATGCGGTACTGGCCTCCATCATTCATGAGCTGGAGCATGATCTGATTCACTGGATGTACTTTCGCAAGACGCCCTGGGCACATCATCTGATGCTGGCTCTGGGGCTGATAGCCCGGCCCACCACAGTAAGACCCTGGGTTCGACGCTCGGCGCATTTGAATCATCACCAGAACTCCGGCCAGGAAGAGGATATCGAAGAGCGGGCGATTACCAATGGGCAGCCGTGGAGCCTTCTGCGTTTGTTGATGCTGGCCGATCTGCCTTTTGCCATTGCCATGCACACGCTGGCGCAACCGGGTTGGCGGCAGAAAATCTGGTATGTGGGTTACGTGGGCGGCGCACTGTTTCCTTTGGGTATTCTGAGCTGGGGCATGTGGTACCTGTTCCTTGGTTTCCACTTTGTTGATGCTGTGTTCGCCCCGCAATGGTCCGCTACCTGGCTCCAGGTCATGTCCGTGGTGAATGTGGCAGTCGTGGTATGGGTTGCTCCCAACATTCTGCGTACGTTCTGCCTGAATTTCCTGAGCAGCAACATGCATTATTTTGGCGATGTGCAGCGTGGCAATCTGATTCAGGAAACCCAGGTACTGGATGCCTGGTTCCTGTTTCCGCTGCAATTGTTCAGTTTCAACGTGGGCAAGACCCATGGCATTCACCACTTTGTGGTGCGTGAACCCTTCTGGATACGCCAGTTGACGATGAAGCGGGCGCATCAGGTGATGCGTGAGGCGGGGGTGCGGTTTAATGATTTTCAGGCGTTTCGGCGAGCCAACCGCTGGGCCCTTGATACGGGGCAGGGTGACAGGGGAACCGGGGCACCTGCGGTTAATAGCTAATACCTGCAATACCCAAAAGGGCCTCGAATGAGGCCCTTTTGGTGTGTGGTTTATTCCACGGTAATGGTGATTTCCTGTGACATCACCGCCGGATCATGGGGAATATGGCGCCAGTCACCCAGCAGCAGTTGCAGGGTGTGCTCGCCGGGTTCCAGTTCCAGTGTTGTGGACGTCTGGCCTTTGCCGAAATGCACGACGTGCTCGGTGGCGGGCAGAGGCATGTCCATGGCGGGCTTTTCATCCAGATCGATCAGCAGATGATGGTGACCACTGTTTTCCTGATCGGTGCCGGCGGGCACGACGTCCATGCCTTCCAGGCCGAATTCAACCGTGACCGGACTGCTGACGGTGGCTCCATCCTGGGGGGAAACGAAGAAGACCTTGGCGCCTTCCGGTGCCGTGCTGCGGGTAATGCCGCTAGCCTTGGGAGCCTCTGCTTCGTGTGCTGCATGTTGTTCGGTGGCAGCGGGCGCGGCGGTTTTGCTGTCTTCCTTGGCGGGCTCGGGTTGTTCGGAGCAGGCCTGCAGCAGAGTAGCGCTGGCTACCAAAGCGACCAGAACAGAACGTTGGAAAGGGATACGCATGGTCTTTTCCTTGATGAAGTTGAATCCAGTGAATGGCTTGTTGCCGACGGGCAGACGTCGGCAACAACGTGAACGGGAATCATTAAACTGTCACAACCATATCAGAAACCCGTGGTGCCTTGTCTATATGGTGCGTGTTTAGACAGGTATAATCCGCGCCAGTTTGCCTTATTGGAGTCCGCATGACTGTTCGCACCCGCGTTGCCCCGTCGCCCACCGGTGATCCTCACGTCGGCACCGCCTACATTGCCCTGTTCAATCGCTGCTTTGCCCAACAGCACGGTGGCCAGTTCATTCTGCGTATCGAAGATACCGATCAGACACGCTCCACCGCGGAGTCCGAGCAGATGATTCTCGATTCGCTCAAGTGGCTGGGGCTGACCTGGGACGAAGGCCCGGATGTGGGCGGCCCCCACGGTCCGTACCGCCAGAGCGAGCGCAAGGGCATGTATCGCGAGTATGCCGAGACGCTGATCGAGAAGGGGCATGCGTTCAAGTGCTATCGCACCAGTGAAGAGCTGGATGTGTTGCGCGCTGAGCTGAAAGAAAAAGGCGAGAACCGGGCGCTGAAACCGCAGGATCTGGAATTGCCTGCCGACGAGCAGGCCAAACGCGAGGCGCAGGGTGCGCCCTACGTTATCCGCATGCGCGTACCGGTGGACGGCCGCTGCGAGATCGAGGATATGTTGCGCGGTACGGTGGAGTTGGATTGGGCCCTGGTGGATGCGCAGATCCTGCTCAAGTCCGATGGCATGCCTACCTATCATCTGGCCAATATCGTCGATGATCACCTGATGGAAATCACTCACGTGATCCGTGGTGAAGAGTGGCTCAACTCCGCCCCCAAACACAAACTGTTGTACCAGTACTTTGGTTGGGATATGCCGGTGCTGTGCCATATGCCGCTGCTGCGGAATCCGGATAAGTCCAAGCTCAGCAAACGCAAGAACCCCACCAGCATCCTGTTCTATCAGCGCATGGGCTATCTGCCGGAAGCGCTGGTGAATTACCTCGGCCGCATGGGATGGTCCATGCCTGATGAGAGCGAGAAGTTTTCACTGGCGCAAATGCAGGACGCGTTTGATATTCAGCGGGTGTCTCTGGGTGGTCCGGTATTCGATGTGGAAAAACTGAGCTGGCTCAACGGCCAGTGGCTGCGCGATCAGAGTGATGAGCAGTTTCTGGATTCCCTGCTGAGCTGGGCATACAACCGCGATTACGCCATGAAGATCATTCCCCACCTGCGTCAGCGTGTAGAGACGCTGTCCGAAGTGGCGGACAAGGCGGCATTCTGTTTCAACGGCATGCCGGCCATTAGCGAGGCGAGCTTCGAACACAAGCAGTACACCGCGGATGACATGAAAGTGTGGCTGCAATATCTGCTGTGGACCTATGAGGCGCGCAGTGACTGGCAGCGTGATGGCCTGTTTGCGGACGCAAAGGCCATCGCCGATGCACTCGAGGTGAAGATCAAGGACTTCCTGTTCCCGGTATTCATTGCCATAGCGGGCACCAGTGCCAGCTTCTCGGTGGTGGATTCCATGGAGATCATTGGCTCCGATGTGAGTCGCGCGCGCTTGCGTAATGCCATCGAGGTGTTGGGCGGGGTGTCCAAGAAGCAGATGAAGAAGCTGGAGAAGGCGTACCGGGACCTGCCGGTGGGTTGAGGCTTGACGGTAGGAGCGTCGCTGGCAGCGCGATCACCATAGTGGCGAGTTGCGAGAAGCGAGTTTCGAAGAGCAAAAACGTATTTCTCGTGGAAAGGTTTTCGTAACTCGCTTCTGAGGTTGGGCTATCGCGCCGCCAGCGACGCTCCTACGGCTGAGGTGGTGATTTTCGCCCAGTTTTTCAGCAACTTGCCCAGAATGTAGCCAAACGGACTTCATTCTGAAAAAAACCACTTGATGTCGCTTGACAGGTTGGGGGTGGCCGGTAGAATACGCCGCACCAACCGGGACGCATCGTGTTCCATTGGTGACTCTGGGGCTATAGCTCAGCTGGGAGAGCGCAACACTGGCAGTGTTGAGGTCAGCGGTTCGATCCCGCTTAGCTCCACCAAACACGTCCCCTTCGTCTAGTGGCCCAGGACACCGCCCTTTCACGGCGGTAACAGGGGTTCGACTCCCCTAGGGGACGCCACATAAAGAAGCCTCACTCGAAAGAGTGGGGCTTTTTTATTGGGTTGTTGCCAGCCTCTCTCTTGTCATGCCTGTCTCACCCCGAAATCCCTGGAGCCTGCTTTCTGTCATGTGGGTGCGGATTCAGGTGCCGATAAAGCGGCGGATGGTGAGCACATGAGAGATGTGTTCGCCATCCCAGATGTACTCGTAATGCTGGCTGGGGATAACAGATTCAATCATCCGGGGGCTGAACAGGGCGTGACAACGGTTGCCCGGGGCTCGCACGGATTCATAGTGAATGCCCGCCTCCTGTTCGCTGATCACCTGCTCCCCCAGGGCTCGGGCTGCCTGGTAATCATTGGGGGCATGCCATTCGGGGTGGCGGCTGGCAGGTGTGATATCCACCAGGGTGGCGGAAAATTGTGTGGTCAGACCGCGCATGACAATGCGGTCGTACTTGAGGCCATCCACATTACGGAAGTAGCGTTCCTGGTGATAGCGTGTCTCGGCGATGGCCGTGGCCATCTTGTCGGCGCAATAGAACACTCCATGGGTTCCACTGGAAAACCGTGAGCCTTCCGGGTTGATGTGCACAAAGGGGCCCAGTGCGTAGTTGCAGCCAGGAATTCCCCAGGGCCGCTGTTCGGCGGGGACCCGATTCAGGTCGCCAATCTCATGTTGTAAGCGGGGGTTGGTGAGCGCCTGAACCGCATAGAGAGCGTCAAAATCTGCCTGGTCGGCCACATCATCGAAAATGTGAATCGGCGGGTATTTGCCATTCACCAGACGATAGGCTGTGTGCTTGTGAAACGCCTGACGGGGCAGGTTGGCTAACCCCATTGGCCGCCCCGCAGGCTGTCCAGTTGTCGATGGACTTCATACAGGGCAGCGACAGTCCCTGCGCTCATGATGTCCATGGGGCTGGCGCCATTGAAAAACGGATTATGGTTAGCCATGCGCACAAAGCCGTAGACGTTTTCCTTGTTGCCGAACAGGGTACGCAGAGCCTGGTGGATATTGAGCAGGTAACTGAGACGTTCCAGCAAATCCTGGCTGACTCGGGCGCTGTCAGGCTGACTCTGGTACTTGTGCAGGGTCGAGCGGCCTACGCCAAGTAATGCCATCTTTTCCTTTTCCGTGCATTGCCAATGCCCCAGCAGCGTGAGTACCGCACGCAGGGCGGCGTGACGGGCGTGATCGTCCAGCGGTTGTGGGCGAGGTTGTGTGGCGGTTTGCATGGTCTCTCCGTTAGCGTCAGGAGGATTAATGATGTCTATATTGGGATAATTTAAGTTAAATGTCCATAAATAGACATTGTGTAAAATGTTGTCTGTCACCGGGATCAGTGTCGAACTCCTGACCGGCTGGGCGGTCTTTTGAAATCAAGTGAATCAGAAAAGGATTGCAGGAATGCCGGAATCGCCCCTGCGCTGGCTTGCTCATGGTGTGCTGGTGACGTTGTTGAGCCTGAATGTTGCCTGTGCCAGTCAGGCGGAAAATCGTTACCACTTGTCCTTTGTGGATGCACATCTGCACTACGTGGATTTCATGCAGGACAGTGAGGGGACAGAGGCGCTGATCTCGGCGATGGACCGCGCCAGCGTGGATCAGGTCTGGTTATTTGGGTTGCCGGTCATGAAAAAGTGGCAGGCGGATGCTCCCCGCAAGCCGCGCTATTACCTGGGGGATGAGTCCCCGCTGTATTACTACAGCGCTACCGATGACATTGTTGCCCAAGCCATTACCGGTCTTGAGCCTGAGCAACGTCAGCGAATCAAACCGTTTATCAGTGGTTTCAATCCCACGGATTTGCATGCTGCAGGGCAGATTGAGGCGTTGATCGAGCGCTATCCAGGGATGTGGTTTGGCATCGGTGAGGTTCTTACCCGCCATGACCAGCTGACTGCGCTGACCGAGGGCGAGACGCCACGGGCCAACCACCCGGCCCTGATGCAGGTGTATGAGGTGGCGGCAGAGTACGGCCTGCCAGTGTTGCTACACAGCAACCTCACCTCCCTGCGGGAGGAGACGCCGATTTATCTGCAGGAGCTGGAAGAGGCGCTGGAAGGGAACCCTGACACCCGTTTCGTGCTGGCTCACGCGGGTACCAGTGGCGGAGTGGAGGACAAGCAGCCGCCATTGAAAACGCTGGTTCCCATTCTTGAGGCGTTACTGGCGCGCTATGACAACCTGTATGTGGACCTGTCCTGGAGTGTGAAGGATCACTATGTGCTCGACGATGGCAAGGCAGATCCTGACTGGGTCGCGCTGATCGAGCAATATCCGGGCAGGTTTACGCTTGGCAGTGACCTTGTCGGGCATTTTGACAGCCTTTCGAGACAAATGGAGAGCTATCTGCCTTTGCTGAATGCGCTGCCCGAAAACGTGGCACGGCGGCTTGCCAGCGAGAATGCCAAGGCCCTTGTGCCCGAAAAGGGGGCAGAAAAACAGGTCAACTAAGGTGCGATCCGGTCATTCGTCTCGTGTCAGGCGGCGGAGCAGGGCGGACGTGTCCCAGCGCCCGCCTCCCATGGCCTGGAGCTCCCGATAGAAATCGTTGACCTGGGATGTCACTGGCAGAGGGGTGCCGTTGCGAGCGGCTTCTTGCAGGCAGATATCCAGGTCCTTGCGCATCCAGTCAACCGCGAAACCGTGATCGAACTCGTCGTCAATCATTGTTTGGTGACGGTGGATCATTTGCCAGGATGAGGCCGCGCCCTGGCTGATGGTCTCGAAGACCTTTTTCGCGTCCAGTCCGGCGTTGTTAGCAAAAGCCACGCCTTCAGACAGTGCCTGAACGAGCCCGGCAACACAGATCTGATTCACCATTTTGGTAAGCTGCCCGCTGCCGGCGGGGCCCAGCAGGTTGCAGGCTTTGGCGTAGTGCTCAAGCACGGGCAGGGCGCGCTGGTAAATGGCAGGGTTGCCGCCGCACATTATGGAGAGTTGTCCGTTTTCGGCGCCCTGTTGGCCACCGGAAACCGGGGCATCCATGAAATGCGCATCGCGGTCCTGGCAAGCCTGTGACAACTCCCGTGCCATGGCGGCGCTGGCGGTGGTGTGGTCGATCAGAATGGCGCCAGGCTTGAGGGTCTGCAGCACGCCTTCAGACCCCAGGGTCACCTGTCGCAGGTCATCGTCGTTGCCAACGCAGACAAAGACCAGGTCAGCGCCGTCCGCCGCAGCAGCAGGGTTATCTGCCGTCGATCCCGAGTGTTGCTGTTGCCACCGGGTTGCCCGGCTTGCTGTGCGGTTGTACACCGTCATGGCGAGGCCGGCGTTGGCCAGGTGTCCAGCCATGGGAAAACCCATGGTGCCAAGGCCGATAAAGGCGGCGCGTAACGAGCTCATTGGGCGCCTCCCTGGGTGTCAGGCGTCGTTTGAGGTGTCTGCGGCAGGACATAAGCAGCAAAGGCAGATGCGGTCAGGCTACCCAGATAGAGGGTATTGCCAACCTGTTCGACGCTGGTAATCGGGGCGAAAGCCTCAGGGGCGTTGTGCTGCAGGTTGTGTGTCACCTGGCCTTGTTCGTTGAGCCCCAGTACGAAGGCATGATGGGCGGGTTGAGGCTGCAGGAATTCGGGCAGCCTGAAGGCCACTTTGCGCAGCAGGGGCTTGTCGGACATGCTGTCGAGCATGGCATTGCGCGGGCTGAACAGGGCAACCCAGAAGGTGCCATTGCCGTTGGCAGAAATGCCGTCGGGGATGCCCGGCAAGTTATCGAAGAAAATATCATGGGTGCCGGCCTTGTCGCCCTTGAGCCAGTAGCGGACCACGCTGTAGTTGCCGGTTTCGGTGACCAGTACGAAGTCTTCGTTTTGTGAGAGGGCTACACCATTGGCGAACTGCAGGCCATCCAGCAGCACGTCGGTGGTGTCGGTAGCGGGATCGTAGCGCAGAAAGCGGCCGTGGCCGCCGTGCTCCAGTACGTCGTCACGGGCTTTCATGGCTGGGCCAAACTTGCTGGAGGCGTCGGTGAAATAGGCGATGCCGTTGCTGTCCACGTCCACATCATCGGTAAAGCCGAAGTCGATACCCTCAGCGCGTTGGCTGAGCGCTTTGATGGCTCCGCTGGGGGCGATGCTGAGCAGGCCCTTGTAGCCATCGGCCACGATGAGGTTGCCAGCGGGGTCAAAGTCCAGACCCAGTGGCCGGCCTTTGGTGTCGGCTATCAGGTCGGGATGTTTGCCATCCGGGTCAAAGCGGACAATGCGTCCGTCGTCATAGCCAACATAAAAATAGCCGTTGTCATCAATGGCTACATCCTCCGGGCCGACACCTTCCCCCTGCCCAAATTGAGACACGTTGGCGAGCTTGTCGTTGACGGCATAGGGCCCTTCCAGTGCCGGCGCCTGCGGCGCTTGCCAGGCCACCGGTTCAATGGGAACGGGCCAGAACAGCAAGTAAGCGGCGATGGCGGCAATCACGACGAACACAATAATTTTTTTCATGAGAATCGGGGTTGTCTGCAAGCGGAAGGAGGATGCTTGCATGGTGGGGCAGGGTTGGCAAACTTTGTGAGCTGTGAGCTGTGAGCTGTGAGCTGTGAGCTGTGAGCTGTGAGCTACAAGCTACAAGCTACAAGCTACAAGCTACAAGCTACAAGCTACAAGCTACAAGCTACAAGCTACAAGCTACAAGCTGCGCTTGATTGGAAGGGCAAACCCAAAATAGTTCCGGATTTTTTTAGAAGAACGGAAACGCCTTCCAGATCGTTGAGTTCGGCGCCAACAAATAACCCGGGCACCCGGTAGGAGCCATGCTTGCATGGCGATCCGAGTCTAAACGAGGTAAGAATTCCAGAGCCTATGAAGGACACGGCTCGCATGGCGATCCGAGCCTAAGCGAGGTACAGATTCCAGAGCCTTGGCAAACACCACATACCACTCCGCCTACACACCAGGAAAGACGGAGCCACGGCGCGCTGCATGGGAGCCAAGCCGGAGAAATGACCACAAAAAAACCGCCCGAAGGCGGTTTTTTTGTGGTCGGCAGCAAGCGTTTATTTGCGCTCGTTGACCGGTACGAACGGACGCTCGGCTTCGCCGGTGTACAGCTGGCGCGGACGGCCAATCTTGTACGGGTTGGAGATCATCTCGTTCCAGTGCGCAATCCAGCCCACGGTACGGGACAGGGCAAAGATTACGGTGAACATGGAGGTCGGGATGCCGATGGCTTTGAGGATGATGCCAGAGTAGAAATCCACGTTCGGGAACAGCTTCTTCTCCTTGAAGTAGGGGTCGCTCAGGGCGATCTCTTCCAGCTTCATGGCGAGTTCCAGCTGCGGGTCGTTTACGCCCAGCTCGGCCAGTACTTCGTGGCAGGATTCACGCATTACCGTGGCACGTGGATCGTAGTTCTTGTAAACGCGGTGACCGAAGCCCATCAGCTTGAACGGATCGCTCTTGTCCTTGGCCTTGGCAATGTAGGTCTCGATGTTATCGATGGAACCGATCTCATCCAGCATGTTCAGTACGGCTTCGTTGGCGCCACCGTGTGCCGGGCCCCACAGGGCAGAGATGCCTGCAGCGATACAGGCGAACGGGTTGGCACCGGAGGAACCGGCCAGACGGACGGTAGAGGTGGACGCGTTCTGCTCGTGATCGGCGTGAAGGATGAAGATGCGGTCCATGGCCTTGGCCAGGGTCGGGCTGATCTTGGACTCTTCGCAGGGGTTGCCGAACATCATGTGCAGGAAGTTTTCTGCGTAACCCAGATCATTGCGCGGGTACATGAAAGGCTGGCCCAGAGCGTACTTGTAGCACATGGCCGCGATGGTGGGCATCTTGGCGATCAGGCGGTACGCGGTGATTTCACGATGCTGCGGGTTATTGATGTCCAGTGAGTCGTGGTAGAAGGCGGACAGGGCGCCAACCACGCCACACATGATGGCCATCGGGTGCGCATCACGGCGGAAGCCGTTGAAGAAGTTGCGGATCTGCTCGTGAACCATGGTGTGGTTCTTCACCGTGCTGACGAACTCTTCTTTCTGTTCAGCGGAAGGCAGCTCACCGTAGAGCAGGGTGTAGCACACTTCCAGGTAATCGGATTTGCCTGCCAGCTCCTCGATGGAGTAGCCCCGATGCAGCAGCTTGCCTACTTCACCGTCGATGAAGGTGATTTTGGATTCGCAGGAAGCGGTGGAGGTAAAGCCAGGGTCAAAAGTGAAAACACCGTTGGCTACCAGGGAGGACACGTCGATAACGTCGCGGCCCAGGGTCGGGGAGTAGATGGGAAGGTCAAGGCCTTTGCCATCAACACTCAGAGTGGCTTTCTTCTCGGTCATGGGAATCTCTCCATTGGCGGACAGGGAACTTTCCTCTGTGAAGTCACAGAAAAGACTTCGTCAGGCAGGGAAGGTCCTCCAAAGCGCGGTGGAAGGTAAAGTTTTGACACACCTTTGTCAACGCGAACCCGGGAACCGGCGGGTCAGACTTTTGTAGGGTAAACAGCGTGTTACGCAGATGTGACATTTATGCCTCACCGTGGTGCAGCATGAATGTTCACGCTCTCATGAGGTGCGTCTTTGTATATCAATGTCTTAGGTAAACGCGATTGTACCTGAATGGTGCGCAGCGTTTGTTTTGCGCTGGATGCGGCGATATACTGCCGCCCGGCAAATCACCGGTGGTGTTTTGCTGAGGGCCCACCCCGGCCCAGGCAGCTTGTTGAGATCAGAGTTATTGTTCTGATCTCAGCTACGCTACCAAGTTCCCGACAACCGCCCCGATCTGTAATGGGGCCCGGCTATAAGTAGGCTACCGTGAACGACAAGCGACCCGTTAACCTCGATCTGAGCACGATCAAGTTCCCGGTCACGGCTATAGCATCTATCACCCACCGTGTAACCGGCGTTGCCATCTTCCTGGCACTGCCGATTCTGCTGTGGATGCTGGATCGCTCCCTGGCGTCTCCCGAGAGCTTTGCGGACCTGAAAGCATTGATGACCTCCCCGCTGGTGAAGCTGGTGGTATGGGCCATTCTGGCTGTATTGCTGTATCACCTGGTGGCAGGTATTCGCCACCTCATCATGGATACCGGCGTTGGTGAAACCCTGGAAGGCGGCCGTCGCGGCGCCAAGCTGGTGTTCATCATTTCTGCGGTACTGATTCTGCTGGTAGGAGGCTGGATATGGTAACCCCTGTAACGAGTCTGGGCCGTAACGGCCTGTACGACTGGCTCATCCAGCGTGTTTCCGCTGTCATTATCGGCCTTTACCTGATTGGTATGCTGGGCTATCTGGTCGCCGCGGGCGACCTGGACTACGGCAGCTGGAAGGAATTCATGGGCTGTGTGGCCATGCAGATCGCCAATACTCTGCTGGTCATCGCTGTTGCTGCACATACCTGGGTAGGTCTGTGGGGCGTAACCACTGACTACCTGACCAGCCTGACCTTTGGTAAAGCGGCCACCGCGGTGCGTTTGATTGCCCAACTGGTAATCGCACTGGCGCTGATCGTTTACCTGTTGTGGGGTCTGGTTCTGATCTGGGGAGGGGCGTAATCCATGTCCATTCGCACTATTACATTTGACGCTATCGTTGTAGGTGGCGGCGGTGCCGGTATGCGCGCCTCCCTGCAGATGGCCCAGTCCGGTTTCAAAACCGCACTGATTTCCAAAGTATTCCCGACCCGTTCGCACACAGTATCCGCCCAGGGTGGTATTACTTGTGCGATCGCGTCTGCCGATCCCAACGATGATTGGCGCTGGCACATGTACGATACCGTCAAAGGTTCCGATTACATCGGTGACCAGGACGCGATCGAATACATGTGTAATGTTGGCCCGGAAGCGGTCTTCGAGCTGGACCACATGGGTCTGCCGTTCTCCCGTACTGAAGAAGGCCGTATCTACCAGCGCCCGTTTGGTGGTCAGTCCAAGAACTTCGGTGAGGGCGGTCAGGCTGCTCGTACCTGTGCTGCTGCTGACCGTACCGGTCACGCGCTGCTGCACACCCTGTACCAGCAGAACCTGAAGAACGGCACCCAGTTCTATAACGAGTGGTACGCCGCTGAGCTGGTGAAGGACGATGAAGGTAATGTCTGTGGTGTGATCGCCATCGACATCGAGTCCGGCGAGACCGTGTTCTTCAAGGCCAAGGCCACCGTCTTTGCCACCGGTGGTTCCGGCCGTATCTACGCCTCTACCACCAATGCCCTGATCAACACCGGTGACGGCGTGGGCATGGCCCTGCGCGCTGGCCTGCCGGTGCAGGACATCGAAATGTGGCAGTTCCACCCGACCGGCATCGCCGGCGCCGGTGTACTGGTAACCGAGGGTTGCCGGGGCGAGGGTGGCTACCTGATCAACAAGGACGGCGAGCGCTTCATGGAGCGTTACGCGCCGAACGCCAAAGATCTGGCGTCCCGTGACGTTGTTGCCCGCTCCATGATGATGGAAATTCTGGATGGCCGTGGTGCCGGTCCGGATGGTGACCACGTATTCCTGAAGTTGGACCACCTGGGTGAAGAAGTGCTACACAGCCGCCTGCCGGGCATCTGTGAACTGGCCATTACCTTCGCTCAGACCGACCCGGTGAAAGAGCCGATCCCGGTAGTGCCGACCTGTCACTACATGATGGGTGGTATCCCTACCAATGTTCACGGTCAGGCCATCAAGCTGTCTGGCGGTCACGAAGGTGAAGACCAGTTCGTTAACGGTCTCTTCGCGGTGGGTGAAGTCGCTTGTGTATCAGTACACGGTGCCAACCGTCTGGGCGGTAACTCGCTGCTGGATTTGGTGGTATTTGGTCGTGCGGCAGGCCTGTTCATCGAAGATCAGCTCCGTCAGGGCATGACCCAGTACGAGCCGACCGATGCCAACATCGACGAGGCCATGGCGCGCCTGAACCGCTGGGAATCCTCTACCGGTGGCGAGTCTGTTCCTGCCCTGCGCAAAGAACTGCAGAGCGTGATGCAGAACCACTTCGGTGTATTCCGCAAGGGCGACCTGATGGCAGAAGGTGTGGCCAAGCTGGCAGACTTGCGCAAGCGTATCGCCAACGCCCACCTGGAAGACAAGAGCGGACCGTTCAACACCGCGCGTATCGAAGCGTTGGAGCTGGACAACCTGCTGGAAGTGGCTGAAGCGACGGCGATTGCTGCTGAAGGTCGTACCGAGAGCCGTGGCGCCCATTCCCGCTACGACTACCCGGATCGTGACGATGAGAACTGGCTGTGCCACTCCATCTTCGACCCGAAAGCCAAGAAGCTGGGCAAGCGTGACGTGAACTTCAAGCCGAAGACTGTCGACACCTTCCAGCCCAAGGCTCGGACCTACTAACGGAGAGTAATACGATGAAAGTTAGTATCTATCGCTACAATCCGGAAACGGACCGCGAGCCGAGCATGAAGGAGTATGAGGTCGATACCCAGGGTAAAGACCTCATGGTGCTGGACATTCTCGCTCTGGTAAAAGAGCAGGATCAGTCCCTGGCATACCGTCGCTCCTGTCGTGAGGGTGTATGTGGCTCTGACGGCATGAACATGAACGGCAAGAACGGCCTGGCCTGTATCACTCCGCTGTCTCAGGTGGCACCGGGTGTACTGGAAGGCAAGAAGCCCCTGATCCTGCGCCCGCTGCCGGGTCTGCCGGTCATTCGTGACCTGGTGGTGGACATGGGCATGTTCTACAACCAGTACGAAAAGGTACAACCGTACCTGCAGAACAACACTCCGGCTCCGGCCATTGAGCGTCTGCAGTCTCCGGAAGAGCGTGCCAAGATCGACGGTCTGTACGAATGTATCCTGTGTGCCTGCTGTTCAACCAGCTGCCCGAGCTTCTGGTGGAACCCGGACAAGTTCCTGGGTCCGGCGGCGCTGTTGCAGAGCTACCGCTTCCTGGCGGATAGCCGTGACAATGCCACTGAAGAGCGTCTGTCCAAACTGGACGACCCCTTCAGCCTGTTCCGTTGCCACGGCATCATGAACTGTGTGAGCGTTTGCCCTAAAGGTCTGAACCCGACCCGGGCCATCGGTCATATCCGTTCCATGTTGCTGGAGCGGGGCATCTGACCCTGTTAAAAAGGCGGCCGTAATGGCCGCCTTTTTTGTTTGTAAATGACGGCTTGACGTGGAATTCCACTGTCTATTCGACGTTTTGCCAATTGTGGTCAAGAAGATGCTGATTCATAAATGAATTTATGAAATCGATGTCTAACAAAACCGCAATAAAAGGGCTACACTAGACAGCGTTCGAGGCAACCCCTCGAGAGATACGGCATCGACCTGCCATGGCCTTACCCGGCCCATGCAGGGGTTTTGTCGTATCTTGTGGGTGGAGCAGGGCTTAAAAGGCGTTGCTCCTGACAAACAGAAGCGTACGGGAACAGGGTCACTCCCCTGTGGTCGCAGTTACACTTACCACAGCGTGTGACATCCTTCCCGCGGAAGGAACGAGCTAAAATGCAAGACAGTTCCATGCAGCGACAATGGCAGTCCTCGCACATTGGAGGAGCCAATGCTGCCTATGTCGATGAACTGTACGAATCCTATCTGACCGATCCTAATTCTGTGCCAGAAGACTGGCGCGTCTATTTCGAAAAACTCCCCAGTGTTGATGCCGCCGTCGAATCTGACGTTCCCCATGCGGCTGTACGCGAATATTTCCTGCTTCAAGCCAAAAATCGCTCCCGGGTGCAAAAGTTCGGTGCCGGTGCTGTCAGCACTGAGCATGAACGGCGCCAGGTGCGGGTGTTGCATCTGATTGCGGCGTACCGCAACCGGGGGCATCAGGTCGCGAAGCTGGATCCGCTGGGGCTGATGGAGCGTGAAGACGTTCCTGATCTCGAACTGGCGCATCATGGCCTGAGCCCGGCAGACCTGGATACCGTTTTCCAGACCGGCAACCTTTTCATTGGCAAGCCGGAAGCCACCCTGCGAGAAATCGTTGATTGTCTGCAAACGACTTACTGCTCCAGCGTTGGGGCAGAGTACATGCATATCGTCAACACCGCAGAAAAACGCTGGCTGCAGCAGCGCATGGAAGGCGTTCGTTGTCACCCCGAATATGGCAAGGACATCAAGGGACATATTCTTGAGCGTCTCTCCGCCGCCGAAGGCCTGGAAAAGTACCTGGGCAGCAAATACCCCGGTACCAAACGCTTTGGTCTGGAAGGCGGTGAGTCACTGATTCCGTTGATGGATGAAATGATCCAGCGGGTAGGCAGCTATGGTGCCAAGGAAATGGTCATCGGCATGGCCCACCGTGGCCGTTTGAATGTGCTGGTGAATACCCTTGGCAAGAGCCCCAAGGATCTTTTCGAGGAATTCGATGGCAAGAGCTTCATCGAATCCGGCTCCGGTGACGTGAAGTACCACCAGGGCTTTTCCTCCAATGTGTTGACCTCCGGTGGCGAAGTGCATCTGGCCATGGCGTTCAACCCCTCCCATCTGGAGATCGTCTCTCCGGTGGTGGAAGGCTCCGTTCGTGCTCGCCAGGATCGCCGTAATGATGAAGGCGGTGATCAGGTTGTGCCCATCCTCATTCACGGTGATGCGGCGTTTGCCGGTCAGGGCGTGGTGATGGAAACCTTCCAGATGTCCCAGACCCGCGGTTTCTACACGGGAGGCAGTCTGCATATCGTCATCAATAACCAGGTGGGCTTTACCACCAGCCGTCGTGAAGATGCCCGTTCTACCGAATACTGTACTGACGTCGCGAAGATGGTGCAGGCGCCGATCTTCCACGTAAATGCGGATGATCCGGAAGCGGTCTACTTCGTGACCCAGCTGGCGGTGGACTACCGCATGCAATTCAAGAAAGACGTGGTGATCGACATGATCTGCTACCGTCGTCTTGGTCACAACGAAGCGGACGAGCCGTCTGGCACCCAGCCGCTGATGTACAAGAAGATCAAGAGCCACCCGACCACTCGCACCCTGTACGCTGAGCGCCTGATCAATCAAGGCGTAATCAGTGAGCAGGAAGCCCAGAAAGCAGTGGATGATTACCGCGACATGCTGGATGCGGGGAACCACGTGGTGAAGTCCCTGGTGCGCGAGCCCAACAAGGCACTGTTTGTAGACTGGTCCCCCTACATCGGTCACCAGGTGGAAGATGACTGGGATACCTCGACTGCGCTGAAAAAATTGCAGGATCTTGCCAATCGTCTGGAAACCCTGCCGGAAGGCTTTGTGCCCCAGCGTCAGGTGAAGAAAATTGTGGAAGACCGCCGCAAGATGACCGCTGGCGCCATGCCCCTGAACTGGGGTTACGCGGAAACGCTGGCGTATGCGTCGTTGCTGGATCAGGGCTTCCATGTTCGGCTGACCGGTCAGGACTGTGGCCGTGGCACCTTCTCCCATCGCCATGCGGTGCTGCACAACCAGAAGGATGGCGAGCAATATGTTGGCCTCCAGCATCTTTATGGCGAGCAGCCGCGCTTCGACATCTACGATTCTTTGCTGTCGGAAGAGGCCGTGCTGGGCTTCGAATACGGTTATGCCACCACCACGCCGAAATCGCTGGTGATCTGGGAAGCCCAGTTCGGCGATTTCGCCAACGGCGCCCAGGTGGTAATTGACCAGTTCATTTCGTCTGGTGAAGCCAAATGGGCGCGTTTGTGTGGCTTGACCATGCTGTTGCCGCATGGTTACGAAGGGCAGGGCCCGGAGCACTCTTCCGCCCGTCTTGAGCGCTTCCTGCAACTGTGCGCCGAGCACAACATGCAGGTCTGTGTGCCGAGCACCCCTTCCCAGATCTTCCATCTGTTGCGTCGTCAGGCGGTACGCCCGCTGCGCAAGCCGTTGGTGGTGATGAGCCCGAAAAGCCTGTTGCGGCACAAGAAAGCCGTTTCTTCTCTGGAAGACCTGGCCCAGGGCAAGTTCGAGACCGTGCTGGATGACCAGGCGGACCTGAATCCCGAGAAGGTGAACCGGGTGGTGCTGTGTTCCGGCAAGGTCTACTACGACCTGCTGGAAAAACGGGACAGCGATGGCCGCACCGACACCGCTCTGGTGCGAGTGGAGCAGCTTTATCCGTTCCCTGAGCAGCGACTGAAAGAAGTGCTGGAGACCTACCCGAACCTGAAACACCTGGTGTGGTGCCAGGAAGAGCCGATGAACCAGGGTGCCTGGTACTGCTCTCAACACCACATGTACCGGGTTGCGTATCAGGTGGGTGTCGCCCAGGTGCATTACGCAGGTCGTGAAATGGCCGCGGCGCCAGCCGCCGGGTCCATGTCCCTGCACGTCGAACAACAGCAGCGTCTGGTTCAGGACGCCTTTGAGATCAAGTAAATAAGGATTAGTCATGGCGACTGAAATCAAAGCCCCGCAGTTTCCCGAATCCGTAGCCGATGGCACCGTTGCCACCTGGCACAAGCAGGAAGGCGAAGCGGTAAAGCGTGACGAACTGCTGGTGGATATCGAAACCGACAAAGTGGTTCTGGAAGTAGTGGCCCCCGCAGATGGGGTGATCAGCAAGATTCTGGCTGGCGAAGGTGACACGGTTGAGAGCCAACAGGTTCTGGCCAACTTCGAAGAAGGTGCCAGCGGTTCTGCTCCTTCTTCCGAAGCCAAGGACGCCTCTGCAGAGAAGGAAGAGGCTGCTGCTCCGGCGGCTGAAGCCAGCGACGACAGCAGCGCGTCTGACCAGGCCGGTCCTGCCGCTCGCAAGCTGATGAGCGAGCACGGCATTGCTGCCAGTCAGGTGTCCGGCTCCGGTAAGGGTGGCCGTATCACCAAGCAGGACGTGGAAAAGGCCATCGGCGAGAAAGCCGAGCAGCGTGCCAGCCAACCGGCACCGCAGCAGCCCGCCACCGCCGAAGTGCCTGCCGCACCGGGTGAGCGCGAAGAGCGTCGGGTTCCGATGACCCGTCTGCGCAAGCGTATTGCCGAGCGTCTGGTGTCAGCCCAGCAGGACGCGGCCATGTTGACCACCTTCAACGAGGTCAACATGAAGCCGATCATGGAGATGCGCAAGAACTACCAGCCGGAGTTCGAGAAGGCCCATAACGTGCGTCTGGGCTTCATGGGCTTCTTTACCCGTGCCTGTGTGGAAGCGCTGAAACGTTTCCCGGCGGTGAATGCGTCCATTGATGGTGACGATATTGTTTACCACGGCTACTACGACGTGGGTGTAGCAGTGTCTACCGAGCGTGGCCTGGTGGTGCCGGTGATTCGTGATGCAGATCAGCGAGGTCTGGCAGAAGTGGAATCCCAGATCATCGACTTCGGTCAGAAAGCCCAGAAAGGCAAACTGTCCATTGAAGAGATGACCGGGGGCACCTTTACCATTTCCAATGGTGGTGTGTTCGGTTCCCTGATCTCCACGCCGATTCTCAACCCGCCGCAGACCGCCATTCTGGGTATGCACAAGATCCAGGAACGCCCCATGGCTGTGGATGGCAAGGTAGAGATCCTGCCGATGATGTATCTGGCTCTGTCCTATGACCATCGACTCATTGATGGCAAGGAAGCGGTGCAATTCCTGGTAACGGTGAAGAACTTCATCGAAGACCCGGCACGTCTGCTGCTGGATATCTAACGCCTGCACGCAACACGCCCCACGCTGCCGCGGCAGGGTGGGGCAGTTTCCCGAGAGGAAAGAACATGTCTGACAAATTCGACGTCGTCGTTATTGGTGGTGGCCCGGGCGGTTATGTAACTGCCATTCGCTGTGCCCAACTGGGGTTGAACACTGCCTGCATCGAGAAACGTATTAACAAACAGGATGAGCCGGCATTGGGCGGCACCTGTCTGAACGTGGGGTGTATCCCTTCCAAGGCCTTGCTGGATTCTTCCTGGAAGTACCACGAGACGGAGTCATCACTGGCTGACCATGGCATCAAGATCAAGGGTTCCGACCTGGATCTGGGCACCATGCTGCAGCGCAAGGACACCATTGTTAAGAACCTGACCGGCGGCATCGCGCAGCTGTTCAAGGCCAACAAGGTGACCTGGCTGCAGGGCACTGGCCAGCTGAAAGCCGGTAAACAGGTAGAATTCCAACCGCTGGATGGCGGCGAGACACAGACCATCCAGGCTGAACATGTGGTGCTGGCCGCCGGGTCCGTGCCGGTGGATATTCCCGTTGCGCCTGTGGACCAGAACCTGATCGTGGACTCTACGGGGGCACTCGAGTTCGACAAGGTACCCAAGCGCCTCGGCGTGATCGGTGCTGGCGTAATCGGGCTGGAGCTTGGCAGTGTCTGGAATCGTCTGGGCAGTGAAGTGGTTGTACTGGAAGCTGTGGATGCGTTCCTGCCGATGGTCGACAAGCAGATTGCCAAGGATGCCCAGAAGCAACTGGAAAAACAGGGTCTGGATATTCGTCTGGGTGCCCGTGTGACCGGTTCTGAAACTACCAAGACCAAGGTCAAGGTGACCTACAGCGACAAGGATGGCGAGCACACAGAAAGCTTCGACAAGCTGATTGTGGCCGTTGGCCGTCGCCCCTATACCGAAGGCCTGCTGAGCCAGGATGCCGGTGTCAGCCTCGATGAGCGTAACTTCATCTACGTAGACAGCCAGTGCCGCACTGATGTGCCCGGCGTTTACGCCATTGGTGATCTGGTGCGTGGACCGGCGCTGGCCCACAAGGCCATCGAGGAAGGTGTCATGGTGGCCGAAGTCATCATGGATGAGCACACCCAGGTGAACTATGACGTGATCCCCGGTGTGATCTATACCCACCCGGAAGTGGCATGGGTGGGCAAGACCGAAGAAGAAGTGAAGGAATCCGGTGATGCCTACAAGACCGGTGTGGTGCCGTTTGCTGCCAATGGCCGAGCCATGGCTGCTGGCGAAACCGGTGGCATGGTGAAGTTTGTGGCGGACGAAAAGACTGACCGCATCCTTGGCATGCATATCGTTGGCCCGCAGGCTTCCGAGCTGATTCATCAGGGTGTGGTAGCAATGGAATTCGGCGCTACTGCAGAAGATTTGCAAATGATGGTGTTCGGTCACCCGAGCCTGTCAGAAACCGTTCATGAAGCTGCATTGGCTGTGGATTATAAAGCCATTCATGTGGCCCAGCGTCGTCGCAAGAAATAACGACACCGAACGGCAGCGAAAAATCGGCGCCCGCAAGGGCGCCAAATCATTCAACAGGATGGAAGTATTGGCATGAATCTCCATGAGTATCAGTCAAAGCAGCTTTTTGCTGACTATGGTCTGCCAGTCTCTACCGGTTTCGCTTGTGACACTCCTGAAGAGGTTGCAGCCAAAACCAAAGAGATCGGCGGTGACAAGTGGGTTGTGAAAGCCCAGGTGCACGCTGGCGGCCGTGGTAAGGCGGGTGGTGTAAAGCTGGTGGACAGCGCTGAAGAAGCCGCTGCCTTTGCCGAGCAGTGGCTGGGCAAGAATCTGGTGACTTTCCAGACCGATGAGAAAGGTCAGCCGGTGACCAAGATTCTGGTCGAAACCTGCACCGACATCGCCAAGGAACTGTACCTGAGTGCGGTCCTGGACCGTGCCAGCCGTCGTGTCGTTTTCATGGCCTCCACTGAAGGTGGTATGGACATTGAGACCGTGGCTGAAGAAACCCCGGAAAAGATCCTGCGTGCAGAGATTGATCCGCTGGTGGGTGCGCAGCCCTATCAGGCGCGTGAGATCGCGTTCCAGCTGGGTCTGGAAGGCAAGCAGGTCAACCAGTTTGCCAAGATTTTTGTGGGTCTGGCGCAACTGTTCATCGACAAGGATCTGGCCCTGATCGAGGTTAACCCGCTGGTGATCACCGAAGCCGGTGACCTGCACTGCCTGGATGCCAAGATCAACGTGGACGGCTCAGCCCTGTACCGTCATGCGGATATCAAGGCACTGGAAGATCCTTCCCAGGAAGATGCGCGCGAGCGTCGCGCGGCCGAGTGGGAGCTGAACTACGTAGCGCTGGACGGCAACATTGGTTGCATGGTGAATGGCGCAGGCCTGGCCATGGGCACCATGGATCTGGTGCAGCTGAAAGGTGGCGCACCGGCCAACTTCCTGGACGTGGGCGGTGGCGCGACCAAAGAGCGTGTAACCGAAGCCTTCAAGATCATCCTGTCCGACGACAAGGTGAAAGGCGTTCTGGTTAACATCTTCGGTGGCATCGTGCGTTGTGACCTGATTGCTGAAGGCATCATCGGCGCGGTAGAAGAAGTGGGTGTGACCGTACCGGTGGTAGTTCGTCTGGAAGGTAACAACGCTGAGCTGGGCGCGCAGAAACTGGCCGAGAGCGGCATGAACATCATCGCCGCAGAAAGTTTTGAAGACGCTGCCGAGCAGGTAGTGAAAGCTGTTGGAGGTGCCGCATGAGCGTCCTGATCGACAAGAACACCAAGGTTATCTGCCAGGGTTTCACTGGTAGCCAGGGCACCTTCCACTCCGAGCAGGCCATCGAATATGGCACGCAAATGGTCGGTGGTGTAACCCCGGGTAAAGGTGGCCAGACCCATTTGGGCCTGCCGGTTTTCAACACCGTGGCGGAAGCCGTTGCTGAAACCGGTGCCACTGCCAGCGTCATTTACGTACCGGCTGCGTTCTGCAAGGACTCCATTCTGGAAGCCGCTGATGCAGGCATCGAGCTGATCGTCTGTATCACTGAAGGCATTCCTGCACTGGATATGCTGTATGTGAAGGAATACATCACCCGCAAGGGCGGTGTGCGCCTGATCGGCCCGAACTGTCCGGGCGTGATCACTCCGGGTCAGTGCAAGATCGGCATCATGCCCGGTCACATCCACCAGCCGGGCAAAGTGGGCATCGTGTCCCGCTCCGGTACCCTGACCTATGAAGCGGTAAACCAGACCACCAAGCTGGGCTTCGGTCAGTCCACCTGTATCGGTATCGGTGGTGACCCGATTCCAGGCATGACCTTCATCGACGCGCTGGAACTGTTCCAGAACGATCCGCAGACGGAAGCCATCATCATGGTGGGTGAGATCGGCGGTACCGCTGAAGATGAGGCGGCTGCCTACATCAAGGAAAACGTGACCAAGCCGGTAGTGAGCTACATTGCGGGCGTTACTGCCCCCCCCGGCAAGCGTATGGGCCACGCTGGCGCCATCATCGCTGGCGGCAAGGGCACTGCAGACGAGAAGTTTGCGGCCCTGGAAGCGGCAGGTGTGAAGACCACACGTAACCCGGCCGGTATCGGCCTGGCGCTGAAAGAACTCACTGGCTGGTAACAGCCGATGAGCAACAAAAAAGGCCGGCAAAATGCCGGCCTTTTTTGTTAGTGGAGCATATCGTCGTCGAGCTCAAAGGACTCGTAATCATTGAGTTCCTTGCGCAGACGGCGCTCCTCCAGGCGATCTTCGATGCGATGGCGCATGTCCATGTTGAAGGCGCGGCTGCGCGCACTGCGCGCTTCCTGCTCTTCCTCATCCATATCGTCATCCAGGATATCGAAATCTTCGTTCATCAGCAGGTCTTCCGAATCGTAATCTTGATCTGTACGACGGTTACTCATGGTGGCCTCCTGTTGTGACCTCCTCAAACAACCACATTGTTCGGCCTGTTGGTCCGGATCCCCGGTTTTCCAAAGTCCACAGCGCCTATATATCGTCTCGAATTGGTCCATACAAGCATTTTTTTATTACCGTTGACGGGCGGTTTTTGAGGGCAGCCTGAAGGACGTTTCTGTGCCCTGAACGGCGGCCAGCAGAGGGTGGCTGGGCCGGCAGAGTGTGAAACAGATCAACCCTGACCATGATTGAGAAAAATCAGTCACTTAAGTGCTGGAATGCCGGGCGGCAGCTTTGTAAAGTGAGCTTCAGGTAGGATTGTCGTGGTTCCCTGGGTCGATTGCCCGGGGACAGCCAATGCCTGCGAATCGCTGAGGCGGGCTGTTCAGGAGAGAGAATAAAAAATGGCAGAGCTGCTAATCATTATCGGGGTGAGTGCAATTATTGTGACAACCCTGGGGCTGATGAACGAAGCCAGTCACCGGGGACACAGCCCGGTATTTTTTCTGGTTCCTGTGGCGAGCCTCGGGCAGGTCCAGGGTAATTGGGAAGGCTACCGTTGGTGGGCACTGGGGCGAGTAGCGGCGGTACTGGTTACGGCCGTCGGCATTGCCATGTACGTCACCGATAGCAGCGACATTCGAGGCCCAGGCAGTCAGCTCACTCACCAGACCGGGCAGGTGCAACGGGGTGAGAAAATGGCGACGACGACCTCTTTTGTGACCTCGGAAGAGGCTGCCTTGCTACTGGTAAAAGGGCAGGGCAAGCCATTGTCCGGCCGACTTCATGGCGAAAGCTTTCGTTATGACCGGGTGGCGCTGATCGATGGCGTGCTGACGGTGAGTCAGGGCGAAGATTTTCTCCCCGGGCTTGAAGTGCGTGTGCTGGTGGGATGGAAACCGTCCGAGATTACCGAGCGCCGTAGCGTGTTGGTGAACCCTTCCGATGACAATGCGCCGGTTGTACATCTTTCCTGGAAAGAGCCGGGTCAGGATTTCCCTGAAACCCGTATTTTCGAAGGGGGGTATCGGATGGAACTGGCCATGGCACCGCTGGATACGGGGCAGCTTTCCGGTTCTCTGTCTCTGGTCATGCCCGACAGCTTTAAAAGTTATCTGAGTGGCGAGTTCACTGCGTATACCAATCATCTCCGTTATGTCGGAGGCCAGGTTGACTTGCACTTTGATCATGAAGACACCCTGGCTTACGTGGCTCGTCAGTACTTCACGACCCAGTTTCCTGAAGGGGCACTCAAGTCAATCAAGACCCGTCACGTGATCCTGCGTCGTGCAGAATCCACCGGAGAGGTCACCAGCCGGGTAACTCTGACGAACGGGGCGGTGGAAGAGCGCGTGGTGCGGCTTGAGAAGAGTGATGTGGGCTGGTCGGTAGAGCCGGGGTCCATGAACACCCAGGTCATTACCCCTCCCAGAGAAGGCAGCATGGAGCTGGTGACGCCGGGGGCGCAACCCAGACAGGAAGCGCCCAAGGAAGTCCTGCCGCCGGTGGTGCAGACATTCCCCGAGCTGGTGGCCTACGTGGACCAGTCCGTGGTGCTGGAAACCCACAGTGGGCGCCAGCACGACGGGGTGTTGCGACGGGTGTCCGCCAAGCGATTGTGGCTGGAAATCAATGTCGGTAGTGGCGTGGTCGAGCGCAGTATTCCTGAGGAGGAACTGGCCTCGCTGACCCTGAATACAGGGCAGAAAATCCTCTTGCAGGAGCCCGAGCCAGCAGACCTGGAAAGCGGGCCCATGGCCACTCAAGGGAGCCCCAACAGCGCTGATCTGACTGGGGCGGCAGACTCCCCGGAGGTTGAGACTGCCCCGGCGGAAAGCAGTGGAAATCTGACGTCGCCCCCGGTCGTGGTCGATGATGAGCAGACCCGGCAATACCGGGAGTTAATCGGGAAAAATGTCACCATTACCGCAGATGAAGGGCCTGCGCGCACTGGTATCCTTCAGGCGGTAGATCAGGATCATTTGACCTTGAGTGTGCCGATGGGCGCGGGCAATATTGAGTTTTTCTACGATCTCAACAGTATCCGTTCTATCGAGGCTGCACGTTGAACATTCTTTTAACCGGTGGAAGTGGCTTCATTGGTCGTCATCTCTGCCGGCGTCTTGCTGCACATGGTCACCACCTGATTATCCTTACCCGTAAACCGCGGCGGGTAGCCCGAGGCTTGCCCGAAGAGGCTCGGCTTGTGTCATCGCTGGATGATATCGCTGACGATGAAATCATTGATGGCATTGTGAATCTGGCCGGCGAGAGCCTGTTTGCTGGCCGCTGGAGTCGCCGTCGCAAGGAGGTATTGTTGGCATCCCGGGTCGGGGTGACCCAGGATATCGTGAGCCTGGTGTCGCGCCTTGAGCGCAAACCGGCCGTGCTGGTATCCGGATCAGCGGTGGGCTTTTACGGTGATGCGGGTAATGCGGAGCTCACGGAAGACAGCTCAGCACGAAAGAAGGATTTCGGCTATCGCCTCTGTGACGCCTGGGAGCAGGCGGCCCGCCCGGTGTCCCGTCAGGGGCTTCGGTTGTGTTTGATTCGTACCGGCATTGTGCTCGGGCGTGATGGCGGCATGCTCAAGCAATTACTGCCGCTCTACAAGCTGGGCCTGGGTGCGAAGATGGGTGACGGCAACCAGTGGCTGAGCTGGGTACACATCGATGACATGGTCGCCATCCTGGTCCGGGCTCTGGAAACGCCAGGCATAGAAGGGGTCTTTAACGCCTGTGCGCCTGCGCCGGTGACTCAACGCGAGTTCCATCAACTACTGGCCAGCAAACTGCATCGGCCCGCGTTGCTGCGGGTGCCTGCCACGGCGTTGAAAGTCGGCTTGGGGGAATTGTCCGGCATGCTGCTCGGCGGGCAGCGGGTCTATCCCCGCCGATTGGAGCAGCAGGGCTTTCTGTTCCGTTACCCGGACCTTGCGTCGGCGGTGGACCACCTGATTTCGCGCAAGAAAGCCTAGGGAGCCTCTGAAAAAACACGTTGCAGGCCCGGTTTTTCTCGCGGGTCTGCAATTCAGGCGCGGCTGCGCCGTCCCCTCCCTTGAAAATCCCACCGTTGCCCTTATTTTTCTGGCAGTTTGCTACTGCTTCAGGAGTCTGTTGTGTCTACAGAAAAACAAACCCACGGTTTTCAGGCAGAGGTGTCCCGCCTGTTGCACCTGATGATCCACTCGCTGTACAGCAACCGCGAGATTTTCCTGCGTGAGCTGGTATCCAATGCCTCGGATGCCTGCGACAAGCTGCGTTTTCAGTCTCTGGATAATCCAGCCTTGATCGGGGAGGGCGCGGAGCCGGCAATCACCCTGACCATCGACAAGGAGGCGGGAACGCTGACCGTGGCCGACAACGGCATTGGGATGGATGAAAGCGATGTGGTGGATAATCTCGGTACTATTGCCCGTTCTGGTACAGAGAAGTTTCTTGCCCAGCTAAGTGGTGACCAGAAGAAGGATGCCCAGCTCATCGGCCAGTTTGGTGTGGGTTTTTATTCCGCGTTTATTGTTGCTGAAAAGGTCACCGTCGAGACGCGCAAGGCCGGCAGCGATAAGGCCTCGGGGGTGCGTTGGGAGAGTGACGGCCAGGGTGAGTTTACGGTGGAAGGTATTGAGCGTTTGCAGCCTGGTACTGCCGTGATACTGCATCTGCGTGACGATGCCCGGGATTTTCTGGATCCGTTCAAGATTCGCCAGGTGATCAATCAGTATTCCGACCACGTTGCCTTTCCGATTAATTTGCTGACGCCCGCTGACGGTGACGCTGAGGAGAGCAGTGAAACCCTCAACTCGGCTACTGCACTGTGGCAGCGCCCACGGCAGGAAGTTTCCGATGAGGAATACCAGAGCTTTTACAAGCATATCAGCCATGACTTTCAGGATGCCTTGAGCTGGAGTCACAACAAGGTTGAGGGCGCCCTGGAATACACGAGCCTGCTTTACTTGCCGGCCCGTGCCCCGTTTGACTTGTATCATCGCGATGCCAATCGCGGCCTGAAGCTGTATGTGCAGCGTGTTTTCATCATGGATGATGCCGAGCAGTTTCTGCCTCAGTATCTCCGCTTTGTGAAGGGCGTGATCGACGCGCCCGACCTTCCCTTGAATGTCAGCCGTGAGCTCCTGCAGGACTATGGGCCTGTGCAGAAAATTCGTGCGGCTCTGACCAAGCGTGTTCTGCAGATGCTCAAGAAGCTGAGTAACGATGAAGAGCAGTACAAGGCGTTTTGGAGTCAGTTTGGTCAGGTTCTAAAAGAAGGTATTGGCGAGGATGCGGATAACCGTGAAGCTATCGCCGCGCTGTTGCGTTTTGCGTCTACGCATGAGGAAGAGGGCGTTACCCGTCTTGATGCCTACCTTGAGCGTAAACCGGCTGAGCAAGAGAGCATCTATTATCTGCTTGCTGACACTCCCTCTGCGGCGCTGAACAGTCCGCACCTGGAGGTATTCCGTAAAAAGGGCATTGAGGTCCTGTTGCTCAGTGACCCCGTCGACGAATGGATGGTGAGTTATCTGGACAGCTATAAGGAAGTGAAACTGGTCAATGCCGCACGCGGAGAGCTGGATCTGGACGAGGCTGCCGGGGAGGCAGAAAGCGATAACCCGCTGGTGGCCCGATTGAAAGACAGCCTGGCAGAGCAGGTAGAAAGCGTCCGCGCGACTCGCCGACTGGTGGATTCGCCTTCTTGTCTGGTGTTGGCTGAAGATCAACTGGGCCCACAAATGCGCCGGATGCTGGAAGCGGCCGGTCAACCGGTACCGGAGAACAAGCCGGTGCTGGAAGTGAACCTGGATCATGATCTGCTCAAGGCGCTGGGGACGGTGGACGACGGTGAGCGTTTCAACGACCTTGCCGCGTTGTTGCTCGATCAGGCCATGCTGGCCGAGGGGCAGTTGCCGAAAGATCCGGCGGCCACGGCTCGTCGCATGCATCAGATGCTTGTCAATGCAGTGAACAATTAACAATTAACAGTGAACAGCTGCGCGGATAAGGTTTGATGCTGTATTCGTGTTTGGAGGCCGCGCCCAACGGTGGGCGCGGCCTTCTTGTTTGTCGAAAACACCAGCCTCAAACGCGTCACTGTTCACTATTCACTGTTAACTGCTTTATGATGCCCAAAAGCAGTAAAAAGGCGTTCTTATGACGCAGCAGAAATACAATGCCGCCATCCTGGGTGGAGGCAGTTTTGGCACTGCCATGGCCAGTATCCTGGCCGCTAATGGCCACGGCGTGAGCCTCTGGGTTCGTGACCCGGAAACTGCCGCGGCCATTAATCTGGACCGGGAAAACAGCCGTTACTTGCCTGGGGCTGAGTTGCCCGACGGTGTGACGGCCACCGACAGCCTTGAGGAAGCCCTCAATGCCGCTGATATGGTGTTTGTGGCGATTCCGAGCAAGGCGTTTGCCGAGGTGCTCGAGCAAGCTCGTCAGTGGGTGCCCGATGGCACTCTGGTGATCAGCTGTACCAAGGGCATCTATGCCGATGGCTTTTTACTGATGAGCGAGTTGTTGCATCAGTACTGGCCACACACCCGTATCGGTGTGCTCAGTGGCCCCAACCTGGCCAAGGAAATCGTCGAGCAGAAATTTACCGGGACAGTGATCGCCAGTCCCGACAGTGAGCTGTGCCAGACTGTCCAGTCGGCGCTGAGCTGCGACTACTTCCGGGTGTATGACAACCCGGATATCTATGGGGTCGAGCTTGGCGGTGCGCTCAAGAATATCTATGCGGTGGCGTCAGGCATGGCGGCGGCCATTGGTGTGGGTGAAAACAGCCGTAGCTTCCTTATCACCCGTGCGTTGGCTGAAATGAGCCGCTTTGCGGTGGAACTGGGCGCCAACCCGATGACGTTCCTGGGCCTGTCCGGGGTCGGGGATCTTATCGCCACCTGTACTTCCAGCCTCTCCCGGAACTATCAGGTTGGCTTTCAGCTTGGGCAGGGAAAATCCCTGGATGAAGCGGTGGCCACCTTGGGGCAAACGGCAGAAGGGATTAACACCATCAAGCTGGTGGCCGACAAAGCCTCTGAATTGGATGTCTATATGCCCTTGGCGACGGCACTGCATGAAATCGTCTACAAGCAGCAGCCTCTCCAGTTGATGATCCAGAATCTGATGAGTGGTGAATACAAGCACGATGTGGAATTCCAGCTAGCCGGGGCCAGCCAATGAAGCTGTTTATCAGCCGCCATGGACAGGCGGTGGCTATGGCGCCCAGCGACGATCTGCGGCCACTGACTGACAGTGGTCGCGTTGCGTTACTGGCACATTGGCAGCAAATGCGCGAGAGCGGCATTGTGGTGTCTGCATTGGTGGCCAGCCCTTATGTGCGGGCCCAGCAAACCGCAGACTGCATTGACCAGGTTTACGGAGGCTTGGCGAGGCAGGAATGTGAGTCTCTTGTGCCAGAGGCATCGCCCCAGGCCCTGTTTGACTGGTTGTTGGCGAACCCGCCAAGAGAGAATACCGTTCTGGTCAGTCATATGCCGTTTGTTGCCCAGCTGACAGCCCTGTGGACGGGGCATACCAGCCGCATTGGTTTCTCTGTGGGGACGGTAGCGTGTCTGGACATGGATGTGGCGGCAGCCGATGGTGCCAGGTTGATGTGGCTGCGTAGTCCCGGGGAGAGCATGGCGAGCCGTTAGTCGGCCAGAATCGACCCTCGATAGCGGAACTTCGACCGTTCGCCGATTGGCACTGGGCAGCCAAACGCCCGCTGACGTAATCTGACCTTGATGACGCATGAACGCATGGCAGACTCCTGACCGCGTCATCGGAACCACCCCTAAGGGGGGAAGGCGATGACTCCTTGCATCGTGACATTAGGCAGAAATTGAAGCACCAACCCCGGTTGGTGCTTTTTTTATGGCTGGCAGGAAGCCCTTTAGCCCGCTAGTCCTGGGGTGATTTTCCTGGTTTTTCCGCTTGCCACTCCAGTCGCTCAATGGCTTGGCCATCAGAGCCCACCAGATTCAGGGTGATAGGGAGCCGTGACAGGAATGTCATCCCTTCCAGTTGGCGCAGGCCTTTCAGGTATTCTTTTACGCGGCCGCTGATCCAGGGGTGGATGGTCGCCTTGATCGTTAATGACTGGCAGCGGCTGCCTCGCTGTTCATGCCAGTCCATCAATGCCGATTTCAGTACCGGGAAATGAGACTGGAACTGTTCAAAGTCGTCGGCGACCAGATACACATCATAGCGGTACAGGTTGCCGCGCCAGCTGAAGCCTTCCTTGCTTTCTTTCAAGCGTAGACGTGGGGTCAGTGCTGCGCTGGGGCTGTTGTCCTGGGGCCGGTAACGTGCCCGGTCTTTTGTGTAGTGCTCCGGGGCTCGCTCAAGCGTTTCAAGCTGTGCAATAACGTCATTTCCACTTTCCGGGCGATCGGCCGGGTCTTTGGCCAGCAACTTGCGAATGAGGGGCTGGTAGTGCCGTAGCTTGAGGGGGAGCAGGGGGACCGGTTCGCGTAAATGGGCCAAGGCCATAGCCGCATGATCCGGTGCCTTGTAGGGCGGTTCACCGCAGAGCATCTCGTAAAAAACACAGCCGAGGGAATACAGATCTGACTGTGGTGTCAGCACCTGGGAACGATGCTGTTCCGGACTCATGTATTTGGGGGTGCCCATCACGGTATTTCGCTGGGTCAGATCATTGTTGCGTAGCGCATTCGTCGCGATGCCGAAGTCCATTAGCAGGGCAGAGCCGTCACCACGGAACATGATGTTGTCAGGTTTGACGTCGCGGTGAACGAAGCCGTGCTGCCCGGCATAGTCCAGGGCGCTGGCCAGCTGGCGCAGAACGGATTCTGCCTCACTGGTCTCCATGCCGTTACGGATACGCTGCTTGAGGTTGCCCCCAGTCACGTACTCCATGCTCAAATAGTAATAGCCCTCATATTCGCCAACGTCGTATACCGGCACGATATGAGGGTGGTTGAGACTGGCAACAGTACGGGCTTCACGCATGAATTGCTCGGCAAAGCGTGGTTCCAGCGCAAGGGAAGGGGTCAGGATCTTGATCGCCACCTGGCGCTCAAAGGAATGCTGGGTGGCCAGAAACACATGGGCCATCCCGCCCTTGCCTAGCCGTTCGGTAATACGATATCCCGGAAGTCTTAAGGCCATGATTTACTGCTTTTGTGTCGTCCTGACAAAGTTCCCGATTTTTTACAGGGATCATTGTTCCCCGTACAGGGCTTTCATCTGCGCTTCCGACCGTCTGGCCTGTGCCAGTTTGGCCTCCAGCCGTTTTTTCTGCCGATCCAGGCCCAGAAAAAAGTTTACCTTGCTCTGCAACAGCATGGGCTCAATGGGTTTGAACAGGTAATCCACGGCGCCGCAGCGGTAGCCTTGCTGCACAAAACGGGTTTCCTTCGACAGCGCAGTGACAAAAATGATGGGAATGGTCTGGGTGCGCTGATGAGATCGCATTAACTCGGCTACTTCGAAACCATCCATGCCGGGCATCTGCACATCCAGTAACACCAGTGCATAGTCATGCTTTAGCAGGCGGGCGAGAGCAGCATCGCCACTGGTGACACTATCGAGCTCACAATCGAGATCTTCCAGTACCACTTCGAGGGCGACCAGATTCTGGGGCGTGTCATCGACCATCAATACCCGTGGGCGGGGCAGGTCGTTGTCCGCAATGGTGGTGGCGTTGGTGTTGTTATCCATGCTGATCCCGGTGGTAAAGGTCGTTTCCCCGTGGTTTGAGAGTATCAGTTTTGGGTACTGTCGTCCTGTTCTTCCAGCTTCCACTGCTGGACGGCGACTTGTTGTTTTATCTGTTCGAGAATGTCCATCAGGGTGTCGCGCAACAGGCTGTCGAGTTGCTCGCCTTCTTCGCCCATGGCAGCGCCAATGGCGTCATGCAGCAGCTGTTCCAGTTGCGGGCGATGGGCGGGTGAGGCCAGATCGTCGACCAGCTGATCGACGAACGCCGACCCTGTTTCGCGCACTGCCTCCCCTAGCAGCGCGATGGCTCTGGGACCCGCGACGGGGATCGCGGCCAATCGCCGTCCTGCCTGGGTCCGAATGATGGCTTCATCGGTAAGGTGGGCAAAGTAGCCAGCCAGTTCATCGCGGTATTCCCCATGGGTCTTGCGTGTCGCAGTCGCAATGCGCTCAGCGATGAACTGCACCAGCCGGTCCTGCCGTGGGGCCAGAACCTCAGACTCGATACGATGCAGTAATGGGCTGCCGCCTCCGATTTCCTTCTGGGCGCCGCTCAGCACATTGATGACCACCCGATCAGAAATTTCTTCGACCACCACGGTGTAGTACTTGATCAGGGTCTGGCCCAGCCAGGTCTGGGACAGATCAATAATGCCCATGCGTTGTAGCCGCAGCAGCAGGCTGACGACACGAAGAATCCGCAGCCAGCGGAAACTGCCGACCGGAATACACCCCAGCAAGTCATACCAGTGCGCGAAAGGGTAAAAAAACCAGCGGTGGTAGGTGTTTCGGACAATGGCCGCAATCCAGCGAACGACAAATTCGGTCAGATACACTGCCACAAAGCAGAGATCATAGAACAGGAAGTCGTTGTGAATGGTATCGCGGTAAAAATCATGAAACGCCGGCAACAGGGTCGCGAGGCCGGACTGAACAAACTGCACCTGAAATAACCAGTCGAACAGGATCAAACCCAGGTTGAACAGCACCAGGGCGATCATGAACAGGTCGATCAGGAAGCCGACGGAATCCAGATTGGCCTTGAGTTTTTCAGGGTGCAGTTTGATCTTCATGGCGCCTAGCCCTTGAAGCTTGCCCAGACCGGGCAGTGGTCAGACGGCTTTTCCATGCCGCGCAGCTCGTAGTCCACACCGGTCTGATTGAGTTTGGCCATCAGTGACTCGGTGGCCAGCAAGGTATCGATACGCAGTCCCCGACGGGGTTCACGTTCGAACCCGCGGGAGCGGTAATCAAACCAGGAAAACACATCATCGGTTTCCGGGTTCTGGTGACGGAAGGTATCCGTCAGCCCCCATCCAGTCAGTCGTGCCCACCATTCGCGCTCTTCCGGCAGGAAGCTGGTCTTGCCTTCGCGCAGCCAGCGTTTGCGGTTGGCTTCGCCAATGCCAATATCAAGATCGGTTGAGGAGATGTTGAAGTCGCCCATGACAACCACCTGCTGTTCCGGGCTTTGGTGCTGATCAAGGTAGTTCTGCAGATCCTGATAGAACTTTTCCTTGGCAGGGAATTTGACCGGGTGCTCGCGGTTTTCCCCCTGAGGGAAATAGCCGTTCAGGACGGTGATCAAGGAGCCATCACGATGCTTGAGTGTGCCAATGATCATGCGGCGCTGTGTATCGTCTTCATCGGTAGGGAAGCCGTATTGCACCGATTCCAGTGGCTCGCGGGTAATCAGCGCGACACCGTAGTGGCCTTTCTGGCCGAAATAGTAGGGGTGGTAGCCCATGTCCCGTACTGCCTGCTCAGGGAATTCCGGGTCGTGGACCTTGGTTTCCTGCAGGCCGATCAGGGCCGGCTGATACTTGTCGATGACCGCCTGGAGTTGGTGCAGACGGGCCCGAATGCCGTTGATATTGAATGAAATCAGGGTCATAGCGCCTCCTTGGTGCGCGCATTGTACACCATTGGCCGGTGTCCGAGGCGGGACTGCCTATGGCGTTATCGGACATGGCCCGGGGTAAACAGAGTTGGCTATGATGGTGGTTTTGTCGCACCTGACACACAGCGGGTCCTTGTGGACCTTGAGGGAGATTCCATGTCTGAAGTTTCTGGCCAAAAGCCGGTATTGGCCTTTGCCCATGCCAATGGTATTCCTGGCCACAGTTATGACACTTTTCTGGCCCCTCTCAAGGATGAATACACCCTCCATGTCGTTGACCGGGTTGGCCATAATCCGGCTTATCCCGTGGATTCTGGCTGGCACAGTTTGAGTCTGGAGTTGGAAGCTGAGCTGGCGCCATTGCCGAAGCCCCTGGTAGGCGCGGGCCATTCGTTGGGTTCCGTGTTGATGTATCTGGTTGCCCAGCGACGCCCGGAGTGGTTTTCTGCGCTGATCATGCTGGACCCGCCGATGATGAATGGCATCCATGGGGTGCTGATTGCGGCTGCCAAGCTGGCAAAGCAGGTTGATCGTGTGACGCCAGCGGGCAAGAGCAAGGGGCGCTTGGATTTCTGGCCTGACTGGACAGCGGTGGAAGGCTATTTCGGTTCACGGGGCCTGTTTCGTGCTTTCGATTCCCGTTGTCTGCAGGACTACCTCAAAGCCGGGCTGGAGCCGTTTAACGAGGGCTGGCGTCTGCGCTTCCGACCTGAAGTTGAGGTGGCGATTTTTCGCGAAACCCCAACGTCAGCAACCCGCATGCCACGACTGCGGGTGCCGGGGGCGATCGTCACAGGGCGTCATTCGCCAGCCCCGTTCCTGCATAGCGCGCAACGCCATGTGCGGCGCCATGGCATGTTGCACCGTATCGCGGACGGTTCTCACATGTATCCGCTGGAAAAACCCGACGCGACGCTCGCCTTGTTTCGGGAAACCCTGGATAGCCTGTTGGCACAGGAGGCTACGGTATGAAGCCGGTAGAACGACGTTTTTTGGTGTTTGGCCAGACCCTGACCGCGTTGCAGTGGGAGGGAGAGGGTGAGCCTGTGCTGGCCTTGCATGGCTGGCTTGATAATGCAGCGTCCTATGTGCCCCTTGCCGGGCATGTAGCGCGCCCGATGGTAGCGATGGATTTTTCCGGGCATGGCCATTCGGGACACCGCCCCCCTGAGGTGGTGACCCACCTGGTAGATCATGTAAGAGATGTCCAGGCCGTGGCGGATCAGCTGGGTTGGGAGCGTTTCACCTTGGTCGGACATTCCATGGGCGCGGGGATTGCCTGCCTGTTCGCAGCTGCTTGCCCGGAGCGAGTGTCCCGGCTGGTGCTGATTGAAGGGCTGGGCCCACCGGCGACGCCGGGCAAGGAGGTCGCAACGACCTTGCGCAAGGCGCTGGATGACATGCAGGCGCTGGAGGGCAAGCGCAAGCCGGTATACACCGAGGTGGCCGATGCCGTTGCGGCACGCACCAAGGGCTTTGGTGGGCTCAGTCATGAGGCGTCGGCGTTACTGGTAGAGCGGGGGTTGATGCCGGTGGACGGCGGCTGGACCTGGCGTGCCGACAGTCGCTTGCGGCTTACCTCGTCCCTGCGGCTGACAGAAGAGCAGGTAGAGGGCTTTCTGCGTCACATTACCGCACCGGTTTGTCTGGTGCTGGGCGAGCAGGGTATGGGAGGGCAGGGCACCTTTGATCATCGTCTGGAGTGGCTTGCCAGTGTCGAGGTGGTGCGGTTGCCCGGGCGCCATCATCTTCACATGGAGCAGCCCGGTGAGGTGGCTCGGGCCATCGAAGATTTTCTCCAGCGTCACCCTGTTGTCACAGACTGACCAAAACCATCAGGGCTGTGCGCCAGTGCGCCGCATTGGGTCATGGTGCCTGCCGGTGGCAGCTCGTTAAGCTGATGAAAAACACCGGTATTCGAGGAGTAACACATGAAAGTGGTTGAGGTTGCCGATCTGGCCAGCTACGTAGGGAAGGAACTGGGTGCATCCGAGTGGTTCCAGATTGATCAGGATCGCATCAATGCCTTTGCCGATGCCACCCTGGACCATCAGTTCATCCACGTGGATCCGGAGCAGGCCAAGAACACCCCATTTGGCACCACCATTGCTCATGGTTACCTGACGCTGTCCATGCTGCCGTATCTGCAGGCCACCATTGATGGCTTCCTGATGCCCAAGGGCATGAAGATGGCCATGAATTATGGCTTCGACAAGCTGCGCTTTATGGCGCCGGTGAAAGTGGACAAACGCGTGCGTGCGGTAGCCACGCTGATGGAAGCCACCGAAAAGCGTGAAGGTCAGTGGCTGCTGAAGTTCAATTTCGTCGTAGAAATTGAAGGCGAAGACAAGCCTGCCCTGATGGCAGAGTGGCTGTTGATGTACTTCGTCTGATACCCCTCTTGGTCAGGTCTGCTGTCTCCTGGTGGCAGGCCTGTTTTTTCCTTGTCGCGGCCAAGCTGATCGCTCATTCGAGCAGCAATCCTGATTCCGCAGGCCCGAGCCCTTTCGTGTTTCTTCCTGAGCCCTGGTTATTGCACGACACGTAGCGTGTTTCGGAGCAGCTGCGGGGGCATGCCTGTCAGTGTCGCTTCGGGTGGCCAATACCCTCTGTCAGTGGCAGGTCTTGATCATTGTTTGAGCTTTGCTGTTCAACTGTTTGATTTAGCACGCTTTGGGCTGGTGTTTTGTCCTCTCCGCATGCTGGTAATACCTGCCGATTCGACGTAATGTAAGCCTAATGTATTAGGCTGATGCCGCTGTGGCCTGTCAGTCTCGTCCTACTCAGGTGAAAGCATGTGGCACCGTTCCCGACAATGGCTACGCCGTCTGGTGGATAACCGTTCTGCCATCTTCCGTGATGCGCGGCTGGGGCTGACCCATGCGCGGGATATTCCTGCCATGTTCCTGCCGGGGGACGATGAGCCGGGCATTCGTTCGGAGTTGTCGCGTCGCTCCTATGCCAGCTTTGGTGAAGCGGCCCTGTCACTGGCGCAGCTTCTGGTGCCGGCCACCCGCGAATCCATCAGTCAGGGTACCCTGGTCTGCTATCCGCCGCGTATTCGCCATGAGCAACATTCTACCCGCTGGTTTTTCATCAACGGCATGGGCACTGCGGCCCCTGTGGCTATCCTCAATGCCAGTGAGATCGCGCGGGTGTTTCGGCGTCCTGTAACCCTGATCCACACCCCTACCTGGGGCGTCATCCGGGATGTGGCGGAGTCGATTACCGCACGTACCCTGCGCAAGGACGGCAAGTTGTCTCGCCCGGCGCTGAATGTGCTGGTTGATGCGTTGGAGCGTAATGAACAGGTGGTGCTGGTTTGCCACTCTCAGGGCGCGATTGTCGCCAGTTATATCGTGCGCAAGCTGTTGCGCAGCTCGAGTACCCGTCATCTGGTCAAAAAGCTGGAGCTTTATTGCATCGGTGGGGTGGCCGATAGCCTGGAAGTGGATCCACAGTTGACGCTGGCGGCGGGACATACCGTGCCTTATGTGGAACATTTCGCCAATGGGCGAGATTACCTTTCGCAGATTGGTATCCTGTCGCATCTGGACAGTACTGCGGGAACGGTCTATTGCCTGGCCGAAAGACGAGGGCATTTGCTTAATGCTCATTATTTACCGGCAATTGCCCGGGGGGATTATTGCCAGCGACGTTCACGACTCTACCAGTATGTGCGGGGACGTGAGCCGGGGCCCAAAGGGGCGTTGGCTGTAGTGAACAAGGAAATGGGGCTACATGGATAAGACAGAAAAGCCTCTGTTGCTGTTTGTTGATGATTCCAAGGTCATGCGACTGGCAGCAGACAAGATGTTGGGTGGGGAATTCCGGGTTGAGGTTGCAGAAGACGGTCTGCAGGCCTGGACTATCATTAGCCAGAACCCGGCTATCAGTGTGGTGTTTTCCGATCTGGCCATGCCGGAAATGGACGGCTATGCACTGCTCGAAAAAATCCGCACCAGCGACGACGACGGCATTGCAGGCCTGCCCGTCATCATCGTCACCGGTGCCGAGAATGATGAAGAAGCCCGCACCAAGGCGCTGCGACTCGGTGGCACGGACTTTATCAGCAAGCCGTTCAATTCCACCGATTTGCTGGCTCGCGCACGGGCGCATTCTCACTATCAGCAGGAGCGCAAGGAGCTGGCCCGTCAGGCCATGATTGACCCCCTCACGCGCCTGGGGAACCGTCGTTATCTGCAACACCGGCTGAAGCAGGAGCTGGCGCTGTCTGCCCGACAACAAACGCCTCTGTCAGTGGTGCAGATCGAGGTTTACCAATTCAATCAACTTTTCGTACAGCTGGGTAAACGCCGGGCTGATATGGTGCTGATGAAGCTGGCCCAGGTCTTGCGCAGCGTAGTACGCAAGGAAGACTCGCTAGCTCGTAGCAGTGTCGCCCAGTTTACGGTGTTGCTGCCTTCTGCCCGTGCAGAAGGCGCTCGGCGTTTTGTTGAGCGTGCCATGAAAGTCAGCGAGAAGCTGGCGTTTCAGCACCGTGGCAAGGTGCAACGCTTGCCACTGAATATTGCCGTGCACACCCCATCCAGTTTGGGCAACAGCGCGCCGGGACAGGTCGGCAAGGTGCTGGATGAGTACATGAAAAATGCCCGCAATGCCGGGGCGGATGCGGTGGTGTCTGATGGCGATGATGCCTGCCAGCAAGCGGATCCTCGCCCGCTACTGACGGTGGAACAGGCGCTGGCGCTGCTGCAGTCAGGCAAGGAACATGTGGTGGTGAATGCACTGCCAGATCTTAAACGCCAGTTGATGCCGCTGCTGCAACTGATGCGGCGGGTGTCAGCAGGTCAGGAGACAGTATGAGAGTGGTAGTCGATCGGGAGTACCCGGTCAGTGTCGAAAAACTGTATGACATCATGACCAGCAAGGCGTTTTTCGAGCAGCGTTTTGCCTGGGGAGGGATTGACGATTACCGGTTTGATGCCTTCGAGCAAACCCCGGAAGGGCTGCTGATCCGGATTGCCCAGCCGGTGCGTATCAAGACTGACAAGATCCCCGGCTTTGCCCGCCGCTTTGTGCCGGAACAGGGAGAGCTGGTGACGGAGTTTCTGTGGCGGCCAGCGTCGGAGTCCGGGGGCAAGGGTTATCAGGCCCGTTATCGCTTTCAATTGGGGGGCGTGCCGATGAATGTGGAAGGCACCATGACATTGGCAGAAGAAGGGCAGGACCACGCCATCCAGCGTACTGAAGTGACGCTCAGCTCTTCTGTGCCTCTGGTAGGCAAAAAACTGGTCTCGTTGCTGTCCCCAAAAGTGGATGATGCACTGGCCGGTGATTATCGGCAGACACTGAGGTACGTGGAAAACTGTGTCTGATCATGCTCGTTTGTTAGGCCGTTATCGATAGCGCACTGCCCGGGCTTTCATGAATGCCTGCCAGCGTTTCCGGAACCAGCGTTTCTGACGCCACTGCTGCCGAGTTCGTGGCGCGGGCACGGTAAGCGCATCCTGGCTGGCCAGCGCATTCAGTACGTCTTCGCCAATTTCCCTTTCACTGTAATCGCTGGCCGCCAGCTGCCGCCGGAAGCGGGCGGCGCTCAGCGGGTCGGTGGCTGACAGCCCGGTTTGCTGACCGCTGCTGGGCGGAATCACGATGGTGCCCACATGGATGCCCAGAGGGTGCCACTCGCTGTGCAGGCTGTCTGTGAGCGCACGAATGGCCGCCCCCATGGCTCCCTGGGCGCTGGAAAGTGGCCCCGGTAGCAGACCATATTCATGGATCACATTGAGAATGCGACCTTCTCCCTGATCACGCATGGCATGGTTTGCGCTTTGGCACAGGTTAACGGTCGCCATCAGTTGAGTCTGGTACAAAGACTCCCAGTGACGCTGTGTCATGGCTTCGAAGGGGCCAACAGTGAGGGAGGCGGGCAGATTAATGATGGCGTCGAGCTGTTGCCAGCGACGCAATACCCGCTCTACGGCCAGCTGAAAATCCCGTGGCTGACCGTCCCGGATTTCCAGTACCAGCGCTTCTCTGCCGCTCGCATGCAGTTCACGACACAGGCTGTCTCCGCTGTGTGTGTCGCGGCATAACAGGGCGACACGGTAATGTTCACAAGCCAGCCTGGCGATGGCGCTGCCGAGCGGGGTACAGGCGTTGTGAATCAGCAGGGTAGGGGCTTGTTTCAAGAGAACTCCAAAATAATGTGAACATGTGTTGACATGATCATATCTGATGTTAACATGTGTTCACTAATCATTGTTAAGGAGTTCTCCAATGGCGTTCTTCATGCAGCTTCTCAAAAACCCGCAACTGTACAAGAATATGTTCGCGCTGGTTGTGGCTGTCAGCACAGCCATTGTACTGATGGCGGGTCTGTCGCAGAACAGTGAAACCCTGTTTGCTTCATTGCTGGCCTTTGCCGTGATGGTGCCCGTTATCGGCAGTGCTGCTGTGGCACTGTACCGTGACGTTGAGCGTGCACTGTCTGACGACCGCCACTTCGCCTGAACCCTGCCCCCGTGTCAGTTACGCTGACACGGGGCTGTTTCAAGGGCCAGTGCGGGCCTCTGCCTTTTCTGGCCCTGCGGCTTCCATGTCATCTACGGGTAATGACAATACCCGTTCTTCACCCTCACTGCGGGCCAACAGTACGGTTACCACGCTGTCGCCCCAGACGTTCACCGCCGTGCGGCACATGTCCAGCACCCTGTCAGTCACCAGAATCAGCCCGATGGCTTCCGCTGGCAGGCCGATAGCCCCAAGAATGACCGTGATGGCAACCAGAGAGGCCGCGGGAATGCTGGCCACGCCAATCGACGTCAGCAGGGCTGTAATCACGATCATGAACTGGGTCGCCAGGGACAGCTCGAGGCCGTAGGCCTGGGCAATGAACATGGCTGCGACGCATTCATAGAGTGCCGTACCGTCCATGTTTACGGTGGCCCCGAGGGGAAGTACAAAGCTGCTGGTTCGGCGTGACACTCCGGAGCGTTTTTGCACGCACTCCATGGTCAGTGGCAGGGTCGCTGCCGAGCTGGCCGAGGAGAATGCGGTCAACAGGGCAGGGGTCATGGCCTGAAGATGGCGCAGCGGGGAGCGCCGTGCCATCAGCAGGATCAGGGCGGGCATAAAGACGAAGGCATGGACCGCCAGCGCGATGACCGCGCACAGGAAAAACCAGGCCAGTGGCTCGATGGCATCCAGGCCTGTGCGTGTTACTGTCGCGGCGATCAGCGCCATGACCCCAAGCGGAGTGAAGCGGATAATCAGCATGGTGATGCGCATGACCACTTGGTAAATGCCATCGATCATGTTGCGAAGGCTTTCTCCGGCAGGGCCTTCTTCCGTTCGCAGATAGAAGCCGAACAGCAGGGCGAAGACAATCAGGCCCAGCATCTGGCCATTGGCGGCGGCTTGTACCAGGTTGGGTGGCAGCATCTGTAGCAGGATGGCGGTAAAGTCTCCGGCTCCACGGCCTTCGATCTTTTCCATGACGGTGCCGGTGTCACGGGCGAGCCCCAGCAGGTCTTTCGCCGGCTCACCGTCAATGATCCCGGGGGTGAACAGGTTAACCAGCAGCAAACCGGTGAGCACAGCGGCCAGGGTGGTCATCATGTACAGCCCCACGGTCTTCATGCCCATGCGGCCCAGATTCTTCCCGCCCCCCACGCCGACCATGCCACTTATGATGGCGGTGACGATGAGCGGAACCACCACCATCTTGAGCGCATTGATAAACAGGGTGCCGACCAGATCGTAGCTGGCCAATACCGGCACACCGAGCAGGGTACTCTGTTCCTGGGTGACGGCGCCAAGTGCTGCGCCAATCAGCATGGCAAGAAAAATCTGGTGATGTAGCTTCATGCTTTCCCCCTGTCATCCGGACATGAACCCAAGAGTAACGGATATCAGGCCCGGTAACAGTGGGGCAGCTCACCGTTGCAGCGTCGCGAACAAGGCGTTGCTGCAGCGTGGGCAGATTCTGAGCCTACATCAGGGATGTCAGTGCCTCCCTGGACTGGACTTTGCTGCCAGCCATCCGGTAGGCGTCACGCAATAGCCGGTCTGCTTCCACCGGTCCCTGTCGTTCACAGAGAATCACGTAGGCATTGTTCAGCTGCTGTCGGAGACTGGCCAACGGCAGGCCTGCCAGGTGGCGACTGGGGTTCTGCAACCAGTATTCGAGTGTCAGCCGCGCTTCAGGTCCGGTCTGATGGCTACGCAACTGGGCGGCAAGATCAAGACGAAACTGGTTGGCGGTATGCGTATCCATCTGTGCCCAGAGACTTTCCACCAGTACCTGAAAGGCCTGGGTGCAGGGGTGGTGGTCCTCGCTGGGAGTCTGTTGGGCAAGAGGATCGCTGGCCAGCTCCTTGTCAGAAAGTGTCATGGCCTGCACCAGACTCATATGGATCTGGTGTCGTCTCTCGGCCAGGTCGAACAATCCACACAGGTCGCTGACAAAGCCTTGCAGGCTGAAGCGGGGTCGCTCTGCATAATGCTGCTGCCAGTGGCTAACCGCTTCCATAAGCAGCGTTTCGTTCATGTAAGGGGTGAGCCCTGTGACGATGGCGCGCCGACGGCGCTGTAGCTCCTGACTCATGGACGGTTCTCCACGGTTCGAGCCAGGCTCGCGTCATACAGTGAGTTTTGCGGGAATTCCGGGTACCCGGTTTCGGCGTGCTCGCTCAGATCCAGCCCCCGTTGTTCATGCAGTGCTGGCGCTCGCAGCCCGGCGATCACCGATACCGCAAGATACATGATCAGTGCAGCGAAGAAGGCCCAACAGAAGGCCACGACAATCCCCAGCAGTTGCACAGTGATGCGTTCGGGGTTGAACAGATCACCGTCATAGAACAGGCCTGCAGCCAGCGTACCCCAGGCTCCGGCAAAGGCATGTACGGGAACCGCGCCAACCACATCGTCGAGACGCATGCTCAGCATCAGTCGGGCGCCCAATGCTGCCAGGGCACCGGCGACAAGCCCTGTGAGTACGGCAAAGCCGGGTGACATCACGGCACAGCCAGCGGTGACGGCGACCAGCCCCGCCAGGCTGCCGTTGACGGTTTCGGTGAGCAGTACCGGACGGCGGCTTAGCATCCGGTACAGCGTGCTGCCCACGGCGCCTGCAGCCGCGGCCAGCTGGGTGTTCAGGTTGACCCGGGCAATGTCTACGCTGGCCGAGAGCGTAGAGCCGCCGTTGAAGCCGAACCAGCCGAACCAGAGAATAAAACCGCCCAGCGCAACATAGGACAGGTTGTGACCGGGCAGGTCTCGGGGTTTACCGTTCTTGTCGAAGCGTCCCAGCCGTGGCCCCAGCACCAGGACACCGGCCAGCGCGCACCAGCCGCCAATACTGTGGACCACCGTGGAGCCCGCAAAATCAATGAACCCCAGCTCGGCCAGCCAGCCATTACTGTTCCAGGCCCAGTTTCCATAGAGGGGGTAAATCACCCCGGTAATCACAACGGCGCCACACAGGTAGCCCACATAGCGGGTACGCTCGGCCATGGCGCCAGAGGCAATGGTGGCTGCGGTCGCGGCGAACATGATCTGGAACAGCAGCATGGCCCAGGTGGTGCTGTCGGCCTGACTCAGCATGAAGCCATCTTCGCCAAACCAGCCGGTGCTGCTGGTGCCGAACATCAGGCCGTAGCCGATTGCCCAGAACACCAGTGTGCCGACGCAGAGGTCCATGTAATTCTTCATCACTACATTGAGTGAGTTCTTGGCCCGGCTCAGGCCGCTCTCCAGTAGTGCAAAACCCGCCTGCATGAAAAACACCAGGGCCGCTGCCACGGCGATCCACACGGTGTCGGTGGCTGTCAGGGAATCGGCCTGGGCCAGGCCGGGCAGAAGCAGTAGAGCAAGGCTGTGTTTGCATCGCACTCGCATAGATTGAACCCTATTCGTGGTTGTCGGACGAGGAGGGCAACTGCAACGGTTGTGCCAGAGACAAAATCGCGGGGATTGTGGTGGGAGTTAGTTCTTTATTACTAATTGGGGCACCATTCTGGTGCCCTGGGGAATTGGTGGTGCACGGTGTTGCACTATGCTGTGACATCCATCGGTTGGCATAGCGCCTGGACGAGCTGGTACTGCCGGTCAGTGAGCTTCTGGACGGACAGGCGCGGCCGTACCACCAGTTCCATGTCGGCAAACTCGGGGTTCTGTTTAAGCAGTTTCAGGTACACCGGGTTCGCATAGCGCGCCCTGAAAGCGATGTCGACCTGATACCAGCGTGGATCAATCTGGGTACTACGGGCATCGAAGCCCGGGTGATCAGGCAGGAATTGACTGGGGTCCGGGTAGGCGGCTCGGGTCACTTGAGCCTCGCCGACAATGGCCGGCCTGGCACAGCTGGAATGATAGATCAGCACACTGTCGCCGACTTTCATCTCGTCGCGGATACGGTTGCGGGCTTGAAAGTTACGCACGCCGTCCCAGCCGGTGGTGCCCTTTGGTGACTGCGCCAGATCCTCGATGCTGAACGAATCGGGCTCGGTTTTGAGTAACCAGATGGTTTGGCTCACAGGGGCTCCGGTGGGTGTTTTTCCAGAAGGAGCTGCTGAGCCTGCTTGACCGAGTCGCAAATGTAAACCGGGAATTGAGGCTGATTCAGTTTTAGCATCATGTTGGCGAAAGTGCGGTTCAGCACATTTTGCAGCACCAACACCTTGGCCTCGGTGATCTCGGCAAAGTCCTTTCCGCAGGCGTAGCGACTGGCATTGAAGTCCAGACCCTTGATACGCCCCACGTAAATGGCCAGCTGTTTTCGCTGTGGCTGACGCTGAAACAGGGCGAGTCGCTGACGGTAAATGGACAGCTCCAATGCCATGTCAACCTGGGTATCATTTTTTATATCTACCATGACGAAGTGACCGTCCTGGTAGACTCTGGCTGCACTTTTCATGCGTATCCTTTCATATTCGTGACAGGCGTTTATACCGGATTCTGTGATAATCTTCAGCGCCTGTTAACGGGAGGATTGCGGTGATCAGTAGCGAACTCATCCATGAAGCCAGTGACGCGCTGCATACCGTGCGTGACTGTCTGCGTTTTGGCGAAAGCCGGCTGCGTGCCGGAGACATCTTTTTGGGGCACGGTACCGATGATCCATGGGATGAAGCCCTCGCCCTCTTGATGAAGGTACTCCACTTGCCGCAGGATGCCGACCCCAGAATTCTTGAGGCGCGTTTGTTGCCCACTGAAGTGCGTGAATACCTGGCATTGCTGGCGAAACGGGTTAACGAGAAAGTGCCTGTGCCTTATTTGACCGGCGAGGCCTGGTTCTGTGGCTTGCCCTTTATCGTGGATGAACGGGTGCTGATCCCGCGCTCGCCGCTGGCCGAGCTGATTGAGCAGTCGTTTGCGCCCTGGCTGGACCCTGAGCAGGTGCATTCGGTGCTCGATTTGTGTACCGGAAGTGGCTGTATCGCCATCGCCTGTGCCTATGCCTTCGAGCATGCCCGGGTCGATGGCAGTGACATCAGCGAAGATGCACTGGCGGTGTTTGAAGAGAATATTGCCCGCCACGGTATGGAAGGGCAGGTGCAGCCAATATGCTCGGATGGCTTGAGTGCGGTGCAGGGGCCCTATGATTTGATCGTGTCCAATCCTCCTTACGTGGATGCCCTGGATATGGCCAACCTTCCGGGGGAATACCGTCATGAGCCCGAGTTGGCTCTGGCTTCAGGGGATGATGGCCTGGATTTCACCCGGCGATTGCTGCGTGAGGCGCCGGAGCATCTGACGGAGCAGGGTGTGCTGATCGTTGAAGTGGGCAACAGCGATGAAGCCATGATGCTGGCGTGGCCTGAAGTGCCGTTTTTCTGGTTTGAGTTCGAGCGTGGCGGCCACGGGGTATTCATGCTTACCCGCCAACAGCTGTTAGAATACCGCCACGTGTTTAGTGCGTGAGCTTCGGTGTCTGAATAAACGAGGCTTATGCTCGCTGCCAGCCACATCTATGTTGGCTGCAGTTACTGTATAAATTAAGGAAGTCGCATGTCCGGCAACAGTTTTGGTGAGCGTTTTCGCATCACGACCTTTGGTGAAAGTCATGGCCTGGCGCTGGGGGCCATCGTGGATGGTTGCCCGCCAGGGCTGGAAATCAGTGAAGAAGATTTGCAAGTAGAGTTGGACCGCCGCAAGCCGGGCACCAGCCGCTATACCACCCAGCGCCGCGAACCTGACCAGGTGAAAATCCTGTCCGGGGTATTTGAAGGCAAGACCACGGGCACGTCGATTGGTCTGTTGATTGAAAATACCGACCAGAAGTCCAAGGACTATTCCAATATCGCCGGGACATTCCGCCCTGGTCATGCAGATTACACTTACACCCAGAAATACGGTTTCCGCGATTATCGTGGGGGCGGTCGCTCATCAGCCCGTGAAACGGCCATGCGGGTGGCTGCTGGCGCCATAGCACGCAAATTTCTGGAGCAGCGTCTGGGGATCCGGCTCTACGGGGGCTGTACCCAGATTGGTGATGTGAAAGCGGAACGCTTTGATTGGTCGCAAGTGAACAGCAATCCTTTCTTCTTTCCGGATGCTGATCAGGTTCCCGCCCTGGAATCCCTGATCAACGACCTTCGCAAGAATGGCTCGTCGATCGGCGCCCGGGTGGAGGTGTTTGCCGACGGGGTCCCGCCGGGTTGGGGGGAGCCGGTGTTCGACCGCATCGATGCCGATCTTGCCAAGGCCATGATGTCGATTAACGCCGTTAAGGGTGTGGAAGTGGGTGACGGTTTTGCGGTCGTCAATCAGCGCGGGGAACAGCACCGTGATGAAATGACGCCACAAGGCTTTCTCAGCAACCATGCCGGTGGCGTGCTTGGTGGAATCAGTTCGGGGCAGACGATCCGGGTGGCCATGGCGCTCAAGCCCACCTCCAGCATCCTGATACCTGGCAAGAGCATCGGACTGGATGGTCAACCTGCAGAAGTGGTGACCAAAGGGCGTCATGACCCTTGTGTGGGTGTGCGTGCGACGCCCATCGCTGAAGCCATGCTGGCGCTGGTGCTGATGGATCACTATCTGCGTCATCGTGGTCAAAACGCGGATGTGGATGTGCCGTTTGCGCCCATTCCGGGGCAGGCGTGACACCGGGCCCTCTCGCTGAGAGGGCATCGCCACTGCCGTACTACTGGCGATTGTCCGGGTTCTATTTTTTCTATTTTGGCTTGTTGGGCACGCTGGTGCCGTACTGGTCCCTGTACCTGAAGCAGTTGGGTTTCAGTGCGGTGGGTATCGGTGCCCTGATGGCCATTCCTCAACTCACCAAAATCGGTGCTCCCAATCTGTGGGGCTGGCTGGCAGACCGTTCCGGCAAGCGCTTGCGGATCATTCGTGCGGGGAATCTACTTGCTGCCATCGCCTTCCTGCCGGTGTTCTGGGTGGATTCTTTCTGGGGGATGGCGGCGCTATTGGTGTCGTTCAGCTTTTTCTGGAATGCGGTGCTCGCACAATTTGAAGTCCTGACCTTGCAGAGCCTTGGAGACCAAGCTCACCGGTACAGTCATGTACGCCTGTGGGGGTCGGTGGGCTTTATTGTGGCGGTGTTGGTGCTGGGCGAGGTGCTTGACCGTCTTGGTACAGGGCTGTTGCCCTGGGTGCTCAGCGGGCTGTTATGGTTGCTATGGTTTGGCACCTTGACCTTGCCGCAAGGGCAGGGCCGACGCCGGCCGTTGAGTGAGGCGACAGACTCTCTATGGGTGATCCTGTCGCGACCTCCGGTCTGGTTGTTTCTGCTGGCATCTTTCCTGATGCAGATGTCCCATGGGCCGTACTACACCTTTTACAGTATCTATCTGGAAGGGATGGGGTTCAGTAAATTCCTTGTCGGGCTGCTCTGGGCATTGGGGGTCGTGGCAGAAGTCGGCTTGTTTCTATTCATGCATCGGCTGATGCAGCGTTTTTCCATTCCCTGGATTCTGACCGGCAGTTTGCTGTTGGCGGCACTGCGGTGGTTGCTGATTGGGGTTGCCGGTGACAGCCTCTGGTGGCTTGCTGCTGCCCAATTACTGCATGCGGTGACGTTTGGAAGTTTTCATGCAGCCAGTATTGCCTGGGTACATCGGCAGTTTGGTGAGGCCCTGGCCGGGCAGGGCCAGGCACTGTATTCCAGCTTGGGGTTTGGTGCGGGTTGGGCTGCGGGGGCCGGGTTGTCCGGACTGCTCTGGCAGCAGTGGGGTGTCTCCCTGTTCTTTGCCGCTTCGGCACTTGCGTTGGTGGCTGCCGGCCTGCTTGTGGTGGGTGGGGTTGTGAATGAAAAAGCCGAATAAAAGTATAAAAAATGTTTGTTATGGCTGATTTTTACTTTGTAAAAATTTCAAGGTGAGTTCCCTTGGCTGATGTTAGTTGCAGTCAGCTATCTTGTTGAAAAGTCGTGGAAGTGGTTTTTTATTGGGTAAAACGATAGCTCACGACTATTTCTGTGATTTATTTCATCGATTGCCTGCATGTGTAGCGTTTTGTAACTTGCGCGCCGTTTTGGTTTGCCGCTCTTTCGCTGATTCATGGGGTGTTTCATGCAAGGTAGTTACGATCCAGTACTGGTTTTTGCGTCCTACTGTGTGGCGGTAATCGCCGCCTATATTGCGTTGTATTTTGGAACGCGCCTTTTTCAAATCGAGGGGCCAGCCCGCAAGTTCTGGCTGGTCATGGGCGGGCTGTGCCTTGGCTCGGGTATCTGGTCCATGCATTTTGTTGGCATGAGTGCCTACACCATGCCTATGGACATGGAGATGAGCTTTGATTTATCGCTGACGGCCCTTTCCTGGGTGCCGGCCATGCTGGCCTCAACGCTGGCGCTGTATGTGATCACCCGACAAACCGTCAAGCCGCGTAGCATCATTGCCAGTTCACTGATTATGGGGGCGGGCATTTGTGCCATGCACTATGGCGGAATGTATGCCATGCAGATGCATCCCCAGATTGGTTATGACCCTTTGTTGTTCTGGATCTCGGTGGCGATCGCGGTCGGTGCGTCGGGTGCGGCGCTGGTGATCTGCCGGCAAGTGCGCAATGTGCCTGAGCGTTATGTCTTTATCACCAAGACCGCTGCGGCCCTGGTCATGGGGGCGGCGATTTGCGGCATGCATTACACCGGTATGGCGGCCGCCATTTATAGCCCGGAGGCCAGTCTACCAGCAGCTAACCTGTTACGGGGTGACTGGATGGGGATCCCCATGGCTGTCGTGGCAGCGGTACTGCTGCTCATTGCCTTGATTGTGGCTCTGCAGGATTTTCGCGAGATCGAGCGGGTGAAACGCAACCAGGAGCGCCGTGACGCCTGGGTGAGCGAGGTGACACACAACGATGCGGTCTCAGGGCTGGCAACCCGTCAGCACTTCGAAAAATCGCTGTTGCAGCGTATCGCCGGGGGCGGGCAGGCACATTTCAGTGTGTTGTACCTGGAGTTGCACGGCTACCGGGATCTGGTCAGCCGCCAAGGGGAAGAGGCGGCCAATCAGTTAGTGCGAGAGGCCGCTCAGTGGTGGGTAGCGTATCTGCCCGCAGATGCCCTCTGCGCCCGATATAACCGCAACAGCTTTATGGCGCTGTGCCCGGCATTGTCTGCGGATCAGATTGAGGCGGTCAGTGAGGGGCTTCGTGAGGGGCTGCAGAAATCTCTCTATGCGAGGGAGTATGGTCATTGGGGGTTGGGCTTCAGCTCGTTCCCCGACTCGGCGGGCAACAGCCGCAGGCTTCTGGACATGGCGCGCAGCCTTACGGTTCAGGTACGTTACGATGAAACATCAGGCGGCGTGGCCGCCTGATGTCAGGCCTGCTGCAAGGCGCGCAGGAAGGCTTTGGCCGCGTTTGACTGACTGCGCGCGGGGTGGGTTACCACGCCCAGTTCCCGCTCGGGCAGGGGCGCATCCACTGGCAGCTGCACGACCCCCTTGTCCACCATGGTGGCGGGCAGCACGCTCCAGCCCAACCCGATGGAGACCATCATGTGAATGGTCTCCAGATAGTTGGTGGACATGGCGATGTCCAGCTTCAGATTGTGTTCATCGAACAGTTTTTCCACGATCCCGCGGGTGAATGTGACCGGCGAGGGCAGGATGGCGCTGTGACCCGTGAGGGCTTCGAGTGTCAGGTGCTCTTGTCTGGCCAGCGGGTGCTCCGGTGCACACATGAACACCAACGGGTCAGTCCAGATCACATCACTCTGCAGCCGGTTATCCGGTTGTGGTGGCAACGTCACCACCCCCATCTCCAGTTCGCCGTGCAATACGCCTTCCCAGGCTTCTTCTGAGTCAATGAAGTGGATATCCAGCGTGACCTTGGGGTAATCACGGGAAAACTGCCGTAGCACGGGGGGGAGACGGTGCAGACCGATATGGTGGCTGGTGCCGATACGCAGCTTGCCTGATACCTCGCCAGACAGGTCATGGATGGCACGGGCCATGTCTTCCACATCCATCAATACCTGGCGGGCCCGGGGCATCAGGGCATTGCCCGCCTCGGTGAGCTTGATCTGGCGGCCAACCCGGTCAAAAAGGCGGGCGTCCAGCTGTTGCTCAAGCAAGGCGATGCGCTTGCTGATGGCGGGTTGCGTGATATAGAGGCGCTCGGCGGCGGCCGAAAAGGAGCCTGTTTCGGCAACAGCCATGAAGGCGGTGAGGGTCGGCGTGTCTATCATTCCCAGGGATCCTGATTGGTCTCTGATGGTGATAATAATTGGTTATCTTAAAAATGAAAAATATGAATTGGATTTATTGATCAGCGAACCCTACATTATTAACCAGTGATAGACCAGCGTATTTTATGGTCTCAGCCAGTGGTGGCCTTATTCAGGCCAAGGGAGAAAGTAATGGCCGGTAAGACTCTCTATGACAAGCTGTGGAACGCCCACCTCGTAACCGAGCGTGAGGACGGTTCTGCACTGATTTATATCGATCGCCAGATCATCCACGAAGTGACCTCGCCACAGGCGTTCGAGGGGTTGCGCCTGGCGGGCCGCAAACCCTGGCGTATCAATGCCAGCGTGGCCACTATCGACCATAACGTACCCACCACGCCCTTCAAGTCTGCGGCCGAGATTCAGGACGAAACGTCCCGTATTCAGGTGCAGACCCTGCAGGACAATACCAAAGAGTTTGGCATCACTGAATTCGGTATTGGCGACGTGCGTCAGGGCATCGTTCACGTGATGGCACCGGAGCAGGGCGCAGTGGTGCCGGGCATGACGGTGGTCTGCGGCGACTCCCATACCTCGACCAATGGTGCACTGGCGTGTCTGGCCCACGGCATTGGTACCAGTGAGGTAGAGCATGTACTGGCAACCCAGACGCTGGTGGCCAAGAAAATGAAGAACATGCGTGTCAGTGTCGAGGGCGATCTCGGCCCCGGCGTGACCGCCAAGGATGTGGTACTGCACATCATTGGTGTCATCGGTACCGCTGGTGGTACAGGCTACGCACTGGAATTTGCCGGTAGCGCGATTCGTGGCCTGTCCATGGAAGGTCGTATGACCATCTGCAATATGTCCATCGAAGCTGGCGCTCGTGCAGGCATGGTAGCGGTGGACGATGTGACCATCGACTACGTGAAAGGCCGCCCGTTTGCTCCCAAGGAGGCAGACTGGGACAAGGCCGCAGCGTACTGGCGCACTCTGGTGTCTGATGCGGATGCGGTGTTCGATGAAGACATCACGATCAATGCGGCGGATATTCGCCCGCAGGTGTCTTGGGGTACCAGCCCGGAAATGGTGATTTCTGTGGATGCGAACTTGCCCGATCCTGCCGCCGAGAGCGATGAAGTCAAGCGCTCCGGGATGTTGCGTGCCTACGAATACATGGGGCTGAAACCGGGTATGCCGGTCACGGATATCAAGGTGGACCGGGTGTTTATCGGCTCCTGTACCAATTCCCGTATTGAAGACCTGCGTGCCGCTGCCGAGGTGGCCAAAGGGCGCCGCAAGGCAGATTCAGTCAAGCAGGTGCTGGTGGTACCAGGCTCGGGTCTGGTCAAGCAGCAGGCCGAGAAGGAAGGGCTCGACAAGATCTTTGTGGAAGCCGGTTTCGAGTGGCGTGAACCGGGCTGCTCCATGTGTCTGGCGATGAATCCGGACCGTCTGGAGGCGGGCGAGCATTGTGCTTCAACCTCCAACCGGAATTTCGAAGGTCGGCAGGGTAATGGTGGTCGAACCCACCTGGTAAGTCCTGCCATGGCGGCAGCAGCGGCGGTGGCCGGTCATTTCGTGGATATCCGCGAGCTGGGTCAGGCCTGAGGCGGAGCGAGGAGAAAATCATGGAAAAGTTTGTACGTCATGACGGTCTGGTTGCTCCGTTGGATCGCGCCAATGTGGATACGGATCAGATCATCCCCAAGCAGTTTCTGAAGTCGATCAAACGGACCGGTTTCGGCCCCAACCTGTTTGATGAGTGGCGCTACCTGGATGAGGGATTTCCCGGCCAGGACAACAGTAAACGCCCGAAAAATGAAGAATTTGTGCTCAACTTGCCCCGTTATCAGGGGGGCAGCATTCTGTTGACCCGCCGCAACTTCGGGTGTGGTTCCAGTCGTGAGCACGCGCCTTGGGCGCTGATGGATTTTGGTTTTCGGGCCATTCTGGCACCAAGCTTTGCTGACATCTTCTACAACAACTGCTTCAAGAATGGGCTGTTGCCCATTGTGTTGTCGGAAGATAACGTGGAAGCCCTGTTCCAGGCGGTAGAAAGCAAGGAAGGCTTCCGGATTACCATTGATCTGGAAAACCAGCAGGTCATCCCGGAAGCGGGGGAGCCGCTGCCGTTCGAGATTGATGAATTCCGCAAACACTGTTTGCTGAACGGTCTTGATGAGATCGGTCTTACGCTCAACGAGGCCGATACCATTCGTGCCTATGAACAACGCCGTGCTGAGCAGGAACCCTGGGTCTTCGAATAACCGAGCCCGGGCGATTAAAAGAAAAACACCAAGGAGGCGTTATGTTAAGGATTTTGTCGATTGTATCGGTGCTGGTTTTGGCCGGCTGTGCATCTACCGGTATGTACGATGCTCCACAAGGGGAAAACCTGGCCAGACTGGCGGTGGATAACCAATTGTCGGCGCCAGCCAGTGACGATGATGCGGGTGGCTGGCAAATGCCAACCAGTTCGACTGCCAAAGCATCCATCTTCAAAGTGGATGGTGAGCGGGTATCCGAACAGGCTGGTGCCGATACCGTCAATCTGGAAGCAGGCAAGCATACTATCGAGGTGTTTGCTGACCAGGGTGGCATTCTGCGTTTTGGCAAGTTTCGTCACACTTTCGACGAAGGTGGTACGTACCAGGTACGGATCAAGCCAGCGGCAGGCAAGGGTGATTACACCCTGGAACTGATCAATGCGGCTGCCCCGGATACCGTGTTGAAAACCAAAAACTTTTAATCATGCCCGTAAGGGTATAGCAGTAGAAACAGGAAGCAGTGAATGAGCAAGGTACTGGTGTTGCCCGGTGACGGAATCGGCCCGGAAATCGTTAATGAAGCGGTAAAGGTGCTGAACGTTGCAACCGAAAAATTCGGCCTCAATATCGAGTTGGATGAGGCTCTGGTGGGCGGCGCGGCAGTGGACGCTGAAGGTGACCCGCTGCCGGAAGGTACTCTGGCCAAGGCACGTGCCGCGGATGCGATTCTGTTTGGCTCTATTGGTGGCCCCAAGTGGGATGCGATTGAGCGGGACAAGCGTCCGGAGCGCGGCCTGCTGCGCCTGCGTTCTTCGTTGGGGCTATTTGCCAACCTGCGCCCGGCGATTCTGTTTCCGCAGCTGGCAGATGCCTCAAGCCTGAAACCGGAAGTGGTTTCCGGCCTGGATATCCTGATTGTGCGAGAGTTGACCGGCGGTATCTATTTCGGTCAGCCCCGCGGCATCAAGGAAGAGAATGGCGAGCGTGTGGGTTTCAATACCTACGTGTACTCCGAATCCGAGATGCGCCGTATCGCCAAAGTGGCTTTCGAGCTGGCCATGAAGCGCGACAAGCGTGTGCTGTCAGTCGACAAGGCCAACGTGCTGGAAGTGACCGAGCTATGGAAAGAAGTGGTCACGGAAGAAGCCAAGAATTATCCCGAAATCGAGTTGTCGCACATGTATGTGGACAACGCGGCCATGCAGTTGGTGCGTGCGCCGAAACAGTTTGATGTGATTGTCACCGGCAACTTGTTTGGTGACATTCTCTCTGATGAAGCCGCCATGCTCACCGGCTCCATTGGAATGTTGCCCTCTGCGTCCCTGGATGAAAACCGCAAGGGTCTGTACGAACCCTGTCATGGCTCGGCACCGGATATTGCCGGCCAGGGCATTGCCAACCCGCTGGCGACCATTATGTCGCTTGCCATGCTGTTGCGTTACAGCCTGGAGCGCGGTGATGTGGCTGATGCCATCGAAGCGGCAGTGGAATCGGTCCTGGATAAAGGACTGCGTACAGCGGACATTTACACGGATGGCACTCGCAAAGTGAGCACCGAAGAAATGGGTAGCGCCGTGGCCGAGGCTCTGGCCAGCGCGTAACAGCCGTGAGGCTGAAACCTGTTTATTCACTTAAAGAAAGGGCAAACCTTTCAGGAGACAAGTTTCCAATGAAGAAAGTCGGTTTTGTCGGCTGGCGTGGCATGGTGGGTTCCGTATTGATGGAGCGCATGATTGCTGAAAATGATTTTGCAGATATCGAACCGGTCTTTTTCTCGACCTCCCAGGTCGGACAGGCTGGCCCGGATGTGGGTAAGGACATTCCTGCGTTGGGCGATGCCAAGAGCATTGATGAACTCAAAGGTCTCGATGTGATCGTGACCTGTCAGGGTGGTGATTACACCAATGACGTGTATCCAAGGCTGCGCGAAGCAGGTTGGAAGGGCTACTGGATTGATGCTGCCTCCGCTTTGCGGATGGCGGACAACAGCGTAATTGTGCTGGATCCGGTTAACCGCAGCGTGATTGATCAGGCGCTGGATAACGGTGTTAAGGACTATGTGGGTGGTAACTGCACCGTCAGCCTGATGCTGATGGCGCTGGGTGGCCTGTTCAATGAGGGGCTGGTGGAGTGGGCCAGTTCCCAGACGTATCAGGCGGCATCTGGCGCCGGTGCCCAGAACATGCGTGAGCTGATCGCACAGATGGGCAAGATCCACGGAGATGTGTCAGATCGTCTGGCGGATCCTGCCAGCGCGATTCTGGATATTGATCGCCAGGTGGCGGCCACCATGCGCAGCAATGACTTGCCTGCAACCCATTTTGGGCATGCTCTTGCCGGCTCCCTGTTGCCCTGGATCGACAAGGAAATGGAAAACGGGCAGAGCAAGGAAGAGTGGAAGGCCCAGGCAGAGACCAACAAGATTCTTGGTCGTTCTGCTAATCCTATTGCTCTGGATGGCACCTGCGTTCGTATCGGCGCCATGCGTTGTCATGCCCAGGCGTTGACTGTGAAGCTGACTCGGGATGTGCCTCTGGATGAAGTTAACGACATCATTGCACGCTCCAATGATTGGGTGAAAGTTGTGCCCAACAACAAGGAAGAGACTCTGCGTGACCTGACGCCGACAGCGGTAACCGGGACACTGGGGATTCCTGTTGGCCGTCTGCGTAAACTCAACATGGGCAACGATTTTCTCAATGCCTTTACCGTCGGTGACCAGCTGTTGTGGGGGGCTGCCGAGCCTCTGCGTCGCATGCTGCGTATCCTGATGGAGCGTTAAGGAAGTAACACAATGGATAGGTCTGTAAACCTGGCCATCGTCGGTGCCACCGGCCTGGTCGGAGAGGCCATTGTCAAACTGCTCGCCGACCGGAAATTTCCGGTCGGCGAGCTTTTTGTTTTGGCGTCAGAAAATGGTGCGGGGGCGAAGGTCGCCTTCGGGGGCAAGAACCTGACGGTGGGGCTTGCCGAGTCGTTCGATTTCACTCAGGTAGAAGTCGCGATTTTTGCGGCAGGTGCGGCAGTGAGCCAGGCGTTGGCTGAAAAGGCTGCCGACAGTGGCGCGGTGGTGGTGGATCTCTCACCCGCCTATCGTTATGAGCCCGATGTGCCGTTGCTGGTGTCCGGGGTTAACGATGAGCTGCTGGCCGGGGCTCGGGAACGGAATCTGGTGGCCTGTGCGGATGCGGCGACAGTGCAGCTGACCCGATCGCTGATTCCCTTGCTGGAACTGGGTCCGATCGCCGATGTGACAGTCACCCAGCTGCAGGCGGCGTCTGCTACTGGCAAGGCGGGTGTGGATCAGTTGGCCCAGCAGAGCGTTCGACTGCTTAATGGTCTGGCTCCCAGTGAAGCCGCCCAGGCGCAGATCGCCTTCAATGTACTGCCTGTCAGTGGCCAGCTTCAGGAAAACGGCTATACCAGCGAAGAGCTGAAGTTGATGCTGGAAACACGACGGATTCTGGGGGAGCAGGTGGGCGCCGTGACCGCTACGGTGGTGCGTGTCCCTGCTTTTTATGGTCATGCGCAAAGTGTGTCGGTTCGTAGCATTCAGGGGATCTCGGCCGGGCAGGCTCTGGCTCTCTGGGAAACCCGGGAAGGGCTTGAAACAGGTGATGCAGAGGATGCGCAGACCCTTTCACCGGTGGCCTCCGCGGAAGGGGAGCCCAGTCTGTGTATCTCCCGTGTACGTGAAGATATGGAAGCTTCCGGCAACCTGAGCTATTTTACGGTCGCTGACAATGTCCGCTGGGGGGCTGCCCTGAATGCGGTAGAGATAGTCGAGAAGTTGATAAAAGACTATCTGTAATGGATACTTACTGACATTATGTGACGCGGTTTCTAGGTTTTGCGCCCAAGCTGGGGCAGAATGTGTGAACAGTGTCATAGGACTGCTTGCCGCCTCGGGTACGTCCGGTAGCGCCCGCGGGATCGGGCTGAGCGCGGGAAACATAATAAATAAAGGGTTCGACCATGCTTCGAAAACTTGGGTTAGGCTTCACCGCACTGGCGATCATGACGCCGGGAATCGCGGCAGCATTAGGGGTTGGGGAATACGAACTGAATTCCTATCTGAATCAGCCACTGGATATGGAAGTGTCTCTCCATGAAGTGGGTGACCTGACAGCTGAGGAAATTCTGGTCAATCTGGCGCCCCAGACAGAGTTTGATGCCGCAGGGGTTGACCGTACCTATTTCCTGAACCGGCTCGAATTCGCGGTAGAGGTGACCAGCAAGGACAAGGCTGTCCTGCATATCACCACCGACCAGCCGGTTCGCGAACCCTACCTGAATTTTCTGGTTGAATTCCTGTGGCCTACCGGCCGTTTGATGCGTGAATACACCGTGTTGCTGGACCCGCCCAGCTTCGCGGAAACCGCGACCACCACGGCGCCGGTGATTACCCGTGCTCCCGAACCCGTGACCCGTACCCAGGCGCCGTCCCCGACCCCGGCACCTGCGAGTCGTGCTCCCGCGCCAGCCAGCGCACCAGTGGCAACGTCTTCGCCCTCGCAGCCGGCAGCCAGCGGCCCTCGCAAGACCTACACGGTCAAGTCTTCTGACACCATGTGGCAGATTGCGCTGAACAATCGTCCTGCCAACAGTGTGTCTGTCCAGCAAATGCTGGTGGCCATTCAGGAAATGAATCCTGATGCCTTCATTAATAACAACGTTAACCTGGTACGTGAGGGGACCGTGCTGCGGATTCCCAGCGAACAGGAAGTACGCAACATTTCCACTCGCTCTGCCCTGGCAGAAGTGGCAGACCAGAACCGCAAATGGCGTGACATGCTCGAAGAGCGCGGTGTGCAAATGCCGCAACAGCGAGCCCAACTTGATGGTAGTCGTCAGACCGCGGACAGTGATGACACTGCAGCGGGGCCCGAAAAGGGTCAGGTGAAGCTGGTCGCCCCGGAATCCACTGCTGGCGTCGGTGATGGTGACAGCACTGGCTCGTCTGAACAGGGCAGTGCCAATACAGCGGTCCTGGAAAATGAGCTGGCGATCCGTGATGAGACAGTTGATCAGCTGGACCGCGAAAATGCAGAACTGAAGTCGCGACTGGATGATCTGCAAGAGCAGAACGCCACCAGTGAGCAGTTACTCAAGCTGCGAAACGACCAAATCGCCCAGTTGCAGGAAGAACTGCGCAAACTGCGTGAAGCTAAGGGTGTGGAAAGTGGTAGCGATGATCCGCTGATGGCGGAGCCCGAGCCTGTCGCAGAGGCTGGCGAAGCCGAGGCGGATGCAGCTGTTGCTGAGGCAGAGGCTGCGACGGACGAGGCCGTGGAGCCGGAAGCTGTTGACGAAGCGGAATCTTCCGAGTTGATGGTTGAAGGTGAAGAGGCTGGCGAAGAGGCCTCAGAGCTGGCTGACACTGATGCCACCACCGAGACAGATGCCACAGGTGATGACGCTGTGGACGCGGATTCCGAAACGCAAGAGCCCGTGGCCGCCGAGCCGGCAGTGACCAAGGCCCCTGAAGTCGTGAAACCCAAGCCGGCCGCGCCTGCGCAGCCGCCTGCCGTTTCCGAGCCAGGCATTGTCGATCTGTTGATGGAAAACCTGTTGTACATCGCACTGGGTCTTCTGGCGCTTCTGCTGGTGATCTTCCTGGTGCTGCGTGGCAAGAGCAAGGACACTGCAGAGAGCGAAGCCTCCCTGTTTGATGACGCCGACAACGTTGATGACCAGGATGAGTTCGGTCTGCAGCTTGACGACGAGCAAACCGCCCCTGTCGTAGAGGCTGATGCCGAAGACGATGATGCCGAGGCTGCCGTTGCCGCCGCTGGGGGCAGTCAGGACCCGATGGAAGATGTGGACGTGTACGTGGCCTATGGTCGCTACCCGCAAGCCGTCGATTTCCTGCGCAACGAAATCAACAAGCATCCCCAGCGCGACGACCTGAAAATCCGCTTGCTGGAATTGCTCAAGGAAATGAATGACGAGGCCGGCTTCCAGCAGCAGGCTACCGCCTTTAGCGGTGTGTCAGGTGATGTGGACGCAGCCATCAGCCGTCTGGGTGGTGACGTGTCTGCCGTCGCAGCGGACACCGAGGAAGAGTTGTCTCTGGATGACCTGGAAATGGGGCTGTCCTCAGATCTGGACGAGCCGGAAATTCCCACCATGGAAGCGGACACCGATGAGGTGCCCACCATGGAGCCTGAAGAGAGCGAAGCTGACGTTTCGGCAGCCGCGGACGAACTTGCGGACTTTGATTTCGAGCTGGATGACAGCGCGGCTGGCAGCGAAGACCAGACCCTGATTCTGGATGAAGCCACTGAAAATGCCGATGATGACTTCACTCTGACGCTGGATGAGCCGCAAGCGGAGCAGCCTGCAGAGCCCGAACTCAGTGACGCTGACAAGCAGTCGCTGAAAGCCTCGTCGCTGCTGGATCTGGATGATGTGGGTAGCGCGTCTTTCGAAGGCGATGACGACACCCAGTATGGTGATCTGTCTCTCGATGACATGAGCAGCGAGTTCACTGAAGTGAGCGAAGAGCCAGCCAAAGACGAAGAGCTGGACCTGTCTCTGGATGACTTGGAACTGGATGGCGATGACGCTGGTGACAGCAAGGTTGAGCAAGAAGACACCCTTGCCGATCTGGACCTGGAACTGGACGAAGCCGAGAAAGCGCTGGACGCAGACGCATCAGCGGACCTGGACGATATTACCGCTCTGGATTTTGACGCCGCCGAGCTCGAATCGCCGACCACTGAGGTGACCGGGGTTACCGCAGACGAAGACGAATTGTCTCTCGAAGACTTGGTCGCCGACGACAGTGATGACGTGCTGAGCATCGAGTCGGGTGAAGACGCACCAGCCGATGCGCTGGATGTGGATCTGGATGATGCGTCCTCTCTGAACGACGTGTCTTTCGATGCTGAGCCTGAAGTGCCTGTGAATGTGCCGGAACCGGTTGCTGAAACGCCGGCTGCGGATGTCGCGGGCAGCGACGATGACATGCTCAGTGACGAAGATGACTTCGACTTCCTGGGTGAGACTGACGAGAATGCCACCAAGCTTGATCTGGCCAAGGCCTACATCGACATGGGTGACTCTGAGGGCGCCAAGGATATTCTTAACGAAGTAATCGCCGAGGGGAATGATCAGCAACAGGCGGAAGCCCGTGAGTTGATGTCCCAGGTCGGTTAATCTTCACGACCCGGCTGGGAAAAAAGGGGGCGATGCCTTAAGGTATCGCCCCCTTTGTTTTATCCGTGGCGTTGATCACTGATCACAGCGAATAGAGAGAGTCATGGCCCGTATCGCCCTGGGTATCGAGTACGACGGAACCGATTTTCGGGGTTGGCAGACCCAGCAAGCTGGTGTGCGCACGGTACAGGAATGCCTCGAAAAGGCGATCTCAAAAGTGGCCAATCATCCGGTTGCCGTGGTCTGTGCCGGGCGTACCGACGCCGGTGTGCATGGCACAGGGCAAGTCGTACATTTTGACTCGGATGCCCCGAGAGCCATGAAAAGCTGGATCATGGGGGTGAACACGAATCTTCCTTATGATGTCTCGGTACGCTGGGCAACTCCGGTCAGCGATCAGTTTCACGCCCGCTTTTCTGCGGTCAGTCGTCGCTACCGTTACGTGATTTACAACAATGGTCGACCTCCCGCTCTGTATCGCAATCAGGTGACCTGGAATCACCGGCCTTTGGACGTGCAGCGCATGCGCGAAGCGGCATGCCTTCTGGAAGGGACTCACGATTTTACGTCCTACCGCAGCGTTCACTGTCAGGCGAAATCGCCAGTCAAGACACTGCACAGCCTGAGGCTGTACGAGCACGGCAAAGTATTGATTCTGGAAGCTCACGCTAACGCGTTCTTGATGCACATGGTGCGTAATATATCTGGTGTGCTGATGACCGTTGGGGCAGGCAAGCAGGCGCCAGGCTGGGCAGCAGAGGTGCTCGAAGCCCGTGATCGGCGAGTCGGGGCTGCCACTGCGCCGCCTTATGGGTTGTATCTGGTGGATATCGAATACCCGCCGGAATTCGCACTGCCCAAGGAGCCGCTGGGCCCGCTATGGCTGCCTCACCAACTGGGTGAGTCTTGAGGCATAATAGCCCCCCGGATTCTCCGCCATCTGTTAAACTGGAGCACCCATGACCATTCCCCGGGTCAAAATTTGCGGCATTACCCGAATTGAAGACGCCCTTGCTGCTGCGAGAGCGGGTGCGGATGCCATCGGGCTGGTGTTTTATGAGCCCAGCCCCCGTTACGTGTCAGTGGCGCGCGCTGCTGCTATCTGTGCTGCCTTGCCGCCGTTCGTGACCACGGTGGGCTTGTTTGTGAATGCCCCTGAGCAACAGGTGCAGGATGTGCTGAGTACTGTCCCTCTGGATCTGCTTCAGTTCCACGGTGATGAGACGCCGGTGTATTGCAGCCAGTTCGCGCGTCCGTGGATCAAGGCGGTTCGCATGAAGGATGATGTGGATCTGCATGCCTGTGCCGGCCAATACCATGAGGCCGCAGGTTTGCTGGTGGATAGTTATGTCGCTGGTGTACCGGGAGGAACCGGGGAAACCTTTAACTGGGACAGATTGCCCGGCAATTTGTCCCTGCCGTTGGTGCTGGCTGGTGGCTTGCACCCGGGCAACGTGGCCGACGCCGTGACACAGGTGAGGCCCTGGGCTGTGGATGTAAGCGGCGGCGTTGAACTGTTGACGGTTCAGGGTCGACGCCAGGGCGGCATCAAGGATGCCGCTGCTGTCCGAGCCTTTATCAATAGTGTCAAAACACGAGGAGTAGCTGGTGTCTGAACGCCCTGATTTTTCTGCTTTTCCTGACGCAAGTGGCCATTTCGGTCCCTATGGCGGCTGCTTTGTCTCCGAGACCCTGATGGGGGCTCTGGACGAACTGAAGGCCATGTATGAGCGTCTCAAGGATGATCCGCAATTCCGTGCGGATTTCGACTATGACCTGGCCCATTACGTGGGCCGTCCGTCTCCGCTTTACCTGGCAGAGCGATGGTCGAAGCAAGTGGGTGGCGCAAACATCTGGCTCAAGCGTGAAGACCTGAACCACACTGGCGCTCACAAGGTAAACAACACCATCGGTCAGGCGTTGCTGGCCAAGCACATGGGCAAACCTCGGGTGATCGCCGAGACCGGGGCAGGGCAGCACGGTGTTGCCACCGCTACCGTGGCGGCGCGTCTTGGGCTCAAGTGCCAGGTATATATGGGTGCGGAAGACGTGGAACGTCAGAAGCTCAATGTGTACCGCATGAAGCTGTTGGGCGCGGAAGTTATTCCCGTGACTTCGGGTTCCAAAACCCTGAAAGACGCCATGAATGAAGCCATGCGCGACTGGGTCACCAATGTGGATGACACTTTCTACATCATCGGTACCGTGGCGGGGCCCCACCCCTATCCGCAACTGGTGCGTGATTTCCAGTGCATTATTGGCCGCGAAGCCCGCGATCAGAGCCTCAAGCAAGCCGGTCAGCTGCCGGATGCGCTGGTGGCCTGTGTCGGGGGGGGCTCCAATGCGATCGGCCTGTTCCATCCGTTCCTGAATGACGATGGCGTGGCCATGTACGGGGTAGAAGCGGCGGGTGACGGTATCGAGACGGGCCGCCATGCGGCGCCATTGTCAGCCGGCCGTCCGGGCGTGCTGCATGGCAACCGTACCTACCTGATGGAAGATGATAACGGTCAGATCATCGAAACCCACTCTGTCTCTGCCGGGCTGGATTACCCCGGTGTCGGGCCCGAGCACTCCTGGTTGAAAGATGTAGGTCGGGTGCAATACGTGGCGGCGGATGATCAGGAAGCCCTGGCGGCGTTCCGGGAGCTGACCCGGGTAGAGGGCATCATGCCCGCTCTGGAATCGTCTCATGCGCTGGCCTATGCCAAGAAACTGGCGGCCACCATGAGCCCGGAGCAGAACATCGTGGTCAACCTGTCCGGCCGTGGGGACAAGGATATTCTGACCGTCGCCGACATTGACGGTATCAAGTTTTAAGGAGTTATCGTTAATGCGTCGTATCGAACGTTGTTTTGAGCGTCTGGCCGGTGAGAATCGCAAGGCTCTGATTCCTTTCGTCACCGCTGGAGATCCCCAGAAAGCCGTGACGGTGCCGCTGATGCACGACATGGTCAAAGCGGGTGCCGATATCATTGAGCTGGGGGTGCCGTTTTCCGACCCGATGGCCGATGGCCCGGTGATTCAGCTGGCCTGTGAGCGTGCCCTGGCCCACAACACCTCCACCCGTGACATTCTGGGCATGGTGAAAACCTTCCGTGAAACCGATACCGAGACGCCTGTCGTCTTGATGGGTTACCTGAATCCGGTCGAGGTGATGGGCTACGAGGCGTTTGCCAGCGCGGCGTCTGAGGCTGGGGTAGATGGTGTGCTGCTGGTCGATCTGCCGCCGGAGGAAGCTCTGGAGGTTAAACCGATCATGGATGCCAACGGCCTGGACATTATTTTTCTGGTCGCGCCGACGACATCGGATGCCCGTATCAAACTGATTGGCGAGGCGGGTTCAGGGTACTTGTACTATGTGTCCCTGAAGGGAGTAACGGGCTCTGCTGCCCTGAATGTGGACGAAGTGGCGAGCCGGGTTGAAACAATTCGCAATCTTGCCAAATTGCCCATCGGGGTCGGCTTTGGTATCAAGGACGCAGAATCGGCGCAGGCTGTCAGTCGTGTGGCCGACGGTGTCGTGGTGGGCAGTGCTCTGGTGAACCAGATTGACAAGTTCCAGAAGGAACCTGCAGCCATCAACGGTGCTATCGGTGACATTCTGTCTGCCATGCGCACCGCCATGGACACGTAAGGACCTTTGCATGAGCAGCAGCAACTGGCTGGAAAAAATCCTACCCGCAGTACGGCGCCCCCAGGAAAGCCGTCGGACCAATATACCCGAAGGGCTATGGCGCAAGTGTCCGCGCTGTGATGGAGTGGTTTACCGGCCAGAGCTGGATCGCAACATGGACGTGTGCCCGAAGTGCGAGCATCACCTGCGCATCGGTGCCCGCAGGCGCCTCAAGCTGTTTCTGGACGAAGGAACCCTGACGGAGATCGGGGCCGGCCTGGCGCCGGTGGACCGTCTCAAGTTCAAGGACTCCAAGAAGTACAAGGACCGGCTTGCCGCAGCCCAGAAGGACACTGACGAGAATGATGCTCTGATTGCCATGAAAGGCTCCCTGCACGGTGAGCCAGTGGTGGCCTGTGCCTTCGAATTCAGTTTTATGGGTGGCTCAATGGGGTCGGTGGTCGGTGAGCGCTTTGTACGTGCGGTCAACGTGTGTCTGGAGCACAAGTTGCCACTGATCTGTTTTGCGGCAAGTGGCGGCGCGCGGATGCAGGAGGCGCTGTTTTCGCTGATGCAGATGGCGAAAACCTCTGCTGCGCTGGAAAAAATGCGTCAGGCGGGGCTACCCTTCATTTCCGTGCTGACAGACCCCGTCTATGGTGGCGTGTCTGCCTCGCTGGCCATGCTGGGGGACGTGAACGTGGCAGAGCCCAACGCCCTGATTGGCTTTGCCGGTCCGCGAGTGATTGAGCAGACCGTACGGCAGAAGCTCCCGGAAGGCTTCCAACGCAGCGAATTCCTGCTCGAGCACGGTGCCATCGACATGATCGTGAGCCGTCACGAGATGCGCGATACCCTGCACCGTCTTTTGGCCAACATGCTGGGTTGGCCTCTGGCCGTGAATGACTGACCCTTCTCACCCGGCGGTGCCGGCGTCTCCCGCCGCGGAGGCGCTGGCCACCTGGTTGTTCCGTATTGAAGCGATGCACCCGGCTGACATTGAGCTGGGTCTGGGACGTTTACTTGAGGTAGCGGAGCGTCTTCAGGTGGCTAGCCTGGCCATGCCGGTTATTACCGTAGCGGGCACCAATGGCAAGGGGTCGACCCTTCGCTTGATGACCGCTCTGGCCGAGCAATTGGGCCTCAAGGTGTGTCTTTATACCTCGCCACATATCCTGCATTTCAATGAACGGGTGCGCTTGCCTGACGGGCTGGCCAGCGATGCCCAGCTTTGTGCGGCCTTTGATCAGGTCGAGCTGGCACGACAAGGGCACGGCGACGAGCCGCCTGTGCCGCTGACCTATTTTGAATTCACGACCTTGGCCGCGCTGTGGTTGTTCCGCGATAGCGGGGCGGACCTCGTCTTGCTGGAGGTGGGACTTGGCGGGCGGCTGGATGCAGTGAATATCGTCGACCCCGATGTGTCCGTGGTGACCTCGGTGGGCCTCGATCATCAGGATTGGCTGGGTGATACCCGCGAAGCCATTTGCGCCGAAAAATGTGGCATTGCCCGGCGCGGAATCCCTCTGGTATTTGGCGAGCTGGATTGGCCCGCTAATCTGACTGATTGTGTTGCGCAATACGGGGCCCGGGGGGTATTGGCCGGGCGAGATTTTGGCCTGCACGAGGGGCTGTTGCGGCTCTGCGATGGTCAGCGAATACCGCTACCCACAGAGGTGACCCTGGGAAGGGACAACCTGTGCACTGCTGTTCAGGCCATGACGCTGGCCGGGTTTTCCTTGCAGGCTCACCAGATTGCCGCAGTAGCGGGGGTGACGCTCATGGGGCGTTGCGAATACCGTCGTATTCAGGGCGCCGACTGCTGGTTTGATGTGGGACACAACCTGCCTGCGGTGCAGCGTTTCCATGACCTGCTAGCGGATTGCCCGGGCCGCCGTCATCTGGTTTTCGGCATGATGGCCGATAAGCCCCGTGAAGCCGTTGCCGGTGTCTTTGCGGAGGATACCCGTGCGATCTGGTATCTGGCCGCCCCTGCGATAGCCCGGTCTGCTTCTACAGCGGCACTGCGTGCTGTGCTGCCTGCGGATGCCGCAGCGGCAGAATATGCTTGTGTGGCAGACGCGGTCCACGCAGCCCTGTCGGCTGCCATTCCCGGTGATCAAGTGGTAGTCTTCGGCTCGTTCCATACTGTTGCAGAAGCCTGGCAGGCTGTGGAGGAGTAGACGGTGGAAAAGCGCACGCGCCAGCGTATAACCGGGGTGGTATTGCTGCTGATTCTGGCGGCGGTCCTGTCGCCTCTGGTGTTCCGTTCGCCTGAACAAATTCGTACGGCACTGAATATGGAGATCCCCCCCGCGCCGGATTATCAGGCGGTGGTCGTGGAGCCTGTCATTGAGGAAGAGGTAGAAGCGGCGGCTCGCGAGCGATTGGTGACCGATCGTGAGGATGTCATCGCTGAGGCGGGGGAGCCTGTAGCTGAGCAGCCCGACCCAGAGCCTGAAGCACCTGAAGAGGCACAAGATGAGGTGCCAGAACGTGTGGAAACCGCGAAAAAGGATGGGCTTCGCACCCTGACTACGCCGCCAACGCCGGCTCGGCAGCCGGGGGATGATCCCATATTGGCAGGCTTCGTTGTCCAGGTCGGCAGTTATAGCCAGCAGGACAGTGCCACGGGGTTGGTGGAACGCCTTAAAAATGCGGGCTATCGGGCGTATACCGAAAGCGATACCCAGAATGGCAAACTGCTGCATCGGGTCATGGTCGGTCCGGAAATTCGCAAGGAAGACGCTGAGCAGACCCGCCAGCGGCTGGCCGATGATAGTCGATTCAATCTGAAGGGGCTGGTCCGTATCTATGCCCCCTGAACGGGTCAGCCCGGGTTCTGCTCATCGGCCATGCATCGCCGGCCCGGCTCTGGTAAACTTCGCCGTCTGAATTCTCTCCGGCAGCCAGTGCCCGCCAATGGGCCCGCTACCGTTCAATCCAGGCATTTACCGCAGGCGAGAGCACGCGTTTCATGAATTTGGCAGACGGCATCATTCTGGTCGTGATTGCGGTATCAGCACTGCTCAGCGTCCGCCGCGGCTTTACCCGCGAAGCCTTTTCATTGCTCACCTGGGTCGCCGCCTTTATTATCGCGCGCCTGTTCAGCCCCGCGCTGGAAATCGTGCTCCAGGAACAGATCAGCACCCCCAGCCTGCGTACCGCTGTTGCCTTCGGTACCCTGTTTGCCCTGACGCTCATTGTCGGGGCGCTGATCAATCACTTGCTGGGCGAACTGATTCGGGTAACTGGCCTTAGCAGTACCGACCGCCTTCTGGGCATGGTCTTTGGTGCGCTAAGAGGTGTCCTGTTGATGGTGGTACTGGTGGCGCTGGGTCGTCACCTGTTTGCTGCCGATAAATGGTGGCAGGACTCCACGCTGGTTCCCCATCTGGTCATGATGGAAACCTGGACCCGGGAAATGGGTGAGAATGTTCTCGCCTGGGTCATGAATACAAGTAGTTAAGGGGCCTCAGCATCCCCTTTAACGCGCCACGCCTGACGAGAGGAAAAAACCATGTGCGGCATTGTGGGCATTGTCGGCCATAGCTATGTGAATCAGGGCATTTATGATGCGCTGACCGTTCTGCAACATCGCGGGCAGGACGCGGCAGGTATCGTGACCTGTGACGGCGACCGGCTCTATCTGCGCAAGGATAACGGTATGGTGCGAGATGTGTTCCGCACCCGCCACATGCGTCGGTTGGTTGGCAACATGGGTATCGGTCATGTGCGTTACCCTACCGCCGGAAGTTCCAGTTCGGCAGAAGCGCAGCCTTTCTATGTTAACTCCCCCTACGGCATTACCCTGGCCCATAATGGCAACCTGACCAATGCGGAAGACCTGGCGGAGCACATCTTTCGTGCCGATCTGCGCCACATCAACACTACCTCAGATTCTGAGGTGCTGTTAAACGTCTTCGCCCACGAATTGCAGAGCCGTGGCAAGCTGCAGCCGGAGCCCAGCGATATTTTTGATGCAGTCGCGGCCGTTCACAAGCGTGTGGAAGGGGCCTATGCGGTGGTGGCCATGATCACCGGCTACGGCATTCTGGCGTTCCGTGACCCCCACGGTATTCGTCCGCTCTGCTTCGGGCGCAAGGACACTCCCCAAGGCCCGGAATACATGGTGGCATCCGAGTCGGTGGCGCTGTCTTCTTTGGGCTTCCATCTGGTGCGTGATCTGGCGCCTGGCGAGGCGATCTACATCACTGCAGAGGGCGAGATGCATACCCGCCAGTGCGCCGAGTCACCCAGTCTGCACCCGTGTATTTTCGAGCAGGTGTATCTGGCGCGTCCTGATTCCATCATCGACGGTATTTCTGTTTACAAGGCTCGCCTGCGCATGGGTGAGAAGCTGGCAGAGAAGGTGGAGCGTGAGTGGCCGGACCACGATATTGATGTAGTGATTCCGATTCCGGACACCAGCCGCACCTCGGCCCTGCAACTGGCCAACCATCTGGGTGTGAAGTACCGTGAAGGCTTTATCAAGAACCGCTATATTGGCCGCACGTTCATCATGCCGGGCCAGCAGCAACGCAAGAAATCCGTGCGCCAGAAACTGAACGCCATCGAGCTGGAATTTCAGGGCAAGAATGTGTTGCTGGTGGATGATTCCATTGTCCGTGGCACGACCTGTAATGAAATTATCCAGATGGCCCGCGAAGCGGGTGCGAAGAACGTGTACTTTGCGTCTGCGGCGCCCGCGGTGCAGTACCCCAATGTATACGGCATTGATATGCCCGCAGCCCAGGAACTGATTGCCCACGGGCGCACGACCGAAGAAATTTGCGAGCTGATCGGTGCCGACCGGTTGATCTATCAGGACCTGAATGATCTGGTGGAAACCTGCCGCGAGGGTAACCCGGATGTGGCATCGTTTGATTGTTCCGTATTCAATGGTGAGTACTTGGCGGGCAACATTACCGCAGACTATTTGAGTATGCTTGAAGCGCGTCGCAACGATCTGGCCAAGGGCAAGAGTGAAAAAAGTCAGGCTCTTGCGGATAATGAAATTATCGACCTGCACAATACCAACTGAGCCGACTCAAGAGGCTCACTACGCACTGGCGAGGCTGTGAATGAACGATCTGGATCCGAGTGAATTTGATGTCGATACCCTGGCTATCCGCACTGCGCAGCTGCGCACGGATGAGATGGCCCACTCGGATCCGATTTTTCTGACGTCCAGTTTCGTCTATGAAAGTGCGGCCCAGGCGGCGGCGCGCTTTGGTGGCCAGGAACCAGGCAATATTTATTCCCGGTTTACCAACCCCACAGTGCGTGCCTTTGAGCAGCGCCTTGCCGCGCTGGAAGGCGGAGAGGCCTGTGTGGCGTTTGCTTCTGGCATGGCCGCCATTAGCGGTACTTTCTTTTCCTTGTTGGCCCCGGGCGATCATGTGGTCAGTTCCCGGAGTGTGTTTGGCACGACCAATGTGGTCTTCGACCGTTACCTGAAAAAGTTCGGCATCGAAACCACCATGGTCGACCTGACTGACCTTGCCGACTGGGAAGCGGCCATTCGGCCGGAAACCAAACTTCTGTTCCTTGAGACACCGTCCAACCCGCTGTCAGAAGTGGGCGATATTCGGGCACTGGCGAAGCTTGCCCATGACAATGGGGCGCTGCTGGTCGTGGATAACTGTTTCTGTACTCCGGCGTTGCAAAAGCCGTTGGAGATGGGGGCTGACATTATTATCCACAGTGCCACCAAGTATCTGGACGGGCAGGGCCGTTGTCTGGGTGGCGCCGTCGTCGGAGCCAAGCCTCAAATGGATGAGGTGTTGGGTTTTGTCCGCTCAGCCGGGGCGTGCATGAGCCCATTTAATGCCTGGGTCTTCCTGAAAGGGTTAGAGACATTGAGTCTGCGCATGAGCGCTCAGAGCGCCCGGACCCTGGAGTTGGCACAGTGGCTGGAAACCCAGCCGGGCATTGCCCGGGTGCATTACGCGGGCCTGCCGAATCACCCCCAGCATGCATTGGCGGCAAAACAGCAGTCTGCGTTTGGTGCGGTGATGTCCATCGAAGTGGAAGACGCTGCGGGTAACCGTGATCGTCAGGCAGCCTGGCGTTTTATTGATGCCACTCGGCTGATTTCCATCACCGCCAATCTGGGGGATGTTAAAACCACAGTCACGCACCCGGCCACCACAACCCATGGCCGGGTCAGCGAGGAAGAGAAACAGCGTGCCGGTGTCACGGAGAACCTGATCCGTCTGGCGATTGGTCTGGAGTCCGTCGCGGACCTCAAGGCCGACCTGTCTCGAGGGTTAAAAGCGCTGGCCGTATAACCCGGCCTTGCCGTCAATCCTCGCTAACAACACGACAATAAGGGGATTCATGCAGGCTCTGACAAAAGCCCTGGCCCAGGTAGGGCAGGTGGTATTGGGTAAGGAAGAACAGCTCAAACTGGCGCTGACCTGCCTGATGGCCAATGGCCACCTGTTGATAGAAGATCTGCCCGGGATGGGCAAGACGACACTGGCCCATGCGCTGGCGCGGGTGTTCCAACTGGATTACCGGCGTGTCCAGTTCACCAGTGACATGTTGCCGGCGGATATTTTGGGGGTTTCCGTTTTCGACCCCAAGTCGCAGGACTTCTCCCTCCGTGAAGGACCGGTTTTCACCCAGCTGCTACTGGCCGACGAAATCAATCGCGCGACGCCCAAAACCCAGGGGGCATTGCTGGAAGCCATGGAAGAGCGGCAGGTGACCCTTGACGGCGTCAGCCGCAAATTGCCCGAGCCTTTTTTTGTGGTAGCGACCCAGAACCCGGTGGATCAGGCTGGCACCTTTGTGCTGCCCGAGTCCCAGCTCGACCGCTTTCTGATGCGTATTTCGCTCGGTTATCCCGCGCCAGAGGTAGAGCGAAACCTGCTGGCAGGGGGCGACTTGCGAAGCCAGGTACGCAACCTCAAAGCGGTTATCAGCAGCGAAGGGTTGATCAAGTTGACTCGAATGGTCGACAAGGTGCGTGCCACAGACGAACTGATCGATTATGTGCAACGCCTGTTGGATGCGACTCGCAGTGATGATCGCTTTGTCGCGGGTCTGTCGCCCCGTGCCGGTCTGGGGTTGCTCAAGGCCGCCCGGGCCTGGGCGTTAATCGGTGGGCGTGATTATGTTGTGCCGGAAGACGTGCAGGCGGTGTGGGCGGCGGTTGCCGAGCACCGACTGGCGGCCCGACAGGGGGGAAGCGTGGCAGCAATGACGCAATCCCTGCTGCAGTCTGTTCCGGTGGTACGGCGATAAACGGGGCCTTCCATGCGCCTTCCTGCTCCCCTGCGCGATCTCTACGAACGCTGGTTGTCGCGGCGATTGCCGCGCTCCGGTCGGGTTGTGCTTAATCAAAAGCGCATTTTCATTTTTCCTACCGGCTACGGTTTCTTTTATTTGTTGGTTGCCAGTCTGTTGTTCATTGGCGGTATCAACTATGAAAACAACCTGATTCTTGCCTTGTCTTTTTTGCTGGCGAGCCTGTTCCTTGTCGCTATCTTGCATACCTACCGCAACCTTTCCGGTCTGGGGATTCGTAACGGCGATAGTGAATCCGGGTTCAGCGGTGCCAGTGGTGCATTGGAAGTCATCCTGTTTCCCGAGCGCCGTAATCATCTCTGTTTATGGCTGTACTGGCAGGGGCAGTCTGCCCAGCAGGTCAGTGTTACGGGGGGTGAGGAGAGCAGCCTGTGGCTGAATATGCCCCTGACCGAGCGTGGCCGGGTCATGGCCCCAAGGCTGAAGGTGGAAAGCCGTTTCCCCCTGGGACTGCTGCGAACCTGGTCGTATGTTTCACTGGATCACTATTGCCTGGCCTGGCCGCAGCCACAGGAGTGGGCGGAGTGCCCGGCCGACGGCGGTGACGAGCATAGCCAGCAAGTGCCCACCGGTCGTGCAGGCAACGATGAGTTTCAGGGGCTTCGTGAATATTCCCCCGGTGATTCCTTGCGGCGTATCGACTGGAAAGGTTATGCCGCAGGCAAGGGGCTGAATACCAAGTTATTCGAGGAGCCTGCGGGCGGACGGTTATGGTTACGTTGGGACAGACTGGAGGGGATGGGCGATGAGCAGCGCTTGTCGATCCTGTGTCACTGGATTCTGACGCTGGACCAACAGCAATTGCCCTATGGGCTGGTCCTGCCAGGTATCACCCTGACCCCGGACACGGGGGACGTTCACCGTTGGCGCACCCTTGATGCGCTGGCGTGCTACCCGGAGTTTGATTGATGCGCGTTTATCAGGTGCCAGTGCATACCCGCCTGTGGCTGGCAACGGCCCTGATTGCGTGCTCGTTACCCCAGTTACTGTTGGGTCCTGTCTGGCAATCAGTGTTGCTGGCTGTGGTGGTGGTCATTCGCTGGTTGGTGGACCATCAGCGTATGCGTTTGCCTGGGCGTATCGTGCGGGGCGTTCTGATGGTAACGGCAGTGGGTATGACCTGGTACAGCTTTGGTCGCATCTATGGGCCTGAAGCCGGGGTGGCGTTACTGGTCAGTCTGTTTGCCCTTAAATACCTTGAAATGGTCCAGCAACGTGATGCCTATGTGGTGATCGTGCTGGGCTATTTTGTGTGTGCCACAGCGCTGTTGTTCGAGCGTGGCCCCGGCATGTTCCTTTTTGTCTTGCTGTGCATGCTGTTGCTCACTGCGTGTCTGGTAGGCATCAACCACAGTGATACACGCGCCAGCGCTTTTTCTCACCTTAAAACCGGTGGGGTGATGCTGTTGCAGGCCATACCTGTGACGCTGGTCCTGTTTCTGTTGGTGCCCCGTGTTGCCCCGTTGTGGAATATGCAGCTGGATAGTGGCAAGGCCCGTACCGGCATGAGTGACAGTATCTCCCCGGGGGATATCAGTGACTTGTCTGAATCTTCTGAGTTGGCGTTCCGGGTCGCCTTTCAAGGCGAGATGCCTCCGCCCTCGGAGCGTTACTGGCGAGGGCTGACATTAAGCCACTACGACGGACGTACCTGGCAACAAGCCATGCCTCGGGGTATGGCAGTAGATAGCTATCTCTACAATGGAAGGGGAACACCTCCAGATTGGTATAACCGCTTGCAGGAACAGGGGGCGCAACAGGCGAGCTATTCCTACCAGTTGATCATGGAGCCGACCCAGCGTCGCTGGTTGTTTGCCCTGGCGGTGCCCATGCTGGAACAGGGGGATGCGTCGCTGGCCAGAGACATGCGTCTGGTGGCGAGGGCGCCGCTTTCGCAGCGGACAGCCTATACAATAACCAGTTTTCCGGGCTTGAGTGCGGCAATCCCCCTGTCCGTGCAGGAGCAAGATCTGATGTTGAGCTTGCCTCGCGACAGTTTTGGGCGCCGTGCCAGGGGGCTCGCACAACAGTGGCGTCTGAATAGCGACAGTGACAGACAGATCGTGTCCCTGGCCTTGCGTCATTTCCGGGAGCAACCGTTCCATTACACCCTCAAACCCCCACCGCTGACGGCAGATCCCATCGACGAGTTCTTGTTCCGTACCCAGCGTGGGTTTTGTGAACACTATGCCTCCAGCTTTACTTTTTTGATGCGGGCGGCGGGGGTGCCTGCCCGGGTAGTGGTGGGTTATCAGGGCGGCGAGCAAAATACGCTTGGTTCTCACTTGCTGGTGCGGCAGTACGATGCCCACGCCTGGGCGGAAGTGTGGTTGCAGGGCCAGGGCTGGGTCCGGGTGGATCCCACCGCAGCGGTAGCCCCGGAACGTATCGAGCTGGGGCTGCGGGGTTCCCTGCAGGGAGATGCAGAGGAGCAGGGAGCACTGGCCGGGCTGGAGAGTTTTGCCGCCGGGGGCTTGCTTGGCCGGCTCCAGCTGTGGGCGGATTATGTGGATTTCCGCTGGCAGACCTGGGTGCTGGGGTATGACAATCAGTTTCAGCTCCAGGTACTACGTCGCCTGCTTGGCGACGTTACGCCTTTGCGGGTGGCCGTCAGTCTGATCGTGGCCATCACCCTGTTGCTGGGGGTATACATGCTGGTACTACTGCGCCAGAGCGGAAAGTTGCAGCAAACCCTGCTGGAGCGTGAATTCTGGCGGGTTCATCAGCGACTAGAGAGGCACACCGGACAATCTCTTCCCGCGGGGCTGAGTCCAGAGGGGCTGGCCCGTGCGGTAGAGGTTCAGACGCCGAAAGCGGGACCTGTGGCCCGTCAATGGGCCGGCTATTACCAGCAATTACTCTACAATCCTGGCTTTGGTGCAGGGAAAGCCCAAATCCGTCATTTACGTCGACTGCGAAATCGCTTATACAAATTATTGGACTAGTGTGCCGCTTTCGGGGCACGCTGGTGGAGGCATAAAAATAAACCGTTGTTATGGAGAACAACCGCATGCGTGCCGCGAATTACAAGAAAGCGCTGGAGCTGACCGCGCATTCACCCTGGGCTCAGCAATTCTGGGATGATCTGGTGCCGCTCAAGGATCGGGTAGTCAGGCATCCGCTGTTTGACGAGATGGCGGCAGGTTCACTGTCCCTGCCGCGTTTCCGCTCGGCATTGTTGAACTTCTATCCGTTGGTGGAAAACTTTCCCAAATACATGGGCCTGAATCTGGCCAAGACCCGGCCGGGGCGCCATGCAGGCCATGAAGAAGCCAAGAACTGGCTGATTGGCAATATCAAGATTGAGCAGCGCCATGCCTACTGGTACCAGGATTGGGCCATGGGCTTCGGGATCACCTTGCGTGACCTGGAATTTGTCGAGCCACCTGCTGCCATGGATGCGGTGAATCACTTTCTCTGGAACATGGGGCATCAGGGCACTCTGGAAGAAGGGATTGCTTCGACCAATCTTGCCATTGAATGGGCGACGGGCGAGTGGAGCCAAAGCGTGGTCAAGGGCATGAAGGCCTATCAGGAAAATGGCGTGGCAACGATTAATCGCCACTCCATGGCCTGGTTACGGGCTCACGCCTCCTATGATGACGATCACCCCCATGAAGCCATGGAGCTGATCAAGCTGGTTTGCGTGGATGAGGCCCAGAAAGAGAGAGCCTTTGCGGCGGCCAGCAAAGGGCTGGAGTATTACATCCAGGCCCTGGATTATTGCTACGACCAGGCGGGCTGAGTCAGGGTTATGGTCGGGCGTCTGAAGTCGGACGTCTGACGCTCTAACCCAACCCAGCTGGGTGCGAGATAGCGACTTTGCAATGCAGGTGTGCCGTTGTGGCAGTCAAATCAGGCAGGGCGGCATGGGCCGCGAGATTGGCGTTACTGGTTTACTGCCTTTCGCGTCAGACGTCCGACGTCAGACGTCTGAGCGGCGTGTTTCCCGTAAATCCCTGATGACAAGCAATCACATATAAACCTTGAGCTTGTCCCGAATGACCTTCTGAATTGCCTTGATCTCCATGGGGGAGCGGTCCACCAGTTTGGAGGGCTGGATGCGGTGCAGGTGCAGGCAAGGAAAGTCCTTGCGAAATGCCCGCAGGTCCCCCTTGGTAATCACAGGCAGGAAGGGGACTTCCGTGGTTTCCTTCTTCATCAGGGCCCATAGCCCTACCTTCAGCGGTACGGGTTTGATGATCCGTTTCCCATACTTCAACAGCCGCAGTGTCAGAAACAATCCTTCCTTGCCGAACAGGTCGCCGGGCACGATATACATGCCGGTGGCATGCACGCTTTCATCCACGATGCCGTTAAAGGTGTCGTGGTAGGCGTACGGGTTTGGCAGGATGATCAGTGACCGCTCATCGTGATCCGGTAACGAGATATCGTAATTGGTATAAAGCTGCTCCACCGGTGCACTGAAAACGCACAGCGTGTCCTGGAACTGTTTGATAAAATTGACCGCCCGCTGGTGGTTGTCAAAGTCATTCAGCTTCCAGATTAGATGCTCAGGTATCCCCAAATCGCTCAGCATAAATCGCTATTTCTATTCGTTATAAATTATTAGTGCTGAGCCAAATATAGCATAGCCTTCGCTGACCACCAGAGACGATAGGCAGAAAAATGGTTACAAGTGACTGCGTTCACGTTGAAAAGGCAATGGAAGTAACGAATGCCCCATAATTTTCCCGTTGATGATGTCATTCCGCAGTTAATTCAAGCACTTGACGAGTACGGTCGTGCCATTCTGGAGGCCCCGACCGGAGCGGGGAAATCCACCCGTGTGCCTTTGGCGTTACTGGAAACAGAGTGGGCCAGCCATGGCAAAATCCTGATGCTGGAGCCGCGCAGGGTTGCGGCCCGCTCAGTGGCCACGTTCATGGCAAGCCAGCTTGGGGAACAACCAGGGGAGCGGGTTGGGTACCGGACCCGATCTGATACTCGCAGCGGCCCGAATACCCGCGTTGAAGTGATCACGGAAGGGATTCTTACCCGCATGCTGCTGTCAGATCCGGAGCTGAAGGGTATCAGCCTGGTATTGTTCGACGAATTCCATGAGCGGTCTCTGCAAGGGGATTTGGGCCTGGCGCTGGTGCGTGAAGTTCGGGAGGTTTTCCGGCCTGATCTGGGGTTGCTGGTGATGTCGGCCACGCTCGACAGCGAATCACTTCAGAGCTGGCTTGAGGCACCGGTCATTCGCAGTGAAGGCCGGCGCTTCCCGGTGGAAATCCGCTATGCCGCGGTGCCCTCCAGAGAGGACTGGAGGGTACATTGCTTACGAGAGGTTGTTGCTCTGGCGCCTACGGCAAGTGTGATGCTGGTCTTTTTGCCGGGCCAGGGGGAAATCCACTGGTTGGCAGGTCGACTTCATGAAAACGGGTCAGGGGAGCGGGTTCGCGTGTTGCACGGCGGTTTGCCTGTCAAGGAGCAACAGGCCGTTCTGGATGAGGCTCGTCACGGCGCCTCACTGATTATTCTGTCTACCAACGTGGCAGAAACCAGTCTGACCATTGATGGGGTGACTCATGTGGTGGATAGCGGGTTTATCCGTGAGCCACTTTATGATCCTGCCAGACACCGCTCGAGGCTTGTCACACGACGGGTCAGTGAGTCCAGTGCCCGGCAGCGAGCTGGCCGGGCCGGCCGGCTTGGCCCTGGGCAGTGTATACGTTTATGGGCAGAGTCAGAGGTGCTTGCCCGTTACACCGCTCCAGAAATACAGCGTGTTGGCCTCGACGGGCTGGTCCTGGATCTTGCACGCTGGGGGTGTAGCCAACCTGATGGAATGGAGTGGTTGGAGCCCCCGCCTGGAGGCGCCTGGCGTAGTGCGGTGGATCGGTTGACCTCAGCCGGGGTACTGGACGGACAGGGCGCTTTGACGCCGCTGGGTGAAGCGGTGTCTTCGGTGGCGACGGAGCCGGCGCTGGCCATTCTGGTGATTGCCGGCAGAGAGGTCGGGTTGGTTGAGACTGCATCGCGGCTGGCCGCCTTACTCTCTGATCGCGATCCCTTTCAGGGGCAGGGTGTGGACGTGCGCGACCGCCTGCAGGCCCTGGAACAGCGCCCCCAACAATATGGAAACTTGCTGGCCGAAGCCCGCAGACTTGCCGGCGGCAAACATCGTGATGAAAGCGATTGGCGGCAAGGGCTAGGCGCGTTACTGGCCTGTACCTTCCCGCAACAGGTGGCAAGGCAAAGGCCCGGGCGAGACGGGGTGTATCAGATGGTGGATGGCCCCGGTGTCCGTTTACCGGAACGGGATCGATTGCTTGGCCACGAGTGGTTAGTGGTTCTCGACACCGACGGGCAGCCACGGGATGCCCGGTTGAGGTTGGTCATGCCGTTGGATGAGCGAGCCGTGACTGCGGTGCTGGACAAGCACGCTCGCTGGCGCAAACGTGCCGGTTGGGATAGTGAGCGTGGCCGGGTGACCGGGCGTCGTGAGCAGGTGCTGGGCAATCTGGTGATTGAATCGCATCCCCTTGCCGAGCTGTCTTCAGAGCAATGTGTCGAAGGGCTGCTTCAGGGGGTTCGTGAAGCCGGATTAGACAACGCCTTGCCCTGGGATGAAGAGGCGCGCCAGTGGCAGGCCAGGGTTGCGAGAATGGCGTTACTGGAATCGGGTTGGCCGGCAGTGGACGACTCGACCCTGAAGGCAACCCTTGAGCAGTGGCTGGCTCCCTTTATGGCCGGCATGCGACGACTGGACGATCTGCGCAACCTGCCACTGCAGCATGCACTGGATGTGCTGTTGACGTTGGAACAAAGGCAGGCGCTGGAGGTGCAGTTACCGGCCCGGGTGGCAATTCCCAGCGGGCGCAACGCCACGCTTGATTATCGTAGCGAACACGTAGTGCTTGCAGTGAAATTACAGGAATTGTTTGGGCTCGGAGTCTTGCCGACCCTTGCCAAAGGGCGTTTGACGATCACCGCACATTTGCTGACCCCCGCGGGACGGCCTGCCGCGATTACCAATAACCTTGAGCGCTTCTGGCGGGAAAATTACCCGGCCGTGCGCAAGGAGCTGCGTGGGCGATACCCCAAGCATCCTTGGCCTGAGGACCCGCTTGAGGCCACTGCGACGGCACTGACCAAGCGAAGGCTGGGTCAGTAATTTCCATGTCTTTGCCGTATTCAGAAAACGGCGAAATCGATATCCAGGTTGTATTTACGGGTGGTAGGCCGCTGCCGACCGTTGGTCAGGCGTGTTACTTCGCGATAGGTGAAATCGCGGAGTTCGGCGGTGGTGACCTCACCATCTCCGTTGCTGTCTGCACGCTTGTTGGTCAGTGCATTGATGACACTAGCCGTAAAAATCCCGTTCTGGATAGCCTCGGTTTCAAGTGCGAATTCCTGTCCGCCAGATGCACTGATGATGATCGCTCCAGTAGAAGCACGCAGATCCACAAAGGCGTTCTGCAAAAGCGCGTAGGAGATGCCCGGAGATGCTTCTGATTGAGGTTGTGCTCTGACGGACAGACCGCGACTTTGTACTCCCGGTGGCAGTTCCAGACGGGCTACCGGCTCTGTGACTTCCCCTGAGTGGCAAGTATCCAGCATCAGCAGTTTGTTTCTCGAGGGAATTCCGTCGAGCAGTCGGTTGATGTCCTCGTAGGGCAGCCCTTTGCTCGCGGGAGTGGCAATGTCAATATCCGAGGTTCCAAAGAAGTAGTTGTCCTGTTCGTCAAGAAAACCGTGCCCGGCCAGAAATACGACGACGTGATCCTGCGCTGTCCCTTGGTTGAGAAACGCCTTGGCATCACGGACCGAGCGCGCGGTGACCTGGCGGTCCAGCAAGGTAAAGCGGTGAACCTCGCGGTATTGATCACTGGCGCCAAGGGCGTTGGCCAGATCGGTGGCATCTTTGGCGGCGTAGCGCAGGTCGAGACGGTCATCAGCATAATCCGAGACACCAATGGTAAGCAGATAGAGCGCTGGCTTGCGGTTGTTATCAGCCTGGTTGTAAGTGAGGAAACGGGTTTCTGATTGCAGGCCGTCATCGGTGCTGACGTAAGCCCGGATGTTGTTTCTGCCGGGTGTCAGATCAATCGACAGGGTGCCGTGGTTGTTTTTCAGGGGTAGGCCCTGCTGGCCAAACACCGGCACCTGATTCACCTGCATGTGTAGTGTCAGGTCCGAATGTTTGGCGTCCTCAACCGCATACGTCAAGCTAATCTGGTCCATTCGTTGAAGCAGCTCCTGTGGGCCGCTCAGGGTCAATGCTGGTTTATCTATATTCAGAGGCATCCGTGAGGGATGGCCATGATGACGTTGCTGCCGATGGCTGACCAGTTTTTCCCAGAGCATGCGGCTGTTGGGCGTAGCGTATCCGAGACGCTGCAGTACAATATCCGGTCGATTTAGCCAGTAATCGTATTGTGCGTAATCAAATACCTTGCTGTCTTGCACAAAACTGGCGTTGTGCAGTGCGCGAGGGGTCGACCAGTAGTAGCCATCGGGCGAGTTGATAACAAATTCACCCGACTTGTCGATGCTGATGGTTGCCACCAAGCGTGGGTGGCGGTTGCCGATATCCGGTTTCACCAATACCTGATCGAGTTGCGTGCTTACCGTGTTGAGCCGGAAGTTGCCGCTGGGTATGTCTGTCCGCCAGATCTTGATAGTGCCGTTGCTGGAGGCAGTGATGACCGCGCGCTCGTTCAGTTGTTCGAGGGCGGTGATGTGTCCCTGGTGGGCTTCCACAATGGTTTCAAGGACCAGACCGGAGCGAATATCCCGGATATTCAGGTTGCCACTGTCATCGGCATTCCACAGTTGGCCATTGGGGGTCGCCTGCATCAGTTCAGAGCGCCCCCACAGTGGGTACATCTCCATGAGCGGTTTGCCAGAGGTATCAAACTGCTGGATCACATCAATGGCCGGGTTGAACGCAGAGGAATAACCGGTCAGTCCGGAAACGAAAAATGTCTCCGTCAGTTTGTCGTATTCCAGGGACTGCTTGCCAAGCTGGGTATAGGGAAGATCCAGTGTCACGCCAGCATGAGGAAGGAGGACCTTGCCTTGATCGATTCTCACCGCCAGTGAGCGGCTCTGTTCGTCAAAGAGAACAAATTCATGGACTGTCGAATCAAAACGATACCATTCGGTTGAGGTGTCCTCGGCAACGTCATACTCATAGAGAATGTTGTCTCTCGCGTAGACGATTCCCTTGTCGGTGAAGGCATGGTCGGCGATCTGAAAGTTGAGTGTACGGACCAGTGCCGGATCGTCGGTGCTGGCGATTAGCTCCATGCCGCTGGCAGAGACATGCATCCACTTGTTATTTAGCTGTGCGCTATTAACCGGCAAAGGCAACGCGCTTTTGTGCAAATTCAGGGACGACAGATCCAGGACAAACATGTCACCTTTGCCAATGGCGCCGGTGGTGACGGTCAACGCTTCCTGCTGAACAGAGAGACTGTTGATCGGGTAGAACTGGCGGGAAAGCGTATCAATGACTTGTCCGGTGAGTGAGTCACGAATCAGGATATCGTCATCGGTAAACTGGTCGTCGTATTGAACCGTGCGGTTGAAGAGCAGGGCCCGGCTTTCAGACACTGCGGCATGGTGATTCACGGCTGGACTGTGGGGCAGGGCATACGGAGTAAACTGACCGTCAAGCGTATAAGTGCCGTTATCGGCGATGATGGTGCCCGGGCCGGAAAACACCAGGTTGCTGCTTAGGGCAGCCACCCAGACGCTTTGGTTGTCGTAATTGATCGTGCCGCATTCGGCGGGGAATTCCGTGCAATACAGCAGTATTGGTTGTTCCGGGTGGAGTGTCAGTGAGGTTATCTGCCGCTGGCCCGGTTTACTGTAATGATCGGGCAGGATCAGATCCGGGACGCTAATGGGGGATGTGGATTCCTTGAAGGAGATGGCAGGTTGGTCGCAGTAGCTTTCTTGCGGATCCGACTTTTCACGGCAGGGCCGGTTACTGATGGTCAGCTCATGCACAGAGACTCGAAGGTCCTCTCCTATGGTAACAAGGCGGCCATCGGACGCGGTGGCCATGACCATGGGGGAGGAATGTTCAAGGCGCTGGCGATGCTGAAGTTTGCCCCAGGCGGTGTTCCAGATCTCCAGTTCATTTTGGTTGTTGATTGATACAGGGTAGACCCCGAACAGGGCGCTGGTACGCAACTCTCGGTCAACCTGGAATGAGGCATCGAAATGGCCACCGAAGGGCTGATAGCCATTGCCCAACATGACCCAGCCGAGAAACCCTCTAGGGCCATAATCCCCCACATAGACCGCTTTGCCGCTGTTGGTCATGTGCAGATTCTGTCCGCCTGCCCGTGTGGTAAACAACGCCTTGCGCTGGGCAAGATCCCAAAACGTTAACCATGAAGTCTGGCTGCTGTATTCCCGGGTCAGAAACGCAAGCTGCCCTGTCTGGTCGGAATAAGCCATCCCTTGTACCCGGCCGCTGGGCTGTTGAGCAGGAAGAATCTCGGGTGCGAGTGTGCTGATGGGCAGGTCACTGTAGGCAAAGCCAAAGGAAATCTGACGCCGGTCGTAGAAGGGGATCCCGCTTTCCACCAGATCAATCCCGTATTCCTTGATGAGCAGAACAGGGCGGCCGGTGGCAGCCAGGACCCAGAACCACACCTTTCCGGTCATCACTGTACCGTTGATTTCATTGCGGGTTTCTACCGCAAATTCAGCCACGTCACGTTCCCACATTCGGGTAATCGAGGTGAGCTGAATGCTGCCCTCCTGGGCATGAAAATCACTCCGCTCGGTGGGCGTCAGGGGGTAGCGCTTGCCAATGTCAAAGTTCCTTGAAGAGGCGCTCCTGATGACGGTGTGGTAGCTGGTATTGCCGAGTGCAATGTCGCGAAAGAGCTGTTCGGATGCGTCAGGGGATGCCACCGGTTCACCTTCCGAGAGGGGCAGGAAGACAGGTGAACCGTCGCTCCCCATAAAATAGCGGTACGTCTTGCCTTGGTGAGCCGTGGGCAGGAAGGCCGAGTTGTCCATGAGGTCGTGACTGTCTCTCTCGGCGTCTGCCAGATAGGCAATGGCCCATTCATCATGTGTGCCCAGGCGTTTGGCGGGGTCTATATGGATCAACTGGTAGAGGCTGGAAGACTCGTGTCGCTGGAAAGATTGCTGGTCCTTGTCCTGTCTGGCTCGGCGGCTAATTGCAACATTTCTTGCCACCGTCGCAGATGCGCCTGCGGGAAGCGCAAAGGCGGGAATGTTCAGTGCCTGGGAAGCTGGACTGATCAAGACGAGTAGAGGAAGGATAAGGGAAACAATACGCTTGGGCATTCTGCTAACCGTCAGAAGGATTGCATCGATTTTGACAGCCGGTTGACGCAAAGCAAGCGGGCACGATCCCGGCGGGCCCTGAAAGGGTGTCCGATGGATCCTGAAAGCAAAAAGCCCGGCACTTGGCCGGGCTTTTTGTGGTGAAGCGATTACCGTGTCTTAGACAGACTGGGCAACCGGGATCTTCACGGTGTCTGCCACTTCTTGGTACTCCGGCAGCTTGTCGAAGTTCAGATAGCGGTAGATTTCTGCGGACATGGAGTCGATGGTGTTCGCGTATTCCATGTACTCGGCGGCGCTAGGCAGCTTGCCGAGGATGGACGCCACGGACGCCAGTTCAGCAGACGCCAGGTACACATCCGCACCCTGACCCAGACGGTTCGGGAAGTTACGGGTGGAGGTGGATACCGCAGTGGACTTCGGCGCGATGCGAGCCTGGTTACCCATACACAGGGAACAGCCCGGCATTTCGGTACGTGCACCGGCACTACCGAAGATGTTGTAGTAGCCTTCTTCGGTCAGCTGATGTTGATCCATCTTGGTCGGCGGGGCGATCCACAGACGGGTCGGCATGGTGCCGCTTTCCACTTTCTGCAGCAGTTTACCAGCAGCACGGAAGTGGCCGATGTTGGTCATACAGGAGCCGATGAACACTTCGTCGATCTTGGCGCCAGCCACGTCAGACAGGGTCTTGGCATCGTCCGGATCGTTCGGGCAGCACAGTACCGGCTCTTTGATTTCGTCCATGTTGATTTCGATGACGGTGTGGTACTCGGCATCGGCGTCAGCACGCATCAGGCTCGGGTTGGCCAGCCACTCTTCCATGCCGGTGATACGACGCTCAATGGTACGGGCATCGCCGTAACCGTTGGCAATCATCCACTTCAGCATGGTGATGTTGGACTTCAGGTACTCAGCCACGCTCTCTTCGGAGAGGGTGATGGTACAGCCTGCAGCAGAACGCTCGGCAGAGGCATCAGACAGTTCGAATGCCTGCTCTACGGTCAGCTCTTCCAGACCTTCGATTTCCAGGATGCGGCCGTTGAAGACATTAACCTTGCCCGCTTTAGCGACGGTCAGGTGGCCTTCCTTGATGGCTTGCAGCGGAATGGCATGTACCAGATCACGCAGGGTAATACCCGGCTGACGCTTACCGGTGAAGCGAACCAGTACGGATTCCGGCATGTCCAGCGGCATAACGCCGGTGGCAGCAGCAAAGGCTACCAGACCGGAACCGGCCGGGAAGGAGATGCCCATGGGGAAACGGGTGTGGGAGTCCCCCCCGGTGCCCACGGTATCAGGCAGCAGCATACGGTTCAGCCAGGAGTGGATGATGCCGTCGCCCGGACGCAGGGAAACACCGCCACGGTTCATGATGAAGTCGGGCAGGGTGTGCTGGGTTTCAACGTCAACCGGCTTCGGGTAAGCGGCGGTGTGACAGAAGGACTGCATTACCAGGTCAGCCTGGAAGCCCAGACAGGCCAGATCTTTCAGCTCGTCACGGGTCATCGGGCCAGTGGTGTCCTGGGAACCCACGGTGGTCATTTTCGGCTCGCAGTAGGTGCCCGGACGGACGCCTTCCATGCCACAGGCCTTGCCGACCATCTTCTGGGCCAGGGAGTAACCCTTGCCGCTGTCGTTGGGCTGCTCTGGCTTGCGGAACAGGGTGCTGGGCTCGAGACCCAGGCACTCACGGGCCTTGGTGGTCAGGCCGCGACCAATGATCAGGTTGATACGACCGCCGGCACGGACTTCGTCCAGCAGTACCTGGGAGCGCAGATCGAATTCAGCGATGACTTCGCCGTTCTTCTCAACCTTGCCCGCGAACGGGAAGACGTCGATCTGGTCGCCGGTTTCCATTTTGGAAACGTCGCACTCGAAAGGCAGGGCGCCGGAATCTTCCATGGTGTTGAAGAAGATAGGCGCAATTTTACCGCCGATACACACACCGCCAGCACGCTTGTTCGGTACGAACGGGATGTCGTCACCGAAGTGCCAGAGTACGGAGTTGGTTGCAGACTTACGGGAAGAACCGGTACCGACAACATCACCTACGTAGGCAACAGGCAGGCCTTTGGCCTTCAGTTCTTCCATCTGTTTCAGCGGGCCGATCTCGCCGTCTTTCTCAGGGAAGATGCCTTCACGGGCGTTTTTCAGCATGGCATTGGCGTGAACCGGGATGTCCGGGCGGCTCCAGGCGTCCTGTGCAGGAGACAGGTCGTCGGTGTTGGTTTCGCCGGTGACCTTGAAGACGGTCAGGGACATTTTTTCAGCCAGGTCTTCACGCTTGGTGAACCATTCGGCCTCGGCCCAGGATTCGATGACTTCCTTGGCTTTGGCGTTGCCGGCTTTCATCTTGTCTTCCACGTCGTGGAAAGCATCAAATACCAGCAGGGTGTGCTTGAGCTGTTCGGCAGCTTCTTCTACCAGTTCGGCGTCGTCCAGGGCTTCCACCAGCGGCGCGACATTGTAGCCACCCTGCATGGTGCCCAGCAGCTGTACCGCACGCTTCTTGTCGATCAGCGGGGAGCTGGCTTCGCCTTTCACAATCGCGCTCAGGAAGGCGGCTTTTACGTATGCAGCCTGGTCCACGCCCGGCGGAACGCGGTTAACGAACAGGTCCTGAATGAATTCTTCTTCACCAGCCGGCGGGTTCTTCAGCAGTTCTACCAGGTCGGCAACCTGCTGCTCGTTCAGCGGCTTTGGCGGCACGCCTTCGGCGGCGCGCTCTTCAACATGTTTGCGATAGGCTTCTAGCACAGCGTTTCCCTCTTGCTCAAATTGGCTGAATTCTTTTGGAAATCAGTCTTTTAGGGTGTAACTGGGGGTTGGAATTGCGCGCGGAGTATAGCGGAAACGCCATCAACTGTTAAGTGAAACGACCGTTATGGGTATTCACCAGATGAATACTCATAATCACTTGGCGTAAGTTTTGGCCAACTCAATATGGGGCACGGATACCTGCTGGTGGCCGGCGAAAGCGCTTGTAGCTCCACAGGTACTGTTCAGGGCCTTCATTGATCAGTGCTTCGATGGACTGATTGAGGGCCACAAGAGACGTGTCCAGATCCGGATCCGCAATGGCGTTGTCCGCGGGCCGGAAGCGCAGCTCAAAACCCTGGGTGCCGGGCAGGCGCTTGGCCCAGGCCATAAAAGGCCGGGCACCGGTTTGCTGGACCAATTTGCAAGCCAGGGTGCCGGTGTAGGCGGGCTGGCCATAAAAGGGGGCATGACGACCACTGCGACGGTCGGGCACCTGATCAGGGAGGATGGCTGTCATGGCCCCTTTGCGCATGGCGCGCACGAGTCCAGCCACACCGCGGGCTGTGGTGGGGTACATGGTGGAGCCGAAGTGTTCACGTCCCTGTCGCACCAGTGCGTCGACTTCCGGTAACCCGGATGGGGCGAACATCACGTGCAGGTCGTAGTGATCGGCCAACCAGAAGTTAAGCACTTCCCAGCAGCCTAGATGCGGAGCCAGGATCATTACCGGTTTGCCGCTATCCACGGCCGCCTGCAGTGGCTCGCCGCCGTCGACCCGGACGACCCGCTTCAGACCGGCTTCGGGGTGATGCCAGAACAGGGCAATCTCGAAGGTATTCCGGATGCTCTCGACCAGCGATTGGCGTGCCAGCCGCTTGTGCTGGCGCGCAGACAGCTCGGGGTAGCAAAGCGCCAGATTGATCCTGGAATTGCGCAAGGCCGCGGTGGGCAAGGTGGCGATAAGGGTGCCAATCAGGGTTGCCAGCCAGCGGTTCAGCGTGAATGGCAGGCAGGCCACCAGGCGCAGGGCCAGTACGGCTGTGCGCCCTTTGAATGTCTGCATGCGTGGATTCGATCGTCTTCCCATGGCGGGGGAGTATACGAGTTGCAGCGCCGGGACGCAGCAGCCATGGGTAATAACCGCTTCATGTGTGTACCACTGCAGCGAGGCCGCTATAATACTGCTCCACCACGAGGACACCATGCACGATATTTCCCACATACAGCAGTTTTTGCCCTGCGCGACGCCACAGGCGTGGATTGACTGGGCGCTGCAGCACCCGGACATTCTGCTGATTGATCATGCCCATTGTGAAAAGAAGGCGGCCAGCACGGCGTTGAACCTGATGTTTCGCTATGTGGATCGCCCCGAGCTGCTGGATGCCCTCAGCCAACTTGCAAGGGAAGAGCTGCTGCATTTTGAGCAGGTGATCCAGATCATGCGCCAGCGTGGTGTCACCTATGATCACCTGTCTCCGGCCCGTTATGCGCAAGGCCTGCGTCAACATGTGCGCACTTCCGAGCCCGGGCGATTGGTGGATACCCTTATCGTCGGCGCATTAATCGAAGCCAGAAGCTGCGAACGCTTCGCCGCCCTGGCCCCCCACGTGGACGAAGAGCTGGGCCGTTACTACCGCTACCTGCTGAAAAGCGAGTCCCGTCACTACGAAGATTACCTGCGCCTGGCCGAACAATATGCCGGCGAGCCGATTGAGGAGCGGGTGGCATTCTTCAAGGTAGCAGAGCAGGAGTTGATCGAAACACCGGATGAAGCGTTTCGGTTTCATTCGGGAATCCCGAGGCAGTGAACAGTTAACAATTAACAGTGAACAGCTGCGCGACTAACGCCGAGGGTTCATAAACACATGAGGCCGTGTCCAGAGTATGGGCGCGGCCTCATGTGTAAAGATCAAAACAACCTGTTTCGCGACGCTGTTAACTGTTCACTATTCACTGTTAACTAATCGCAAAGCTCTCCAATCGCAACCCAAGCTCACTATCCGCCACAATCTGCCACCCAAGCGCCCCCCAGTCCCCCAGCACCCAGCGTTTGCCGGTGCCGTTGGGCAGGTCAACGTCGTGGACGTTGGGGCGGTGGGTATGGCCGTGGATGAGATGCTGGACACCAGCATCCGTCATTTCCCTGACCACTTCTTCCGGGGTTACATCCATGATGTTTTCCGCTTTATTGGCGTTCTTGCCCTGGCTTTGCATGCGCATGCCCTGAGCGATCATGCGGCGCTGCTCCAGGGGCTGCGAGAGCATCCCCTGTTGCCATTGCGGGCTACGCGCCATGGCGCGGAATTGCTGGTACTCGGTGTCCAGGGTGCACAGGCTGTCGCCGTGCATGAGCAGGGCCGGGGTGCCGTACAAATCGACCACAGTGCCCTCGTCCAGCAGGCTTCCGCCACAGGCGGCGGCGAAGTCCTGGCCAAGCAGAAAGTCGCGGTTGCCGTGCATGAAGTAAAGCTTGCTGCCGCTGTCAGCAAAACGCCGAAAGGCGGCGATGGCTTGCTGGTTGAACGGGGTGTCATCGTCGTCACCGATCCAGGCTTCAAACAGGTCGCCAAGCACATAGAGGGCATCGGTCTGGCCCGCATGGGTGTTGAGCAATGTCTCCAGTGCGGTCAGGTGTTCAGGCCGGGCCGGGTCGAGATGGAGGTCGGAAATGAACAGGCTGTAAGGCATGGTTACTGGGCGCCTTCTGCCTGCTGGGCCGGGGCTTCCAGTCGGTAAGCCTTGAGAATCAGTACCGTGGCTTCCGGCACGTCGTCAGCCATCATGCCACTGAGACGTTGGCTGGTGGTCGGCTCACGGGCGATATTGTCGACCACGTTCATGCCCTCTGTGACCTTGCCGAATACCGCATAGCCCCAGCCATACTTGTTACGACCAGTGAAATCCAGATTGCGGTTGTTCACCAGGTTGACGAAGAATTGCGCGGTAGCAGAGTGCGGGTCAGAGGTGCGAGCCATGGCCAGGGTGCCACGCAGATTACGAAGCCCGTTATCGGCCTCGTTCTGAATGGCCGCCCGGGTTTCCTTGCGCTGTCCGTTCTTGTCGAAGCCACCGCCCTGAATCATGAAGTTTTCGATGACACGGTGAAACTGGGTGCCGTCGTAATAGCCGCTGTCCACATAGTGCAGAAAGTTGGCCACGGAGATTGGGGCTTTGTCTTCGTACAGCTCCACGGTGATCGGGCCTGAGGTAGTTTCCAGGCGGACCAGGGGGTTGGCCCAAAGCAGGCCGGGGAGCAGGGCGATCAGAACAGCAGCAAGGCGCATGGCTTATTCCTCGATCAGCTCGGCAGATTCGATGATCACAGGCTCAACCGGTACGTCCTGGTGAAAGCCTGAGTTGCCGGTGGCGACCGCACGGATCTTCTCGACCACTTCCATGCCGTCGCAAACGGCACCAAATACGGCGTAACCCCAGCCATCCTGGCTGCGTTCCTTGTCCAGGAAGTGGTTGTCCGCCACGTTGATGAAGAACTGGGCAGAGGCAGAATGTGGATCCGGGGTGCGGGCCATGGCAATGGTGCCAACCTTGTTGGACAGGCCGTTGCCCGCTTCATTCTGGATAGGATCACGGGTGGGCTTTTGCTGCATGTCTTCGGTGAAACCGCCGCCCTGGATCATGAAATTGCTGATCACACGGTGGAAAATGGTGCCGTCAAAATGGCCATCCTTGACGTATTGCACGAAGTTTTCGGTGGTTCCGGGGGCTTTTTCTGCGTCCAGTTGCAGGGTGATTTTGCCGTAGGTTGTATTCAGCACCACTTTCATCGGGTTTTCTCCACAGGGTAGGGCCTGTAAGCCATAGCTGAAATTGCCACGGTGCGGGCCCAGAGTCTTTGACTGAAGGGGGTCGCACTGTACACTAGCGCACCTTTATTTTCACTGTATCCGGCGAAGGCAATGAGCGAAACCAAAGCGCCCAGCAATTTTATCAGACAGATCATCGATCGCGACCTTGCAGAAGGTAAAAATGACGGTCAGGTGGTCACCCGTTTCCCGCCGGAGCCCAATGGCTACCTGCATATCGGGCATGCCAAGTCCATCTGCCTGAATTTCGGTATTGCCGAAAGCTACCAGGGAGCCTGTCATCTGCGTTTTGACGACACCAACCCGGAAAAGGAAGAAGACGAGTACATTCAGTCGATCAAGCAGGATGTGGAATGGCTGGGTTTTGAGTGGGCGGGAGAGGTGCGTTTCGCCAGCAACTACTTCGACCGGCTGTATGAACTGGCCGTGCAGTTGATCCGCAAAGGGTTGGCGTATGTGGATCTTTCCAGTGCTGAGCAGATCCGTGAAATGCGGGGTTGGGCGCAGCAGGCAGGTACCCCCAGTGAGTACCGGGAGCAAAGCCCGGAAGAGGCGCTGGCCCAGTTCGAAAAGATGAAGAACGGCGAGTTCCCGGATGGCGGGGCGGTGCTGCGGGCGAAAATTGATCTGGCCAGCCCCAATATGAACTTGCGCGATCCGGTGCTTTACCGGGTGCGCCGTGCGACGCACCATCAGACCGGCGACAAGTGGGTTATCTACCCCATGTACGATTTCACCCACCCGCTGTCAGATGCCATTGAAGGCATTACCCACAGCTTGTGTACTCTGGAATTCGAGGATCACCGTCCTTTCTATGACTGGGTGGTAGCCAATACCGATGTTGGCGCTGAGCCACGCCAGTACGAATTTGCCCGTTTGAACCTCAACTACACGGTGACCAGCAAGCGCAAGCTCAAACAGCTGGTTGACGAGAAGCACGTGGATGGCTGGGATGACCCGAGGATGCCGACCATTTCCGGGATGCGACGCCGTGGCTATACCCCCGCCTCCCTGCGTACTTTCTGTGAGTCCGTAGGAGTGAGTCGGGCGGACTCCGTGGTCGATATGGGGATGCTGGAAGCGGCTATCCGTGATGACCTGAATCAGCATGCGCCCCGTGCCATGTGTGTGATTCGTCCGCTCAAACTGGTGATCGACAACTGGGAAGAGGGCAAGGAAGAATCGCTGACTGCGCCGGTGCATCCACAAAATGAAGCCATGGGAACTCGCCAGGTGCCCATGACCCGTGAGGTCTACATCGATCAGGACGATTTCCGGGAAGAAGCCAACAAGAAGTTCAAGCGACTGGTGCTGGGTGACCGGGTGCGGTTGCGCTATGGCTATGTGGTGCGTGCTACGGACGTAGTGAAGGACGATCAGGGTAACGTTATCGAGGTCCGCTGCAGCTATGATCCGGAGACGTTGGGCAAGAACCCTGAGAATGATGAAGGTCAGGGCAAATTGCGTGGTGTGATCCACTGGGTTAGTGCCAGTAAAGGGCTACCTTGTGAGGTTCGCCTATATGACCGGTTGTTTACGGTGGCAAACCCGGCCAAGGTAGAAGAAGGCCAGACGTTCCTGGAGAACATCAATCCTGAGTCTCTCAAGGTGGTGTCCGATTGCTGGGTAGAACCGGGCCTGCGCGGCGCATTGGCCGAAACCCGTTATCAGTTTGAGCGCGAGGGGTACTTCTGCGTAGATCAGGAGAGCACGGACGAGCGGTTGGTTTTTAACCAGACCGTGGGGCTGCGGGAGTCGTGGCCCAAGGACAGCTGATAAAGGCAGTGAATAGTTAACAGTGAATAGTGAATAGCTGCGCGGTTTCGTGTGGTGGTTGACTTAAGACAGAGAGGCCGCGCCCAGAGGTTGGGGGCGGCCTTTTTGTTGGTCGCGAAGAATGGTTAGACGCCCGACTTGAGACGTCGAGCTGCGATAAACCATAAAAAAAAAGGGTATACGGATTTAATGGTTGATGGGGCACCCCCACCCCACCAACCTGAGATCATCCTCAGATGGTTGATAGATCGACCCCGTAGTTGAGTTCTTCTGCGAAGTCCGGCAGTCCGTAACCGATGGT
>Ga0310345_10000204_pt1 | contig 112083 bp, 121 predicted proteins | sample HC15DNA20500_MG_FD_204667 | JGI IMG/M metagenome (GOLD analysis project Ga0310345, IMG submission 204667) | Marine microbial communities from station ALOHA, North Pacific Subtropical Gyre - HC15-DNA-20-500_MG | ecosystem: Environmental > Aquatic > Marine > Oceanic | place: Pacific Ocean... | reverse complement strand
CTCAATCGGCCCGCAACTGCCAACTTCTTCATAAAGCGTGCTGATGCTTTGGCTTCCCGCCGATGTAGCGGATCGGCACCCTGGAAAGGGAAACCATGTCGATGATGGCTGTTATGGGCATAATTTCTCATTGCGAACACTAAAACACAATAACCCATTGTTATTAAATCTTTTTCATCCACTGGATGGATCAGATCATTCCGCAACCAACATCAAAGCACTCTTTTGAAGAGTTCGGGTGCCATGAAAACAAGAGATTGAGTTGCACCCGCTGTTCTGCGATGTCCTCGCCGTCCACTACGACCAAATCAGTGGAACGCGGGGCCGCTGGCAACCAGCTGCTGCGCTTGAGGAACCGATTGCCTCGCTGGCCATGTCGCCATTATCGAAGTGACTGAGAAGTTACCGGCTCCCCTTCCCCGCGCGCGGGAATTCGAGGATCGAGCCCTTGGTCAAACGGCTTTGGCAACCATCGATCGTCTGCTACTTGTGCGCTACTGCCCGTAGCCACGATATCATGCAACAGACAACCACAACCTACCTCTCAGGCATTAGCACCGATGAAGGCCAAGCGAATATCCGAGGCCAGGATCCAAATCGCCGCCAGCAGGCGCCGGATAGGGTAGAGCCAATTGTTGAGGGTATTCATCATCAGATCTCAGAGATCGAAAAGGGCAGGGGCCGCGGAGGCGCGCAACTGCTAGGTTGGCTGCAGCGCAACGCTCTGTATGTTCTTCGCTAGCCGCCTTTGCGCTACTAGCAGCGATGGTCACCAGCTGAGGTTTTACCATGATGATCGGGATGCCCTCGTCATCAGATCTTCGCCGCGACGAAGGCGAAAGCCTCTTTCACGGTCTCAAATACTGCCACACCTCAACCCCCTAACTTTTTTCTCTCGAACACCGTTTGTGTGCCGAGAGCCTACTTAACAGCTGTTAAGTTTTGCCATGCCAGCCGCACGCGATCGGAGTTTAACAGCTGTTAAGCCGCGTTCCGCCGACCAATCAATGCCATGACCATTGGGCCACAGGAAAACTCGCCTGCCGCAGCTTTGGCAGTCAGAGCTCGCAAGTATCCACCAGGCGATCTTATGTCGGCGAAGCGTTCCAGCATGGCAGCAACGACGATCGACGCTTGCTCCGGACCCATGAACCTCTGTGCTTCTTCCCATGCAGACGCACTAATCCCCATGGCTGGCCGCACATGGCACGCCGCATCGAAAAGCTGATGCCAATGCCGGATCTCACCTTGGTAGAAGGTCTTGAGCGAGGGACATGCCGCGATCACTAGGTGGAGCGGGATCTTTGGCAGGTGTCTTGTGTCCTGTTCATCGACGTCAGCCACAGGCTCATCCGTGTCCACATCTGGCACACCCGCCGCCACCCCGCTTTTCTCTAAAGCAGGTTCAAGATCTATAGATTCTTTATTTGAATTATGATGGTGACGCTCAGAATGGACATCATTGGTGTTCATTTCTTCTGTTTCTGGGCCATCAATGATGTTGCGTGCCTGATCAAGGAGAGCTTCAAGGTCGGCTCGATAGGCCGCGAGGTCCTCAATTGAAAGCTTGCGGCGAAGCGCGCGGGCTGTGAGTGCAGCCTTGTCGCGAAGCTGATCCCAGAAGCCTAGGCCGGGCTGTATCTCGTCTCCGAACTCGGCGAGGGCCGCGAGATCGCGTCGCATGAGGCTTACGACCTCTCTCAGGCGCCTGACGCGCTCCTCAGCCTCACGTACGGCCTCTGCGGCCCGTGCGATCTCCTCGGACTGACAGTAGAGCGGGGAAAGATCGAAGCCAAAGGCAACGCGATCTTCGCCGTGCTTGCGGACGTAACGCTTCCCATTGGGGCTATCACGCCGCTGGAGCAAGCCAGCCTCGACAAGACGCGCGAGGTGACGACGCATCGTGGAGCAGGGCATACCATTCAGGCGCTCACAGATCGCCTTGTTCGAGGGGAAGACGACCATCTCGGCGTTCCCGCCAAGCGCATCGTCCGGAAAGAAGCTGAGGAGCCCCTGCAAAACCGTCAGATCACGTTCCGAGACCCCAAAGGCCGCTTGCGCCTTGGAGAGCTCGCGCAGGAGTTCCCACTTGTTAACGGGTCTGGCTGGAACAGATGCCTCGGGTCGCTCAATGACGCGCAAATGGGCGTGCGAAATCGGCCGCATAAACGGCGAGATTGGTGTGTACTCCATGAAAATGTCCACGAAGACAAAAATTCTAGGGCCCGCGAATCGCTTTGCGCTTGCGGGGTAGGGGCCAGAACGCTACATTCAGAAGTGCGAAAACTGAGATTTTGTAGCGGGCTGATCCCGGTGCGAAACCTTACAAAGGTCTCGTGAAGCTAGCTTCTCGGGGCCTTTTTCTTTTTGCCTGTATCGTGCCTCCTTCTTGTTGGTTGCTCTTCCTCAGTCTCCTGAACGCTTCCAGCGCTCATGAAGCTCGGTAATCAGCTTTGGGGCGTTGCCCTCCAACCAGCTGATAAAATCAGGTTCATCCGTAGTTAGATCAAGTTTGAGCTGCTTGCCTTGGCGGCCGGTCTTGACCGTCGCAGCTCCAACACCGGGGATCGCCAAAGCAGGCACACGCTTTCTAGACGGGCTTGCTTTCTTCTCTGCGCTCTTCGCAGCTGCCAGAACTGCGAGAAACGCACGATCAGAAACCTCATCGACCGAGCCGGAACTTTCGGACTTGGCTGCATGAGCTATGGCTAGCAGCTTGTCCCGATCACCGTCGTAGGCACCAAAAGCCTTTTTGAGCTCTTCCCATCTCGGGCGACCAATCCCAGGAGCTGCACCAATTGCCTGGATGAGATCCTCGCCGACCGTCCGAACGACACTCAAGAGCTGTGAAACCCCAGCTTCGTGGAGGTTAAGGACTTCGGCGACACCACGATTGGTGCGCTCAGCCCCTTCCAAATGGTCGCCGTCTAGAAGCGCCGTCGCTACAAGCGCACGTTCAATAAAGCTCAGATCACGACGCTCTTGGTTCTCGAGAAGCTGATCTCGAAGCGCTTGATCACCTTCAACCTCTGTGACGATGGCTCGAACTTTGATACCGAGTTCGCGACATGCTTCCAAGCGTCTGCGGCCATAGATCAGGTTGTAGCGATCGCCTTCCAGTGGGCGGACCAAGACAGGCACACGCTGACCGTTCTTGGAAATAGAGTTCTTCAGGCCCTCAACTTCAATCTGAAGCCTGTCATCCAACCGTCCTTCGGTAACAATCTGCGCCGGATCGATCTCAAAAACACCGCCACGCAGTCGGCGCCCTTCAAGAGCGTCAGGAGCGTTGCGAAGGGTCTGCAGCGGCAGGCCAAGTTTAGGCTTTCTTGCCATTCCGCCCCCATGTGTTCTGGATGATTTCAGCGATCTCATCGTTCACTGCGTTCATAGATTCGATCGCACGATCAAACGTCTGACGCGTGAAGTCCTTCTTGTCAGCTTCGTAGAGCGTTTGCTTGGTCAAGCCGGCATCAGAAATTGCGGTCGACTCAACCATGTGATTGGTCAGGACCGACCTCCCAAAGAGCCCGCGAATGAAGGCGATGACTTCGGTCTGTGGTGCGTCGCCGACTTTGTATCGCGTTGGCAAGAAGCGAAGCCAATCGAAGCGCAGATTTGCGCCTGCATCCCTGATTACTCCAAGGAGATCCGCAGTCATTCGCAGGAATTGGGACATCGACATAAGGTCAAGCATCTGCGGGTGAACCGTCACGAGCACACCCGAGGACGCGGAAAGTGCTGACATCGTCAAGAAACCAAGTTGCGGCGGACAGTCGATCACAACAACGTCGTAGTTCGCTTCAACACTATCGAGTGCGTCATGAACTCTCGCGAAGAACGCCTTCGCTCCGCCTCGCTGGATCGCAGCAGGCGTCTCGTGCTCGAACTCCATGAGTTCAAGGTTGCCCGGGATAAGATCAAGGCCGCGGATGTAGGTCTTGCGGATCACTTCGGCGATCGGAACCGGATCGTCATAGCGAACGGCATCATAGAGGGTTCCGCCCTCCATGAGGTCGAGTTCTGGCTGGATTCCGTGAAGAGCCGAAAGAGATGCTTGGGGGTCGAGATCGATCGCAAGAACCCTGTACCCCTTGAGCGCCAAGCGCTGAGCGAGGTGAGCAGACGTCGTCGTTTTGCCGGACCCGCCTTTGAAGTTCACCACTGAAATGACTTGAAGCTCGTCACCGTCGCGACGTCCAGGCACGTAAGTTCCAGCCTTTTTTGCGTTTCCTTCAAGCGTCTGCCGGATTTCCCAGATATCGTCGAGCGTATAGCGGCGATGACTTCCAGCCGTCGTCTCGACGTCAACGATCTTTCCTTCTCGATGAAGCTTCCGAAGATAGGTATGGTCGACGCCAAGGAGCTCAGCAGCTTCGCCGCTGGTCAAAGTGCGCATCACCTTCTTTGCATCTGGTGGGAAGTGTGCAGCGCGCTGAGCATGCAGGTTCGACGCGAGAAGTTCCGCGTAGTGCCCGATGGCGATATCTAGATCCTGTTCTGCTTCGCTCATGTCTGCCCCGATCCGTGGGCGCGTTTTTTATGTGACCGCGCGTTATTTTTCGAGACTATTGCCCGAGCAGCCAGATTCGTGCAAGCACTTTCTAGATTTAGTGGCAATCCGTTAGGCCAACACAAGTGTCGTGTTCAGAGGAGCCCCAACTTTTCCGCACGCTCAAGCAGCATTTTGACCGAAGACGGCTGCCAGCTAGTGCGCCCTCGGGGGGTGCGCTCACGCATCGATTCCAGCCGGTCGCAGATCGCCTGCAGTGTTATTTCGGGGTCCGAGCCTTTGATGGCAGCCACGATAGCCGGCAGGCGGTCATCGGTTTCGCGGCGTCCGGCGCGGCCAAGCACTGCATCTGGTAGAAACCCGTCGCGGACATAGGCTTTCACAGCACGGAGTAGGCGGCTTTGGGTCCAGTGCCGGTCGTGGGGCAGGGGGCCATTAATGATTCGCAAAACATCTTCCCAGGCCATATCCGGCCGCAGGCGTCGCACGTGGGGCACCCAATCCTGCGCGGTTTCGTTCAGTCGCTCCATGTAGCCGTCCTGTCGTGCCAGCCGCACCTTGCGCAGCGCGGCGGGGTCTTTGGTGCGAAGCCCAGGATTGCCACCAACGCGGCCCTTGGCGCGCGCAGAGACAAGCCCGGCCTTCGTGCGCTCACGTATCAGCGCGCGTTCGAACTCCGCCGCGGCGCCCAGAACCTGCAATGTGAATTTTCCTTGAGGGGAGGCGGTGTCGATGGGGTCCTGCAGCGAGCGGAAGAAAGCTCCCTTGGCCTCCAGACGCTCGATCACCTCCAGTAAGTGCGACAGAGACCGCGCAAGCCGGTCGATCCGCACGACGACCAGCGTATCGCCGCTCTGGACGCGTTCGAGCACCCGCCCGAGCACAGGACGCGCGCGATTGCCGCCTGAGGCGTGCTCTTCAAAGATCTCGGCACAGCCCGCCGATTGCAGCGCCTCGGACTGGGGCAGGGGGGTCTGATCCTCTGTGGAAACGCGGGCATAGCCTATCAGGGACATGAAAACGGGCCGTTTGCAATTTTATGTATCACCAATAAACGACCGTTTGTAAACGGATGCAAGGGCGATCTCTGTGCCCCTGCTCAACGGAAAGCCCTTGGTTTCCATAGGCTGAGCGCGATCAGAGAGCCCTCGCCGACCATCGCCCGCGCGTGCTATATAAGAAGCGCGGGTGCACTCTGACAAAACCCTTGGGTAAAATGCAAAAACCCAGTATTTTGCACATATGAAGCCTCAAGCGCCTGCCTTTCATGATGAATCGGACGTTCTCTTTCTCGATGCTGAGGAGGTGGAACAGTCGTCCGAGGACGATCTTTGGTTCCTGCCCGGTCCCATGGAAGAGGAGCCGGATTATCTGCCGCCCGGACCGCGGGCCGAACCGCGTGAAGCCGAGATCCTCGACGATTGGCGGAAAGCAGAGGCGGGTCATGCCGCGCGTCTTGCCCGTGTGGCCGGTCGCGTCGGCGCGCTGGACGACCGCCTGAAGCGCAGCCCGGAAGGATGGCGGCACAGGCTTGCCCTGATCGAGGCTGCCGACCTCAGCTGGTTCGCGGGTGACCGCATTGGCCCGGATCGCATTGCTATTTGGATATCCATGCGCCTGTCAGGCGTTCAAGAGGACCCCGCAGGACTGGCGCGTGTCGGTTGGGCGGTACGTCGTCTGACAGGGGGACCAGGCCCCGAGGTGGACCTTTCTGCCTTCCTCGATCGTCGCGATCCCGAGAACATGGTCGATGACGCCGAGCCTTTTGCGGATCGCGCGGGCGGTTGGCTGAACCTGATGGCGCAAGCCGCCGAGCTGCACCCGATAACCCGTGCCTGCGCGGGTTATCACCTCTGGAGCCTTGCGGGCCTTGGGCAGCAGGGCGATCGAATGGAAGCGGCAGTCACGGCCGCGCGGATCGCGGCCAGCGAGGGCAAGGGAGCAGTCTTTGCACCTCTGGCCATGGGTGGGGCAGGGGGGCTGCGCGCTGGCGGCCCACCCGCTGACCGTTTGGCGTGTTGGCTTGAGGGGATGGAGACGGCATGTCTGACAGCAATGCGGCACCTAGACGATATTGAAGCATGGTCAGCGCGGGCGGAAGCCGAAATGACACCGCTTTCGGGCAAGACCCCGCGCGCCTTGCGCGCTGTGCTTACCGAATGGCCCCTTGTCTCTGCCCCGATGGGCGAGGTCCTGACCAACGCTAGCCGTGCCGCCGTTCAACGCAATCTCGCCTGGATGGAAGCGCGAGGCTTGATCCGCGAGGTGACCGGCCAGGGGCGATTCAAGATATGGGTAGCGGCACGATCTTGAATCTTCCAGTTCGATGCATGGGAGCTTCAAGAGTTCGGGAAGTTCGTGTCATAGTTTTCAGTTTCCAGAAATCGCGTCGAGCACCGGACAGTTGGGGACTTCGGCGCCAGAACACCTGGATGCCGTTGCAGCGAGGACGGATTCGATCCGCCGGAGGTCTGCAATCTTCGCACGCACATCAGCAAGGTGGCGCTCTGTTCTCTCCTTGACGTCGGCGCAAGTCGGGGCGGCTCCGTCCTCCAGCCCCAAAAGCCCGCGAATGTTTTCCATGGAGAACCCGAGTTCCCGGGCACGCAGGATGAAGCGCAGGCGTGTGGCGTGTGCGGTGGCATAGATCCGGTAGCCGGCATTGGTCCGGGGTGGGTCAGGCAGCAGGCCCGTTTTCTCGTAATAGCGGATTGTTTCGATGTTGCATCCGGTCGCCCGGGCCAGGTCGCCGCGTGTTAAGCCGCTCTCGCGTTCGTGATCGGTCATGGGCAGGTTTCCTCTTGAGCCTGTAGTTACTACAGACCCTACACCCATCATCAACCACAGACGAGAGGTGCGCGACATGACACTGACAGACGACAGAACAGACACTTCAGCGGCGGATCGCCCCGCCCGAAAGGGTTGGCTTGCGGCGGGCGGGGTTGTGGGCGCCTTTTTCGCCTCGGCCTGCTGCATCGGGCCGCTGGTGCTTCTGACTCTCGGCATCTCGGGCGCCTGGATCGGCAACCTCACGGCACTGGAGCCTTACAAGCCGATCTTTGCCGTAATCGCGCTCGGCTTCATCGGGGCCGGGTTCCGGCAGGTGTATTTGCGCAAGCCGACCGTCTGCGAGCCTGGTTCCTACTGTGCGCGCCCATCCTCGGCGCGGATCACCAAGACCGCGCTCTGGGCTTCCCTGATACTCGTCGTCGCTGCACTCACCATCGACTGGTGGGCCCCGCTTCTCTACTGATCCCGAAAGGACACCCTCATGAAGACGATCCTTGCCCTTGTTCTGTTCGGCCTGACCGCCACAGCACCCATCACGGCCATTCCTGCCGTCGCGCAAACCGTCGCCGCCGAGCAGACCGTCACCTTCGCGGTGGACAACATGACCTGCGCGCTCTGCCCGGTGACGGTGAAGCGCGCGATGGAAGGCGTCGATGGCGTGCGCGCCGTCGAGATCGACTTCGAGGCGCGCACCGCTACTGTCGTCTTCGACACCGCCGCGACCAGCGCCGAGGCGATCGCGACCGCGTCGGCCAATGCAGGCTACCCGGCGCGCGTCTCAGGTTGACGGGATGAGCGAGCAGACCGACCGCAAGATGATCGCGACAGGGATCGTCGGCACCGTCATCGCGGCGCTCTGCTGCTTCACGCCGATCCTGGTCGTTCTTCTCGGCGCCGTGGGCCTGTCGGCTTGACTTGGCTTGGCTGGATAGACTACGTGCTGCTGCCCGCGCTGGCGTTTTTTATCGGCCTGACCATCTATGCCGTCTGGCGGCGGCAGCGGCGCAGGGCATCTCAAGAAAATGGATGAGTTCATGAAATACGAAACCAAGGCACCCACGGGCGATTTCGACCTTGCCGTGATCGGCGCCGGATCGGCTGGCTTCTCCGCCGCGATCACCGCCGCCGAGGGCGGCAAGCGGGTCGCGCTCATCGGGCATGGCACCATCGGCGGGACCTGCGTGAACGTGGGCTGCGTGCCCTCCAAGACGATGATCCGCGCTGCGGAAGCCCTCCACAGTGCGCAGTCGGCGCATCGTTTCCCGGGCCTCAGCGGAGAGGCGCAGGTTGCCGACTGGTCGGCGCTGGTTGTGGCCAAGGACGATCTGGTCGCGACGCTGCGCCAGAAGAAGTACGCCGACCTGCTGCCGGGCTACGATGGAGTGACTTATATCGACGAGGGTCCGGCGCAGCTCGTCCCCGGCGGTGTCGAAGTCGGCAGGCGCAAGATCACGGCTCCCAAGGTGATCGTCGCCACAGGCGGCAGACCCGCCGTGCCCGATATCCTTGGCATCCTCGAAGCACCGACGCTCGACAGCACGTCGCTGCTGGCGCTGGACCATTTGCCCGACAGCCTGATCTTCCTCGGCGGCGGCTATATCGGCGTGGAGCTGGCGCAGATGATGGCGCGGATGGGCACCCACGTCACCATCGTCTGCCGCTCGCGCCTGTTGCCGCACACCGAGCCGGAGGTGTCCGAGGCGCTCACGGCGACCTTGCGCGCCGAAGGCTTGCGCGTCCTAGATGGCGCGACCTACCACGCCGCGCGGCGTGATGTTGACCGCGCGGTTTTGTCCGTGACGGTGGACGGTACCGACCGCGATCTGACGGCCCACCGCCTCGTCCTGACCACGGGCCGTGCGCCCAACACCAAGAGGCTGGGCCTCGCGGAGATGGGTGTCGAGACCGACGCACGCGGTGCGATCCGGGTGGGCGACGACATGCAGACCACGAAGCCCGGCATCTTCGCGGCCGGCGATGTGACCGACCGCGATCAGTTCGTCTACATGGCCGCCTATGGCGCCAAGCTCGCGTCCCGCAACGCCGTTCTGGGCGGGACGGAGCGCTACGACAACGCATCGATGCCTTGGGTGGTGTTCACCGATCCGCAAGTGGCCGGAGTCGGGCTGACCGAAGCGCAGGCGCGTGCGGCGGGTCATGACGTCAAGACCAGCGTGCTTACCCTCGACAACGTGCCTCGCGCGCTAGCGGCCCGCGATACCCGGGGCCTGATCAAGCTGGTCGCGGATGCGCAGACCGACCGCCTGCTGGGCGGCGTCATCATGGCGCCGGAGGGAGCCGACAGTGTCCAGACGCTCGCCATGGCGTTGAAGTTCGGCATGACGACAAAGGCGCTCGGCGAAACGATCTTTCCCTATCTTACCACGGTCGAGGCGCTGAAGCTCGCCGCGCAGACCTTCGACAAGGATGTCGCCAAACTGTCCTGCTGCGCTGGATGAAACGAGCAGATTTATCCAGCTTGGACCCTCAAGCGTGTCTAAGACGAGCAAGGCAGGCGAAATGACCCCACTTTCGGGCAAGACCCCGCGCGCCTTGCGCGCTGTGCTTACCGAATGGCCCCTTGTCTCTGCCCCGATGGGCGAGGTCCTGACCAACGCTAGCCGTGCCGCCGTTCAACGCAATCTCGCCTGGACGGAAGCGCGAGGCCTGATCCGGGAGGTGACGGGGCAGGGGCGGTATCGATTGTGGCGCATGTGAGCAACCAAATGGGCACCACCAGGAGCGTTTTTGCACAAGTAGAGACAAATGGCAGTAAAGGTTCGCTGAGCACTATTGCACGGGTTACGGCAAATGTCGCGTAGCCCTTAATTGTGAGATGAGAAATCCAACGAAATCAACGGCTATGCTTTGCCCTTAATTATGAGATTTTGCCTTTAATTCTGATATTTTTGCCCATTCACATTCTGGGGGGCTCGTTCATCTCAGGACCGCCTTTACTTCAGCTTGACGCAGTTTTTGGATACAGATGCACCCGCGCTCCGATCTGAACCCGATCATAAAGATCGGATACATGGTCATTGGTCAATCGCGCACATCCATTTGAAACGGCAAATCCGATTGTCCGTGGCTCGTTTGTTCCGTGGATGCGCAAGTAAGTATCCCGTCCATCATCATCATAAAGATATAGTGCTCTTGCTCCCAGTGGATTGCCAGGGCCACCGGGAACGCCATCGGCAAACCGCGCATACTTTTCAGGCTCCCGGCGGATCATTGCATTTGTCGGACGCCAACGCGGCCACTCGGCCTTGCGCGCAACATTGAATGAACCTGCTTCGTACAACCCTTCTCGACCGACACCCACGCCGTAGCGGATCGCCATTCCGTCTTCCAACATGAAGTACAAAAAGAAGTCATCAGGAACGACATGGACCGATCCGGGCACCCAGTCGGTGCGATAGGTATTCACCAATTGAGGAAGAAACCGATCCGGAAGGGCATATGCATGCGCAAAGGTTAGATTCGGCAGCGTAGCTGCAGCCAATGAAGTAAGAACAGCCGCCCGGCGCGTCAAAAATGTCATTCCGTCTCCTAGTCAAGGCCCGCTACGATCCGTCGATTTACATGGTGCTTTCTTTGGGGCCTGCGTCAATTACGACGATCGTTGGCGCCACGTTACGGACCTCGGACATTCCTGAACCAGAACCGCTTTGTCGCAATTTGTAACTATGACACTTCCGCGACTTGACCTTCCAGTCAGTGGAACCCCTATCTCAGGAGGAAGTATGACAAACAAGGCTTCGGAAAGGGCTGTAGAATCGTGAAATACCAACTCCGCCACTCGAATAGCACAATTTCTATCAGGCCGCCTGCGATTGATCCGTTTGGCGAGGCAAAACTGGCACGGTTCGGCACAAAGGCTCTGCTTTTGCGTTGGTCTGCGCCTCAAACAATCTACGGTTTTGCGCTGATGGCCTCCGTCTTCCTCATTGCCCCGCTGATTTGATCCAGATGTTCCGTGTCGTCCTCCTCGTCGCCCTGATCGGGGGCATTGTCGTCATTGCGCGGCCCGACCTTCTGAACCTGACGCTTCCGACCCGTGCTGATCTTGAAAATTGGATTGACGCCGCGGGCCTGTTGGGTCCGGTTGTCGTCGTCACTCTGATGACAGTCGCTATCGTTGCAAGCCCTCTGCCTTCTGCCCCGATCGCTTTGGCGGCGGGTGCGGCCTACGGACATTGGGTCGGGGCCGTGCTTGTCGTGATCGGTGCTGAACTTGGTGCGCTCATCGCCTTCACGCTGGCCCGCAAACTGGGCCATCCTTTCGTTGCACGGTTTTTTGGAGACACATCTCGTTGGGCGCTTCTCGGCTCACAAAACATGCTGACATTGATCGTCTTCGTCAGCCGCCTCCTACCGTTCCTGTCATTCGACCTTATCAGCTACGCGGCTGGTCTTAGTGCCTTGCACTTCTGGCGCTTCGCCATTGCAACGCTGGCCGGCATCATCCCCGCCAGTTTCTTCCTGGCACACATGGGGGCGATCGCGATGACGGGCGATTCAGAATCCGTCCTTTGGACGATTGCCGTCCTCGGCGTTGTTTCCGGTCTTTCCTTGATCGCGGCCCTCGTCAGCAAAAAACGCAAGTCCGGGCGACTGTCCGAATTCACCTAATTCAGAAAGGTTTCACCATGAACCATCCAGACGCATCATCCCAGCCACAGGTCTATACCTGCCCGATGCACCCCGAGGTCGTGTCCGACGAACCCGGCGATTGCCCGAAATGCGGGATGCACCTTGTCCCGCAGGATGAAGTGTCGGCATCCGAAGCCGACTGTCACCATCACGGCCACGCCGGTCATGCCCATGCAGCCGGTTCCGCGCCAGCAGACGGCAAATACGATACCGTGCCGGAAGACCACGATGGGGCGGTCTACACCTGCCCGATGCACGCCGAAGTCCGTCAGACCCACCCGGGCTCCTGCCCGATCTGCGGCATGGGGCTTGAACTGGAAAGTGCCGCCATGGACGAGGACGGCCCGAATCCCGAACTGGTCGATTTCACCCGGCGGTTCTGGGTCGGCACGATCCTGTCGATCCCACTTCTGGTCTTCACCATGGGGCCTTTCGTTGGGTTTCCCGGCGTAAGAGAGATTTTCGGAGAGCGCGGCACGCTCTGGATCGAACTGATACTCGGTACACCCGTGGTCTGGTGGTGTGGCTGGCCGTTCCTTGTCCGCGGCTGGAATTCGTTCCGCACGATGAACCTCAACATGTTCTCGCTCATCGCGATGGGCGTTATGGCCGCATGGCTGTTCAGTGTTGTTGCAGTCCTTGTCCCGGATATATTCCCCGATGGTTTCCGTGATGAACAAGGCCATGTTGGTGTCTATTTCGAGGCCGCGGCAGTGATCGTCACACTTGTCCTTCTGGGTCAGGTGATGGAACTGCGCGCCCGCGAAGGCACCGGAAAGGCAATCCGTGCGCTACTGGACATGGCGGCCAAATCCGCGCGTGTTATCCGCGATGATGGCAGCGAAGAAGAAATAGCGCTCGAAGATGTGGTCGTAGGTGACCGTTTGCGCGTGCGCCCCGGCGACAAAGTGCCGGTCGATGGCGTCGTCGCCGAGGGTCGCTCCTCTATCGACGAAAGCATGATCACCGGCGAACCCATTCCCGTTGAAAAGGTCGAAGGCGACACCGTCACAGGGGCCACGATCAACGGCACCGGATCGCTGATCGTCGAAGCCACGCGCGTCGGCTCGGACACGATGCTCAGCCAGATCGTAGAAATGGTCTCCAACGCGCAGCGGTCTCGTGCGCCGATCCAAAAATACGCAGACAAGGTCGCAGGTTACTTCGTTCCGGCCGTCATCGTAATCGCCATTCTGGCCTTTGTGGCGTGGGCGGTCTGGGGCCCCGCCCCTGCTCTGTCATATGCCTTGATTGCTGCCGTCGCGGTCCTGATCATCGCCTGCCCCTGCGCGCTTGGCCTGGCCACGCCGATGTCGATCATGACGGCCACGGGTCGCGGCGCACAGGCCGGCGTGCTGATCAAGAATGCCGAGGCGCTTGAGCGGTTTGAGAAAGTCGACACGCTGATCGTCGACAAGACGGGGACGCTGACCATGGGCAAACCGCGCCTCGTCGCGGTCCTGCCCGAGGATGGCCATGACGAGGCTGAGGTTCTCCGCCTTGCCGCATCACTTGAGCGCGGCTCAGAACACCCGTTGGCCGAGGCCATCGTGCGCGGTGCTGAAGAGCGTGGTGTGGATATGGCTAAGGCCGACGGCTTCGAGGCCGTGACCGGCAAAGGCGTTCGCGGTACCGTTGATGGGAAATCCGTCGCGCTGGGTAACCGCAAGCTGGTTGAGGATCTTGGCCTTGAAACCGGACCATTAAGCGACGTGGCCAACATCCGCCGGGATGAAGGCGAAACGGTGATGTTCGTCGTTGTCGAAGATGCGCTGGTCGGTCTCGTCGCGGTGTCCGATCCGATCAAGGACACCACGCCCGACGCACTCAAGGCGCTGCACGATCTGGGGTTCCGCATCATCATGGCCACCGGCGACAACGAACGCACCGCCAAGGCCGTGGCCGACCGCCTCGGCATCGACGAGGTCCGCGCCGATGTCCTGCCCGAAGACAAGGCGAAGATCGTCCGCGATCTGCAAGAAAGCGGGGCCAAGGTTGCCATGGCCGGTGACGGTGTCAACGACGCCCCTGCCCTCGCGCAGGCGGATGTTGGCATTGCCATGGGCACCGGGGCCGATGTGGCCATCGAAAGTTCCGGTATTACGCTGGTAAAAGGCGACCTCGACGGCATCGTGCGCGCCCGCCGCCTGGCCCGCGTCACCATGCGCAACATCCGCCAGAACCTGTTCTTCGCGCTGATCTATAATGCTTCAGGTGTGCCCATCGCCGCAGGCCTGCTCTACCCGTTCTTCGGCATCCTCATCAGCCCGATGTTCGCCGCTTTCGCCATGAGCGCCTCGTCCATTTCCGTGGTACTCAACGCGCTGCGCTTGCGCCGGACGACACTATGACTTTGATGTTGTGTGCCGTGAGCTCCTCGACGTTCGCCGAGCCCATCCGCGTCAGCGTATTGCGCAGGTGGATCTAACGCATTCTTCAAAGAAGCGGCCTCCGCCGCGAAAGGACAAACCCATGAAACGACGACAGTTCATCATTGCCGGTGCAGCGGCTGGCGCGACCCTAGCCACACCGATGCTGCTGACCCGCCGTGCGATCGCGGCAGAAACGGGCGCACCCTTGCCGATCCCACCGCTGATGGACGTGGATGGCATCGCCGGGAACACGCTGACTGCGCATGCCGCCACACGGGCATTCTACGCTGGCGTCGCGTCGCCGACGCTTGGGTTCTCACAAGACTACCTTGGCCCGACATTGCGCTTCGTAAGGGGCCGCGCCGCGAGGATTTCAGTGGAGAATAGCACCGACATGCCGATCACCGCGCACTGGCACGGCATGCACCTTCCCGGTGACCTTGATGGCGGTCCGCAACTTGCGTTCGGTCCCGGCGAGACATGGGCGCCTGAACTTCCGGTGGATCACCCTGCAGCGACGCTGTGGTATCACAGCCATGTCCACGGACAGACCGCCAATCAGGTCTATCGCGGCCTAGCGGGGATGATCCTGCTGGACGACCCGGCGATCGACGTTCCACTGCCCCAAACCTATGGCGAAGATGACATACCGCTCATTGTTCAGGACCGCCTGTTCCGGCGCGGAGTAATGACCTACGACCTTGGCCACATGGACCAGATGGCGGGGTTTCAGGGCAGCGACATTCTGGTCAATGGGACACTGCACCCGAAAGTGACCGTGCCCGCCGGTCTGGTGCGGTTCCGTCTTTTGAATGGGTCCAATGCCCGCACTTACGAATTTAGCTTCTCGGATGGCCGCCGGTTCCATCAGATTGCCAGCGACGGCGGGCTTCTGCCTACACCGCATGCGGTGACCGGCTTGCACCTGTCGCCCGGCGAACGTGCCGAAATCGTCGTCGATTTCTCCGATAGCCGTGCTGTGCGGCTCGTGTCTGCCGACATCGCGGCTGGGATGATGGGTGGCGGGTCCATGGGCGGCATGATGGGCGGAGGCTCCGGCCCGTCGGGCACGCTCGACATTCTGTCGATCGAGGTTTCAGGACAGGCCTTGGTGACGCCAGACGCCTTGCCCGCGCGCCTGCCCGCCCAGTTGCGCGATCTTGGCGCGCCGGTCCGGACCCGTGACTTCACCCTGAATATCCATTCTCGCGGCATGATGGGCAGTATGATGAACAACCTCTTTGGCCGCTCGGGTCAGTCCATGGGCATCAACGGCGCCTCATATGACATGGGCCGCATAGATTTCCATGTCCCTTTGGGCGAAACCGAACGCTGGCGGATCAACGCTGACATGATGGCCCATCCCTTCCACGTGCATGGGGCCTCGTTCCTCGTGACGCATGCGGGCGGACAGGCCGTCGATCCGCAACTGACCGGCCTCAAGGACGTGGTTCACGTCGACGGGCCCACTGAAATTCTCGTCCGTTTCGACAAGCCCGCCACGGCAGAGGCTCCGTTCATGTACCACTGTCACATCCTCGAACACGAAGATCGCGGAATGATGGGCCAGTTCACCGTTGGATAGATCACGATGAAACCCTAGATTCAGCTCGAGTTGGAGGAGCTTGGACGATGATTGAAACGATACTTGAGTTTGAACCGGCCATTCGCCTCACGGCGTTCCTCGGGATCCTTGGGGCAATGGCGCTCTGGGAAATCGCGGCACCCCGCCGTCGTCGGGACATTCCGCGCGTGATCCGCTGGACCAACAACCTCGCGCTCGTCGTGATCGATACAGCGATCCTGCGTCTAACCTTCCCGATCCTCGCCGTTGGCCTTGCCGTTCTGGCGGAAGAGCGCGGCTGGGGCCTGTTCAACGTTCTCGATATCCCTGACTGGATCGCCGTGATTGTCTCCATGCTGCTGCTGGACCTCGCGATTTACTTTCAGCACGTGATGTTCCACGCGATCCCGGCCCTATGGCGGCTGCACCGCATGCACCATGCCGATCTCGATTTCGACGGTGTTGTCACGTTAACCTGTCGGCAATCGGCGAAGGCATCGCGTTAGTGGGATCAAGCGATGTTCGCAGCCGTTTTCCAGACATCAAGTGCCTGCAACCGATGGAAGCGGATGGTTAAGGCTGTGCGGCGGCAGGATGGGACAAAGAAGCAGTTTCGGGTTGCTGAGTGAACAGACACGAAGCGCTGCAAGCCGCCGGGTGATCGGTGTCCTTGCATCACCCGTTCCCGCTTTCGAAACGGCAGGTGGCTGTTCTCTGCGCGATTATTCAGGCCCTTGTGCGACCAATGATCCAAACCGGGCGCTACGTCGCGCTTGGCAGCGCCATAGGATCGCAGCTTGTCCGTTATAATCCGTTTTGGCACGAAGCCATGACGCTTGAGAAGTCTGAGCATCAGACGTTTCGCAGCCGGCTTATTCCGACTGGACTGGAGGATTTCATCCAGCACAACCCCATGTTGATCGACCGCGCGCCAGAGCCAGAATGACCTGTCGGCAATCTTCACGACGACTTCGTCCATATGCCAAACATCACCCGGACGGGCTTGCCTCCGTCGCAGATTCTGGGCGATCTGAGGCCCGAATTTGACCGTCCAGCGCCTGATGGTTTCGTAGGACACATCAATTCCGCGCTCGAGCAACATCTCCTCAACCTCACGCAGGCTTAGGTTGAAGCGCATGTAGAGCCAGACCGCGTGAGCGATAATCTGGGATGGAAAGCGATGGCGCTTGTAGCTGATAGCCGATGTCTGCATTGCAGTCAGATAAGAAGAAATCGCGACGCGAACAACAATAGGGCAGTTAACGTGACATCACCGCGGCGGCTTCTGGGCCGCGGGATTTCTGTGGCACATCATCGAGACCGGCATGGGGGGGGCACTCGGCCTCTTCGCAGGGCACGGCGAAGCGCCGATGCCACTGGTCGAGGCAGGGTTATTCGCGGTTGCGATCCTGTTCGGTGTTTGGCTCGTGGCGCCCAAGGCATGGTCGTCCGCACGGCGGCTGTCGCCCGACATGAACCTGCTCATGGTCGTCGCAGTCGCGGGTGCAATTGGCCTCGGCGAATTTTTCGAGGCGGCGACGGTCGCGTTCTTCTTCTCGCTCTCGCTCTACCTCGAAAGCTGGAGCGTCGGGCGTGCGAGGAATGCGGTTTCAGCTCTGCTCGACCTGGCGCCGCCGACGGCAAGAGTTCTTAATGATGACGGCTCGGAAGCGGACGTTCCGGCTTCTGCGGTTGCTATCAACGCACGTTTCGTCGTGCGCGGCGGAGACCGCATCCCATTGGATGGTGAGGTTGTCGATGGGGCAGGGGCCGTCGATCAGGCGCCAATCACCGGAGAGAGTGCGCTGGTCCCAAAGGAACGGGGCGACGAAGTCTATGCCGGTACGATCAACGGCGAAGGCACACTGATGGTGCGCGCCACGAAGGCCGCCTCGGATACCGTGTTGGCCAAGATCATCCGCATGGTCGGTGACGCCCATGCCCGCCGCGCGCCGGTGGAGCAGTGGGTGGCGAAGTTCGCCCGCATCTACACGCCTATCGTCATGGCGCTCGCCATTGCAATTGCCTTGCTGCCGCCGCTCCTTTTCGGTGGGGTCTGGGATTATTGGTTTTACAACGCACTCGTGCTGCTGGTGATCGCCTGCCCATGTGCTCTGGTTATCTCGACCCCTGTCTCCATCGTCGCCGCACTCACCACTTCGGCACGGGCGGGTGTACTCATCAAGGGTGGTGCCTATGTAGAGGCACCGGGCAAGACCACTGCATTGGCCATGGACAAGACCGGCACGATCACCATGGGCGAGCCCGAGGTGGCGGCGGTGCATCCGCTGGGCAAAGCATCGGCGCAAGATCTGATGACCCTCGCCGCTGGGCTGGAGGCACGTTCCTCGCATCCCTTGGCGCGTGCCATTCTCGCGCGGGCCGAAGCCGACGGCATCAAGGTGTCCGCCGCGGAAGATACCCGAACCGTTCCCGGCAGGGGACTTGAAGGACGCACAGACGGCCGTTCGATCTGGCTGGGGTCGGACCGGTTTGCCGAGGAGAAGGGTTTCGGCGACGCCATTCCGAAGGATTTGCGCGACCGCATCGAAGGGGCTGGCAGCACCCTTGTTGCCGTGGGCGACGACACCGGCGTGACCGGCATCCTGGAATTGCGCGACCGTATCCGCCCCGACGCCAAGGGCATCGTGGCACAGCTCCACGCGCAAGGCGTGAAGACCATCGTCATGTTGACGGGCGACAACGAGCGGACAGCGCGCGCCGTTGCAGCCGAGGTCGGCATCAACGAGGTCCGTGCCGAGCTTCTGCCCGAAGACAAGGTGACTGCCATCGAAGAACTGGTCGAAACGCATGACATGGTGGCCATGATCGGCGACGGGGTGAACGACGCCCCCGCCATGGCGCGTGCGCATTACGCCATCGCGATGGGTGCTGTTGGTTCGGACGCGGCAATCGAGACGGCGGATATTGCCCTTATGACCGACGACCTCGGCAAGGTGCCTTGGCTGATCGGTCATTCGCGCCGGACAATGTCGATTATCCATCAGAACATCGGTATTTCCTTGGCGACCAAGGGCGTTTTCGTCGTCGCTACTGCGTTCGGAGTGGCATCGATGTGGGGCGCTATTGCAGCCGACGTAGGAGTGTCATTGCTGGTGGTGGCCAACGCCCTGCGCCTGCTGAACAGCCGAGAGGCCAAGGCGCCGCCGTCCGGCGGTGAACAGGTTGGTCCACAGATGACAAAAGCCGCGCTTGCCCACGGACATTGATCAGGCAGCATTTGCAAGGTAACGTAATGTCCATATCAGACCTCACGAAAGAGGCATCGAGCAGTGAAAACCATCCGATTTCCCCGCCGCGCCGTCCTGTTGGGCGGGGTGGCACCGTTTTTGTCCGGCTGTGCCAGCAAGTTCCGCAGCTATGGCGGACCCGAGGTGACCCGTGTTCGGCTCTACAAGGGGCAGCGCTTGCTTGTTCTGGACGGAGTTGATCCCGTATTGCAAACCTATCCGGTCGGACTGGGTTTCGCGCCCGAGGGTCACAAGCAATTCGAGGGAGACGGTCGGACTCCGGAGGGCACCTACATAGTCGATAAGCGAAACCCCAACAGCACCTACCATCTTTCGATTGGCATCTCTTATCCGAATGAGGCCGACATCGCTTTTGCCGAGGCGCAGGGCCGATCCCCCGGGGGCGACATCTTCATCCATGGTGGTCCACGACCCGGCATCGACCCAACGGACGTCCGCGACTGGACAGCTGGCTGCATCGCGGTCACAGATCGGCAGATCGAGGACATCTATGCAATGGTGAAGGACGGAACACCTATCCACATCTTTGCATGACGGTGTTTCTCATGCGGCGATAGCGCGCCGTCGCATTGGTCGCCATTGCCCAGCTCCACGAAGCCAAGATGAGCGCCAGCAGCATCCAGTCCCCGAAGCTCGCGTAGAGTGTCGGCGGCCGCGCGGAGGGCAGACTAGCGTCGATGATGCCCGTTTCGCCGGTCTCGAGCCGCGCAACGATCTCTCCGTTCGCGTCGATGACCGCAGAGATGCCTGTATTCGCGGCTCGAATGACAGGAAGGCCTTCCTCTATGGCGCGCATGCGTGCGGAAGCCAGATGCTGCTCAGGTCCGATGCTGCTGCCAAACCAGGCATCGTTTGTCGCGTTGAAGATCCAGTCGGGTCGGAACAGGTCGTCGACTACATGACCTGGGAAGATGATCTCATAGCAGATCGCCACGGCGACCAGCGGCACACCCGGAAGCGCAAGCGTTCGCGGGCCCGGTCCGGGCGTAAAATCGCCCAGACCCGCCGTGAGCCGCTCGATGGGCAACCAGCCACGGAATGGCACATATTCGCCGAAGGGTACGAGATGGTGTTTCGCGTATCCGGTCAGGATTCTGCCGGTCGCGCCAAAAGCCTGGACCGTGTTGAAATATCGGGTGCCATCTTCGCTCGGTACACGGTCCGGCACACCGGTGAGCAGCACCCTGCCGTCTGGTAGCGCAGCGGCAATGCGATCCCGTGCCTCCGTATCCTCATCGAGGAAACCCGGAAAGGCGGTTTCCGGCCAAAGAAGAACGTCGAAATCGCCGGGCTGGGTTGAAAGCTCAAGATAGCGCGCGAAGGTCGCCTCGCGGTTCTCGGGCGCCCATTTCTCCTCTTGTGGAATGTTGCCCTGGACGATGCGCAGGTCGACACCGGGTGGCTGTTGTGCATCCGACTGGAGGCGAAGCGTGCCGACAGCCCACATCGTCGCGATGCCGGCCAGCGCCATGAGCGAAACGGTCAATCGTTGCCGCCCGGACGTCATGACAGCCGCGCCGGGAAGTGCCGCGACGAACACGGTGAGAAAGCTTAGCCCATAGCTTCCGACCCAGGCGGCGGTCTGGCGAAGGGCGGCGTAGTCTACAAGTGCGTAGCCGGCGAGGTTCCAGGGAAACCCCGTCAGAACGTGACCACGCAACCACTCTGCCACGGTCCAGGAGGTCGCGAACACGAGGCAGGCCAAGAGACTGCCCATGGCTCCGCGCCGCGCGATTTCGGCGAAGAGCGCTGCGGCAATGGCTGGGAAAATTGCGAGACCTGCGGACAATCCCGCGACGGCCGGGATCGCCATCGCCCCGAACCGCTCGCCCTCGACGTAGAAACTCTCTGCAATCCACGAAATCCCGAAACCGAACTGGCCAAGACCAAACGCCCAGCCGACGAGGAAAGCGCGCCCGAAGGAGAGACCGCGAAGACCGACAAACAACGCGGAATAGGCAACGGGAACAAGCAGGAGAAGCGAGAAAGGCGGGAAAGTCAGAACGGTCAGCGCCCCGGCGACGAAACCAAGCGTCATCCGCGAAAGCAAACGGTGGAGCAGTGCTATGCGGTTCAGAATTTCCGGCTTCACGATTTGATCGGACGCCGCACGCTGATCCATGGCGCAGCGAGCAAGAGCCCCACGCCACTGACGACAAATACATCGGCCATGTTGAAGGCAGGCCAATGTGTTGTGCCAATATAGAAATCGAGAAAGTCTGTTACGGCCCGATACCGCACACGATCGATGACATTACCCAAAGCTCCGCCAATGATCGCGCCATAGGCAAGTGTTTCGACCACATTGTCGGCGCGAAACAGCATAACCCCTAGCCAAACACAGATGGCAAGAGCGAGAGCGATGAGGCTCCACCACGGCGCGCCGCCCAGCATCCCGAAAGTCACGCCGTCATTACGATAAAAGACGAGGTTGAATCCCGGAAACACCGGGACCCCGGCGCTTAGAGTGGCGGCATTCGCAATGACAATGGCTTTTATGATCTGATCAATCGCGAACGCTGCAAGCGCCGCAAAGACGCCGATCACCGGAGATACTTTGTTTGTTGGCATTGGCTCACCCCAACCAGACATCGAGGAACAGCATCAGAACGAGCCCGACTGCGAGACCGAGCGTTGCCCTGTTCTGATGGCCGCTGCGATGGGTTTCGGGGATGATTTCGTGGCTGATAACGTAGAGCATTGCGCCCGCGGCAAAGGCCAGACCCCATGGAAGCAGCGGTTCCGACAGTGTGATGATCCCGGCCCCGAGCAGGCCGCCAATCGGCTCGACCATGCCCGTCAGCGCCGCGATGCCCCAGGCGCGCAGCTTCAGATATCCCTCGCCCAGCAGAGATACAGCGACGGCCAATCCTTCGGGCGCATTCTGAAGCCCGATTCCGACAGCAAGCGGCAGACCGCCCTCCATACCTCCGGATCCGAAGCCGACCCCAACCGCAAGGCCTTCGGGGAAGTTGTGGATCGTGATCGCGATGATGAACAGCCAGACCCGCCGCAAAGGCGCCGCTTCGGGCCCTTCGCGTCCTGTCTTGAAGTGCTCGTGCGGCAGCTTTTCGTTCATCAGGGCGACAGCCCCCATGCCCAGAAGGATCGAGACGCACACGATGGCCGCAGGCATCGCGCCGTTCTCGAACATTGGCTCTGCCGCATCCAATGCCGGGATGATCAGCGAAAAGAACGAGGCTGACAGCATGACACCGGCAGCGAAGCCGAGCGACAGATCGCGCGTGGCCCGGGACGGGATGCGCCCAAACAGCACGGGAGCTGCTCCGACTGCCGTGAGCGAACCGGCAGCGAGACTTCCGAGAAAGCCGAGCATTATCGGAGACAGATTATCCATGGGCGGGCCAGATTATCCTTCGGCGTAGCTCGAAAAGACTTCCGTCGACCCGTCCTTGCGGATGAGGAAGACATCATAGGCCTCGCGGTCGTCTTCTGGCCCCATGCCGGGCGAGCCATAGGGCATCCCCGGAACGGCGAGGCCGACGGCGTCCGGGCGCTCCTCGAGAATGCGGCGGATGTCAGCGGCCGGGACATGGCCTTCGATCACGTAGCCATCAATGAGCGAGGTGTGGCAGGAGACCATGCGCTGCGGCACGCCGTTGTCGAGCTTGAAGCGAACCAGCGACCCACCGAACATGTTCTCGCCCGTCGGCGCAAACCCGTTTTCTTCGAGATGGTTCATCCAAGACAGGCAACAGCCGCAACCGTTCGTCTTGCGGACCTCGATCGCCGTTGCCTCTGCGAGGACCTGGGCCGCTGGTAACAGGGCGAGGGTGATTGCCAGAGCTTGGGTCATGCGTTTCATGGGTCAGAGCCTTTCGGTTGTCGTTTCGGCAATCTCGCTGCCGAGGTTTTGATTCAGAAGCGCGCGCGCCTCGGCCAGACGCGAGAGCGCGGCGGTATCATCTGCTTCGCTCTCGGCTGCTTCGGCGAGCCGGTCGTCAGAGAGGGGGTCAGTCGGGCGCCCATCCACGAGGACTTCGTAGTGTAGGTTCGGACCTGTCGCCGTGCCAGTCGCGCCGACGCGGCCGATCACATCTCCCGCCGCAACGCGTTGGCCTTGTGCCAGGCCATCCGGCACGGCGCTCAGATGCGCATAGCGCGTCATGGTGTCGGAGCCGTGGGCGATTTCGACCACTCGACCATAGCCGCCTCGCCAGCCGATGAAACTGACCCGCCCCGGTGCCGTCGATTGAACCGGTGTCCCACGTGCCGCTGCGAAATCGACGCCGGTGTGCATCCGGACGTTGCCAAAGACCGGATGCGTGCGGCGTCCGAACACCGAGCTGAGGCGCGCACCCTCGACCGGCTGTGCGAAGACGCGCAGCACCTCGCCATCGACGTAGATCGTCGCCTGACCGCTGCCGTCGTCTGGCCATACGATCTCGTAAAGCGAACCGCCGATCTCCAGTGCGGCGAAGGCGAGATCGGGCTGTCCGATCCTGTCCTCGCCGACCCGCGCCTCGCGCCAGAGAAGCCTTAGTGTTTCGCCGCCGGCCATCTCGCGGCGGAAATCCACGGTCCCACCCAGCATCTGCGCAAGGTCCACGGAAAAACGGGCGGGTATGCCGGCTTCGTCGAGTGCCGCGAAGATCGAGCTGTCGATCACGGCTTCGCCGGCAAGGGTTACGATCTCCGGATCCGGAGCCACGACCTGCGCAGACAACTGCTCGCCGAAAACCACCTCGATCCGCACACCGTCCTCGACGGCGAGTGAGACGGTGCGGGGGCTGCCGTCCACGGTCGAAGCAACAGTGACCGAGTGCCCCGGCCGCAGCCGTCGCAGATCGTATTCCGCGCCAAGCGCGAGGGCAACTTCGGCTCTGTCAGGTGCTGCAAGACCAGCTTCAGACAGCAAGAAATCGAGCGTCTCGCCAGGTGCAATGTCGCGCGACCATGTCGACAGGGGTGGCTCGATCGCCTGCACGGGCCTGTCGGCAAACGCGACCTGCAGAAGGGGCAGGGGGCCGAGGTCGGGTGCATCTTCTGCCCATGCCGTCGCGGGCAGCGTCACGAGGATGTCAACGTTTTGGGGAGCTTCAGGACCTTGGGGCATCCATTTACCTGCCGAGGCAAGTTCCGGCGGCACGGGTTCTTTCGACATGAAATCAGAGAGGGCGATAGCCGCTCCCGAAACCATCCCCGCAATTGCGACACAAGCCGCCATAGTTCTGAGCCTCATGTCGCCCCCTCCGTTTCTTCTTCCAGCGCGCGGCGAATTTTCGGCACCGCGAATTCTCTGGGTTCGTGATAGTCGATCATGATGACAAACCGCCCAGAGGCTGCGAACAGGAAGACGCTCGCGCTGTGGTTCATCGTGTAATCGCCGCTCTCCGTCGGCACCCTTTCGTAGGTGGCGTGGAAGCCGTCCGCGACGCGCGCTATCTGCTCCTCCGGCCCCGTCCAGCCGCGAATCGCCGGATGGAAGTAGCCGACATATTCGGCCATCGTTTCGACAGTGTCGCGCTCGGGATCGACCGTGATGAAAACCACGTTCATCTCGTCGGCCTCGTCTCCCAGATCGTCGAGCCATCCCGAAATGTCCGAGAGCGTGGTCGGGCAGACATCGGGACAGTAGGTGAAGCCGAAGAACGCCATCGTCGGTCGCCCGATCAGGGTTTCCGGCCCGACCGCGTTGCCCTCATGATCCGTCAGACGGAAATCCATCGCGGTCAGAGCCACTGGCCGCTGCCCGATAGGCTCAGGTCCACCGGGGCCATCGACCTGCCACCAACCGACGAAGAGCATCAGGGCGACCGCCCCGACACCAGGCGCACCATACCCCAGGATCGCCCGTCGCCGCATCAGTCCTCTGGCCCCCGCGCGGCGATGCCGAGGATCGGCACCTCGACCGTCACCTCGCCTCCGTCGTCGAAAAGCAGGGTCAGCGGAAAGGTGTCCCCTTCCGTCATCGGTTCTTGTAGCCGCATCAGCATTGCGTGCAGGCCCCCCGATTCGAGCGCGACGCTCTCGCCCGGGGCGATCGCGATCTCCCCCGCCGGGCTCATGGAACTCACACCTTCGGCATTTGTCTTCGTCTCGTGGATTTCGGGCATCATCGCGAGCGGTGTTGTAAGGCCGATCAGCGTCACTGGCTCGTCGCCAGTGTTGCGAATCGTCATGTAAGCGGCCCCGGGACGGTTCATCCCGATGGAGGCGCGGGACCACGCGTTCTCGACGACCACATCCTCGGGTCCGGCCAGCGCGGGCACCGAGAGCCCTCCAAGGGTCAAAAGCGCCGCCAGTGTGCTGGTCAAAATATACTTTTTCATAGTTCTGATCCTGCCCTTTCCATTCAGCTTTGCGCGGCAGCGACTTCGGCGGCCACTAGGCGACGCAATTCTGCCTCTCCGAATGGATCGAGCGGCGTGCCGTTCACGAAGAATGTGGGCGTCTGGCGAATTCCCACGGTCTCGACGTCGGCACGATCCTGGTTCAGAATTGCTACGACATCCGGTGCCAGCATTTGCGTGCGCGCGGCGTCTGCATCGAGCCCGGCCGTGGCGGCGATCTGAAGGATCAGGCCGGGTTCCGGGGCACCGTGCGACGCCCATCTCGGCTGCTCCCGCAGAACGGCCTCAAGCACCGGCTCGTAAACGTCCTGCATGCGCGCCGCCTCGAGCACACGGATGGCTTCCTCGGATGCCGCGCCGTGGAAGGGCGTGTAGCGGATCACGACGCGGACAGCATCCCCATGCTCGGCCATGATGTCCTTCACGATGGGATGAAAGGCGCGACAGGCCTCGCAGGCCGGATCGAAGAATTCGACGATCGTGACGGGCGCATCCGCAGGCCCGAGGATGGGCGAGTAGGGGCGGATCACCGCGTCCGCAAGTTCCGGAGCAACGGGCTCCGCTTCGGCCACCGGGCCGGGGCGGGTTGCAAACCAGGTGGCTCCGCCGAAACCGGCGACGCCGACAGCGAGAACGGACAGGATCAGGCCGCGTCGGTTCATGTTCGTGTGTCCTTCAATGAAAGGGCCGACAGCGCCCCGATCAGCGCGAAGGTGGCGAGCGCCATCAGCGGGATCGGGATGCCGAAGACCAGTTGGTTGTCATCGGTGCAAGAGGGGCCGGTGGCCGTGCAGGGCTGGATGCGTTCGGGAACAAGACCGACGTACAGCCCCATGTGCCAGAGGGCGATTGCGCCGCCGCCAAGCGCCAATGCGATGCCGTAGCGCCCCACGCGGCCGTCCCGCCACCAAAGGCCGAGCCCGAGGACAATGGCCAAGGGGAACATGAAGGCGCGCTGGAACCAGCACAGCACACAGGGCGTCTGCCCCAGCACCTCGCCGATGAAAAGCACGGCAAGCGAGGCGACGAGCGCGATGATCCACGCCAGCCCGAGGGCTGTTTCTCCGGAGATACGGTTCATTTCGGTCAGATCCTCTCTTCCAGGTCGACGAGGATCTCTTCGGCGGAGGTGCCGTAGGGCCACGAGTCGGCGAAGCCTGCCTCGGGGTCGAAGAGGAACAGATGCGACGTGTGGCCCATCGTGTAACCATCCGGCGCTGCGGCCTCTTCGACGCGCTCAAAGAAGATTGGAAACGTCTCGGACGTCGCGGCGATCTGTTCCGGCGTGCCCGTCAGCCCGATGATGCCCGCATCGAACAGCGGGACGTATTCGGCGAGTGCTGGGGGCGTGTCTCGTTCAGGGTCGATTGTTATGAAAATCGGCTGGACCTTGGCGGCATCGTCGCCCAGACCGTCCATCACCGCCGCGACCTCAGATAGGGTCGTCGGGCAGACGTCGGGGCAGTTGGTAAAGCCGAAAAAAACCAGCATCCAGCGCCCCGCAAAGTCCTCCTCGGTTTGAACCATACCCTGGTGGTCCGTCAGTTCGAACTCAGCGAAAAAAGGCGGCTCGGCGTCATTTCGGGCGCTATCGGCACGATAATCGGACCAAAGCAAAAGCCATACGAAGGCAAGCGCTGCCACGCCTGCCAAAACCCAAAGAAACTTCTGTGCCGATGTAAGGGACAATCCTGTTCGCCTGATTTTTATTCTTATTGCCTGTGCGGATACATCCTCTAGCCGCTAGAGGTTCAAGCACGAAATCATGGTATAGCTTGAACTCACGCGTCTGTGAATCCGACACTTGTTTATTCCGACGGCAAAACCTACACAAACTGTATCTTTTTCATGGAGGCGAAAATGCTCACGATCGGTACTCTGTCAAAGAAGACTGGCACAAAAGTGCAGACCATCCGGTACTACGAACAGATCGGACTCATGCCCGAACCTGGCAGGACCGAAGGCGGACAGAGGCGCTACGACAATGCACAGCTTGATCGACTGTCCTTCATCCGCCACTCGCGACAACTCGGTTTCTCGCTTGATGCGATCCGCGAGCTGCTCGACCTCAGCGACCATCCCAACCGGCCCTGTGATGAGGCTGATGCCATCGCGCGTCGCCAGCTCAAACAGGTGGAGCAGCGCATGGCCCGCCTGAAGGCGCTGCGCACGGAACTGAAACGCATGGTTCACGAATGCAGCGGCGGGCGGACGGGAGATTGCAAGGTGCTTGAGGTGTTGCGGGACCATTCGGAATGCTTGACCGAACACGAGGAAATCGGGGCCTGAAGGAGTTCAGCCAACATTCCGGCTGGAACGCAGATCAGCCGCAGAAGTTAATGTGTCGTACAACACAAGCTGGAACCACAAAATGGCCGCTAGACAAGATTTAATGGAGAGACGGACGCTTTGGATCGTTCTGGCGCTCAATATCGGTTTGGCCGTGGCCTTTTTCGCAACAGGCGCCTTCGGCGACTCAAGTGCCCTGATCGCCAACGGGCTCGATAACCTCTCCGACAGCTTCGTCTACGCGATCAGCCTTTTCGCTTTGTCCCGATCCGCCAAATGGAAACGCGGGGCGGCGAACGTTTCCGGCGGGCTGCTGATCCTGTTCGCTGCAGGCATCTTCTACGATGCGTGGCGCCGCTACATCGGTGGGTCAGATCCGCTCGGGACGATCATGATTGCAATGGCCCTGATCGCGGCGGCTATCAACGCAGTCTGCGTTTGGCTGCTCGCTAAGCTCAAAAATCCGGACGTCAACATCCGCGCGGCCAACACCTTCAGTTACAACGATTTCGCCGCGAACCTCGGGATCGTCGTGGCCGGTGGCCTCGTCGCCTGGCTAGGAACCAACTGGCCGGACCTTGTCGTCGGTGTGATCGTCGCCGGGATCGCGGCCTGGGGCGGTATCGACATCCTGCGCGACGCACACGGCGAACACTACAAAGCGGTTCACACGGACAAATAGTTGCGGGAGATTCTTTCTGAAAGAAAGGGTTGAAGCTATAGTGACTATAGCAATTAGTCTTGTTCCAAGACGATTCGAGGAGCGACCCGTTGCAGATGACCGACCCCCTACTTGTACCCACCAAACTACTGGATTTTGATGCCGCGCCTCTTGCGCATCTAATTGAGAACCGCAGCTGGCGCGGCTTATCCGAATACGATCGGATCGGAGCTGCCCATGATTTCGTTCGGAATGAAATCGCGTTCGGATACAATCGTGCTGACGACATCCCCGCATTCGAAGTGCTTTCCGACGGCTACGGGCAGTGCAATACCAAAGGCACGCTCTTGATGGCGCTGCTGCGTGGTGTCGGCATTCGTTGCCGGTTGCATGGGTTTACGATCCACAAAGGCTTGCAGCGCGGTGTTGTCCCTGAGCTGGTGTATCCGCTTGCTCCGCAGGAAATTCTCCACTCATGGGTCGAGATCGAATTTCAAGGTGCCTGGATCAACCTTGAAGGCTTCATCCTGGATGACGCTTTCCTCAAAGTCCTGCAAACGTCTTTCTCGGACACGGACAGTCTCTGCGGTTATGGCGCGGGCACGGATTGCCTTGGCGCGCCTCCCGTCGCCTGGAACGGAGAAGATACCTACATTCAGAAAACCGGCATCGTGCAGGATTTCGGCGTGTTTGATACGCCGGACGCCTTCTATTTGTCCCATGAGCAATCCTTTGGATGGCTGCGTGGTGCCCTTTACCGTCATATCATACGCCACTGGATGAATGCGCGCGTTCGTGGTTTCCGCAGCGACCGCCTCAAGACTGACCGACGCGCGACACACGCGCATGAGGAGCCTGCCAATGCCACATGACCACGGGCACGCGCATATCGATCCGGATTCTGGCGATCGGCGGGTTGCCATCGCGATCTGGGCGAACGGGCTTCTTACCGTTGCGCAAATCGTCGGGGGCATATTGTCGGGCAGCCTGGCACTGATCGCCGATGCGCTGCACAACTTTTCCGATATGGCCTCGCTTGTCATTGCCTTCGCCGCACGCAAGATCGCGCGCCGCCCAGCCGATGAGCGCATGACCTTCGGCTATGGTCGGGTCGAAATCGTCGCAGCCCTGGTTAACTACACCACCCTGATTTTGATCGGCTTCTACCTGATCTACGAAGGTGGCATGCGCATGATTGATCCACCCGAAGTCATGGGTTGGACCGTCGTCATTCTCGGTGGAATTGCGCTTGTGGTCGACACGCTGACCGCAATGCTGACCTATTCGATGCAGAAGGGCAGCGTGAACATCCGCGCGCTTTTCCTGCATAACCTGTCGGACGCGCTTGCTTCGGTCGCGGTTATCGTCGCTGGGTCGCTGATCATCCTTTACGACATGCGTTGGGTCGATCCTGCCATCACCATCGGCATCGCCATCTACATCCTGTATCTGTCTTTCACTGAAATAGGCGGCCCAATCCGAACCCTGATGCTCGGGAGCCCGCCGGACATCGACAACGAGGCCGTCGTCGAAGCGATGCGGAAAGTCGAAGGCGTCGCCGACGTCCACCACGTCCATCTCTGGCAAATGCAAGAGCACGAGGCTGCGCTCGACTGCCATGTCGTCGTGGCAGCCGAGGGGTGGTCGAAGATTGAAGAGATCAAGAGCGCGATCAAGAAGCGGCTGAAGGGAGAATTCGGCATCAGCCATTCCAGCCTCGAATTCGAGCACGAGGATCGCGCTCATCAGAACGCCGATCTCTATGGTCACGGTAATTCGAGAGATGGGGAGGAAACTCATACTCACGAAAAAAGCTGACCGAGCATGAGGATATCATTTCCTCATTTGCGACGGCAAGTTGACGTCGACCAACGTCAAGTGGACTGATGAACCTTTGCATGAGCAACTGGCTGCGAAGGGCAGTAGCGAAGGTCTGAGGCGGATACACTACAGGGGTATCACGTCCAAGTTACAGAATGTCACTTGACCTCCCCTTGCTGGAAGGTTGTAGCAGTAACTGTATGACCTGCGTTTTTCGCCTTGTTTTGATTCTCATGCTGACCTTCGGTGCAGTGACTGCGCCGGATATGTCGTCGGCCAGTATGTCAATCACGGCTATGGCGCAGATGGAACCCACCGAAAGCGCGGATGGCCGTTGCGGCGGGTGCGATCCCACCGGATTTGCTGAGGGCACTGCCTGTGAAGGTGGGTGTCCTGTTCCTTGCGGCTCCAGCGGTACTTCTGGCCTCCTTGCCAAGATGCCGTCAGCGCGGCTCACGAGGCCTTTTGGTACTGCCGTCCGGGGTGCCGAACCTCTGATCTCACTCGGCACGAATCCGTCGCTTGATCCATTCCCTCCCAAACTGCCTGTCTGAACCTGAAACCGGCCTCGCCTGCTGCGAGGCCTGATTCTTGCCTTGGCCGAAGCTGGCTGAGTGCGACCCTTTCAAATCAAGGCAGTTGCGATGATCCTCCACAGACCGATTTCACGAAGGCACGTGCTTCGCACAGGTGCCGCATTCACAGCCCTATCCGCTCTGTCACCTGCACGAATGGCGATGGCCGATCCAACTGGGGACCCATTTGTCCTACGCGCGGCATCCGGACAGGCCGCCCTGCGCCCGTCACCATACGGCCCGACTAATGTCTGGAGCTATGACGGATCCGTCCCCGGTCCTGAAATCAGGGTCCGGCAGGGCGACCGCGTGCGAGTTGTGGCTCAAAATGGGTTGGATGAAGGGACCACAATCCACTGGCATGGCATCCGCACGCCCAATGCGATGGACGGGGTGCCGTTCCTCACGCAGGACCCGATCCCCTTCGATGGCGAATTCCTGTACGAATTCGATGCGCTGGATGCGGGCACGTTCTGGTATCACCCGCACCAGCGCAGTTCGGAACAGGTCGGACGCGGGCTTTACGGGCCGCTGATCGTCGAGGAGGCGGACCCGATCCGCGTCGATCGCGACATGACCTGGATGTTGGACGACTGGCGCATGACCCGGGACGGACAGATTGCGGATGACTTCGGCAACCGCCATGACGCGATGCACGGCGGTCGTATTGGCAATTCCGTGACCATCAACGGTCAGATCCCCGAACGCATCTCGGTGCAATCCGGTGAGCGCATCCGCTTGCGGCTAGTCAACGCGGCGAACGCGCGGATATTCGGGCTGGATTTCGGGGGTCTTGCCCCCGTCGTGGTCGCGCTGGACGGTCAACCCGTGACGCCCCATGCCCCTGACGGCGGGGTCGTGGTGATCGGCCCGGCGATGCGTGTCGATCTGGTCATCGACTTGACCGGCAAGCCCGGAGATGCCGTGACCGTCATCGATGCCTTCTACGAGGGACTTGAATACCGTCTGGTCGATCTTGCCTACGCGCCGGACAGGCTGCGGGACACGGTGCCGGATTGGTCGATGGAGCTGCCGCCCAACCCGCTGGCCGAACCGGTCATGGCGTCGGCCGCGCGGCACCGGATCGTCTTCAACGGCGGAATGATGGGGCAGATGATGATGGGCGGCGGCATGGGGTCGATGATGGACCAGATGCGCGAGGGCAACATGTGGTTCATCAATGGAGAAGCCGCGACGGGTCATATGATGGACCCCTTGCTGGTCCTGCCGCAGGGCACGTCGCACATGTTCGAGATGGATAATCGCACCGCCTGGCACCATCCGATCCATTTTCATGGGCATTCGTTCCGTGTGATCGCCCGCAACGGACAACCGACTCGGTATCGCGAATGGCAGGACACCGTCCTGATGGCACCCGAAGAACGGGTCGAGATCGCCTTCGCCGCGGACAATCCCGGTGACTGGATGTTCCATTGCCACATTCTGGAACACCAGGCGGCGGGCATGATGGGCGTCATCCGTGTCGAACCCGGCACGATCAAAACCTGAAACTCACACACTTAGAACCATGAAAATGAATGAACCGATGAAGAAGATACTTGGATTTGCCAGCCTCGGCACGGCAGGTACCGTCGCCGTCCTTGCGATGAGCCTGAATGCCGCGCCTGCCGCGGCGCAGGAGGTCACGCTCTACAAGAACCCACAATGCGGATGTTGCGAGAGTTACGCGGACTATCTGCGCGAGAACGGTTTCACGGTGGAGGTGAAGCCGACCCACGATCTGGCGCAGATTAGCCGCGATGCGGGCATCCCGGATGACTTCCAAGGCTGCCATGCAGCCTCTTTGGACGAATACGTTGTCAGCGGCCACGTGCCGATCAATGTCGTCAACAGGCTGCTGGAAGAGCGCCCGGAAATTGCCGGTGTGACTCTTCCCAACATGCCATTGGGGTCGCCGGGTATGGGCGGCGCGAAACAGGAGCCCTTCAAGATTTACACCGTCGAGGAAGGTGTGAGCCCGACCGTATATGCGGTCGAATGATCAATCGCGCGGTCTAGTGCGAACCCGTGTCAGACCGGCTTCAAGGGAAAGCAAAGGATGGAATGCATGATGATGGACGGTGGAATGATGGGCGGCGGCATGATGATTGCGATGGGCCTCGTCTGGTTGCTGATCGTGGGTGTGCTGGTGCTCGCGGCGATCGCCTTGGTCAAATACATCCGCTCGGACAGCGGGAAATAGAAATGTGCCAGAATGCGGACTGAGGGTGCCAGCAGCGGCGACAGCCTGTTGTCGATGGGATTGGCCTGGGCGCTTTGCGTCCTACTTGTCCTGTCGTTGCTCGCGGCACTTTTCATTCTCTGTAGGTGGCTCGCAATAAGAAGGCGGAAACTTAGTGAAAAACACGATTAGGCTCTCGGCTGTCCTGCTCGCCACAACAGTTTTGCCCGTTGCGGCGCAGAGCGACGTGCGCATGGGTGAGCGCCTCTATCAAGAAAATTGTGCCAGTTGCCATGGGGCAAACCTGGAGGGGCAATCAGATTGGCGCACACGATTGCCGAACGGCAGGTTGCCTGCCCCGCCGCACGACGCCTCCGGCCATACCTGGCATCACCCCGACCGCGTATTGCTCGACATCGTGAAACGCGGACCGGCGGCGATTGTCGGGAACGGGTACGAAAGCGACATGCCCGGATATGAGGATGTGCTGACAGACGATGAGATCACGGCGATCATTGACTACATCAAGAGCACATGGCCCAACCGGATCCGCGCGTCGCAGGAAAGCCGATCCCTTGCCGATGAGCAGGCGCAGCCATGACGGAAGAGGTCGAGGGAAATGCCGACCCTGTGTCGCGACGCAGTATCTCCGGGTTCGTGCTGGTGCCGCTGATAGCTTTTGCCCTCATGGTCCTGTTCGGTTGGGGGCTTTTCAGGGGTGGCGACGACTTGCCGTCGGCACTTCTCGGCAATCCCGTGCCCGACTTCGCGCTGCCCCCGGTGCTCGGCCGCGAGGAAGGTCTTTCGACGCAGGACCTGATCGGACACGTGTCACTGGTGAACGCCTTTGCCTCGTGGTGTGTGCCCTGCCGTGCCGAACATCCGCTGTTCATGGAGTTGAACGCAACCGGTGAGGTGCCGCTCTACGGAATCAACTACAAGGACCCGCCCGATCAGGCGCGCGCCTGGCTCGACGAATTGGGCGATCCCTACGCGCGCATCGGGGCCGATATCAACGGACGTGCTGGCATCGAATGGGGCGTTTATGGCGTGCCCGAAACCTACGTCATCGCCGATGGCACCATCGCCTACCGCCATGTCGGTCCGATTACGCGGTCAATCCTGGAAGAAACCCTATTGCCGATCGTCCGTGATCTGAACACCCAATCCGCCAAGGAGACAACGCCATGAAACATCTGAAACCGGCGCTGATCGCTTGGGCACTGTCCGTCGGCACGGCGTTTGCCGGACCGCAGGGGTTCGCCCTGCACGATACCCCGCAGCCCGTCGCCAATGTGCGCTACGAGAAAGAAGACGGCAGCCGTGGGGACATGGAGGACTTTCGCGGCAAGGTGATCCTCGTGAACGTCTGGGCAACCTGGTGCGTCCCCTGCCGCGAAGAGATGCCGACGCTGGATGCGCTTCAGGCGGAACTTGGCGGCGACGACTTCGAAGTGGTTGCCCTTTCCATCGACCGGGCCGGATCACAAATCGTTCGGCGTTTCTACGACGAGATCGGTGTCACCAATCTCAATATGTATGTCGACCAGACCATGCTTTCGATGACCGCGCTGCGCACCGTTGGCCTGCCGACGACGATCCTGATCGACGCGCAGGGGCGGGAGCTCGGGCGACTGGTCGGACCAGCCGAATGGGACGACCCCGAAATGGTGTCCTTTCTGCGCGGATTTATCGAATGAGTTCCCCAGAAGACGTTCCCTCACCCTTGACCTTCCAGTTGCCGGAATGACTATCTCACCAACATCGAAAGGATTTTTCGGATGACCGACGTAATACCGTCCAGCGACGCAGCCACTTCAGGCATTTCCAGTGCTGGCAACAGGCCCCCGTGGTTGGCGCGCAGGCGATTGCTTTTCGTCGGTGCGGCAACGGTCATGGGGGGTGGCATGGCGCTGAACTGGGGATGGCTCACCGCGATCGGGCTCGCGCCTGTTCTGGTCTCGCTGGCCCCCTGCGCTGCGATGTGCGGTCTCGGTTTGTGCATGAAGGGCGGGTCCGGCGGACAATGTAAGGATGCGAAAACAGCCAATCCCATTCAAACTGAAAGAGGCGACACTTGAACAGTTTTCTGACCCGTCGCGCAGCCTTGGCGATACTTGCGACCACGATTTCGTCTCCGGCCTTCGCCAATCATCCGGGTGAAAACCTGGATGCACGTATGTTCGAGATGGAACCCTACTTCCAAGCCATCGATGCAGCGCAGGCTTCGGATTTCGAGTTGCGGGATTCCGAGGGGAATACTGTGCGCTTGTCAGACTTCGGCGACAAGGTGGTCATCCTGCACTTCATCTACGCCAATTGCCCGGATATCTGCCCGCTCCACTCCCAAAAGATCGGGGCCATTCAGGCCTCGATCAACGACGGGCCGATGAAAGATTTGGTACAGTTCATCTCGATCACGACCGATCCGGTGAATGACACGCCGGACCTGCTGCGCGATTACGCGGATCGGCATGGACTCGACACGAGCAACTGGGTCATTTTGACCAAGCAGCCTCATCAATCTGATGACGTAACGCGCCTTCTCGCGCGGGAATATGGGATGGAGTTCACGATGACTGCCGACAGCGACATGATGATGCACGGAGCGGTCACCCATGTCGTGGACATCGGCGGACGGTTCGCCGCAAAATTCCATGGCATGGACTTCAAGAACGTGAACCTGATCCTCTACGTCAGCGAGTTGATCAACAACGACCAACATCGACGCCGGGAGCCCAGCTGGTGGGACCAGCTGACAGGTGTGTTTCAATGAGTGTCGTCGCGACTGGCGTCAGGCTGTCCTCGACAGACGGAATCTCCCTGACAGCTCTGCGTCGGTATTTTTCGGTAATAATCCCGGCCAATCTGATCTGGGAGTTCGCACATATGCCGCTCTACACGATCTGGAAAGAGGGCACTTGGGGGGAGATTGTCTTCGCAGCCGTCCATTGCACGGGTGGCGATATCCTGATCGCCATGAGCACGCTGATGCTTGCGCTCATGCTGTCGGGTCGGGGCTGGCCCCTGGTTGCCTCCACGCGGCGGTCTGTGACTGTCCTTACGGTGGTATTCGGGCTGGGATACACGCTGTTCAGTGAATGGCTCAACATCGTGATCCGCGCGGCCTGGGCCTATTCGGACCTGATGCCGATCATTCCGATCCTTGATGCGGGCCTGTCACCTGTGCTGCAATGGATCGTGATCCCGCTGACCGCGTTCTGGTGGGCCTTGCGGCCCTTCAACGCCGATCGTGAAAAATGACGGATATCTCCGGCATCGGCATTTTCGCGGCCTTTCTGGCGGGGGCCATTTCGTTCCTGTCGCCCTGCGTCCTGCCGCTGGTGCCGGGCTATGTCTCCTATATTGCGGGCCAGCCGGATTTGCGCACGACGCGTTCGGTCGGCCTGCGGGCGCGCGCCGGGGCGCTCGGGTTGAGCGCCTGCTTTGTCTTGGGCTTTTCGACAGTCTTCGTCGCACTCGGGGCTGGGGCCAGTGCGCTTGGATCCCTGCTGCTGACATGGCGCACCGAACTGAACTATCTCGGCGGCGCGATCATCATTCTGTTCGGACTGGTCATGCTGGGTGTCTTTCGTCTCAATGCGTTCTCGCGCGATACCCGTTTCAATCTCGACATTCCCGGCGGTCGCCCGCTCGGGGCCTACGTGCTGGGACTGGCCTTCGCCTTTGGCTGGACACCTTGCATCGGACCGATCCTCGGCGCGATCCTGACACTCAGTTCGACCTCCGGCGGCATGTCGGACGGCATCTGGCTGCTGTCGATCTATTCCGCTGGTCTAGGGGTGCCCTTCCTGCTGGCGGCGCTCTTCACCGACGCCATCGCCGCGCGGGTTAGGCAGATCGGCAAGGCCGGCCGCTGGCTCTACAAGGGCGCGGGTATTGCCATGATCATCATGGGAGTTGCCATCATGACCGGGCAATTGTCACGGTTTGCCTATTGGCTGCTGGGGACGTTTCCTTTTCTCGCGACAATCGGCTGACGAACCTCGAACCAGCTCTTGGCGTGATGGTTGGTAAGTGGGGATCATCTCCACCACTCAAATAGGTCGTACACGCCGCGCCCCTGTAGAGGTCGCGGGGCCGTCAGCCGATCAGGTAGACCCGGATCGGCATCCAGATCCCCATCACCACCATCATGACGTTTTCGGTGAGCGAGACGAACCCCAGCGGCACGTTGCTGTCACCGCCGACGCAGGCGCATTTCAACTCGCGCTTGTCGATGTAGACCGCCTTGAAGACCGATACCGCACCTACGGTGCCGATGAACAAGGCCAGGGGTGCCGAAAGCCAGGTGAGCGCTCCGGCGACCATGAGGATACCCGCGAAGGCCTCTCCGAAGCGATAGATCTTGCCGTAACCTGCGGATTCTCCAAATGGTTGGAGGGGAGTCGGGGCTCAGGCCACAGTTTTCAAAGGATGGAAACGTTGACAGAATGCTTTCCATGATACATTTAACTTACTATGAGGATCGCACTCACCATTTCAAGATTGCGTCAGATGATGCTTGGTATCATCTGTGTGCTTGCTTTGGCTACAGTTCCGTCGTCTGCTCTACATGCTCAGATGGGCGGACATGGCGAGCCGGTTGGCACAGATCATAGCGCCGAAACGATGTCTGAATTAAACGATAGTGGTCACGGCCATTCCGCTGCAACTCATTGCGGGGAAAGCGAACGCGTTGCAAACGCGGATGGCGAACATGACGGCATTCAATGCTGCAACGGCTTCTGCTTTTCGGTTGTTCTCGATGAAAGAAACGTGATCCGGTCGCGCGACGAGCCAAGCGCGCGTCACGTGGCTGTCGACCGCCTGATCGTATCGTTCGAACCGGACAGCCCACAACGCCCACCACGAGTCTGACTTAGCCGCCGATCCGGTATGCGGATCTTCTGAGTGCGCCTGCAAAGCGTTCTCGAGTTTCTCAATAAGTCAGGTCTAAACTAATGAAAATTGCTATACTTCTGGGCGCATCTGCGCTCGTGCTTGGGGCGTGCACGTCAGAGCCCACGCCGCTTCCGAGCGTTGCCAGCCAAGAGGCTACGTTCAATGGTACGGTTTCATCCCCCTTGTCCTACAAAAACCCCCTGGCCGGGTACACGTATCGTGGCCCAACTGGCCCGCGCGACTGGCGCGAGGTCAACGAAGAGCAATCGGAGGCAAACTGATGATTTTGACGAGACCTTTACTTGCGCTTGGTCTGCCAATGACACTGGCAGCATGCGCGACGGCGGTTCCAGATGCCTACACGGACCAGAAAGCCGGGTTTTCGATTGTGTCAACCCAGACCGCGGCGGCCATCGGCAAAAGAACAGCTTTTGCGCAGACCCAAGCCGAGAACGCGGAATTGAAAAAACAAGTTCACGCAATGGTCCATCAACGAACGATCTCGGCAGACACGGCGGTGCAGGTCGCGCTCTTGAACAACAAGGGGCTGCAAGCCTCCTATGCCAATGTCGGACTTTCGGCTGCAGAGGCTTGGCAGGAATCAACGCCGGAGAATCCGATCGTTGCAATCGGAGTGCTTGGCATCGGAGCTGCGGAATTGGGCGCTTACCGGGCGATAGAAGGGTTGTTTCGAGCGAACATCCTTGACGCGCAAACGCGGAAGCAACGTGTTCTGCTGGCAGATGCGAATTTTCGGGCCGCACAGATGAATGCGGTGAATGACACGCTTGCGCTTGCCAACCAGACGCGAATGGCGTGGATCAACGCCGTGGCTGCGTTTGAAACTGTAACGTATCTCAAGCGTGCCAAGGCCACTTCCGACGCCGGGTCAGAACTTGCGGCCCGGCTGGGCGAGACCGGCGCGCTGAACAAGGCCGGTCAGGCGCGGGAACAAGCGTTCAATGCCGAGCTGGCTGGACAGCTGGCACAGGCCCGACTGAATGCAACCCAAGCCAAAGAAGATCTGACGCGGTTAATGGGGCTGTGGGGCACCGAAGTGAATTACTACGTGCCCGATGCTTTGCCAGCGCTCCCGAGGTCGGTTGGGCCAATCACTAACCTGGAAGCTAAAGCCCTTCGAAACCGGTTCGACCTGCGGGTCGCTAAACTCGGGCTTGAAGCGCAGGCGGCTGCATTCGGGCTGACCGATCAAACGCGGCTTGTGACCGATCTCGAGCTCATCGCTGGTTTCGAAGCAGAGCGGGAAAGAGAGGACGGTAACCTTGAAACTGAAACTACCCCGCAGATTGAGCTGGAGTTCGCCATCCCGATTTATGACACCGGCAAGGCGCGGATGCGCAAAGCGGAGCTGATGTATCTTCAGGCAGCAAATGTTCTGGCTGAGCGCGCGGTCAATGTGCGGTCCGAAGCACGTTCTGCTGAGACCGCTTATCACGCATCTTACAAGATTGCGCGTCACTACCGCGACGTTCTTGTGCCGCTGCGCAAGACCATCGAGGAAGAAGGCCTGCTGTCCTACAACGGCATGATTACCAACACCTTCGAATTGCTCACGGATGTGCGCGAAAAACTTGGTTCCTCGCTCGAGGCGGCCAATGCCAAGCGTGACTTCTACTTGGCCCAGGCGAACTTGACTGCCGCCATATACGGCGGTGGCGCAGGCGGAATGGGCGATGGAGAGGGCGTATCACTTGCCGCCGGTGGCGGCGCAGGACACTGAAAGGAATATGACATGCTGAATAGACGTCAATTACTCGGAGCCGGCGCCGCAGGTGCAACGCTGGTCTCTTCAAAAGCCTGGGGTCAAACCCTGAACATGGGGTTGCCAGAGGCTGCGCAGATGGACAGTGCGGCAACGGCGATCACGGCGCGTCCCAATTCTGGGCCGGACTACACGCCTGTGGTCACGCTGAACGGGTGGACCCTGCCGCACCGGATGAACAACGGGGTGAAGGAATTCCACCTCGTCGCCGAACCGGTCGAGCGCGAACTCGCTGATGGAATGATCGCGCATTTGTGGGGCTATAACGGCCAGTCCACGGGTCCAACGATCGAAGCGGTCGAAGGTGACCGGGTCCGCATCTACGTCACCAACAAGCTCCCCGAGGCGACGACGATTCATTGGCACGGGATGATCCTGCCTTCCGGCATGGACGGGGTCAGCGGACTGAGCCATCCCGGCATCCCGGCGGGCAAGACCTACGTCTACGAGTTTGACCTGATCAAATCCGGCACCTTCATGTATCACCCGCATGGCGATGAAATGGTGCAGATGGCGATGGGGATGATGGGCATGTTCGTGGTCCATCCCAAGGACCCAACGTTCATGCCGGTGGATCGTGACTTCCTGATCATGCTCAACGCCTTTGACATTGATCCCGGCACCTACGTGCCGCGCATCATGACCATGACCGACTTCAACTTGTGGACCTGGAACAGCCGGATCTTCCCCGACATCGATCCTCTGGTAGTCAACAAGGGAGACCGGGTGCGTGTGCGCGTCGGCAACCTGACGATGACAAACCATCCCATCCACATGCACGGCTATGACTTTAAGGTCACCTGCACGGATGGCGGCTGGGTGTCGCCTGAAGCGCAATGGCCAGAGGTGAGCATCGACATCCCCGTGGGCGCGATGCGCGCCTATGAGTTCGTCGCGGACCATCTGGGTGACTGGGCGATCCACTGTCACAAGTCACACCACACGATGAACGCCATGGGCCATGACGTGCCGACGTTCATCGGGGTCAACAAGAAGCCGCTGACGCAGAAGATCCGTCAGTTCCAGCCGGAATACATGCCTATGGGCACGAACGGGATGGGCGAGATGGCGAAAATGGAAATGCCGCTGCCCGACAATACCATCCCGATGATGACGGGTTGGGGCCCTTACGGCCCCATCGAGATGGGCGGCATGTTTTCGGTCGTAAAGGTGCGGGACGGCATCGACGCGGACGATTACTCCGATCCCGGCTGGTACGAGAACCCCCCGGGCGAGATGGCCTACGAATGGACCGGCGAGTTGCCTGAATTCGCCTCCAACAACAGCCCCAGGACCATTCTCACACAGAAACCAGCCTCGAAGGGCTGAGCAGCCCGTCGTCATCTCTAACCAAACCAACCTACAGGAAAATGAAATGAAAAACCTTCTTCTGACAACAAGCCTCGCGATCGCGCTTTCCACACAGGCCTATGCTACAGGCACGCACGGCGGTGGACATGATGAAAACCAGCCTACCGAACAGACAGAAATGATGGTCGGCATGCCGGGTGACCCCGCCAAGGTGGATCGCACAATCGACGTCACTTTGCTCGAAAACGATGAGGGCCAGATGCTGATCGAGAGCGAAGAGATGACCATCAAGGAGGGTGAAACCATCCGCTTCAACATCACCAACAAGGGTGAGTTGGAGCATGAGTTCGTACTCGACACGGTCGAGCGCAATGCCGAGCACAAGATCGAAATGGCCAAGATGGACATGGAACACGACGATCCGAACCGTATCCGTCTCGATGCGGGCGCGTCGGGTGAGGTTGTCTGGACTTTCGCGAATTCCGGTACGTTCGAAGCAGCATGCCTGATCCCGGGCCACTACGAAGCCGGCATGCACCGTGAGGTCGCGGTCGGTGACCAGATAGCTCAGGCTGACGTGGAGTACACGAGCGGGACCATCAAGAAAATCGACGCGGAGGCCGGCAAAGTCACAATCATTCACGGCCCTCTCGTCAACCTTGATATGCCCGCGATGACCATGGTGTTCCGCGCTGACGAAGCAATGATGGCCAAGATGGCGGAGGGTCAGGAAATCGAGTTCGTTGCCGACCGGGTTGAGGGAAAGCTTACTGTCACGCAGATGAAATAATCACTTAGATGTTCGGGTGGCGCGGTTGCCACCCGAACACTACTACCATCCGAGCGCGAACACTTTAATTGGCATCCAGATGCCCATGAGCATCATCATCAGGTTTTCAGTCAGAGAGATGAAACCCAGTGGCACATTGCTGTCACCGCCCACACAGGCACATTTAAGCTCGCGTTTATCGACATAGACCGCCTTAAAAACGCTTATAGCTCCCACCGTTCCAATGAACAGCGCAACCGGCGCCGACAGCCAAGTGAGAGCGCCAGTAACCATAAGGATACCAGCGAAAGCTTCCCCAAATGGATAGAGGTAGCCGTATCGGACCCAACGGCGAGCCAGTAGATCGTAATTCAGGAACATTGTAGAGAAGCTCTCGACATCCTGCAGCTTCTGCACGGCGAGAAAGCACATGGAAATGGCGATGAACCATTCCGCCGCGCGCAGCGTGAAGATGCTACCGAAGCTTGCCCAGCTGAGGCCGAGCGCTAAGAAAAACGCGACCGAGAAGATCGCAATGACTGGCCGATAACTGGTTTCGTCGCCTTCCGTATTGTCGTTGCCGAAGTGCACTCGCAAAGCCTCGTAACCACCGATCCGCTCACCGTCGATGAAAGTCTGTGGCGTGGTCTCGACGCTGTGCTGTTCCATGAAGGCATCGGTGTCCTCCCGGGTGGTGAGATGGTGGTCCTCGACCTCATACCCCTCCCTTTCAAGAAGATCCTTCGACTTCAGGCCATAGGGACAGAGATGACCCGGCATCACCATGCGATAGAGCTTCGCCGTGCTCGGAGTTGCCTGCTGGTCCATGTCAGCCCCCGCAGCTGTAGAAGCCGCGGTAGCCGGCGTAGAGACCGGCGTCGAGCTCCAGCGTCATCGTCGCCTCGACCGGCTTGCTGCCCACCGAGTCAAGCGCCGCTCCGTCCTCGGCGGCGGTGAGAAGGATCGCCAGACCCTCGGTGCCTAGTTCCCCGGCCGCACCTTGGTCGATCCGCACGAGGTCGCCGCTCAGCTTGACCAGCCCGACGGCCTCACCATTCACTTCGCCAAGTGCCAGAGAAGCCGGACTGCCAGTGGTGTAGTTGAAGGTGCAGGCCGCGCCATTGGGCAGAAGCTGAGCGATCTCCTCCTCGGTCAGGAAACCGGGATCGAGCACGGCTATGTTCGCGGTAGAAAGGGCTTCGTCGAGGTTCACGATGCGAGGGCTCACGGGTTTCTCAGGCTCGGATACGTCACCCGATGCCTCCATCTCGTTGATGAGATAGCGCATTTCAGCGATTTCCTTGTCCTGCGCATAGATGATCTCGTCCGCCAGTTTTCGAACACGGGGATCAGAGATGTTGGCGCGGCTGGATGTCATGATCGCAATGGAATGGTGCGGGATCATCGCGCGCATGTAGCTGGTGTCCCCAACTGTGGCCTGCCCACGCACCAGCCAGAGAGATCCGGCGAATGCGACGGCAGCGCCGGCGAAGATCGCCGCATTGATCGCCTTGCTGGTATACATCGATAGCATGAAGACCAGCATGATGATCGCCATCATTGCACCCATCAACAATGCCATGTAAGCCCTTGTTTCGGACCAAAAAATGTGGGAAATCAGATAAGTATTCAAATACATCAGTCCGAACATTACAACCGTGGAGGTCGCAATCATGGCTGCAAATCTCCAATATGACATGTTGTACTCCTTCTGCTTTCACTGTCGTCGCGGACATAGCAACAACAACCATCCAGCGCTGGAGGGTTCCAGATTTTCGGGGCATTAAGTCATCTGACGCTTCTAGTCCTTCCCTCTCGTAACCACGAGAAAGATGGTGGAGGCCGAGCAACTAATTAGGAGAAAGCCATTCAGTGCCTCGGCACCGGCCAGAAAACGCAGATGGTCCGTGGGATAGATATCGCCGAGGCCGAGGGACGAATAGTTGACCAGGGAAAAGTAGAAAACGTCCATAAACGTGTCGACGTTCTCCTGTTCAAAACCGCCGATACCGATGAGTTCACCGAAACTGAAGCCGAGGGCATAAAGTCCGGCTTCAATGATGTGGGCAAGCGCAAGCGTATAAAGAGCAATAAGGAGACGTGCGGACTGCGTGGACGGCGTCCCACGCGCCTGGTTCATCACAAGGGTCATCGCACGGACGTGCACCAGCCCGCTCGACCCGAACAGAACGACAGCCAGAAGGATGGCCCAAACCACGTCTTCGGACCCGACTAAGTTGATTTGCGGCGGTCGTCCTCGTCGCGCCGTTTCATGGCCAGATCGGCTAGGATCGGGCAGTCCGGGCGGTGATCTCCGGCACACTCCTGGACGAGATGCGCGAGTGTCGCTCGCATTTCCTTTAACTCGGCGATCTTGCCGTCGATTCGCTCAAGATGTTGCTTGGCGATCTCCTTCACCACGGCGCTGGCACGCTCTTCGTCTTCGTAGAGTGCAAGAAGATTACGGCAATCTTCAATTGTGAAACCGAGCGCACGGGCGCGTCCCAGAAACGCCAGCTTGTGCGCGTCACTTTCACGGAACGTGCGATAACCGTTCGAACTGCGCAAGGGCTTGACCAGTCCGATATCTTCGTAATAGCGGATCGTCTTGGCGGGCAGCCCGGAAAGGTCGGCGACATCTCCGATATTCATTTCATGATCCTCCTTATTGAGCGGCGACAGGGGCAGGGGACAGAGAATCCGCCCCTTCAGATTTCAAGCTGCTGGCTTCATCCATGGCCGGGCGGATCCGGCGCAAGCGCAGCGCGTTAGTCAGCACGAAAACTGAGCTGAGCGCCATCGCCCCGGCGGCCAGAACCGGCGAGAGCAACAGGCCGAAGGCTGGGTAGAGCACGCCCGCCGCGACCGGGATCAGCGCCACGTTATAGCCAAAGGCCCAGAACAGGTTCTGACGGATGTTGCGCATGGTCCGGGCAGACACGTTGAGCGCGTTCACCACGCCGCGCAGATCACCCGACATTAGCACCACATCGGCGGATTCGATGGCAACGTCCGTGCCGGTGCCGATGGCGATGCCCACATCTGCATGGGCCAGCGCCGGGGCGTCGTTGATGCCGTCCCCAACGAAGGCGATCTGTTGGCCGCCTTGCCGCAGTTCATCCAGCGCCGCCACCTTGCCATCGGGCAGAACCCCCGCGATCACGCGGTCGATACCGGTCTCCCGTGCAATGGCCCGGGCCGTTTCGCGCTTGTCTCCGGTAATCATCGCGACCTTCAGCCCGAGCCCGTGCAACGCCTCGATGGCGGCGGCGCTGGCCGGTTTCACAGGGTCGGCCACGCCGATGACTGCCGCGAGCTGCCCGTCCACCGCTGCAAACAGCGCCGTGCGGCCCCCTTCGGCCAAGCGGCGCTCGGTCTCGGCCAGCGCCTCGATGCTCAGCTCCTCGCGGCGCATCAGGCGGTCCGCGCCGACCAGCACCTCGCGCCCAGCGACCGTGGCTTGCACGCCGAAGCCGGTGATCGAATCGAACCCCTCGACCTCGTAACACGCTACGCCTTCGGCCTGCGCCGCGCGCACGATGGCTTCGGCGATGGGATGCTCGGACTGCGCCTCGACCGCCGCGACGAGGGCCAGAACGTCGGAGCGCTCAAACTCCTCGGCCAGCACAAGGTCGGTCAGTTCGGGGCGGCCCTCGGTCACGGTGCCGGTCTTGTCGAGCGCGACCACGTCCACGTGCGAAAGTTGCTGCAGCGCGTCGCCCTTGCGGAAGAGGACACCCATCTCGGCCGCGCGTCCTGTGCCAACCATGATCGAGGTGGGCGTGGCCAGCCCCATCGCGCAAGGACAGGCGATGATCAGCACCGAAACGCCTGCAACGAGCGCGTAGGACAGCATGGGCGCCGGTCCAATCAGCAGCCAGATCAGAACGGCCAGCGCGGCCAATGCCATAACCGCCGGTACAAACCAGAGCGTGATCCGGTCCACCATGCCTTGGATCGGCAGCTTGGCGCCCTGAGCTTCCTCGACCATGCGGATGATCTGCGCCAGCGTCGTGTCCGCCCCCACGCGGGTCGCGCGGAAGCGGAAGCTGCCGCTGCCGTTCACCGTGCCGCCGGTGACGGGATCGCCCTCGGACTTCGCCACGGGCACCGGCTCGCCGGTGATCATGCTCTCGTCGACATGCGCGCTGCCTTGGGTCAATTCACCGTCCACCGCGATGCGCTCGCCCGGCCGGACGACGAGGGTGTCGCCGACGCGGATGCGCTCGATCGCCACGTCCCGTGCCTCGCCGTCCACCAGAACCCGCGCCGTGCGGGCCTGAAGGCCCAGCAGTTTCTGGATCGCGGCCCCCGTGCGGCCCTTGGCGCGCGCTTCCATCCAGCGGCCCAGAAGGATTAGCACGACGATCACCGCCGCGGCCTCGAAGTAAACGGCGCGAGCCGCCTCGGGCAGCACGGTGGGCGCGAAAAGCGCGGTGACCGAATAAAGATAGGCCGCCCCGGTGCCCACCGCGACAAGGCTGTTCATGTCGGGCGCCCCTTTGAACAGGGCCGGAAACCCCTTGGTGTAGAAATGGCGTCCGGGCCAGAACAGCACCACGGTCGTCAGCATGAACTGGATCATCCAGCTGGCCTGATGGCCGATCGTGCGGCCGATCATCTCGTGCATGCCCGGCACGAGATGCGCTCCCATCTCGAGCAGGAACACGGGCAAGGCCAGTGCCGCCGCGAAAACGGTCCGGCGAGCGAGCGCATGAGCCTCGGCGTCCTTGCGCGCGCCGCGATCCTCCGCAGTGCCGTCGTCGGCCAATTCGGCCGGATAGCCCGCCGCCTCGGCGGCCTTCAGAAGTTCGACCGGGTCGGTCGCGCCCTCGACATAGGTGACGGTCGCGGTTTCCGACGCGAGGTTGACATTGACCCCGCTCACCCCTGCCACTGCCGCGAGCGCCTTGTCGACGCGACCAACGCAGGAGGCGCAGGACATGGAAGAGACGTTCAGGCGCGCCGTCTGCGTTCGGGCGGGATAGCCGGCATGCTCCAGCGCCCCGATCACCTCGGGGATCCGGGCATCCGAGTCGATCCGGGCCTGCGCCGTTTCGGCGGCGAGGTTCACGTTCACCTCGTCGACCCCGGGTAATGCTAAAAGCGCACGCTCGACCCGACCGACGCAGGACGCGCAAGACATGTTTTGAACAGAAAAACGCAAATCTCTTGAGCCCGGCATGAACGTCTCCTTCATCTCCTGCAAGATATCTAATGGTTCCCCCCGCTGGAAGGTCAACGGCGCCGAGACATTTTTTCGCCCTTGACCTTCCCATGCGGGAAGCATGCATCTAATTCCCATGCGGGAAGCATGCATCTAATGCCGAGAACTGGAGGAAACACATATGCGCAGCTTCAAGGTTCCGGATATGAGTTGCGGCCATTGCACCGCAACGATCGAAAAGGCGATCAAGGCGATAGACCCAACAGCGTCCGTGACCTGCGATACGGGTACGCGGCAAGTCGAGGTTGATAGCGTGCTGAACGAGCACACCCTGACGGAGGCGATCCGAAATGCCGGTTACGGTGTCACGGCTGCTTCGACGACCTGAAGATCACCGGTACCGGGCAGTTCCGGCGCCAGTTATCCATCGTCGCATGAGGTTCATTCCTTTTCGCGGGCCTCATAGACCAAGGCTTCCAGTTGGTCTTGTTCGACCAAACCGGGAACCAGGTTGTAGCCGATCACGAATGACGGTGTGCCGTTGAAACCCAACGCCTGCGCCAGCCGCATCGATTCGTCGACGTGCGCCTGGACCTCCGGCGCTTCCATGTCCGAACGCAGCTGGTCCACGTCAAGGCCGATTTCTTCGGCGATCCGCAGGACAGACGCCTCTTGCGCACGTTCCTCCATGCCCATCAACGCCCAGTGAAATTCCTTATACTTGTCCTGATTGCGTGCCGCCAAGGCTGCCTTCGCCGCAAAGACCGACCCGTCACCGAGTATCGGCCATTCGCGAAAGACGAGCCGCACATTCGGGTCCGCCTCGATCAAACCTCCAACCTCCGACATGGCCCTGCGGCAATAGGGACAGTTGTAGTCGAAAAACTCCACAACAGTGACGTCCCCATCAGGATTGCCCAGCACCGGCGCGTTCGGATCCTGTTCCAAGAGCTGGCGTTGTTCCTTGAGCACGTCCGCCGTGGCCTCTGCCTGCGCGGTCGCTTCCTGCTGTTCGAGAAGCTGCACCGCTTCCATGATGATCTGGGGGTTTTCCAGAATCGCTTCCAAGGCCAGTTCCTTGACGCGTTCCTCGCTCAGCTCCTGTGCGAACGCGGGAAGCGGCAACAGGATGCTCACAGCGAGCACTGCCAATCGAAGCGATTTCATTTTCAGTCTCCTCTTTTCTGCTGTTCCGCTTCGCTGCGGGCGGCCTGGACTTCCCTCTGACGGTCGGGCCATGTGGATTTGATGAAGGCGAGGATGTTCCATATCTGCGCATCGGTCAGCTCGTCACCGAAACCGGGCATGCCGCTTTGGAAGTCCACACCCTGCTTCGCGAGAGTCTTCTTTCCGCCGAGCTTGGTATAGTCGAACAGAACACTATCAGAATGATGCCAGGTGTGACCGGTTTCGTCATGCGGGGGTGCGGGCAGGATGCCATCCTCTCCGTCCGAGCGCCATCCGGCCTGTCCCTCGAGATCGGACCCGTGGCAGGAGGCGCAATACTCCTGGTAGAGTTTTTCGCCCTCGGCCAGATCAACCGTCTGCCGCGACGTCGCGGTGCCGGATATGTCACTACCCGCCATCATCCAGGCGCCGACGCTAGCCGCGCCGACCACGAGTAGAAAGAGGACAAGCGAGCGTCGCATCATGTCACCTTCATCCAAGTCATCATGCCCGAGGCCGCGTGGCTGAGCATGTGGCAGTGAAACAGCCAATCGCCGGGATTGTCGGCCACGAAACCGATCGTGCGGGTCTGGCCGCCGAACATCAGGATCGTGTCGCGCAAGGGCCCCAGACCCCCATCCTCGCCGATCTCGCGGAAATGCAGCCCATGCAGATGCATCGCGTGAGGAAAGGACGTGTCGTTGTAGATCTGCAGCTTGACCGTTTCCCCCTTCGCGACATCGACAAGCGGGGCATCGGCCATGCCGATTGTCCCATTGAACGACCAGAACTGGTTGGCGTCCACCAACTCACGAAAGCTTTTCTTCTCGCCATTCAGGATCGCGCTATCGAGCGTGCCCATTGCGCCGCCCTGCATGTCGAGCCGCACGGTCCTGGCGTCATCGAGGCCGGTCACCTCCATCCACGGATTGGGCGGCAGCGCATCCGGGGGTCCCCTGCGCTTGGCCGAGGCGTTTCCTGTCACCGAGAAAGCCACCTGCGATGCCGCCTCCTGATCCTCAACGCGAACGAGATGGGCGGTTTCCTCTGGTGCGGCGGTTACGTCGACGATTACATCGGCCCGCTGGCCGGGGCCGAGGATCAGCGCCTCGGCCAGCGGCTCGGGCTGGGGTAACGGCATGCCATCCAGCGCAACCGTCCAGCCTTCCATACCCTGAAGCGACAGCACGAAAATCCTGGCGTTGGCCGCGTTGACGAGGCGCAGGCGCAGACGTTCGTGTTGTCGCACATCCAAAGAAAGGGCATGTCGGCCGTTGGTGGCGATGAAATTGCCGCGCCGCCCGGCATGGCTGCGATCATGGCGCGAGGTAAAGTCCGGGTCGATCTGCGCCGTTTCAGGGTCAAGCAGCCAGTCATCAAGGATCAGTACCTCTTCCCGATCCAGGTCCGGCGGCTCGGATTCCTCGACGATCAACGCGCCATAGAGCCCGCGCGCCACCTGTTCGGACGAGCGGTTATGCGCGTGATACCAGTAGGTTCCGGCATCCGGCGCGATGAAATCATAGTCGAAGCTCTGCCCCGGCTCGACTGCGGGCTGGGTCAGTCCCGCAACGCCATCCATCGCATTGTCTATGCGAACCCCGTGCCAATGCACCGTGCTTGCCTGGGGCAGTGCGTTCATGAAGCGGCGTTGCAGCCGCGCACCCTGCTGAAGACGCAATTGAGGGCCGGGCATCGCGCTGCCATAGCCCCAGATTTCGGTCTTGGGATAGCCTTCCGGCGCCAATTGAACGCTGGCCGTGCGGGCGTCCAGGGATTGGAACTCTGACGTTGCGGCATAAAGCCGCTTTGGAAGGGCAAGCGCCGCGGTGATAGCCGCCCCCTGCATGAGAAAATCGCGTCGCGTCGGCATGGAGAATCCTGTGTTTCAATCACGGCAATGATGGCGTCGGCAATCGGATCTGAAAATCGGAAGATCAGGCCTGACAGCGAGACTAAGCGCCCAAAACCTGCCCAAGGCTCAGTTGATACCGTTTTTCCTCTGCAGTTCACGCACATAGCGGGCGATTAGCTTGACGTCGCCATCAGTCAAACCCTCAACCGGCGGCATACTTCCGAAATTCCAATGATGCGCGCGCACGCCGTTTTTCGCGGCCATCACGAACGCCATGTCGGAATGGTGGTTTGGTTCGTAGATCTTGTGCACGAGCGGCGGTGCGACCCTGTTCTGGCCGGCGGCGTTCTTGCCGTGACATTCCGCACATTTCGCCTCGTAGGCCCGCTTGCCCAACTGCGCTTGGTCCGAAAGCTCCGCCGGCAGCGAAACTTCGACGATGGGGGCGCCCGATTCCAAATCACTGGTGTCGGGAGGTACCATCGAATGGCCCATCCCCTGCTGGGGTTGCTGCGCGATACTCAAGTAGACGGCGGCGCCACCCAATACGAAGATGGCCGCGATGGCCAGCACTGTTCTGTTCATTTGATCCTAGCTTCAGATAAGTTTGACTTGGGTTCCCAGCGGTGTCCTGTCGTACACCTCGATGATATGTTCATTGTAGAGACCGATGCATCCGCTGGAAGATCTACGGCCGATCTTGCGGGTGTCGCCAGTTCCGTGAATCCGGTAATATTGCCAAGTCAAGTGCATGGCACGGACGCCAAGCGGGTTTTTGGGGCCGGGGGCGACATAGTCTGGTAGGGACGGATCGCGTTCGCGCATTGATGGGGTGGGAACCCAGTCGGGAGCTTCATCCTTGTAGACGATCTCGCTATAGCCGCGCCGCGTGAGTTCGTCGCTCTTAGGAACCGATGTGGGGTAGATGCGCATCTCTCCATCCGCGGTCCAGTGCTGAAGAACTCTGGTGTTGGTATCGGAAAGCAGAATGCCTTTGCCGAGCGCGTCAAAGTGATCCTGCCAGCGATGCAACCGGAATGACGAAATGTTCCGGCGAACCGAGTCCAACTCTTGGGCACGCAACACCGATGGTGCCGCAAGAGCGACAAGCCCTCCGACCGAAGAGAGTAGAAAGCCTCGTCGCCCCATCGCCCTACAGGCCTTGTTTTCCATCGTCCGCCTCCGCGCATTCGATCATTGAATGGGGCTCTTGAACCGCCTTCCCGCACTGGAAGGTCAAGAATGGTCGGGATGAAAACTCCGTGAAATACGTAACGGTTTGTATCGCTCACCTCCCTGCAGGATAAGCCTTTAGCAGGGTTTCGAATTACGGGGTCTCGACATTATGAAAATGGCCAAATCACGAGTAGAGCTTTCCAATTCAAGTAACATGATGAACTTTGGGATATGAGTCTGCTGTGCGGTCACACTTGCGCCGGTTTTGTTTTATGCTGTGGCAGGTCGCGTATCTGTTGGTTTCTCGAGCAACACGTTCATACTCGCGCCTTTGGCATGATGTCTGGGAGGTCATTTCGGCGAAGCGGGAAAGGGCATGATGGCTTAGCCTTGGAGTTCTTGCTTGCGGCGCCGAAACTCATCTTGGACCTGTCCCGGAATTGTTCCGCTCCTTTGACTTGGTAATTTGCCACAAAGGAGAGACATCATGGCACAAAAAACCAACCCCGGAATTCCGCGCCGAGGCAGTGGGGATAGCTTTGACCAGCGGACTGCCGCGTAAACAAGTGGCCGCCGATTTTGGCGTAGGCTTCTCCACGTTGAGCCGCTGGATTCAGAAGGATCGGCGCAATCCAGAGAAACCAACGGTCCAGTCTGATCTCGAACGCGAGATCACGGAGCTGCGGAAAGAGAACCGCATGCTCCGGGAGGAGAGGGAGGTGTTAAAAAAGGCCACGGTGTTCTTTGCGGAGAGAAGCAAATGAGGTTTGCCTTCGTTGAAGAACACCGAAACGACATCCCGGTGAACCGCTTGTGTGAGATTATGGACGTCAGCCCGCGAGGCTACCGCGCCTGGCTGTCCCGCCCTGCCAGTCGGCAGCAACGCACCGACATGGTGTTGCTCGCCCACATCCGCGAACAGTTCCGCTTGTCTCTGGGCAGCTACGGCAGGCCCCGCATGACCGAAGAGCTGAAGGAGCTGGGGTTTGATGTCGGGCATCGCCGCATTGGCCGTTTGATGCGACAGAACCGCATTACGGTGAAGAGGAACAAGAAGTTCAAGGCTACGACCGACAGCAATCACAGCTTCAACATCACGCCGAACCTGCTGAACCGGGACTTCTATGCGGATCGCCCCAACCAGAAATGGGCGGGCGACATCAGCTATGTCTGGACGCAGGAGGGGTGGCTCTATCTGGCTGTCATCCTCGACCTGCATTCTCGACGTGTCATTGGTAGGGCCGTCAGCAGCCGGATGAAACGCGATCTGGCGATCCGGGCACTGAACATGGCGATTGCGATGCGGCGGCCACACAAGGGCTGCATCCACCATACGGATCGCGGCTGCCAATACTGCTCTCACGACTACCAGAAAATCCTGCGCCAGGACGGCTTCAAGGCATCTATGAGTGGGACCGGGAACTGCTACGACAACGCTGCCGTCGAAACCTTTTTCAAGACCATCAAGGCGGAACTGCTGTGGCAGCGGTCTTGGCGGACACGTCGCGATGCTGAGATGGCCATCTTCGAATACATCAACGGCTTCTACAATCCGCCTCGAAGGCACTCAGCATTGGGCTGGAAAAGCCCCTTGGCCTTCGAAGCAAAGGCTGCATAAGTGAGCAATCGGAGCGGCACGAAAGCGTGACAGGTCCATCTTCGTCGATCTCACCGCGTGCATAGCGTTCCTTGAGGATCTCCATCGCATCGCGAGTTTCGCCCAAACGGTTGCTGGTGAGCATACGGAAGAAGAATACGGTAACCGCGATAATCACCCCCCAGAAAAGGATCATGCCGAAACCTCCCAACCAACCATGACCATCTCCCCACATCATGTGTCCAAAAGTGTTATCAGCAATGCCGCCTGGATCCGCGAGGGCCGAGACTGTGCCCGCAAACAGAGCGATTACGCTGGATTTGACCGTCAAATAGGCATTCATGATATTGTCTTTTCTTGCTGGTTGGAACTTTGTGAAAACGGCAAATCGAGTCGCGCAAGAAGCCCGCCGTCCGGGTGGTTCTGCAAAATTATATCGCCGCCATGCGAGCGCAGGATGGTGCGTGCGATTGACAGGCCGAGACCGGTGCCACCCGTCTCGCGTGAGCGTGACGTCTCGACCCGAAAAAATGGTTCGAAAACCTCTTCTAGCTGCGTCTCCGGGATGCCGGGACCATGATCACGAACCCAGATCGATGCCCTGTCATACTCGCGGCTATACGTGACCTCGACATCGTCGCCGTAACGTACTGCATTTTCTATGACGTTCCGCAAAGCTCGGCGCATGGATTGAGGCCGAAGCCTCACCCGAAGCGGTGTGTCCGTTTCGAGTCGGAATGCGTTGAGCATGTCACACTTCAGCTCAGTGAGAAATTCCCCCAATTCTATTGTTTCAGGAGGTTCACTTATTGCCATGCCTCGAGCAAAAGCCAGTGTGCGCTCGACCATATCCTGCATTTCCTCGATGGATTTCACCAAGGCGTCACGCGTCTCTTCCTCATCCACCATCTCTGCGTGAACCCGCAAAGCGGTCAGTGGCGAACGCAAATCGTGACCCAGAGCGGCCATTATACGCGTCTTGTCAGCGACCGTGCGCACCAGTCTCTCCTGCATGTGATTGAAGGTATCCGTCAGTTCTCTGACTTCGCTTGGTCCCGCGACTGGGAGTGGCTTGTTTTCCTCTCCCCTGCCAAGCCTGTCTGCGGCTTGCGCCAAGCGCCTTAACGGCCAGGTCAGGCGAGCAAGCAAGTACCAAAAAGCAACACCAATCAGGAACGCCGCCGTGAAACCAAAGCTCACCGCAGAAAAGATTGGCCACTGTAGCGGCGGTCGCTGAAAGCGCGTATCGACATTCAGCCATGTGCCATCTTCAAGCGCGATAGACAGTGTCAATTCAAGCCCCGAGATCTTGTCATGCATCATCTGCTTGTGCTCTGCGGCCATCTCCGGCGGCACTGACCTCATTGGCGGGAATGCGCGCTCAACCTCATGCAATTCTACTCGGATTTCGCGACTGTCTTCAGCGCCGAACAATGACCTGACGCGCGCTTCGACAGCTCCTCCCGCGCGGTGATCAAGATGATCCACAGCCGCCTGCGGGTCGGTCCGAAACCGTGCCAGCGGCGAATCTGCGGCGCGAAGAATCGAGGCTCGCAAGTCCGTTGGGGCCTGTTCTAGTAGCATGGCCACATTCGCCGCGCGCCCAGCCGCCTCGGCTCCTATTGCAGCACGTATCGCGAGACTGCGCTCGTCCACAAACAGCCAAATGCTAATCGCCTGAGCCACGGCGAGGCTACCAATGATGAGCAACAGAAGCTGGACGCGTAAACTATCCAGACGCTTGCGGATCACTGCTGCACCTCGACATCCGTTGCAAGGCAATAGCCCCCGTTTCGAACCGTTGTGATGATCTTCGGACGACCCGGGTTGTACTCGATCTTCCGCCTGAGGCGGCTGATCTGGTTGTCAATTGTCCGGTCGAAAGCGGCCGGTGTTCGTCCGACTGCCAGGTCTAAAAGCTGTTCTCGGCTAATCACGATACGCGGGCGTTCGAGCAGGATCGTAAGAAGTTTGAACTCTGATGTCGTCAGTACGTCCTCGCGGCCGTCCTCTGCGAAAAGGCGGCGCGTATCGGTTTCGAGCGTCCAGTCCGCGAACCTAACCCTGCTCCCCGTAAGACTCCCGGCAAGTGCTTCCGGTTTCTGCGCGCGGCGCAGAATTGCCTTTATCCGCGCCAGTAGCTCGCGAGGATTGAAGGGCTTGGGCAAATAGTCATCCGCACCGACTTCGAGGCCGATGATGCGGTCCATTTCCTCGCCAAGCGCTGTCAACATGAGGATGGGGGCCAGCCCTATGGTGGACAGACGACGACAGACCGATATCCCGTCTTCGCCCGGCATCATCACGTCAAGGACAATAAGGTCATAGCGGCCAATCTTGAGTAGACTATCCATCTGGGAAGCGTCGACCGCCGTCGTCACGCGCATGTCATTCTTTTCCAGGTATCGCGCAACCGCTTTGCGAATTTCGGCGCTGTCGTCGACCAGAAGTATGTGCGGAGAGTTTGTCATCTTTTGTAACTAAGCGATGAAAGGATCGCTGCCGAGAAAATTTGTCGCGAAACGTAACAAAGCCGCACTTTGCGACAGATTGATACACACGTGCCGTCAGCAGCGTTCCAAAACCAAGTCATACTTCATCGGCAAACAATGCATGTAGGACAAAAGGAAAAAGTGAATGGGACGTAAACTGGCACTGATTTTTTGTACAACTGTCGCGGTGTCTGCTGGTGGTATTGTCTTGGCAGACAACGGCTACGGTACCGGGCATCACGAACTGCCCAAGCGAGGTGATGCCACCCATTCGGGAGATACAATGAAAGGCCACTTTCGGCACATAGACCGCAATCAGGACGGCATGGTGTCGCGCGAGGAGGTTGAAGCCCACGATGAACGTGACAAATGGTTCAAGCGAAACGCCCTGCTCGGGGAGTTTGCTGATCCAGGATTTTAGTTGTGAAGAACTCTCACAAAAGGGCAGGGTGGCTTGCTGAACAAGAGCGTGATCGAATTCTGCTCTCGCAGGCTTAGCTTTTGATTGAAGGAAGCTATCTCAAGCAGCTGAGCCGCTACAAGTTTTTCAGAGTTGACTAAATTGGCCACGTCGTGACGGCCCTTATTTCCGGAGCGGCGTGGTGATTTGCTTCAGCCTAGACTGCCAGCAGGGCCGTTGTACATACCGCAGCGTTGCTTATGCTGATTTGGCACTAACTAATCAGCTCAACTGCTTTGTCAGTAATCTTGCATAGCGGTGGACCTAAAACTGCAGTGTCCGATTGGGCTGAAATCGCCAGAACCTATGGTATTTGAACGAATTGATTCCCACGCGCCCACCTGTTGCGCGGTCAATGCGTACCACAAGGTTACGCTCGCGTGCACTCGACCAGATTGCATCTTTATCCGCTGCAACGCCGTGCAGGTTTCCTCCAAGTTCAAACGAATCAAGAGTTTCACCACTGTCGGCATTTTCAATTGAAACCTTGCCGACGTCAGACTCGCTGATAATCAATTGACGGGCCTCGGCATCCAGCATCATGTGCTTGGGTGGACCTTGCAGTTTGAAGTTGCGCGTAACTATCCCGTCTTCAGGATCGAGTTCGCTGATCGCGTCATTCCCGGCGTTGGAAACGAAGAAATAGCCCTTCTTTGGCTAGGCGATTACATATTCCGGGATCGGACCCGTGGCGACGATCGCAGTAACCTCACCGTGTTCCAGGTCGATCAGCGAAACAGCATCGAGTCCAGGATGCGTCACCGCGGCGAAGCGTTCATCCGACGAAACCCCGACATGGTGTATTATGCCGGGAACTTCGACGCGACGCAGGATTTCATGACTGTCCGCGTCGACCAAGGTGATCAGGCTCGAAGTGGTCGGGCCGGCATCTTCTCTGCCTCCATGGTGAGCTACGTGATCCTCCTCAGAAACTTCGGAAGGCTTGGGCACCATGCCGACTTCGGTTTCCGTAAGACTACCGGCAACCAGGATGCCGCGGTTTGTTGCGCCTGCCAGTTCGTGAACGTTGTCGAGACCCTCGATGCGGCCAACAGCCTCAAAGGCTTCATTCAGATGAAGTACTGTTCCGAGTTCTCCTTCCGGAATTTACACATCGGCTATTGCAGCGCTGCTAGTGAGTACTGTTGCACCGATTGCCAGTAACGGCATTCTCATAGGGTCGCTCCTTGTTTGCGCATAGCTTTCCGTGTTGATTTCCGAAGCTACCCGAAACGGGAATCGATGAACTGCGTCGACTGTGCGTTCTCTACCGCGAGGCGAAGCACGGATGAAAGGAAAGCCATAGCCGTTGACGAAACTTAAGCTGACTGCGGCGCATATTGAGCGCCACAGTCGTGATCAAGCTACAGAGAATTTGACTTTCCTTTGTCAGCAACAGCGCCTGCTGTATAGCCTCATTGGCCTCGCTGCGGATTGTCAAAGCGCTCTTCGAACATGCTCTTGAACTCTGATGCAGCCTGCATATGGGCCTCCATCTCCGCGCGCGTGACCTTGCCGTCCTTGTTTTGATCGGCGTGATCGAAATGGCCGCGCATCGTATCGTTCATGTGGATATTGTTATCGCGGTCGGGCAGATCATGATGCCCGGTTATATATCCCGTGTCCGCGAGCGCTGCGCCGCCGAGAGCCGTAGCAAATGCGGTTGCGAGAATGAGCGTGGTGTTACGTTTCATTGAAAGCCTCCATTTTGGCGTGTTGCAGGACCAAAGTGGCAAATGCGACGTGTCTTGCAACAGGCTCCGGGCGCTGTCGTGTAACGGTCTGTCGCAAAAGCCGACCTGGTTACATTTGGTGACAGATTCCCTCGGTATCTGACGCTTGATCCTGTCGATCCTAGACAGGATGAACGTGAGCCGGTTCGATGAAAGGACTGCCTATGACACCAGTAGCGGCCCTGAAGGTTGTGCTTGCGATGGTGCTCTGGGTCTTGTGCTTTCCGGTCATCGTGGTCGGGCTCAAATACTCGCCTCATCTCACTTTTGCCGCCATGAGGGCGCTCCTCGCAGGCGGCGTGCTTACAGTTTTGGCGCTGATGTTAGGGCGACCATTTCCGCGAGGGCACCGGGTTTGGTTGACGCTAGCGGGAGCTGGCTTCGGTGCGACGAGTCTTGGCTTTCTTGGGATGTTTCATGCGGCAGAGTTTGCCTCACCGGGCTTTGCGACAGTAATAGCGAATACGCAACCTCTTCTGGCCGCTGTCCTCGCGGCGTTCTGGCTCGGGGAAAAGCTGTCCTTGATTGGTAGCATAGGCTTGTTTGCCGGATTTGCAGGGATCGTGCTAATTGCTCTGCCCGATTTTCTGGCTGATGGAAACGAGAGTTATGTTATAGGCGTTCTGTAAATCATTCTTGCAGCCGCTGGCGTTATGCTTAGCAACGTCCTGATAAAATCCATTGCAGGAAAGGTGGACACCCTTTCGGCAATGGGCGTGCAGATGCTGTTAGGTAGCGTACCACTCGTCATTGCGGCGATATCCATGGAGGAGCCAACTACAATTAACTGGGCGCCCGCATTCATCGCGTCGCTTCTCGTCCTGGCGATGGCAGGATCGGCACTTGTCTATTGGCTGTGGTTCTCAGCGCTTGAAACAGTTCCATTGAATCGGGCCATTGCCTTCAGTTTTCTCATTCCGGTTTTTGGACTGACCTTGGGTATCGTTGTCTATGGCGAGTGACTCTCTGTCTTACAAATTGTAGGCATCGTTATGATATTTTTGGGAATAGGGATGGTTCAGCGCGGAAAGGAAAGGACACTCAATGAGGTTTGAATACGCATTCTTCCGAAACAACCGAGAACCGGTCGTTCATCCGTCACCTTCGATGAACGAACTTGAGTGCCACGTTATGTTGAACTTAATGCAATTTGCTCGCATCTAAATGAAATGGAGGGATGAGATATGACGGAGCCAGACACAAAAACACGGGAACCTGCCCACGACCGCGACCCGGCCGAGATCGCGCTTGCAGAGGGTCGGCAAGCCTTTCTGGGATTTCTGGTGCGCCGTTTGGGCAACAAGGCGGATGCGGACGATGTTTTGCAGGAATTCTGCGTTCGGGTGCTGACGCGCAAAGACCAGCTGCGAGACGTGGAGCGAATGGATTCCTGGCTCTATGCCATCTTGCGATCGACGATGAACGATCATTTCCGTAAGTTGGCTCGCCGGGGGCGCCTCGCCGAAGCGTATGGCAGCGAACCCGAGGCATTGGCTGATGATGCCCCCGCACAGATGGCGCAATTTTGCCGTTGCCTGGATGGTCTGGTTCCGGCGCAGCGGGCAGCAGATGCAGAATTGATTCGTCGGGTCGACTTCGGAGAGGAGGACCGTGCCGCGGTCGCCTTCGACATGGGCCTAACCCGCAACGCGCTTGGCGTGCGTCTGCATCGTGCCCGCGCGGCCTTGCGCGATGCGCTGACGGGTCAATGTGGCAAGTGCTGCAAGACAGGTTGGGATGACTGCTACTGCACTCCGATCGGCTGCGAAAACCCCGAAGATGAGACCCACTGTGCTCCCAAGGACGCATCGAACTGATGCTAGGTGAATAGGCCCAGCTTGTAATGGATTCCGCCAGGAAGCGTCGACTTACGGGAAAGCCCAGGTCCGGGCGTCATGGCAGGGACACCAAAATGATCAGCGGAAAAAAATATATCGGATCAGGCAATCCATGAGCGCCTCGCCTCCTCAACGGAGTTGTTTAGTCTCGTTCACCGGATAGGCTGCGCTTGCGCGTCGCATTCGCACCATGCCGATGCTCCGGTTTCCCAAGAACTCTTTCGGAGGATCGAAAGTGACGGCCAGAGTCTGGTTGAAGCGGCCAGAATTTTGGGTCTCGGACCCAAGGACTGCGCCTACCTCCTTGCCGGATTACGTCGCGATATGGCGACCGAACTCGTGGTTCTGCTGCTAGATACCGAAAGACCGTCTCCTGTTGTCTCAAATGAGACCAACAATTCAAAGCTACGGAAGTAGCGGCCTGATAGCAGCAAAAACCAAACGAACAGTGCTGCGGCTAATGGCCGTCGTGAACTCGACCAACAGCAAGCGACGGGGAGCAAGATGTCCGATTTAAAAACAGGCAATTGATGTCCCAGACGCAAACGCTCGCGAGACTTTCTCTACTGTGCCACTGGCGCCACCGGAGTAGTGGCAACGGGCCCCGCCGTCTGGCATTGATCAATTCCGTGAATTCTTCGGCCGATATCATCAGCCAATCGACTAGTGTCGTCGATTTAACGGACGCTACTACAAGACCCGGGAGCGCGTTTGACTGGGCGGGAGATCCTGTCTTTATATAGCGGCGTTAGCCCGCGATGATCGCTAAGGCGCGAGCGGCAGTTTTGGATCAGCTCGTTGACCCGATTGACGACGTGAAGGACCCCCCACCGTCGACTAGGAGTTGACAGCGATTGATCAGAACAGATCGGCTCTGGAGGGCGGTCAAGGGTTAATCGTGGTTCGAACGTGCACCACCTATTTGGGGGTCTGCCGGTGGGTCAGCGTTGGAGAGTTCGGCGAGTGGTTTTGCGCGTGCCACTGATAGCAGTGCGATCAGTCGGGCTGAATTGGAAAAGGTCCCGTACCCCGAAATCTCGGCATTACGCCCTATAGCCTCGAGTCCGATTTGTTGCTGTTGATCGGAGCGACGTGACTGGCGGATGGGTCGCGGAATTCACCGAATTTCCTGTAATGGAATGTAGTAGTGGGCGTCTCCAATATGAAACCATGATTGAAGGAGACCAAGATGGCTCAGAAATCCATCCAAAACGATGAATCTCAAACCAAAACCGCAAAGTCCGGTGGGTGCTGTGGCGGCAGTTCCGTCAACACAGCTACCGAAGTCCAACCCAAGGCCAGATCGTCTGCTGCACCGTTGGGGAAATGCTGCTGCAGCAAAAATTGAGATCAGTTGCGACACGGCCTCGCTTAGCGAGAAGGACAGATCAGTAGCTGTTCAACATACGTCAAGAGAAAGGTTTCATAGCCATGATTATAATAAGCGTTTTTGCGGGTTCCTGTGCCCTGCTTTTCGTCCATTCGTACTACTCATGGCGAAATCGCGCGGTAGCTATCCCGGTTGTCCTCGAACGAGATCACACATCGGACGCCATTTTTGGGCGCACATTGTGACAAAACGATACAGGAAGCTTCGTGACAGCCCTTCGGCTGTGGGTGCAGTCATCGCCACAACGAGGCAGCTCTGAAAGGTTTGGAAGGAGAAATCATGTCAGATTTTAAATCGGTTCGTATCTATCCCCTAGGGATGGCCCTTGGGACTCTGCTGGCGATCAGCTTCGTGCTGTGCGTTATCTCCGGCCTGACATTCCCGACCGCCACCATGTATCAGGCCTGGCTACCACTTCTGCCCGGCGTGACTTGGATCAGCTGGCCAAGCGTCTTTCTGGGGCTGATCGAGAGCTTCGCCTATGGCTGGTAAATTGCCGTGATTTTCGTACCGGCGTTCAACTTCTTTTCGCGCAAGGCGAAGGCATGACAAACCAACAAGAGTACCCCCAAAAACCACCTTGTGGCCATCGTCCCTGCGCGTTGGGGGCGTCGGTTACATCGATCCAATAGTGACGAGCCAATTGCGAACAGGAAAGGAAGCAGGATGAACGTGACGAAATGCCGGGGCGGCAGGCAAAGAGAGGGTGACGAGAGCTATGACATGGTACCAGACGGCTATACCGGCACGGTCTATACCTGCTCGATGCACCCCGAAGTGCGTAGCGCCGAGGAAGGGAAATGTCCCAAATGCGGCATGTTCCTAGTGCCCGAAGGTGACGTTGGGCAGCAATGGCATCATGACCATTCTGGGCACGCCCATGCGCATGGCGCTGCAACTGTCGGGGTGAAGAACGGCGACTATGACACCGTGCCGGAGGGCTTCAACGGCACTGTCTATACGTGCCCGATGCATGCGCAGGTACGCCATCCTGGCCCCGGATCCTGTCCGATCTGCGGCATGGGGTTGGAGCCTGAAACAGTCAGCCTTGAGGATGATGGTCCGAATCCCGAGCTGGTCGACTTTACCCGTCGATTCTGGGCTGGTGTCGTGCTGACAATGCCCGTTCTCGTTTTAGCGATGGGTCCTTTCGTAGGTTTCACATATTTCATGGAGCAACTGGGCGAACGCCCTTCGCTCTGGCTGGAGTTGGCGCTCTCGACGCCCGTGATCCTTTGGTCGGGTTGGCCATTCTTTGTGCGCGGCTATCAGTCGTTCCGGACGATGAATCTCAACATGTTCAGCCTGATTTCGATGGGTGTAGGTGCGGCGTATATCTTCAGTATCGTTGCGGTCATCGCGCCGCAGATTTTCCCGACCGGGTTCCGCGATGAGAACGGCAATGTCGGCGTCTATTTCGAGGCCGCCGCCGTGATCGTAACGCTGGTTCTGCTGGGCCAGGTGATGGAATTGCGCGCCCGCGAAGGCACCGGCAAGGCGATCCGGGCCTTGCTGGACATGGCAGCCAAGACAGCGCTCGTGATCCGCCCTGACGGCACCGAAGAGGAAATCGAGCTGGACCAGGTGCAGCTGGGCGATCACATTCGCGTGCGCCCCGGCGACAAGGTTCCGGTCGATGGTGTGGTGGTCGAAGGCCGCTCCTCGGTGGACGAGTCGATGATTTCCGGAGAACCCGTCCCCGTCGAGAAGGTCGCGGGCGAACCCGTTACCGGGGCCACGATCAACGGCACCGGCAGCCTGGTCATCGAGGCCACGCGCATCGGGGCGGATACAATGCTTTCCCAGATCGTGCAGATGGTTGCCAACGCACAGCGCAGCCGTGCGCCGATCCAGAAATACGCCGATCAGGTCGCGGGGATGTTCGTGCCAGCGGTGATCGCCGTCGCAATCGTGTCATTCATCGTCTGGTCGATCTGGGGGCCTGATCCCGCAATGGCCTATGGCCTCGTCTCGGCTGTGGCGGTGCTGATCATCGCCTGTCCCTGTGCGCTTGGTCTTGCCACGCCGATGTCGATCATGACCGCCACGGGCACAGGTGCGCAGATGGGCGTACTGATCAAGAACGCCGAAGCGCTGGAGCGGTTTGAAAAGATCGACACGCTGATAGTGGACAAGACTGGTACGCTGACCGAAGGGAAGCCCAAACTGGTCGCGGTGCTGACCGAGGAAGGACATGACGAGGCCGAAGTCTTGCGCTTGGCCGCATCGCTGGAGCGCGGCTCAGAACACCCGTTGGCCGAGGCCATCGTGCGCGGGGCAGAGGAGCGCGGTGTCGATTTCACCAAGACCGAGGACTTCGAGGCGGTGACCGGCAAGGGCGTCAAAGGCCGCGTCGACGGCAAGTCGGTTGCGCTTGGCAATGCAGCACTGATCCACGACATGGGACTGGACAGCGGCGCGCTGGTCGACACCGCCAACGCGCGGCGCGACGAAGGCGAGACCGTAATGTTCATCGTACTGGATGGCACGATTGCCGGATTGGTCAGCGTCGCTGACCCGGTCAAGGAAACTACTCCCGCGGCCCTCAAGGCGCTACATGAACAAGGATTTCGGATCATCATGGCGACCGGCGACAACGAGCGCACCGCGCAGGCCGTCGCTAGCCGCCTCGGCATTGATGAGATTCGCGCTGATGTACTGCCCGAGGACAAAGCGCATATTATCCGCGAGCTGCAAAAACAGAGCCGAAAGGTCGCCATGGCCGGCGATGGGGTCAATGACGCCCCCGCACTTGCCCAGGCAGATGTCGGCATCGCGATGGGCACGGGAGCGGATGTGGCCATCGAAAGCGCGGGGTTCACATTGGTTAAGGGCAATCTCGACGGCATCGTGCGAGCCCGCAAACTGAGCCACGCCACGATGCGCAATATCCGCCAGAACCTGTTCTTCGCGCTGATCTACAACGCGTCGGGTGTGCCTATAGCAGCCGGTATCCTCTATCCGTTCTTTGGTATCCTGATCGGCCCAATTTTTGCCGCCTTCGCCATGAGCGCATCTTCGCTGTCGGTGGTGTTGAATGCTCTTCGGCTGCGGCGACTGAAGTTCTGAACCAATAATGGCAGACGATTTCTCCATTCAACAGTAACAGGATCAAAGCAGATGACTGAGCATGATGATAATCACGACAATCACGAAAACGGCTTTTGGAAATCTCGCACAGGCGTCTTTCTTCTGATTGCTCTCGGGATTGGTGCGTTCCTCCTCGCATTCGAACATCGCGTCCACATTTTTGGCGGTAATGGGTTTCTCGCGCTGCTTCTTCTCGGATGCGTCGTGATGCATCTCTTCATGCATGCTGGGCACGGGGGTCATGGCGGAGGCGATAAGTCATGATGCACGATCCCGGTTATGGGCTGTGGTTCTTTACCCTGCTGAATGCCGCCATTTTCATCATGTTTGCATTCAGCTTCTTCAAGCCGCAAACGGCGCGAGACTGGCGTAGTTTCGGAGCCTTCAGCGCATTTTTAGTGGCCCTGTTCACCGAAATGTATGGCTTTCCTCTCACGATTTATCTGCTGTCCGGTTGGTTGCAGAGCACGTACCCAGGGATTGACTGGTTTTCGCACGATGCCGGCCACCTTCCGGAAATGCTCTTCGGCTGGCAAGCCAACCCGCATTTCGGCCCTTTCCACATCCTAAGCTTCGTTCTGATCGGACTTGGGTTCTGGATGATCTCGGCCGCATGGCGAGTGCTTTACCAAGCCCAACGGAACGGCACGCTGGCTACCAGTGGTCCCTATGCGCGTGTCCGACATCCGCAATACGTGGGTTTCATCCTCGTTTTGACCGGCTTTCTGGTCCAGTGGCCAACATTGCTGACACTGGCGATGTATCCGGCGTTGTTCTGGATGTACGTGCGGCTTGCTCGCGCAGAGGAGCGGGAAACCCGGGCCGCGTTCGGAGACAGGTTCGACGCGTATGCCGCGCGAGTTCCCGCCTTCTTGCCAAACTTCACGCAGGCACATGACGCAACTCAATGACAAGACGGTAGTGGATCCCTGAACGACAATCCAACCGATAGGGAAGCACACAGTAATGGCGTGTCGTCATGGTTTCCAACCGCGTACACGATCCTTTTTCCTTAATCATCATTGTCGCAGGCCTGACCTGGATCATCCCCGCAGGACAATATGATCGTGCGATGAACGAAGAGGTCGGGCGTGAAGTTGCCGTGCCGGGAACCTACCAGACCGTCGATCCCAATCCGCAGGGCTTTGTCGAAGTCATGCTAGCTCCCGTGGCAGGATTCTATGACCCGGACAGTTATGCGGCGAACGCAATTGATGTAGCGCTGTTTGTGCTCCTGCTGGATGGGTTTCTTGGCGTAGTCAACGCCACCAAAGCCATCGATACTGGCATCCAGACGGGCGATGGGCTGCATGAAAGGGCGCGAGATCTGGATGATACCGATCCTGATGTCGCTGTTCGCCTTGGGCGGCACGACCTACGGCATGGCATAGGAAAAACCGGCCTTTTATGCACTGCTGATCCCGGTTGTTGTCGCCGCGGGGTTTGATGCGGTCACCGGCGTCGCCATCATCCTGATCGGAGCTGGCATCGGCACCCTCGGCTCCACGATCACCCCTTTTACAACCGTCATCGCATCAAACGCGGCGGGGATACCCCTTACCCAGGGTATGGCATTGCGGCTAGTCATCCTGACCGGCAGACTCTTGACATGCATCGCCTACGTGATGCGCTACGCCGCTAAAGTAAAGGCCGATCCATCCCACTCGGTGGTCGCCAAGCAGCGCGATGCACATCGCCGGATATTCTTAAGCGCTGACGATGGCGAATTCACCGAACCGGAGCTGACCGGAACCCAGAAGCTGGTGCTGGTCCTGTTCTTCGCCACCTTCGCGGTGGTCAGGGCTTTGCTCAGGATCCGCGTGGATATTTCCGAGCTGACACCTGGCACGCAACTCACTGTCAAGTAGCGGGGAAAACCGGTGTTCATCCGCTATCGAACTGAAGAGGAAATTTCTGCGGCACGTTCCGAAAGTGTCGCCGACCTACCTGATGCGATCGCAAGAAACCCCAACTTCGACGGGGACGTGCCTGCGACCGATGAGCACCGGGCAGTTCCCGGCCGCGAAGAGTATTTGATCATGATTGGCGTTTGCACTCACTTGGGATGCGTTCCGCTTGGAAAAGGCTCCGGCGATTTTGGAGGTTGGTTTTGCCCTTGCCACGGCTCGCATTATGACCCCGCCGGGCGCATCAGAAAGGGACTCGCACCAGAGAACCTTCACATTCCGGACCTTTCGCTGTCGGATGACTTGATTCTCGTTTTGGGATAAACGGCGCGCAGCGTTTCATTGCATAGGTTCGAGCGGATCGAAACTTACACAGTCTCGGTTGTCTTCTGGTCGCGATCTCGCTGTTGCATGCGAAAAGCCCAACAGATCAATGCCAGTCCGGCAAAGATCATTGGAAGCGACAACGCCTGCCCCATCGTTAGTCCCCAGGTTCCGAAATGCAGGGCGTGTCCGATTGGGTTATCCTCACTCACGAATTGCAAATCCGGCTGCCTGAAGAACTCGACTAAGGCCCTGGACATGCCATAGCCCGCAAGAAACACTCCTGTCAGGGCACCGGGCCTTTTCAGCCATCCCTTTCGCCATGCCAGAACCAGCATAAGGATGCCCAGCACCACTCCTTCAAGCAACGCTTCGTAAAGCTGCGACGGGTGCCGCGCACATAGCCCCACCACGCCTGGGCAGGCTTGCGCGGCCTCTCCGGGGAAGATCACCGCCCATGGAACATCAGTCGGCCGTCCCCAGAGCTCGTTATTGGTGAAATTGGCGAGACGTCCGAGTAACAACCCGGGTGGCGTGGCCAGAGCCAAGATGTCCGCAGTTCCAAGAAACGACGCGCGCTGGCGGATACAGAAGACAAGCCCAGCGACCGTCACCCCGAGAAACCCACCATGGAAGGACATGCCGCCCTGCCAGACCATCAGGATTTCCAAAGGGTTTTTCAGGTAGTATTGCGGCTCGTAGAACAGGACAAAACCAAGACGCCCACCGATGATGACGCCGAGAATAATCCACGTGAGCAGTTCATCCAACTGCGCGGGTTTCATAGGTGGCCCAGCATCCGACCAGAGCGCAGGACGCCCGAAGGTCCGAACGCAAATTCGCCAACCTGTTACGATGCCGACGATGTACGCGAGCGCGTACCATCGGAGCGCGAGGTGAAAACCCCAAATATCAATCGAAAAGACTTCGTGGCCGATGTCTGGAAACGGAAGGGCGGCAGTTAGCATTGTCTATCGTCCTACATATGCGAGTGAGGCTCGGATTTATCCTCTTGTGGTGGACGATGGCGCAAGAATAGACCCACGAAGGCAAAGACAGCGACCATCATCCCGATCGAGACCAGCACGATCAACGGATCGCTCTGCCATTTCAGCGCGGTGAACGCCGCCAGCACGATGATGTCGAGCGCGATCGCGCCGAGCAGAATAGCCCCCACGGCACCAATCTCCTGTCGCAGGTGCCGAAACACGCCCCAGTGGATGATGATGTCCATCACCAGATAGAAGAACGCACCGAGCGAGGCGATCCGGCTGAGATCGAAGAACACCGCTAGGAAACTGGCGATTACCACGGTGTAGACCAAAGTATGGTCTCGGATCGCACCCGGCATGCCGAAGTGGCTGTGGGGGATCAGTTTCATGTCGGTCAGCATGGCAAGCATTCTAGAGACCGCGAAAATGCTCGCGATCAGTCCTGATGACGTGGCGACGATGGCCAATAGGACAGTCAGGTAGAAGCCCGTGCGGCCCAAGGTCGGCCCCGCGGCTTCAGCAAGGGCATAGTCTTTTGCAGCGATGATCTCTTCAAGGTTAAGACTGGAACCGACGGCGAAGGCGACGAGAAGATAAACGATAACGCAGATGCCGATGGACGCAACGATGGCCCGACCGATATTACGGTTCGGATTGTTCACTTCGGCACCGCTATTGGTGATCGTGGTGAACCCTTTGAAAGCCAGGATCGTAAGCGCAACGGAGGCCACGAAGCCGGTGATTTGCGTCGATTGCCCGTCCGTCGCCGCCTCGAACGAGATACCGCCTGCCCAGAGCGCCGCCGCCCCGAAAAGCGCGATACCTCCCACCTTTAGGATAGCCATGACGATCGAGAACAAGCCAACCGACCGGTTGCCGGCAGCGTTGATGAGATAGGCAAACACAATCAGACCCACACCGAGGGTAGAAACCAACCAGTTGGTCCGCTCGACGCCTAATCCCTCCAAAGAATATGTGGCGAAAGTCCGCGCAACGAGGCTTTCGTTGATGACCATCGATAGGGCCATGAGCAGCGCGGCCCCCGCGGCGACGGTCGTCGGGCCATAGGCCTTTTGCAGGATCACCGCGATGCCTCCCGCAGACGGGTAGGCGTTGGACATCTTGACGTAGGTATAGGCGCTGAACGCGGTGACGAGCGCGCCGGCGATGAAGGACAACGGGAAGAGTGGTCCGGCAAGCTGCGCGATCTGCCCGGTCAGTGCGAAGATACCGGCGCCGATCATCACGCCTGTCCCCATCGCAATCGCACCGGCGAGGCTGATGCTGTTCGCCTTGTATTCCGATTTCATCTAGACATTTTCCTTTCCGAATGCGCGTGCCTTCCCGGCAGAGAGCGTCTGCGGTCTGCGGTAATGGCCCCGCTTGCCATCCCCGGCGATGAGATTGGCGCCGGGCCAGTCGTAGAGGCACCAACTTTGGCGAAAGGCTTCCAGCAGTTCGGGCTCTGCGCGATGCCTCGCGACCGCCCGGGCGAATGTTTGCGGCGGACGATGTGTGAAATGCGTTTGCGGGTCGTCACCATCGCGAAAGACGCGCGCGGCATAGCCCGGGGCGCCGACCGGGTAGAAGAGAAACACTAGCAGTGCCCGGATCGTCCAGCGCAGCCTGCGCCCGGGATAGCGGCTGATGAGCCGCGCGGACAGCGACGACAGGCGCAGCATCCGGCGGTAGAGGTCCCATCCGACATCGGTGACGACCGCGTGCGCGCACCCCGTCTCGACCCCTGGGCGCCGCAGAGCGGTATCGGCGGCGACGGTGTAGATGTCAAGCTCCACCATCAGCCGGCTGCCGCCATCGGGCAGGGTCTGCAAACCGACAATCTCCCGCGTTTCTTCCGCTGCACGATCGAGCGTGACGAGAAAACGCTCGATGTCTTCAGGCGGCCAGCGCACCTCTTCGCCATCCGAAAGGTGCAATGCCCGATTGCCCAGTTGCCGGCGGCAAGTCCGCAACATCTCGCGGCGGATCAGCGCGCGAACGGCTCTCCAGTCCGGGGACGGGCGCGCGTCGGGCCTGGGGGTCGCGGTCATGAGCGTGCCTTCCTCCCGCGCTGCTCGCGGATCGCCACGGCGATAATGGGGGCCAGCGTCAGTGCCCCCAGCCCGACAGCGGCCCAGGCGGCTCGCCCGGGCTCCCCGCTCATCGCCTCGTTACCGAAATGCGCGAGAACGAAACTGGCGGGGATGATGCCGGCAAGCGTCGCTACAGCGAAACGCCAGAAATGCAGGCAGCTGAGACCGGCAGCGTAGCTGACGATGTCGAACGAGATAAACGGCATCAGCCGGCTGGCGAACACGGTCAGGGTCAGCGCGTTTTGCGATCCGAGCCAGCCCTTGTCCACCGTCTCGCCGAACCATCTGGTCAGCACATCGCGCCCTAGGAACCGTGCCAGAGCGAAGGCCGCCAGGGCGCCGAATTCGGCGCCGATGACGATGTAAATGGTGCCGATCGTATGTCCGTATGCGGCACCTGCCGCCAAGGCGATAGGTGCGCTTGGGATCGGCGTGGCGACGATGGCGATCGTCATGAGGGCGATGATGACGATCGGCCCCCATGCGCCGGCAGCGCTCACCCAGGCCGATATCCGCTCGCCGCTGAGGTCTTCCACGAAGCCTGACAAGGGCCCAAGGAACAGCGCCGCCGCAGCGGCCACGAGCGCGACCGCGAGGACGATTTTTGCGCCTGTTCCAACCGTGATGCCCTGTGCCACCTGACCGCCCTCACGGTAGATAAAGGATGAGGAGAAAACCGGCGGTCAGCAGATCGAAGACCACGCAGTAGGGAATGTACCATTTCGGCACCGGTGCACCGAAGGCGCCAATACGGTGCAGCAGGTCCCAGGCCGCATGCGCCGCCAGTCCCAGCGGCAACGCGAGCGGCGACCAGAGCAGACCAACAAGCGCCACAAACGCGTAGAAGGCAGCGGCCCCGAATTCCAACCAGAACAGCCGGGCCAAGCCAGAGGAGGCGCCGAAACCGATATAGGCGCCCCCTATCACGGCCAGTGTCAGGGCCGCGATTGCGACCGAGACCTGTTCGGGCACCCAAAGGTGAACGGGCGCAAATACGAGGAACAGCCCCGAACCGATGGCACTTGGACCCAGCGTATCTGTAGTGATCCAGCCGACTTGGCTTCTATCGTTCGACATCGAGCGGTGCGTCCTCGTATTTGGCGGGGTTGCGTCCGGGTCGCTACGACCCTAGGGCTTCCAGCTAATGGAAGCTCAAGACGTAATCGTAGAATCTCCATTTCACGCGGCGTCGACGGCCTGGCCCATCATCTCGCGCACTTCGACAGCGATCTCGTTAAGCTGACATTGCCATGCTGCGTCCGCTCTACCGCATGTGACCCGCGTGTCCCCGTCCACTCATCACGGTTTCGTTTCAAGTTTGGCTGTTAATCTCTCACGCTCCCTTTGGGAATTGCATAGTTTGAAGGTCGCCCGGGCTTGCAGCCGGGGCGACAAAATTTTCAGAACATTAGGCTTGTACCGAAGACGATCGAAAATGCATCAGTATCTTCACCATTTGCTTTGACGATGTCCTTCGTGTCGCCATAAGAGGCCTCGTAGTTAACGCCGACATAAGGAGAAAAAGCGCGGTCGATGACGTCATAGCTAAGCCGCGCTCCGATCTCCACTATAGCACCGCCAGCGCCGCGTTCGCGCGCCAGATCATCCTTCAGGGGCATATCAACTTCGATGCTCGGCGTGAAAATCAGGCGGTTGGTCAACAGTGCCTCATACTCTGCCTCGAAACGGAAGAATGGGTGATCAGACACGAAAAGATCGGCATCGATCTCGAACCACTGCGGCGCGAGGCCTTTGAGGCCGACCACACCAGCGTAGCGGTCAGGTGCCCCACCCGGCGTATCCGCATAAGCCCCCACTACGGCATCAAAGAAAGGCGAAACTGGAAACTGAAGTCGCGCCTGGTTTTCCAATTTTTCGAAATCATCCGATGTGAGGCCAAGCTCGGCTTCGCTTCTCCAGACGAATTTCAACTCATCCGATCCCGCGAGAGCATCAAAATCCCATACGAAGGCATCCTCACCATCCATCGCGCGATATTCGAACTGCTCCGCTTGGAAACCCCAGATAAGCGGCTCGGCGTATGTGACCTGAGCCCAGGGCAGAAAGAGGCCGGCAAGTCCGGCCAGTTTGAAACGTTTCATCTTGATTTTCCTTTTTTCTGACTGGTTCAGGCTGGGCGCCCTCTGACTACGACTTTGCGGAACATGCCACCGTCAGCGTGGTAAGAGAGGTGACAATGGAAAGCCCACTGTCCAGGGGCATCGACCTCGACCTCTATGTCGGTTGTCGTGCCGGGTTGGACGCTCACCGTGTGCTTGATGGGGTTACGCGCGCCCTGACCGGTATCGATGATCGACCACATCCCGTGCAGGTGCATTGGATGCGCCATCATTGTCTCATTGATGAAGCGGATGCGCACCCGTTCGCCATAATTCAGCACGATTGGGTCGGCATCCTCGTATTTTACCCCGTTGATCGACCAGATGTAACGCTCCATGTTGCCCGTCAGACGCAGTTCAATGGTGCGCGAGGCAGCGCGGTTCCGGTAAAGCGGCCGCGCAGCGCGCAGATCCGTGTAGGACAGGAACTTGCCGCCGTTATAGGCCTTGGGTGTCAGCCCGCTGCCTGGCGCATAGAATGGGTCGCCATTGCCTGACATATTCATGCCAGAGTGCTCCATGCCGTTCATGCCGGGCTTATTCATACCCTGCATTTTTGAGTGCTCCATTCCACTCATGGTCTGCATGCCACTTGCGTTCTGCATGACGTGGTCACCCATATCCATCCCCATCATGCCGCTCATGTCGGCCATTGTGAGCAATGGCTTGGACCTGAGCCGCGGCACGGCCCCGGCATAACCTTCTTTTGGCGATAGAGTCCCACGAACGAGCGCAGTGCGACCCATTGATTCGGCAATGATGCTATAAACTTTGTTTTCCCGCGGCTGGACGATGACGTCAAAAGTCTCCGCCACGGCAACACGCAGTTCATCCACCGTGACCGGCTTGACGTCGTTGCCGTCAGCCTGGACCACGCTCATCTTCAGGCCCGGGATACGCATGTCGAAATAGGTCATGGCCGAAGAATTGACTATTCGCAGGCGGACCTTCTCACCGGGCCGGAACAGCCCTGTCCAGTTTTGCGATGTGCTCCGCCCATTGATCAGAGCGGTAAATCCCTGCACATCCTCAATGTCCGTTGGCATCATCCGCATCCGCCCCCACATCCCGCGATCCTTTAGGGCTGCTTTCAGACTATCCTGGCGCGCGTCCTCGATCAGGGTTTGCAAGGTGCGTTGCGAGCGATTGTAGTAATCCGGCATCCTCTTGAGATTCCGCATAATCCGGCTGCCCGGATGCGGGTGCTTGTCGGCCAGTTGCACGACATAATCACGATCCGCCCGAATCCGTTCACCGTCGCGCGGCTCGATTACGATGGCCCCGTAGGCACCATCGGGTTCCTGAAAGCCCGAGTGGCTGTGGAACCAGTAAGTTCCCGCTTGCTGGATCGGAAACCGGTAGGTGAAGGTTTCACCCGGAGCGATACCGTTGAAGCTGATACCGGGGACGCCGTCCTGCTGGAAGGGCAGGATCAGCCCATGCCAATGAATTGAGGTGCTCTCGCGGAGGTTGTTGGTCACGTTTATGGTGACTTCCTCGCCTTCCTTGAACCGCAGGATCGTTGGAATCTGGCTCTTGTTGTAACCGACCCCCATTTTCCGAAAGTTCCCAGTGTCGATCCGAACCCGGTCGACAGTGATATCATAGGTCCCTTTCGATGTGATCTTTGGCGATCCGTGCGCGCGCAATGCCGTCGGCATGGCAAGCGCGGCAGCCGCAGTCAAACCGAACTGACGCCGGGACAGACCTTTTGCCAGATGTTCCGACGAACTGAGCGCTGTATCGGAAAGCGCGCACTGTTTTGCTTTGAAGAGTCGCATACTCTTCTCCTTTGCGATGATTGAGTCGAAGGTTCGCCCGATCACGGCAGACCTCGAGTAGCTTCTGAGAAGTGATCCCGCGAGTACCCGAGGTGTTTCAGGACCACCCGAACAGGGGAGCCCTTCACACGTTCACGCCGTTTCTTATTTGGACGAGACCGGAAACCTGAGCCGTAAGATGCAGGGATGAGAATCGAAGCGCGTTCAGACTCGCGGAGGGGGCGAAGACGCTTCCGGCTTCAAGCCTTCTGCGTCGACCGCGCGAGACCCATGATAAACGTGCACGACAAAGAGCTTCGGTTCGGGTAGTGCATGATCGGCGTTAGAAAAAGTGACGCAATGCACCATCATACCAGGGCAACCGGGGATAGTATCGTCCGACACAAGATGTGCGTCACAATCACGAACGTCCATCGCGGCAACGTGGCTCCAATCTTCTTGCGGCGAGCCAGCTTCAGGTCCGACAAACGGCATGGCCGCTACCATCAAGACGATGAGCGACAGAATATGAGCCATTCGTGTCAATCTGAAAAAACGCATACATCCCGAACCTTTCACAATTAAAAAAGCGCGATTGCCAACAAAGATCAAGGATACATTTCGTTACAAAAATTATGCTTCTAAAGCATTGGTTTTTCTTGACCTTCCAGCGCCGGAGCATAGCCTGCTCGATCAGGACCCACGCTTCAAAAGGCTGAATATGCTACTTTCACCAATGCTATTCTTTGAAAGGCACAGGTTTCATTCGGCCGCTAAGGCAGTCGCGGCGAGCCGCAAGTTTTTGCAAGCGCAGCCGGTGGAGAACATGCGGCAGGCGAAACCAGTCCGTCGCATAGATTTATCGTTCATACTGATCGACCGGGCTGCACAGGCGGTGGCTGGGTTCCACCTGAAGCCCAATGGCCGGAGGTCAGCATCTACATACCCGTTGGCGCCGTACGCGCTTACGAGTTCACAGCCGTTCATCTGGGTGACTGGGCGATCCACTGTCACAAGTCACACCACACGATGAACGCCATGGGCCATGACGTGCCGACGTTCATCGGGGTCAACAAGAAGCCGCTGACGCAGAAGATCCGTCAGTTTCAGCCGGAATACATGCCTATGGGCACGAACGGGATGGGCGATATGGCGAAAATGGAAATGCCGCTGCCCGACAATACCATCCCGATGATGACGGGTTGGGGCCCTTACGGCCCCATCGAGATGGGCGGCATGTTTTCGGTCGTAAAGGTGCGGGACGGCATCGACGCGGACGATTACTCCGATCCCGGCTGGTACGAGAACCCCCCGGGCGAGATGGCCTACGAATGGACCGGCGAGTTGCCTGAATTCGCCTCCAACAACAGCCCCAGGACCATTCTCACACAGAAACCAGCCTCGAAGGGCTGAGCAGCCCGTCGTCATCTCTAACCAAACCAACCTACAGGAAAATGAAATGAAAAACCTTCTTCTGACAACAAGCCTCGCGATCGCGCTTTCCACACAGGCCTATGCTACAGGCACGCACGGCGGTGGACATGATGAAAACCAGCCTACCGAACAGACAGAAATGATGGTCGGCATGCCGGGTGACCCCGCCAAGGTGGATCGCACAATCGACGTCACTTTGCTCGAAAACGATGAGGGCCAGATGCTGATCGAGAGCGAAGAGATGACCATCAAGGAGGGTGAAACCATCCGCTTCAACATCACCAACAAGGGTGAGTTGGAGCATGAGTTCGTACTCGACACGGTCGAGCGCAATGCCGAGCACAAGATCGAAATGGCCAAGATGGACATGGAACACGACGATCCGAACCGTATCCGTCTCGATGCGGGCGCGTCGGGTGAGGTTGTCTGGACTTTCGCGAATTCCGGTACGTTCGAAGCAGCATGCCTGATCCCGGGCCACTACGAAGCCGGCATGCACCGTGAGGTCGCGGTCGGTGACCAGATAGCTCAGGCTGACGTGGAGTACACGAGCGGGACCATCAAGAAAATCGACGCGGAGGCCGGCAAAGTCACAATCATTCACGGCCCTCTCGTCAACCTTGATATGCCCGCGATGACCATGGTGTTCCGCGCTGACGAAGCAATGATGGCCAAGATGGCGGAGGGTCAGGAAATCGAGTTCGTTGCCGACCGGGTTGAGGGAAAGCTTACTGTCACGCAGATGAAGTGAAGATAGACAATGGGGCCGAGGCGAACACGCCCGGCCCCAACGATTTGAGGCAATAAAATCAAGCGCTACGGAGGTAGCCGAGCAATGTAGATATGCCGTTACTCGCGGGACATTTTCTTTAACCTCCGAGGTTTGGGAAGAAGGAGATGTTCATGACCAAGGACCAACGCAAGTTGAGGATACTTCGACATGCGGAGGAGATCGGTCACGTCGCGAGGACTTGCCGCTATTTCGGGATAGGTCGATCCAGCTTCTACCGTTGGCGTCAAGACGTCTTACGAAGCGCTCAGAGAGAAGCTATAATCAACAAACGGGATGTCCCACGAGTAACCGCACCTTACACCCTCCAACAGGCCGTTCTTCAGAGACAACCCGGATCAGGCCTGGTGCTTCACTCGGATCGCGGATCGCAATATCTGTCCATTCGCTATACCGAGTGACTCGCAGAGGCGGGGTAGAACCTTCCGTGGGAAGCGTTTGCGACAGTTATGACAATGCCCTGGCCGAGACGGCCAATGGCCTGTTCAATGCTGAGGTCATCCACCGACGCGGGCCATGGCGCAGTTTCGATGCAGTGGAATACGCGACCCTGTATTGGGTGAATTGGTTCAACAACCGTCGTCTTCTCGAACCCATCGTATACATTCCGCCAAGAGAGGTCGAAGCAAACTATTACGCGACCCTGGAAACATCAGACATGGCCGCGTAGCTAAGATCAATCAGCCTCCGGCAAACCCGGCGCGGCTCATATCACGCCTCCAAGAAAGTCGTGTGTTTACTGTTCTGCGGCAGGAGGAAGATCGAGGTTGCCAGGAGCGAGAAGACCAACTCGTAGACCTCCCATTTACGAGGAACGTCGATGACCGCAATCACCAGGCTTGCTGTAACGGCGAGCATTGCGTGACGTGTGCCGGGCACCGGGGCGGCAATGTGATTGGCGGCACGTTTGATCCAGCCGACGCGCAAGTAGAGCAGTGGCAGCACGGTAATGTAGACCAGCACGATTAACGTTAGGATCGGACCGAAGAGCGTCTTGGCGAGGTGGAAATCGCCCCAAGGCGTGGGCACAATCAGGTTGTGCAGGTTCGTTTCCTGCTGCTTATTCATCTCCTCGAAGGTCTCGCCGGTTTCCCAGCCGATTATACGTTGGCCCCAGGAAATCTCTTCGCCGGCGGCAAAGAAGAAGACAAGCGCATAGAACAGCGTGCAGGCGAAGGCGAGGCCCGCGCCGCGCGCCTTTAGCGACCGCGCGTTCATCACCAGGACGACGCTGGCCACGCAGAGAAAGAGAGCAGTGCTGTATTCCACCAAGCCGTCTTCACGCGCGTAGGTGAGCGAGAAATAGTCGGTGCTGTAGAAATAAATAACGACCGAAAGTAACAGCACGGCGGCGACAATGCCGAGCAGGATTTTGTCGATACGCAGGATTGTGGACAGAGTCATATAAGGCGTGCCTTTCTCAGCAGATTTGGCGCCGGAATATGCGAGGCGGGACCGCGCATCAAGCGCCAAGCTTTTTACTGAGTCGAACCTACGTTGGGCACAGGTGTGAAACCACATCTTGACGCTGGACTCACGATAGGTTGAAGCAATATCCAACCTTCGAAAAGTCATCGTTCACACGTAGTGGCCTTTCCAGTAGCTCTCGCTCGTGATTTGGATGCAAAATCAGGAGCAAGTTTACGAACACGTTTCTATCGAAGTACTTGAGCGTCTCGCCACTATCGCCCGTGACCGAATAGGCAAGATTGTATCACGCTGGAGAGCGGTGTTGAGGATTGCCACGCAGATATCCACTAAGTGCTCGGCATGCTTTGGGCAAATAACCCTTCCGAAAGTTCGGATCGTATCCTCGGAGCAACAGTCAAACAGCTCGCAGTTGTGAACACACGATCGTGTGTTCTACATATCGACGCAATGTGTTCGCAATTTCATGCAACGCAAACTAGTAGGGTACATCAAAATGAAAGGCTTTAGCAGGCGAGTGTTCGTATCTACCAGTGCAGCCAGCATGTTGGCTCCTACGATTGGTGCAGCAAGTCAACCCTCTTTTCCAGAGCGCTTTCTTCCTCAACTGGTAAACGCACGTCGGACGGATTGGCTGCCCGGAGATCTGCATTTAGTACCGGATGATTTTTTTTTGTATTTCATGCTCGAAGAAGGTATGGCGATCCGCTACGGAGTAGGAGTTGGACGCAAGGATTTGTACGAATCAGGCGTGTTCACAGTAGCGCGCAAAGCCAAATGGCCGTGGTGGCGGCCGACCAACGCCATGATCCAAAGAGAGCCGAATAAGTATGCACGATTTAGAAACGGTTTGAAGGGAGGACCGAATAATCCTCTCGGCGCGCGAGCGATCTATTTATACGATGATGACGGCCGAGACACCTATCTTCGAATCCATGGAACCAATGCACCAGAAACCATCGGGTCGGCCGTTTCAAACGGATGTGCCCGCCTCACCAATAAGCACGTAAAGGACCTGTACGATCGTGTTGCGATAGGTGCACGCGTTTATCTTTACCCCAAACTGAACGGCATTTGAAAAAGTCGTTTGCAACTTGAGGTCAGCGAAACGAAAGTACGCGGTGCATGTCTCACACCGTGAGGTTTTGATACCCACATGAATGATGCAATCGTATCCTGTTCGCATGCAGAATTTGGACCAATTTTTCACGTCGAAGCCTACTTTCGCAAGGATCAACCAATCGCTAGCCTATCTGACCCTGACTAGAGGCTGTGGCTCGGAAATATGTTGAAAAGAGCTTCGTCAGCCCCTTGAGAAGTAATTGGATCAGCTGGTTTTTCACGCGACGAGGCTGGGTTAGTGGGAACCGTGTTCGCAGAACTTTTTTCTTGAACCTTTAGGAGCTTTAGGAGTTACGACGCAAATGTACCGAACTAGACCTTGGGAAGGTTGCTGACGATGCCTTATTCCTTACCTGGGTAAGTAGAGGCACGATAAGGATATATTTTATCCTTTAGTAAAATCTTGCGAAGGAAACAGAAAAATGCTGACGAGACGCCACTTCATCCAAACAACGACTGCGCTATTCTCGGCCTCAATCGGTCAGCCGCTCTTTGCCGATACGTGGCCAACAGAATCACAAAAGGCGGCTTGGGACAAGCAAGTCACACCGTTCGGCTACGAGCCAGCCACGACTAACCCATGGGGTCTGCATCCAAGGTTTTTGCCGCAGCGCGTCGTCGCGAAGCGCAATCTCGTGCCGGGCGACATCCACGTGGACGCAGTGGCGCGATACCTCTATCACATCGAAAAAGGTGGAACTGCAATGCGCTACGGCGTGGCCATTGCAAAGGGCGACCTTTATGAGCCGGGAACTTATACGATTAAGCGGAAGGTGAAATGGCCTCATTGGACGCCAACCAAAAACATGATTGAACGCAATCCGGAGTACAAGCAATACGCAGATGGTATGGAACCTGGCCCGACCAACGCACTTGGGTCACGTGCGCTTTATCTTTTTGTCGGCAGTAGGGATAGCTATCTACGTATCCATGGCACACCGTATCCAAAAAGCATCGGCGGTCGCGCAAGTTCTGGCTGCGTCCGGATGGTCATGGCTCACATCAACGAACTTTATCCCAACGTCAAGATAGGTTCGACAGCGTTTCTTTACTCGGCCGAGGATAGTGTGACAGCGCAAAGTTGAAGGCGTGCACTGAACTCGACGCATCCGCGACCCTCTGGACAAGCAAATCAAGACTGGAGAGACGTGCAGATTGGTCCGCCGCCGGCCGCGCGAAGAGGTACCAAAGTGGTCTCTACTGGTCCACTGTGCTGATACCAGTAGCACCCATCTTCCGGAAGTCGACGAGCCGACGTGAGATCCTGACCGGGTGCAGCAAGGGCCGCTACAGACGCGGGAACATTGCCAACCTTGTTCTGAGCGCCATCATCTGTCGGCGGCACCGCGCAGCCGGCGAGTACCAGAATTGCTGCAATGATAGGCGCTTGTCGTTTTTGCATTTTTAACCCGCTCTTTCTGATTTCATCGCGCCTTAGTGGTGCGGTGAACGTTCGGACGCTGCAATTTTCTGCATGAAACGTCCTATTCTAACTCTTGATGCTCTAGTTGCTTTAGGAGCTATAGCAATGTGGAATCAATGAATCCCGAGGTCAATCCATGTCTTTTGATGGCAACCGCAACGATCACAGCCACCGGAGTGATCAAAAGCAACCTCACGCAACAGGCAAATCCTGTTGCGATGCGAACAGAGATGTTGCGTCGGCTGGGCTAGCGCCGTCCGGCGGAAGGAGCTTTCAGGTATCCGGGCTCGATTGCGCCGAAGAGGTGGCGATCCTGAACCGGGTTGTCGGGCCGAAAGTGGGCGGAACCGAACACCTGGCATTCGACGTTATCAACGGGCGAATGACCATCCTCGATAGCGCCAAGAGGATACCAGACGACGAGGTCACGCAGTTGGTCGCAACGACCGGCATGAGCGCGAAGCCTTGGGATGCCGACAACGCAGCAGAGGACCAGGCGGCGCATCTGGCACGTCAGAAGCGCTTTACCTCGTTGAGCGGCGGCTTCTGGGGGGCGGGATTCCTTTTTCACATGGTCGAGACCGGCATGGGTGGCGCGCTCGGGCTCTTTGCGGGCCATGGCGATGTGCCGATGCCCATGGCGGAAGCAGGGATCTTCGCCCTCGCGATTCTTTTCGGAGTTTGGCTTGTCGCGCCCAAGGCCTGGTCTTCGGCGCGGAGGCTTAGCCCCGACATGAACCTGCTCATGGTGCTGGCCGTCGCCGGCGCCATCAGCCTCGGAGAGTTTTTTGAGGCTGCGACGGTCGCCTTCTTTTTTTCGCTCTCTCTCTATCTTGAGAGCTGGAGCGTGGGGCGGGCGCGTAACGCGGTTTCCGCGCTCCTCGATCTGGCGCCGCCAACGGCGCGGGTCCTTTACGAAGACGGATCGGAATCCGACGTTCCGGCTGCGGCTGTGGCAGTCAATGCAAGGTTTATCGTGCGCGGCGGCGACCGTATCCCCCTCGACGGTGAGGTCGTGGACGGGGCAGGGGCCGTCGATCAGGCCCCAATTACTGGGGAAAGCGCGCTAGTACCCAAGGAACCCGGCGAAGAGGTCTATGCCGGCACGATCAACGGCGAGGGCACACTGACGGTGCGGGCGACGAAGGCCGCCTCGGATACGGTGCTCGCGAAAATCATTCGCATGGTAGGCGATGCCCATGCCCGCCGCGCGCCGGTCGAACAGTGGGTGGCCAAGTTCGCGCGCATCTACACACCAATCGTGATGGCTCTGGCGATCACCATCGCGCTGGTGCCACCACTCCTGCTCGGCGGCGCCTGGGACTACTGGTTCTACAATGCCCTGGTCCTTCTGGTCATCGCATGTCCTTGCGCGTTGGTCATTTCTACGCCGGTTTCCATCGTTGCGGCGCTGACCGCGTCGGCACGGGCGGGGGTGCTCATCAAGGGCGGCGCCTATGTCGAAGCGCCGGGGCGGACCACGGCACTGGCGATGGACAAGACCGGGACGATCACCATGGGAGAGCCTGAGGTGGCGGCGGTTCACCCACTGGTCGGTGTTTCCGCACGCGATCTCATGGCGCTGGCAGCAAGCCTGGAGGTGCGGTCTTCACACCCGCTGGCACGCGCCATACTCTCGCGCGCCAAAGCCGATGGTGTTTCCGTGTCTGCCGCAGAGGACACCCGCACCGTGCCCGGGCGCGGTCTGGAAGGACGCGCCGACGGGCGCGCTATCTGGCTCGGCTCGGATCGGTTCGCCGAAGAGAAAGGGTTCGGCAATGCCATTCCGGCGGATCTGCGGGATCAGATCGGGGAGACAGGGAGCACCCTCGTTGCCGTGGGTGACAAGGCCGGCGTGACCGGCGTACTGGAGCTTCGCGACCGCATCCGCCCAGATGCAAAGGGAATCGTTGCGCGCCTGCATGCGCAGGGTGTGGAGACCATCGTGATGTTGACGGGCGACAACGAACGCACCGCGCGCGCGGTGGCAGCCGAAGTCGGCATCGACGAGGTGCGCGCCGAACTTTTGCCGGAAGACAAGGTGACGGCCATTGAGGAACTCGTCGAAAGCCACGACATGGTAGCGATGATCGGCGACGGTGTGAATGACGCACCGGCCATGGCGCGTGCGCATTATGCCATCGCCATGGGCGCTGTCGGATCGGATGCCGCTATCGAGACGGCCGACATCGCGCTTATGACCGACGACATCGGCAAGGTACCTTGGCTTATTGGCCATTCGCGCCGGGCCATGACGATCATCCACCAGAATATCGGCATATCGCTGGCGACCAAGGCGCTGTTCGTCGGGCTGACCGCGTTCGGGATGGCCTCAATGTGGGGCGCCATTGCTGCGGATGTAGGCGTGTCTCTGCTTGTCGTGGCCAACGCGCTTCGGCTCCTGAACGGCCACCGGGTCGAAGCGGGGCCCTCGGGCGGTGAACCGATTGGCGAGCGGATGGCGAAGGGAGCACTCGCGCACGGTCATTGATCCGGCGGTTTCGGTAGAGTAACGTCTGACATCAACCAGACCTCGCAAAAGGGGCGTCGAGCAGTGATGAATACCAGAATTTCACGGCGGGTCTTGCTGTTGGGCGGTTTGGCCGCCTTCCTTTCAGGCTGTGCCAGCAAGTTCCGGTCGTACAACGGACCACAAGTGACCCGGTTACGCATGTACAAGGCGCAGCGGCTGTTAGTTCTTGACGGCGCGGATGACGTCTTGCGGACCTATCCCATCGGATTGGGCTTCGCGCCCGAAGGCCACAAGCAGTTTGAGGGGGACGGCCGCACGCCGGAGGGCTCCTACCTGATTGACCGGCGCAACCCAAACAGCCTCTTCCACCTCTCCATCGGCATTTCATATCCCAATGAAGCCGACATCGCGTTTGCAGAGGCGCAAGGAAAATCGCCGGGTGGCGACATCTTCATCCACGGGGGGCCCCGCAAGGGGATCGACCCGATGAACAAACGCGACTGGACCGCGGGCTGCATCTCCGTCACGGACCGGCAGATCGAGGATATCTACGCCATGGTCAGGGACGGGACACCGATCGACATCGATGCCTGAAGGTCAGGCAAAACGACGGCGCAGCGCGACGTTGATAGCTTCGATGGCGATGACCATGACGAAGACGGCAATCGTGACGCTGGCCGCCTTGTCATACTGGAAAGAGCGCACGTAGGTCTGGATGTAAAAGCCGATCCCGCCCGCGCCGACAATCCCGAGGATCAGCGACTCGCGCAGGTTCAACTCGAACCGGAAAATCGTGTCGCGGGCGACGACCGGCGCCATCTGCGGCCAGATCGCGTATCTGAGCCGCACGAGCGGCCCGGCGCCCGCGCTTTCCAGCGCGGCGATCGGCGCGCGGGACACGCCGTCGATCGCCTCGGCATAGAACTTGGCGAGCATCCCCGTTGCATGAAAGGCGACCGCGATGATGCCGGGCAGCGGCCCAAGCCCGACAGCGCCCACCATGAGCATGGCCACGAGGATCAGCGGAATCGCCCGTATGAAGGCAAGCAGCGTTCGGATCGACCGGAACACCGCAGACGATACCATCGTCTCGGACGCGAGAATGCCGAAGGGAACGGACAGGACCACAGCTCCGAGGGAGCCGAGGATCGCTATTCTCAGCGTTTCCGCGCTGCCCTTCTTGATCTCGGCCATCACCGTCGGGTCAGGTGGAAACATCCGACCGAGGAAATCGGCAATGCGCGGGCCAGCCGACATGAGACGCGACAACTCGACATCGGCCGTCGCGAAGGACCACAGGATCGCCGCGGCGATCAGACCACTCGTCGCAAAGCCGCCAAACCCGCGGAACGCCATCATGATACCGCCCTGAGGCCGATTCCTGGGATTGGCTCAACCTCCCGATAGAGTTCCGCTGTCGCATCCTCGTTCAACTCGGAGGTCGGCACATCAAAGGCGATCCGCCCGCAACGAATGCCAATGATACGCTGCGCAAAACGCCGCGCCAGGTCGGGTTGGTGAGACGCAAACAGCGCCGTCGCGCCGCGCGCTTGCGCCGCCCCGGTCAGCAGCGCCAGGATCTCACCTGCACGCGCAGGGTCGAGGTTGCTCACCGGTTCATCGGCCAGAACAAGCCGTGGTTCCTGCGCCAGACACCGCGCGATGGCGACGCGCTGCCGCTGCCCGCCGCTGAGGCTGTCGACCCTGCGATTGGCAAGATCAGCAATGCCGCAATCGGCAAGTACCGTGCGCGCAATCTCCAGATCGTGCTTGGTCGATGACCCCATCAGGGCGCGCAGGGGAGACATGCGCCCCAGGCGGCCATTGAGGACATTGCGCAGAACCGCGGACCGTTCGACTAGGGCGAATTCCTGAAAAACGAAACCGGTATCCGGGCGGCGCGCGCACATTGGCGGATGATCGGGATCAAGCGGTGCGCCCAAGATCGAAATCTGCCCGCACCAGCCAAACAGCCTGCCATCAAGCAGTGCCAGTAGGGTCGTCTTGCCCGCCCCGGACGGGCCGAGCAGAGCCACGCTTTCGCCCGTCGGAATATTAAGCGAAACCCGCTCCAGCGCCGGGACGTCCGCGCCCGTATGGGCAAAACTCAGGTCGTCGATTTGGATAGCAGTGCTCATTCCAACAGCCCGTATCGCCGCGCCATGTCGCGCACGCCGTCATAGGCGGCGCCGTCGGCCCTGACATAGCCGTCCGGTCCATAAAGATAGCGTAGCTTGTTGCGGTGCTCCGGCTCATTGAGCCGCAGCATTGCGTCAACAAAACGGTCCCGCAGAGCGGCGTCGAGCCCCGGGCGAGCGATCACCAAATGGCTCGGGATCGGTGCGCTTTCCGCGATCCAGGCTACCTCCGCCTGTTGCTGCGGTGTCAGAAGCAGGTCGGCATACTGGCTGGCGCCCGCGGCATCGACCAGGCCTTCGGCCATTGCCTGCATGGCTTGTTGGTAGCCCCCCGCGAAAAAGACACGGCCGAAAAATTCCTCCGCTGCGCTAGGACCTTTAACCACCCCGGCCTCTACGAATTCGGCGAGCGGATAGAGATAGCCCGATTCCGAGATCGGATCGGCAAAGGCGATGTCGCGTCCGCGCAGGTCTACGAGCGCGCCGATACCGCTGTCGCGCCGCACGAAAATGCGGCCTGTATAACTCGGTGCGTCGCGGTAGACCTCGGACAGGAGCGGCTCGGCACCGATTTCGGCCTCGGCCAGAACGAAGGGCAGGGCGCCCATGAAGGAGATATCCGCGTCGCCGTTTCGCAGCGCCTCGACCGCCGCTGCGTGGTCGATGGTAACGAACCCCTCGACCGAGACACCGATCTCACTGGCCAGCCAGCCGGTGATGGCCTCGATATCGCCAAGCAGCTTCTCCGGGTTCTCCTGCGGGATGAAAGCCAGCCGCAACGCAGTGTCCTGCGCGGCGAGAGGTGTCGCCAACGACACCGCGCCCGCGCCGATCAAGGTCAGTATCGTTCTGCGGGTCAGATGGACTGGCATCAGAATGCCCTCTCTTCGATTGCGTCGGCTTCGGACTTGAACGCGGTCCAGCTTGCTTCAGCGGCCTCCCAGTCTTCCACGCGAACAGCGGCGCCGACCGCGGCCAGACGTTCGGCCAGCGCATAGACCTCGGGCCGGGCGGGGAGGTTCGACATGGTGCTGGCGTCCGCCGAGAGGTCCGCGGCCACGGTGTCAGTCAGCAGCAGGATGTGCTCTGCGTCCCGCCGCGGCAGTAGCGTGTCGAGTGTCGAGGCGAAGGTCGTCAATTCGGCGAATGCCAGCCGGAAAGCGGTATTCTCGGTGTCGAACGCCTCGTAGGGTTCGTCCGCCGCACCCACGGTCTCGAGATAGGCGGTCAGGGACGCGCGGTCTTCCCCGGTCAGCCCGAGCGCTTTCGTTTCGTCGAACCAGTCCACGACAGCGGCCAGCGTCGGCAGAGATCCGTCATGGAAGTAGGGCGCGGTATAGGCCGTGCCGAGCAGCGTGGGCGTGTCCAGCGCACCGGCACGGGCACCTTCATAGGCTGGCGCAACGGAGCCTATGTCGTGGGCCTGCCGGTCGAGGAAGTTCGCATCTGGCACATGGCAGCTGGCGCAGGAGCGATCGCCGAGCCCGGCAAAGGGCGTGTTGAAGATCTCCTCGCCACGCCGGGCGACTTCCGGGGCCGCGTCGGTCAGGCGGCCATCACTCGTCAGCATGGAATTCGGCAGGAAGTCGAACTCGAGCATGTAGGCGACGAGAGCGTCCAGCATGAAGGGCGTCGGTTCATCCCCGCCGAACTCGTTGACGATCACGTTGCGGGTGAAATCGCGCAGGGAGGCGAAACGGCCATCGCGGCCGTAGGGACCTGTAAAACGCAAGCCGCGCAGGCTCGGAATGTCGAGCGGGTCGTCGCGCCGGTCGTTGAAGATCGGGTTGAAAAAGGCGCCGTCGACGTCGATCGCGCCTGGCTGGTGGCTTGCGCCCGGAACGAAAAGCCGCTGGTTGATGTCCGAGCGGTTGTGACACGTCGAGCAGGTGATCCCGAGATCGCGCGCGGGGCTTCCGAAGATCTGCGCGCTGTCGAACAGCATGTCGCCGAAAGCGACGAGCGGCAGGTCGGTCTCGTCGATGTCCTGCTCCTCAAAATTGAGGACGAGCAGTGGCAACGGGTCCTGATCGAAGATGTCGGAGCCCGGTGGCAGGCTTGGCGGCACCTCGATGGCGCGACCGCTGAGCACGGCGGTTTCCGGCAGGGCGCTTAACGCCCGACGCGGAGCGAAGCTGTCCAAAAGATAGTTTTCCGCAAGATAGCTGGAGATCACTGTGCGCGCCGCTTCCATGGTCTCGCGATCCGCAGATGTTGAGCCTGCGCCAAGTACGCCAGAGAACCCGGTGCTGCTATTGAGCTCCAGCCAAGCCAGGCCGATCCGTCTCGCAGCCTCCGAATCGGCGGCCGCGACGCCGTCCTCGAACGCGCGGTAGAGTTCGCGTGCCGTTCGTACGGCCTGCTGTGCTGTCGCCGATTCTTCGGCCGCGAGAGACCGGTCCAGTTCCTCTTCGATCCTGAGCGCGATGAGCCGCGTCGCCTCGGCAAAAACCGCCTGCCGGTCTTCGCGCATCATGGCGTCCATGAGAGCGTCAGGCTCGATTTTGCTTTCGCGGTCCAGCCACGCCAGCGCTCCGACAGAGAATTCCGAACCCCGGTAGGGTTCCGTCCAGGCGGTCCTGATGTCGTCCCAGGGCAGAGGCGCGAGGTTTCCAAGAAAGAGCGTCAGCCGATAGGCCGCTGCGTCGGGAAGCCAGGGCGCCTCCTTGGCCGGCGTCGCCGCGACAGGTCCGGACAGGAGGAGCGCACTTGCGAGTGTGGCGAGCAGCACTCTCATAATATTTAGCATCACCACGGTCTCCAAGGCAAAAGTTAGACATGGCTAAGTTTTCTACCCGAAGCAAACAAGTTGTCAATCCCGCTGTTTCGCCGCACAGTCCCAAGTATGACAAAGTTGCAATCACAAGAACGTGAAACGTTCGAAATTGTAGAAAGGGCTCCCGAATCACAGGCTGAGGGTTTCGCGACCGTGCGTCAGGCGCATGAGAGTGAAATGGCAGAAGATTACGTTGAACTGATTGCGGAACTGATCGAGTCGCGCGGTGAGGCAAGGCCGGTGGAAATTGCCGAACGGTTTGGAGTAAAGCCGCCGACCGTGACCAAGAACATATCGCGGCTCAAGGCTGCTGGCCTGGTGCGGCGGGAACCTTATCGCGCGATATTCCTCACCGATGCCGGGCAGGAGTTGGCCGAAGCCTGCCGTCGACGCCACAGGATCGTAGTCGCGTTTCTCCTGAGCCTCGGGATCGACGAGGAGACCGCGGAACGCGATGCGGAGGGTATTGAACACCACGTCAGCGAGACAACGCTGAAAGCATTCGAACAAGCGCTCGTGCCTTCCCAGAGTGATACTTAACGCCTCAATAGGTTCTGCGCGAAAATGAAACAACAACCTCAAAAATATTACACCAAAGATCGAGTTACGATCGCTGCAAGCGAAAACTTACGACCAACAACTCATATTACAGTGATCTGCAACTGGGACGGTGCGATAGCGACAGAGCTATGCGGAGGCTTGGCCGGCGGCTGATCATTGGCCGATCATCACCTCAGGCTCTGACAGGGCGGGCACACAAATTGCCACATACTTGTGTCTTGCGTTGCGTCTTCCAATCGATCAAAAGACCATCGCGACCATGACCATTCAGAAACTCGAAGCCAATGCCTTGCCAAGCGACACTTTGGCCTATGGCAGTATCGTTCTGCTTGGCGCGGCTCTCTGGGCGCTAACCACCTACTTTCCGGCGCAGATGCCGGCGATCCTGCCCTATCAATTCTCGTGGCTGATCTATCTCGCGGTGACGCTGTCGGGGCTCTGGTTCGCGCGCGGGCTCCGGCGGACCGCGCCGGGAGACCGCGTGAGCCGATTGCGGCAGGCGGCTTTCTGGACGGGGTTGGTGTTGTTGTGGGGCGTTACGCAGACCGGGTTCGAATATCTCGCACAGCGCATGTTCTTCACTAATCGGTTGCAGCACGTCGCCATGCATCATGTAGGCCCGGTCCTGCTGGCGCTCAGCGCGGGTGGCCCGGTGCTGCTGGCGGGAGCGCCGGAATGGTTGCGCGCGCTCTGTGCCAGCCGCTTGGTGATTGTTATCTATCGCACGATCCAGCAGCCCGTCATAGCGGTGATACTCTTCGTCGGACTGTTCTGGTTCTGGCTGATCCCGCCGGTGCATTTCGCCGCCATGCTTGACCCGGTGCTCTACCAGGTGATGAACTGGTCGATGGCGGTGGACGGCATCTTGTTCTGGGCGCTGGTACTGGACACTCGGCCCGCGCCGCCCGCGTGGTTGCGTTTCGGCTGGCGCGCTGCGCTGGCCGTGGGCGTCATGTTTCCGCAGATCATTCTAGGCGCGCTCATCTCCTTCGCCACGGTGGACTTGTTTCCCTATTACGCATTCTGCGGGCGGTATTTCCCTTCGATCTCTGCGGTAACGGATCAGCAGATCGGCGGCATCGTCATCTGGATTCCTCCCGCGATGATGAGCGTTCTGGGCCTCTTGGTGGTGGTGCGAAATATGCGCGCCGCCAACGCAGACCTTTAGCCTTCAGGCGCTCATCACGCGGCGGATGTCGCCGGTGGCCCCAGCGATGTCGGCCTGTAGCGTATCGAAACCGGGCCATATGACGCGCGCGTCGCCTTGCGCATCGAAAACATAGACAGACTTGCCGTGCGATACATCATAGGTCAAGTCGTCCGGCTGATGTGGTTCGATCTTGTAGGTGACTTTGAGGCGCCGGGCAAGACGGGCCAGTTGGTTGGGCGTGCCGATCAGCCCGTCAACGCACGGCGTGAAGGCGGCGGCGTATTCCGTCATCACCTCGGGCGTATCGCGCTCGGGGTCCACTGTAACGAAGAGTATCGACAGTTTCGCGGCGTCCTCGCCCAGCTGATCGACCACAGCGGACAGGTTGGAGAGTGTCATCGGGCAGATATCGGGGCAGAAGCTAAAGCCAAAGAACAGCGCGACGACCTGTCCTTCGTAATCGGCCTGTGTCACGCGCGTCCCGTCCTGAGCCCGGGTCATGGTGAAAGACAGGTCGGGTAAAAGCCCGCTTACATCCTCGCCATACCATCCAGCCTCGTTACAGGCGGCCAGCGGCACGACCAGTCCTGCGGACCCCATGCGCCGGAGCAGCGCTCGGCGGGTCATCGTCGCGTCAGTACGGGCCATATTTTACCAATATCGCCACGCCAAAGGCCGTTGCGAAAAAGAGACCGGCAACGCACAGCAAAATCCAGAGCACCATTCGATTGCTCGATCTGGTCGTTCGCTTGACATCGCTCGCCGTAGGGTCCGACGTCTCGGTTGCTTCGGTCCCCTCATCCATACCGGTTTGCTATATCATTTCGGCGCGTATCACAACGTGCCAAGCCGCAAGCGGGATGCGACAAGGTGCCTCGTGAACAGTTCTCGTCATGCCTGCGCATTGCGTGCTGGCGGGATGGCAACGATCACAGTGCATACACAATCGTCACCACCGTTATCATGACGATCAAGAACATGACCAACGCGCCTAGGGCGAGCGTCCGGCCCATGTCACGATTTGGCTTTGCAACCTTCAGACGCAACTCTTCGGCCGTTTCCGGAAATTCGAGCGCGGCGGAGTTCGAGGCGCGCGTCAGTTCGTATCGCGCATCCCAGCGACGCACTTCCGCAGCGTTCCAGCCGTTCATGACCAGAATGATCGCGGCGATCATCACCATCGAGGATGGGACCCAGATCACGTAGCCACCAATCGTTTCATCGGATAAAGTTGCAGATAAGCCGGTGCCTGTCGTTTGGTAGGAGGCATAAAGGGCCACCTCCTTAAGTGTCGTGAGGGAACCCAGAAAAATGTTTGAAACAATCACCACAAAACCGGAGATCAGCCTCGCTCCGCGTCGCGCACCGGCAGGGGGATCCCTCCAGTCGAAAAGCATGCCGAAATACCAGATCCCTGCCAGCACCATCGCCAGATGTGCGAGCAGCTCGACCGCCGCGATGCGCTGCGCAAGTCCGTAAAGGACCGGTATCTGCCAGACGAAGAGCGAAGCGATGAGCAAGGCAGTGGCGGTTGCCGGATGCGCCATGAACCGCACGAACCAGGCGTTCGCCAGCGCGCCGAGGTATCGACGCCACCGACTTTCCAAACCGGCTTGCAGGATGCGCCACGGCTGCGAAACAGCGATGAGCAGTGGTCCTGCAAGGCGAAGGAGAAGATGTTCCACCTGGTGCACCGAAAAGAGGCTGTGCCCCAATGAAGCCAGAGACGCATTCGTGGCCACGAAAATGCAGGTCAAGCCAGCGAAGAACATAGCCTGCCGCCAAAGAGAAACCGTCCCGCGAATACGAGCGGATCGCGCGAGGCCGCGCATGTAGTACCATGCGGCCAAGCTGACGGAAACAAGGGACACTGGCGAAATCGCATATCCAAACGGGTCGAAAAGGAGGAAATATGTGATTATCGGCTCCTCCCTTGTTTTACTGCCCGGCTGTAGGCGGATAAGGGTGAAAGTCGCGAAGTTCCTACTGCGCCACCCCGGGCCAAAGATAGATCGGTTGACATCACGAGGTATTTGCTCTGCATCCACCTAGGAAACAGGTTGTCGTAGAAACGTGACAGCGGATGGCCGGACTGACCGGCAGGCGTGATGAAATAGGAGAGGCTTTCATCCGAAAACGACATGACTGCCTGAAAATTAGTGCCGACGCTGGAGGCGACCGGGCGGTCATTGTCAGAAGCGATCAGTGTATAAGGGTCACCCGAGTATGGCGCTTCGAGAGACAACAAATCGCTGATAATCCCGTTCGACTGGATTGGCGACCACTGCATATTCAGTGTGTGTTCCGCGCCCCAGAACCAGACTGAAGGATCGCTTCCGTACCGGTCAACAAGCTTGGCAATGGCATCATCCAGAGCTGCACGAGCCTGATCCTGGCAGGTCTCAATGCGGGCGGACGGGCGGATGTCGCACCAGATTGCGCTCCCTCTTCGATCTGAAAGGACCGCGGATAGGAAATCAGGATTCGGTCTGGTCCAGACCGCAGTTGCAGATGGAAACTCATCTTGAAGTATGCGTCTTTGCAAAGCACGTACCCATGTCCAGAACACGAGCGGTTCCAGTGAGTAGCGACCCATCTCGCCATTCCATTGAGAAAGCTCGTCCAAAACTTCTTCGCGAAGCTTTCCGACTTTGTTCTCCTTGATGTCGCTTGCGGAACTCACGAACCAGAGCTCTTTTGCCATCAGCGGAAGAAGGGTACGCGCGACAGCGCTGACCGTGTCGCGTTGAACCGCAATCGCGCTCTCGACAGTGAATACGGGCCGGCGATCATCGAGAACTGCAAGTCTGGCGTCTTGAAATGATCCAGGACGCTTGACCTCGCTTTCAGGCCAAACCGCCAGAGTTGTCCGGTCGACCGCTAGGACCTCCAATCCATCTGGCACCTTGTTCATGGTTGCGTTCAGAGCATAGTTCACACCGGCGGACTTGGCCAGACGGTCGAGCATCATCAAGAAATCACTTGTCTGCGCAGCTTTGGAAACTTCTGGTTCTTCTATTTCATTTGGCGAAAAAGATCTGAACGCCCAGGCGACGCGCTCGTTGTGACCAACGACAATGAAAGGCACGCCTGGCATCGTAGCGCCAATCGCGACCCCTTCCGGCGTTTGAAGGTCTGCCAAGTACCATTCGGACGGCAGTGACAAAGGACCACTGATATCCGCCGCAAGCATCGGTGCTCCGGTAGTAGTCCGATCTTCGGGCAACGCCCACGCAGTCAGTTTGACCCTTGGAGAAGCGGCAAACAACTCGGGTGTCGCGGGTCGATCTGACGGAATCTGGTTATCTGGGAATCCAGACAGTTCGTTCTGAAGTTTATCGGGGCGAAGATCGTTCAGAAATGCGTTTGCGACATTGATGCTATCAACGGGCCTCCACGCCGCGATCGTTCTCTCATCCGCGATCAACAGTTCAGGTGCGCCTCTGCCGCGCCCGCCTTCGGACACCAGCCCAAGCCAGGCGTTGACACCTGCGGCATATGCTTCGAGTGCATCCGATGTCGACGGTTCAAGTTCAGCTATCTGCTCAAGTGGCAATAAACCTTGCGCTGTCCGCCTTGCCCTCAATAATTGCCCCAGCCGGTCTTGCGCGTGAACGAAACCGAGCGCGAAATAGCTGTCTGCAGCGGAGCCGGCGGAAATGTGTGGTATAGCTGAAGCATCTCTCAGGACGTTAACCGGGCCTTCTATACCCGCAACGCTAAAGTTCTCTTCATAGTCAGGAACGGAGGCATTGAGCAGAAAGTAGCCAGCACCCCAAACGAACAAGCCTGATGCAAAAATCGACAGGAACAAATATAGTGAAATGAGGATCAGCCGTCTCAATTCGTCGCCCGTACAAAACTAGTTTCAGGATATGATGCGCAAGAAGATCAACGAGGCGAAATAGGCGAGCAAGCCGAAGACAATGCCGGAGCTTGTCGCATATTGAAGCATATCCAGGCGGTCCCCTTTCCGTCGCCGCGCCAGATAGCCACCCCAAATCGTACCTCCGACAAATCCCGCGAGCACCAGCATCACAATTCCTCCGATCTTGTATTTTCGCGATTGAAACGTTGACATGTGAATCCGACGGCAAAGGCTATGCCCCAGGCCGCACAGATGAGCGCTAGCGACGTCCAATCACCGAAACGTGCGTAAGGCGTGGGCGCATGCGCTGCCGGAAGCCTGGCATCTATGACACCAGTTTGCCCGATGTCGAGACGGGCGACGATCTCTCCGCTGGCATCGATAATCGCGGATATCCCAGTGTTGGCCGCGCGGACCACGGGAAGCCCTTCCTCGACCGCGCGCATGCGCGCGGAAGCGAGGTGTTGCTCAGGTCCAATGCTGGTTCCGAACCATGCATCATTTGTACCGTTGAATATCCAGTCAGGACGGAGAAGCTCATCGACCACCTGGCCCGGAAAAATGATCTCGTAACAGATCGCCACCCCGACCAGAGGTGCCCCAGGGATCGCCAGTGTGCGTGGCCCTGGTCCTGGCGTAAAATCGCCTAACCCTTCTGTCAGCCGCTCAAAGGGCAGCAAGCCTTTCAGGGGCACATATTCCCCGAACGGAACGAGATGATGTTTTGCATATCCCGCCAGAATCTCACCGCTGCCGTCATAGGCTTGTACAGTGTTGAAATATCTGGTTGCCCCATCTCCCTCTACGCGGTCCGGCGCACCTGTCAAAAGGACCCTGCCGTCTGGCAAAGCCGCAGATATTTGCGTGCGCGCAATGGCGTCCTCGTCCAGAAAACCGGGGAAAGCCGTTTCCGGCCAAAGCAGCAGATCGAAACGGCCGGGTCGCACAGACAATCTCAGGTATTTTTCCAAGGTTCGCTTGCGGCTGCCCGGTGCCCACTTCTCGACTTGCGGCACATTGCCTTGAACAATGCGCAATGTAATGTCTGTCGGCGGAACGTCTTGACTTGACCAAAGTGTACCGCCACCCCAGAGACCCGTCATCGCAACGGAAAAGAGCGCGAAAACGGACAGACGTCTCTTTGGCGCTACCGCAATCAAAACACTTGGCAAGGTGCCGATGAAGACCGTGAGAAAGCTCATGCCGTAGCTTCCAACCCAGGCCGCTGGCTGTCGCAGCGCGGCGTGATCGACCAAAGCATATGCAGCAAGGTTCCACGGAAATCCTGTCAGAACATGACCCCGCAGCCATTCCGTGGCCATCCAGCAGGTCGCAAGCAAAAGGCCCGCCTTAATACCATGGAGAACTCGATGCTGCATTATGGCGGCAAAAAGCATAGCTGCGCTGGCCGGGAAAATCGCTAGCCCGGCGGACAGTCCCACTACTGCTGGGATCGCCAGTGCGCCGAAACGTTCGGCATCGACGTAAAAGCTCTCGGCGATCCAGGAAATTCCAATCCCGAATTGGCCCAGTCCGAAAGCCCAACCGACAAGGAAAGCGCGCGAGGTTGAGATGTTCCGGAGAACAATAAAGAGCACGGAGAAGGAGACAGGGACCGCGATGAGCCAAGAAAACGGCGGAAGGGTCAAAACCGTCAATCCGCCGGCAACAAGGGCAAGACCTGTGCGCGGGAAGAGGTTTGGGTCCTCACTAACGAACTGCGGCAAACCTGGCTTCATGAATCGGTCTGAAGTCGAGCGCCAACCCACGGCGCACTGAGCAGCACCACGCCGCCAACCACAAAAATATCGGCCATGTTGAAGGCAGGCCAATGCGCCGTCCCGATGTAGAAATCGAAGAAATCCGTCACTGCACGAAAGCGCAGGCGGTCCAGAATATTGCCAAGAGCACCGCCGATGATCGCACCATAGGCAATGGCCTCGACCCGGCTGCTGGAACGGATCAGCATGGCCGCCAACCAGACGCAGATGCCAAGCGCCAATACGACAAGGCTCCACCATGGCGCACCGCCGAGAAGCCCGAAGGTCACCCCGTCATTGCGCAGGTAGATGAGATTGAAGCCGGGAAAGACCGATACACCGGAACTAAGTACAGTCGCATTGGAAACAACGATTGCCTTCGTTGCCTGATCGACAAGAAAGGCGATTAGAGCAGCAAGCAGACCGACGAAGAGGCAAGTTCTCATACGCTTATCCCAGCCAGACGTCGAGGAACAACATGATGACAAGACCAACCGCGAGGCCGAGCGTCGCCCTGTTCTGATGGCCGGACCGGTGGGTTTCCGGAATGATCTCGTGGCTGATGACGTAGAGCATCGCACCTGCTGCGAAGGCGAGACCCCAAGGCAGCAGCGGTTGCGAAAGACTGATAATGCCCGCGCCGAGAAGCCCACCGAAAGGCTCGACGAGACCGGTCAGAGCGGCGATGCCCCAGGCGCGAAACCTGGAATATCCCTCGCCGAGCAACGAAACCGCCACCGCCAGACCTTCGGGGGCATTCTGTAATCCAATACCGATAGCAAGTGGCAACCCGCCCGACAAACCGTCAGCCCCGAACCCGACGCCGACGGCAAGCCCTTCGGGAAAATTGTGGATCGTGATCGCGATGATGAAAAGCCAGACGCGGCGCAGCGATGCGGCGTCTGGGCCTTCCCGCCCCGACTTGAAATGCTCATGCGGCAGCCGTTCGTTCATCAGAGCAACGGCGCCCATGCCAAGCAGAATCGCAACGCAAACGATGGCCGCCGGGAGAGCACCGTTGTCGAACTGTCCTTCGGCTGCGTCGAGAGCTGGAATGATCAGCGAAAAAAACGAAGCAGCGAGCATGACACCCGCTGCGAAGCCAAGCAGCAGATCGCGCGTAGCCCGGGACGGGATGCGCCCAAAAAGAACTGGGACCGCCCCGACCGCAGTCAGCGATCCGGCGGCCAGGCTTCCAAGAAAGCCAAGGGTAATTGGAGAGAAAGGTTCCAAGCGCTGAAGTCTCGGCGATACGTCAGTCAGCGGCCGAATAGCTGCTAAAGATCTCGGTCGATCCATCGCCGCGGATCAGGAAGACGTCATAAGCCTCACGATCGTCTTCCGGTCCCATGCCCGGCGAGCCATAGGGCATTCCCGGCAACGCCAGCCCCACTGCATCAGGACGCTCATCCAGAAAACGCTGAATGTCTGATGCCGGCACATGACCTTCGATCACGTAGGCGTCGACCAAAGCCGTATGGCAGGACACCATGCGCTGAGGCACGCCATTGTCGAGTTTGAAGCGCACAAGAGATCCCCCGAACATGTCCTCGCCTGTCGGCGCGAATCCGCTTTCCTCCAGATGCTTCATCCAGGAGTGACAACAGCCGCAGCCGTTTGTCTTTCGGACGTCAATCTGGATCGCAACGGCGACAGCTTGCCCCGCGGGAAACAAGGCCAGCGTGACTGCAAGGGCGGGAGCCAATCGTTTCATGGATCAAAGCCTTTCGGTTGTCGTTTCGGCAAATTCGCTGGCGAGCCTCTCAGCCAGAAGTGAACGCGCCTCACTCAGTCGCTCAAGCGCGGCCGTGTCGTCCGCTTCACGCTCGGCCGCCTCTGCTAGTCGGTCGTCAGAGAGAGGATCGGTCGGGCGACCGTCGACCAGAACCTCATAATGCAGATTTGGGCCGGTTGCGGTGCCAGTTGCACCGACGCGGCCGATCAAATCTCCGGCCATCACTCGCTGCCCTTGTTCGAGTGTGTCCGGCACCTCGCTGAGATGTGCGTATCGTGTCAAGGTGTCGGATCCATGCGCTATCTCCACCACCCGGCCATATCCACCACGACGTCCGATAAAGCTCACGCGTCCGGGCGCCGTTGCTTTTACCGGCGTACCGCTTGCCGCGGCAAAGTCGACGCCGGTGTGCATGCGCACATTCCCATAGACTGGGTGTGTGCGACGGCCAAAGACGGAACTCAGCCGCGCTCCTTCCACCGGTTGCGCAAACACGCGCAGCACTTCTCCGTCGACATAGATCGTCGCTTGACCGCTGCCGTCGTCCGGCCAGACGATCTCGTAGACCGATCCACCAAGATCCAGCTCAGCGAAGGCAAGCTCAGGCTGACCAATCCTCTTGTTCTCGTCTCGGGCCTCGCGCCAAAGGAGGCGCATCGTCTCGCCACCCGCGAGATCACGACGGAAATCCACGGTGCCGCCCAGCATCTGCGCCAGGTCCACCGCAAAACGGGCGGGGATGTCTGCCGTGTCCAGGGCAGCGAAAATCGAGCTCTCGATCACCGCCTTGCCGGCGAAAGTCACCAATTCGGGGTCCGGCTCCAACACGCGAGCGGCAAGCAGTTCGCCGAAGACCGCCTCTATCCGGACACCGTCTTCGACGGCGAGTTCTACACGACGCGGGTTGTCGTCCGTTGTGGAAACCACGGTAACGATGTGACCCGGACGCAGACGGCGCAAATCGTATTCCGCGCCAATCGCCAAGGCGATTTCGGCGCGATCCGAAGCATCCAGCCCCGCATCGGAGAGGACCGCATCAAGCGTCTCGCCCGACGCAATCTCGCGCGACCAGGTGACCAGCGAGGGCTCGATAGATGGCAAGGAGGTATCTGTGGGGGAAACGGTCAGGAGGGGCACGGGTCTGAACTCGAATGCGATATCCGCCTGGGCGAGTGTGGGGCGGACCGAATTGATTTCGGCAATCCGGGGCGGCGTGAGCGGATCGGGAGTCCAGAGGGTCGCTTCAGCAATCGAAGGGGGCACCGGTTCTTTGGACAGAACGCCAGAGATGGCGATGCCGGCAACCGAAATCGCGCCTGCGACCGCCACGGCCGCCAAGACAGTTCCTATCTTCATTTTGCCCCCTCTACGTTTTCTGTCAGTGCGCGCCGGATCTTTGGCACCGCGAATTCTCTTGGTTCGTGATAGTCGATCATCGTGACGAGCTCACCCTCGGCATCGAACAGGAATACGCTTGCCGTATGGTTCATCGTATAGCCGCCGCCCTCAGTCGGGACGCGCTCAAATGAGGCACGAAACCCTTCTGTGGCGCGGGCAATCTGGTCTTCCGGCCCCGTCCAGCCACGAATGACCGGATGAAAATAGCCGACATATTCGGCCATGGCCTCAACCGTGTCCCGCTCCGGATCGACCGTGATGAAGACAACGTTCATCTCTGATGCTTCGTCGCCCAGTTCCTCAAGCCAGCCGGAAATATCCGATAGGGTCGTCGGGCAGATGTCCGGGCAGTAGGTGAACCCGAAGAATACCATTGTCGGACGACCGATCAGGGTGCCAGGCCCTACCTCATTTCCCTCGTGGTCGGTCAGCCGAAACTCCATCGCCGATAGGGGCAGGGGCCGCTGCCCTTTTGGTTCAGGCGCACCAAGCCCGTCCACCCGCCACCAGCCCACGAAGAGCGTCATGCCAAGGACGCCGGCACCGGCTGCGCCGTATAGAAGGAGCTGCCGACGTTGCATCAGCCCTCTGGTCCACGCGCGGCGATCCCGAGGATTGGGACCTCGACCGTCACCTTGCCGCCATCCGAGAAGGTCAGTGTCAGCGGGAAAGTCTCGCCTTCGGCCATCGGCTCTTGCAGCTTCATGAGCATGGCGTGCAGCCCGCCCGGCTCCAATGCCACGCTTTGGCCGGGCTCAATCGTGATCTCGCCTGCAGGCGCCATGGAACTGAGGCCAGCGGAGTCGGTTTTCGTCTCATGGATCTGGGGCATCATTGCCAGCGGTGTCGCAATTTTGGTCAGCGTAACGGCGTCGTCACCCCTGTTGCGCACGGTCATGTAGGCAGCCCCCGGACGGCTCGTGCCGATCGAGGCGCGGGACCACGCGCTCTCGACGACGACATCCTCCGAGCCGGCAAATCCCGGGGCCGACAGGCCCGTGAGCAGCAAGAGAAAGGCCAATCCCTTGATGTGTGGAAGTTTTTTCACGACAATTTCTCCTGCATCTGACCGCGTATCAACTTTGGCTGGCCGCAACTTCCGTCGCCACCAGCCGCCGTAGTTCCGCCTCACCGAACGGGTCTAGCGGTTTGGCATTTACGTAAAACGTGGGCGTTTGTCGCACGCCAAACGTTTTGACATCGGCACGGTCTTGGTTCAGCACCGCTACAACATCGGGGGCCAGCATCTGCGTCTGGGCAGCTTCGACATCCAGACCTCCGCTTGCGGCAATCTCAAGGAGCAAACCCGGCTCCGGCGCACCATGGGACGCCCATCGGGGCTGCTCTTGCAAGACCGCTTCGAGCACCGGTTCGAACACGTCCTGCATCCGCGCAGCTTCAAGAACACGGATCGCTTCCACCGAAGCGTCCCCGTGAAAGGCAGTGTATCTAATTACGACACGTACCGCATTACCGTGCCCAGCCATGATATCCTTGACCACGGGATAGAATGCGCGGCACGCCTCGCAAGCTGGATCGAAAAACTCGACAATCGTGACAGGCGCCGTCTCGGGGCCGAGGATCGGGGAATAGGGCCGGATCAGCCCATCGGCCAATTGCGGGTCGACGGGGGCGGCCTCGGCAATCGCCTCGGGGCGGGTTGCGTACCATGCGGCACCGCCGAAACCGGCGGCACCGAGAGCGAGAACGGACAGGATGAGGCCGCGTCGTTTCATTTTTGTGTTTCCTTCAGTGAGACAGCCGACAGCAGACCGATCATCGCGAAGGCGACGAGCGCCATCAGTGGGATAGGAATGCCGAAGAACAATTGATTGTCGTCGGTACAGGATGGGCCGCTCGCAGTGCAGGGCTGGATGCGTTCGGGAATCAGCCCGAAATAGAGGCCGAGGTGCCAAAGTGCTATGGCGGCGCCACCGATAGCCAGCGCGATCGCGTAGCGACCGACGCGCCGGTCCTGCCACCACAGCCCAAGCCCGAGAATTATGGCCAAGGGGAACATGAAAGTGCGTTGAACCCAGCAGAGTAAGCAAGGAGTCTGCCCCAGCACCTCCCCGATGAAGAGTACGGCGAGAGATGCGTTTAGCGCGATGAACCAAGCCAGGCCGAGAGCAGTCTCTCCGGAAAGTCGGGTCATAAAATCAGAGCCTCTCTCTTAGGTCGGCGAGGATATCTTGAGCGGGGGTGCCATAGGGCCAAGATTTTGCGAAGCCTGCTTGCGTGTCGAAAAGGAAAAGATGTGATGTATGCCCCATTGTATAGCCGTCTGATGCTGCAGCTTCCTCGATCCGCTCGTAGAAGATTGGAAAGGTTTCGGATGTCTCATCGATCTGTTCCGGTGTGCCTGTGAGCCCGATGATGCCCGCGTCGAACTTTGGCACATACTGCGCCAGTGCGGTCGGGTTGTCTCGTTGGGGATCTATCGTGATGAAGATTGATTGGACTTTTGACGCGTCATCTCCCAAACCCTCCATCACCGCTGCGACCTCTGAGAGCGTCGTTGGACAGATGTCAGGACAATTTGTGAAGCCGAAGAAAACCAGCATCCACTGGCCTTCGAAGTCCTCTTCTGTAAAAACCATTCCATTGTGCCCTGTTAGTTCGAACTCCGCAAAAAACGGCGGTTCACTTACATCTCGCCAGCTGGCGGCACGGTAGTCAGCCGATAACAAAAACCCGATAAAGGCGAACGATGCCGCACCCGCCAGCATCCACAATATCTTCTGAAGACCTGAAAGCACCACGCAGCTTTGCACAATTTCTGCTCCGATTTTTTCTTTCTCGTACATCCTGCAGCAGCTGTAGGTTCAAGCTCTTTTATCCTTCTGAGACGGCACGTCACGCGACTGTGAATGGGAAGTTGCCATCCGTTTTGAATGACTGCCCAGATTGTCATTTGTCGTATTGGTTAGGTTCGCGATCGACGTCACGCTGGTGACGATCTGCAAGCATCCACGATGCCAAGGTCCGTGCAAAGCGTTTTAAATATTAAAAGATAGCAATCAGCGGATCTGAGAGCCAAAGCAAAAATTAAAACGTTTGAACCTACAGCTGCTTCAGGAACTACGATGAAGTCGAATCAACACAGTGGCTCCAATCGCGACTTGGACACAGAAAGTTTCCGGTTGGGTCGATGTCAATAATTCGCGAAACCGTTCTCGACTGGCCGAAGTAGATCGAAATGATAAGAAATCTCGTTGACCAATGCCATAGTGGAGAAGTCGTTCTCCGTGATCCGAGAGCGCTCGTCGGGAACATGCAACATGACGCCTGAGATTGGACAGTTTGCGCTAGTCTTGGCGCTTGCAGTCGCAATTGTTCAAAGTGTCCTGCCAATTGTAGGGGCGAACACGGGGCGCGTGCTTTGGATGGAAAGTGCGAAGACGACAGCCGCGATTCAGGTGACATTGGTTGCAATTGCGTTTGGCGCACTCATGCGCTCATTTGTTGTCAGTGATTTCACTGTTCAAAACGTAGTGGAAAATTCCCACTCGCTAAAGCCGATGATCTTCAAGGTTGCGGGCACTTGGGGCAGCCACGAAGGGTCCCTGCTTCTCTGGACCCTTATTCTCGTACTTTTCGGGGCTGGGGTCGCGCTGCTGGGCAGAAACATTCCGGTTGGTCTCAAAGCGCGAACGTTATCGGTTCAAGCCTGGATTAGTGTCGGTTTCCTGAGCTTCATGCTCTTTACATCCAATCCGTTCGAGCGGGTTTTCCCGCCGCCTCTGGATGGCACGGATCTTAACCCGCTTCTGCAGGACATCGGGTTGGCGATGCACCCCCCGCTCTTGTATTTTGGGTATGTCGGCTTCTCGATCGTCTTCTCCTTCGCGGTCGCGGCTCTGATAGAGGGCCGGGTGGATCCCGCATGGGCGCGTTGGGTGCGGCCATGGACTCTGACGGCCTGGATCAGCCTCACTGCGGGGATCGCACTCGGCTCTTGGTGGGCGTATTACGAACTTGGCTGGGGCGGCTGGTGGTTTTGGGACCCGGTTGAAAACGCATCCTTCATGCCTTGGCTTCTCGGCACGGCACTCCTGCACTCGGCTATTGTCACGGAAAAGCGGGATACGTTCAAAAGCTGGACCATTCTTTTAGCCATCCTGACCTTTTCTCTGTCACTTCTTGGGACATTTATCGTCAGATCCGGCATTTTGACATCCGTTCACGCGTTCGCGGTCGACCCAGCGCGCGGCGTGTACATTCTCGGCCTTCTTGGTGTGACAATTGTCGGCTCACTGACACTTTACGCATGGCGCGCGCCTCAGCTTGGATCGGTTGGCGTCTTTCGGCCAATCAGCCGCGAGGCTGGGCTTTTGCTCAATAATCTTCTGCTCGCGACCGCAACGGCGACCGTCCTTTTTGGAACACTCTATCCATTGTTTGTGGAAGCGGTGACTGAAGAAAAGATCTCTGTAGGACCACCGTATTTCAACGCGACTTTTATCCCTTTCATGCTGCCGCTCGTCATAATAATGGGAGTTGGCCCATTCCTGTCTTGGAAACGGGCCGATCTTCCCGGTATCTGGCAACGGCTGCGTTTGATTTTTGGTATCGCGATTGGTGTCGCGGGGATCGTTTGGTACCTTCAGACAAACGGGCCCCTGCTCGCTGTGGTCTCAATAGGGATTGCAGCCTGGGTTTTTTTTGCGACTTTGCGCGAATGGGCGCTGCGTATCAAGCTCTTTGATCTACCGCTTTCTCAGTCGCTGCGTCGCGCGCGGAACCTGCCGCGCTCCGCGCACGGTATGACGCTCGCGCATCTCGGCGTTGCAATGCTTGTGCTTGGATTCGTAGGTTCAACAGCCTGGAAGGAAGAACGTGTTCTTTTCGCAGAACCGGGGTCGACCGTGGACATCGCAGGTTTTGAGGTAATATTCGACGGCGTCGAACGGTTCCGTGGTCCAAACTACATCGCACAACAAGGCCAGCTTCGCGTCTTGAAAGATGGACGGGAGATTACGCTTCTTCGTCCGGAGCGCAGAAGCTATCCAGTTGCGGGGACGTCCACAACCGAATCTGCAATCCGATCAACGCTAAGCGGTGATCTCTACGTCACCATCAGTGAACCTGCGGCCGAAACGGCGTCGGGCCAGTGGAATTTGCGCATCCTCTACGAACCACTGGTTAATTGGATATGGATCGGAGCGACGATGCTGGTGCTTGGCGGGTCCCTCTCGCTATCGGACCGGAGATTGCGGGTGGGTGCGCCGTCGCCAAAGAGCCGGTCGTCAGCGCTTCAACCGGCGGAATGATACGATGAAGAAAATCATTCTCGCGCTGCCAGCGCTGATCGCAGTAGTCTTGGGTGGATTTTTGTTCTGGGGGCTCAACCCAGACCGTGATCCTAACGCAATCCCTTCCGCTTTGGTCTCCGAACCAGTTCCGGATTTTGAACTCCCACCGGTAGAGGGTACTCAGACACCCGGACTGTCGTCCGCAGCCCTTCGTAGCGTTGGCGAGCCGGTTTTGGTCAATGTATTCGCTTCATGGTGCGTGCCCTGTCGTGCTGAGCATGTGGTGCTCACAAGGCTTGTCGAACAGGACGGTGTTCGGCTGATGGGGATCAACTACATGGACAAATCAGCAGATGCAGCCAATTGGCTGGAGGAGCTTGGCAACCCCTATGAGAGGATCGGATCAGACAGCGAAGGCCGCGTCGGGATTGAGTGGGGTATCTCCGGCGTACCGGAGACTTTCGTGATCGATGGAACGGGGATCGTAGTCTATCGCTATGTTGGTCCCATTGTGACGCCAGAGGCACAGGATGAAATTCGTGCTGCGTTGGCCGCAGCAGGTGGTCAATCATGAAGGGTTGGCTCTATTTACTCGTACTGGTGCTTGCCGCGACAACCGCGGCCTGGGCTGTGGAGCCAGATGAGTTGCTGGATGATCCGGTGCTTGAGTCGCGCGCCCGGGAGCTTTCAAAGCAGTTACGCTGCGTTGTCTGCCAAAATCAGGATATCGATAGCTCGAATGCTGGTGTTGCCCGAACGATGCGCACCTTGCTGCGCGAACGTCTGATTGCAGGTGAAACAGATGACGAGATCATTGCGTTTTTCGTAGATCGCTACGGTGACTTCGTCCTTTTCAAGCCGCGACTGAAACCCGCCACATATTTGTTGTGGTTCGGACCTGCGGTTCTTCTTGCCGTTGGGATTAGCGTTGTCTTTGTCACAATCAGGCGCCGAAGCAGGGCGGTTCTTGATGGCACTGCTGATCCACTGAGCCCCGATGAAGAGCGTGAGTTCGAGGCCATTTTTAAGGAGAATGAAGGACGGAGAGGCCCATGATTTGGTTGGTGTTAGGCGCGATGGCATCCATCACCGCCCTCCTGTTCTTGTCCTGTCTCTATCGAACGGGTGAAGTCCTGAATAGAAAGGATGGAGCGTTGGTTATCCTCAAGGATCAGCTTTCCGAAATTGATATTGATCAAGAGCGGAATCTGATATCCGTTACCGAGGGGGACGCGGCCAGGGTTGAAATCAAACGCCGCATTCTGGCTGCCGGTCGGCTTGCGACACGTGAGTCGTCGCGCGCAAGTGGGCGAAGCATCATCTTCGCGTCCGCCATTGCTACGCCATTGGTAGCCTTTGCTTTGTATTCTCAAATCGGCTCGCCAAAGATCGAAAGCCAGCCTCTGGCGTCTCGCGCATCTGAAATCCAGAAAGCCGCAAACCTCTCAGAGTTAACCCAGAGATTAAAAACCCGGCTTGAAGCTGACCCGTCGGGTGGACCAAGTGATGGTTGGGTTCTGCTCGGTCAGACCTATATGCGTACAGCTCGTTACGATGATGCCGCCGATGCATTCGAACGCGTCACAGTTCGCGACAATGTAGATATCTCAACCCTACTGCTATTTGCCGAGGCCTTGATCGCAGCCGAGAACGGGATCGTGACGCCGCAAGCGGAAAGCGTGATCGAACGTGCATCAGAGATGGACCCTGATGATCCAGGCCCAATTTTCTATAGGGCCCGGATCCTCGAACAGGACGGGGTTCCAGAGGAAGCGAGGGCGCTTTTGATCGAGCGTCTCAAGAGAGCGGATCGCGCCTATCCGTGGATGGAACTTTTTCTGTCTGTCGCCAACCGATTGGGGGAACAGGTCGGAGAGACCCCTGTCACTCTAGCTGATTTAATTCCGGATCCACAGGACGCACGGGGCCCCCGTGCGGTCGATATCGAGGCCGCCCAAGATATGTCAGTCGAGGAGCGCAGCACTTTTGTCCGCTCCATGGTTGACCGCTTGGCGGCGCGATTGTTGAATGACCCAGCCAATCTTGAAGGATGGCTTCGGCTAGCGGAGGCGTACAGTGTGTTGGGTGACTTTGATGCTGCCCAGAACGCCGCCGGCAAAGCGCGCAGCTTGGCCGAAAGCCTTCCGGAAACCGACCCGACGCGTGCCGCCGCCACGGCCCGATTGGATCGGATCAAAAAATAAATTGAGGCTGCGAATTCTCAGATACATAACAGCTTCCCTTCACCTGAAACTGAACCATTGCAGGTTCTGCCTCTCTTGAGCGATGCAACGGCACTATTTCATCGTTTTCGGACAGCGCTGAGATCGGCAGCCGACAGCGCTTCGAGAACCGCATCCACGGATAGCAATTCAGATAGAATGATACCTTCAGGCGCATCTGGACCGTAGACGATGTTGAACGGAATTGCGTATCTGCCGTGTGTCTCGAGATAGGATTGGATTCTCGCGTCCGGTCGCGTCCAATCCGCGCGCATCGCAATCACCGCTTCCTCGCCAAGTGCTCCCAAAACTGGTTCACGATCTAGGACCAGGGTTTTGTTTGCTTTACAAGTGATGCACCAATCCGCAGTAACGTCCACGAATACGGTTTTGCCTTGCGACACTTCACGCGCGATCCGGGACCGGTCGAACTCGACCCAGTAAGAATTGATCGAGTCTGTTACATCATCGGAGCCTTTTGGCAGCAGTGCAGGGGCCGCCAACGTCATGCCCAAAACCGCAGTCATTCCCCACAGCAAACCGTTATTGGGCTGGGCCTGATAGGCTCTCGTAGCCAGTACGATGAACCCAAGACCCAGCAGCACCAAGCCTGTGAGGGTTGGCGACGTCACACCAATCAAGACCCAGCATAGCCATGCAACGGTTCCGGCAAGCAGCAATCCGAGAACAATTTTCAAGCTTATCATCCAAGGTCCCGGTTTGGGCAGTCGGGACAGAAAACCAGGCCAAGCGGCAACCAGAATATATGGCAGTGCAAGCCCAATCCCCATCGCTGTGAAAACCGCAAGTATATCGCCTGTCGTGCCGGAAAGCGCGAAGGCAATGGCTGTCCCCAGCAACGGGGCGGAACAAGGCGTTGCAAGTATCGCAGCCAGAGCGCCGGTGGAGAAGTCTTCGGCATACCCCCGCCCAAAGCGGCCAGATAGCCTCGCCATCCAACTGCTGGGCAAAGAAATTTCAAAAACTCCAAACAAATTAGTCGCGAAGAGTCCGACAACGAGAATGAGTGCTGTCAAGAAATATGCATTCTGAAATTGCATACCCCATCCAACGGCATATCCGAGCATCTGCAGCGCTATGACCGCAAAGGCCAGTACCCACATGAAAGCAACAGTTCCCCCAGCCGTAGCGACAAACCCCGCGCGCAATTGTGAAACGGAGCGATTCTTCATTCGAAGCGCCGATCCGAATTTGATCGATAGAACTGGCAAGACGCATGGCATTACGTTCACTATCAACCCTCCCAGGAAGGACAGCAAGAGAATCGGGAAAAACTGACCCCTATCTTGGCCGGTTTCGGATGCGTAAGGTGGAGCAGGTACAATGTCGGTGGTGTTCACATCATCGAATGTAACCGCGACATCGTCGTCCACGACAGTAATTCGAAGGGAGGATTGTTCCTCGCTTAACGCGAGAATCGGAATACTTGCCCAAAGACCGGTACGATCATTTGTAAGGCGGATATCGGGCGCACCGAATGCAGAGCCTGCATCAGACTCCGGAAAAATATCGGGATTGTTCCAGCCAGAAGGCCGCGTCATGTGAATAACCAAAGATTGACCCTGCTTCAGCGCTGCGCCCGAGATCGCTATTGCGCTTTCTGTTCCTACGACAGGTACGCGAGCGGCCCATGTCGCGATTTCGGTCGCGGCTCTAGCGTCGACGCCGGATCCCAATGGAACAGGGAGAGTCAGTTCAAACCTTTCCGGGACGCACACATTGGAGCAGATCAGCAGATTGACGATTGCCTTCAGCTCGGCTGACCTATCAGAATCCATAAGCTGCAATTGTAACGGAAATGTAACTTTCTTGCCGTAGCCAAAGTTTTCAATTCCGAAGGCGCGAAAACGCGTGGGTGCGGGCCAAAGCATGTCGACGGATTCAAGGTTTGTGGACCCTTCCCAGTCGATCTCCGGCGGCAGGCCAACCTCGCCGGGTGACCGCCAGTACGCTTTCCATCCTTCCTCCAATTCAATCTTCAAACCCGCCGAAAGAAACAGCGATCCCGGGGCGATTCCCGCTTCCGCGACGATCAAGCGCGCCGTCAGTGCTTCGGACCGATACGCATTGGACTCCAAGGCGCGAACAGGACTTGCCACTAAAACCAGAAAGATTGCAAAACTCACAAGCAACCCGCGATACCAAGCCAAGGCTATACGCATTCTCTGACCTCTTTATCTAAGCGTTCTGTCTGGGCAAGATGACGCACTGTGCAATGTCCTGACGCCTTGCGATGCCTTCAACCTGTCAAGCAGGGAGCATAGCCAATTGTCCAACCGACTGGTCAACAGCGATGCCTGTTCGGGCTTCGTGCAAAACAGCAGTTCTTTCGAATACAGATTTGGCCCGCGTCCCATGATGCCGCAGTTATTGGCTAGTGCCTTGCAAAAATTGATCCTGTTCCGGATCCTCACCACGCGCCAAGACCCCAAAATAAACTCTGAAGACTTGAAAATCTAGCGCTACTCCTTGAGTTCCGATTCTTGATATCTAACATGCGTACATCCTCTAGCCGCTGTAGGTGCAAGCATCATTGGCACTTCTCGATTGGTCACTCACCGGTCTGCGAGACCCAGTTGGAGCTTGCGATACGCGCCGCGTAAATCTACACTGACTGTAGGTAACATGGGGAACCTGCAATGCTGACAATAGGGACGCTCGCGAAGAAGACTGGAACGAAAGTGCAGACCATCAGATACTACGAGCAGATCGGCCTTATGCCTGAACCCGGCAGGTCCCAAGGCGGCCAACGGCGCTATGGCCTCGACGAACTCGACCGTCTATCTTTCGTCCGGCACGCACGGCAACTAGGATTTTCTCTGGACGCGATCCGTGAACTCCTCGATCTCAGCGATCATCCGGAAAAGTCCTGCGCGGAAGCCGATGCAATCGCCCGCCGGCAGCTAAAGCAAGTCGAGCAAAGATTAGCCCGTCTAGAGGCTCTTCGTACTGAATTAAAAAGAATGGTGCGCGAATGCAGCGGCGGGCAAATGTCGGATTGTCGCGTGCTGGAGGTGCTTCGAGACCATTCCGAGTGCTTAACCGATCACCAAGAAATTGGCGCTTGATATTCCCGCCGCAAAAGCCCATCCGCTAACGATTTTGGCCTGAATTTTAGGTTGTTTTACGACGTGCGCTTGAGTGCTACTTGGGGGTTCGACACTTGAAAATTTTACTGAGCGCGTGCAACACGCTAGTTGGATGGCAGCTAGCAAAGATGGTGTTCGGCGAGGAGCTATTTGACGCTCGATCTGCTGGTGCAGGAACCGCTGACACCCACGGCATCTGGAAGAACTGCTCCGCGACCTGTTGACCGTTATTTAGCATGCGGCTGACGCGAAAAAGGCCTGCAGGGGGGTATACTGTCCAGCCCTTGTGTGGGGCCGAGAAGTGGAAGACTTTGCAGCTGCACAGGCCAGCATCAATAGTTGAAAAAGTCGAACGGTCCTGAACCTCCCCCTCTAAATTGGTCCACCGTTATGTTTAGGAAACGGAGGACAGAGAATGGCAAACAAGTGACACAAGCCCGACGAAATAGTTCAGCTGTTGCGGCAGGTTGACGTTCTTGTCGGAAAAGGGATGCCGCGTGCGGATGCGATCCACGAGGTGCGCATAGGTTTGGGGTTGAAGCTATAGCCACTGTAGCAACTATTATTCCCGACATGTTAGTCTTGGAGAGATTCTATGACGAAGGTCGAGCCTTATCTAAAAAAAACGCGATTGCTGAATTATGACGCAACTTCAATTCGGCAGTTGACCAACGGCCGCCACTGGAAAGCTCTTGCAGAACATGATCGCATTGGCGCTGCCTACAACTTCGTCAGGGACGAAATTGCCTTTGGTTATAACCGTTCTGACGACATTCAAGCCTCCGAGGTGCTGGAGGATGGCTACGGTCAGTGCAACACCAAGGGTACACTCCTCATGGCTTTGCTTCGCAGTGTCGGCATACGTTGCAGGCTTCATGGGTTTACCATTCACAAGGCACTTCAGAGGGGCATCGTGCCAGAACTTGTCTACCCGCTCGCACCTTCTGAAATTTTACATTCTTGGGTCGAGGTCGAAACAGTTGAGGGTTGGGTAAATCTTGAGGGTTTCATTCTAGACACTTCTTTTTTGCAAACGCTTCAACGGAAATTCGGCGATGAGGAGGCGCTATGCGGTTTCGGTGTTGCGACGGAATGCCTGAGTGCACCGCCTATCGGTTGGAACGGTACCGACACTTACATCCAGGACAATGGTATTGTCCGTGATCTAGGCACGTTCGATGAGCCAGACGAGTTTTTCTCAGAGTATCGTCAAGACTTCGGTTTTTTGCGCAACTGGCTCTTTCGCCGCTTCATACGGCACTGGATGAACGCGCGAGTACGTGCGATTCGGAGCGGAAAACTACCAAGAGACTCCCAGTCCAGTCGACGAAATCACAGTCACGAGGAGGCAGACCGTGCCGCATGATCACGGCCACGCGCAAACTGACCCAGCAACAGGCGACCGACGCGTATTTATTGCCATCTGGGCTAATGGCCTTCTGACATTCGCGCAGATTATCGGCGGGATACTATCCGGAAGCCTCGCGTTGATTGCGGATGCGCTGCACAATTTCTCAGACATGGCATCGTTGGTTATTGCCTTCGCCGCGCGAAAGATTGCTCGTCGGCCCGCAGACGATCGCATGACATTCGGCTACGGAAGAGTCGAGATCGTCGCGGCTTTAATCAACTATACAACCCTTATCTTGATTGGATTGTATCTCATCTATGAAGGTGGCATACGTTTGATTGATCCCACAGAAGTCCAAGGCTGGACAGTGGTAGTTCTGGGTGGTGTGGCACTGGTGGTCGACACTTTGACAGCGCTGCTCACCTATTCGATGCAAAAGGGCAGCGTGAACATTCGTGCGCTCTTTTTGCACAACCTGTCCGACGCCTTGGCTTCTGTAGCGGTAGTCATTGGCGGCTCTTTAATCATTATTTACGACATGCGATGGGTCGATCCGGCGATCACCATCGGCATCGCTTTTTATATCCTCTATCTGGCTATTATCGAGATAGGCGAACCTATCCGGACATTGATGCTCGGTAGCCCACCCAGCATCGACAACAACGCTGTCCTCGAGGCTTTGCGGAGTGCGGAAGGTGTCGAGGACGTGCACCATGTTCATTTATGGCAGATGCAAGAGCACGAAGTGGCACTCGATTGTCACATCGTTTTGACGGCAGATGGATGGAGCAAGACAGAAAATGTCAAGGCCACACTCAAAAGCCTTCTGAGAGGTGATTTTGGCATTCGTCATTCTAGCCTGGAGTTCGAGCATGTGGATCGCGCACATAAAAACGCCGCCCTTTATGGCCACGGCAACGTCGCAGAAGCAGAGTAGATTAAGAGTCACCGAAACGCACGTAACTGGGACGGATTTCTTAGTTTCCGCCGAAGTTGGCACGCGGGTCAAAAACGAATTGTGCCGGTTCTTGTGACCTCAGACCCGACTCTCCCGCGTCTCTGTGAGACCCTTGATCCGCCTCTCGACGGCATCCAAATCCGTTCGCCGGGCACGTGTCAAAGCAGATGGCCCCTTCAGACTTCCGGATCGACACACTTCAAACTACGTACATCCCGGTAACAACCTCGCGTAAACAGCGAGGCTGCAAAGCTTTCGGCCAATGACATCCTGAAGCTTTTTCGATCCAGTGTCAGGTCCGTCACGATCTTCTTCAGGCGGGTGTTTTCGTGCTCAAGTGCCTTCAACCGGCGCATCTCTGTAACCGCCGGACGTAATTTGCCCAAAACCGCCGTTTGAATTTTCCCCGGACGTAAGGGTCAGGGCCAATTCCGAACCTCATATATTCGGAATTGGCGCTGACCCGGGACACAGGCCTGATGCTCCGAACAGAAAGCGCCGGGGGCAGGCAGGTGAAGGGACTGAGGGAGATCGTGGTGGCGTCGCCGTGCAGGCGCTCGGGCGCCAGAGAATGGGTCCGGATCAGGGCGTGGATCGGCTCGAGCGCGGCAGCACAGGCCCCGACCTTATCATCCAGGGTCGATAGACTGAGATCTACACCCTGCCAGGCGTAGCGCTCGGCCTAGCGGATGAGCGGTTGGTGCGGTCGGAACTTCTCGAACAGAACCATCGCCGGCAGGTTCGGCTCAGCCCATACCCATGGCGTCGGATGGAATGGGGCGGGTAGCTGATTGATCTTCTCGCGGACGGTCCGGGCCACCTTCCATTGCCGGGGGATGACCTCAAGCGTCTCGGTGATGCCTTCGCCCAATTTCACGATGCGGTCCGACCCGCAGAAGGAGCAGGTGGTAGGCGCTTCGATGACCATGCGCTCGCGCGGTAGATGGTTCAGTGAATGCTTGCGCGTCGGGCGTCGGCGTTCGAGGCCGTCGACGGTCGAGGTCTTCGCCACATTCAGGGCTTCAATCTCGTCTTCGGTGGTGGCCGCCTCGAGCTCTTCGAGCTGCAGCTCCAACTGGTCGATCAGCCGGGCTCGGCGTTCCGAGCTGTGGCCAAATTGCTCTCTCCTGAGTTTGGCGAGTCCAGCTTCAGATGCTTGATCATCGCTTTCGAGGTCGAGACCACGGCCCAGATCTACGCCAGCTCGCTCCCGGCAGCCTCGGCGCGGGGCTCCGAAGCGGCAAGCGCGGCGTACAGCCTGGCGATCTCGGTGGCGGCATCTGGCATGGCTAAAGCGTACCGTGCGAGCAAGTATACTCCCAAAAATATGGGTTTGGAGGCGGCCTATCCGGCTTTTTTCGTGCTCAAACTCACGTTTTCTTGAGTTGAACCTAAAGCAACTAGAGCATGCAAAACTGTCTTATGGAAGCGGCAAAGGAACGCTTAAGAAATGGTACGATTCCTCAATAGAAGAATGGCTTTGCGTTCGATCATGGGAGCTGGATTATCAATTTCGGCCGGCCCCGGCTTGTCTCAGAACAATGCAGAGCCGGATACAGTTAAACGGAATATCTCTTCATTTTCGATAGACGAGTGGCAAGATCACTTCGACAATCTTCAGAACGGAGCGATATTGTGCGATACGGTTTCCAGAGCGCTGCAGTTCTGGTCTGAAGACGAAAGCATTTACAAACTTTATCCAACGAGCGTACCCATGAGCGAAGAGCTCACACGCCGCGGGTATACTCGCGTAGTCTACAAGGATCCTGCGCCCGATTGGCGACCAACACCTTCAATGCTTGAGCGCGACCCAACCTTACCAAAATATGTGGCGCCAGGGCCAGAGAATCCGCTAGGTATCAGGGCGCTGCGTCTTAGTTGGCAATACTATAGAATCCATGGCACCCAAGACACACGAAAAATTGGCAGGAGGTCCTCCAGCGGATGCATTGGTCTTTATAACGAACATATCGTGGAATTGTTTGATTTAGCCAAAGTCGGCACGCAGGTAAAAATAATCTAACTTGCATCTCTGAAATTAACATAAGATAAATTATGCGACTTTATACTGTAGCCGCAAAGCTAAAATGTCACCCATGAGCAATTCAGGAATGTCACTCTCCCCCAAAAGACTGAGGGAGATCGGGCATGGGATGGGTGATGATGAGTGAACGCGAGTTGAACCGCGTCGAGGTT